>PVBE011759342.1_pt1 | contig 16839 bp, 16 predicted proteins | sample 1631181 | NCBI WGS metagenome assembly PVBE01 (sample SAMN08397723, study PRJNA350692) | Marine metagenome, whole genome shotgun sequencing project. | isolation source: water | place: Pacific Ocean | collected 2012-04 | reverse complement strand
CCTCGCCTTCGTGAACAAGATGGACCGCGTCGGGGCCGACTTCGAGCGCACCGTGCGGATGATCCGCGAAAAACTCGGCGCCCGCCCCGTCCTCATGCAGTGGCCCGACGGGGAAGGGGAGGCCTACCGCGGCCAACTGGACGTCCTCACCGGGGAGCATCTCTCCTGGAGCGGGGAGGATGAGGGCCGGACCCTCCTGCGCGCCCCCGCCGGGGGGGCCCTCGCCGGGAAGGCCGCCGCCCTGCGCGAGGCCCTGGTCGAGGCCGCCGCCGACTTCGACGAGGGGGTGACGGGAGCCTTCCTCGAGGGAAAACCCGTCGGGGACGAGGCGCTCCGGGGCGCCCTGCGCCGGGCGGTCCTCGCCGGGGGCTTGGTCCCGGTGTTCTGCGGCTCGGGCCTTCGCAACCGGGGGATCCAGCCCCTCCTCGACGCCGTGACGGACTACCTGCCCTCCCCGGCGGACCTCCCCCCCGCGGTGGGCCGTTCGCCGGAGGAGAAGGGGGAGGAAGGCGGCGCGGAGGAAGTCCGCCCTCCCGAGGAGGACGCTCCCTTCTCGGCCCTCGCCTTCAAGGTGCAGATGGACGAGGGACGCCGCCTCACCTACCTGCGCGTCTACAGCGGGCGGATGAAGGTCGGGGACGAGGCGTGGAATCCGCACCGGAGGAAAAAGGAGCGCCTCGCCCGCCTCTTCCGGATGTACGCCCACAAGCGGGAGCGCATCGGGGAGGCCGGCCCCGGGGACATCGTCGGGGTCTCGGGCCTCAAGTTCGCCGCCACCGGGGACACCCTCTGCGAGGAGGCCCGCCCCGTCCTCTTCGAGTCCATCGCCGCCCCCCAGCCCGTCATCTCGATCGCGGTCGAGCCCCGGGACGCCACCGGCCAGAAGAAGCTCGACGATACCCTGGCAAAGCTCGGGGCCGAGGACCCCACCTTCCGCTGCGCCCGGGACCCGGACTCGGGCCAGTTGGTGATGAGCGGGATGGGCGAGCTCCACCTGGACGTTCTCACCCGGCGCATCGGCGAGGAGTTCGGGGTGGCGATCCGGGTGGGCCCTCCCCGGGTGGTCTACCGCGAGACCCTGAAGGAGGAAGCCGAGGCGGAGGCCGTCTTCGACCGGGACCTGGGGGGAAGCCCCCAGTTCGCCCGCGTGCGGCTCCGCGTCTCGCCCGCCCCCGGGGAGGGCCTCGGCTACGCGTGCCTTGTCCCCTCCGCCGGGGAGGGGGGGCGGGTTCCGGAGCATCTCCTCGCCGCCGCCGGAAGCGCCATCCTCGCCTCCGCGAGCAGCGGGACCCTCGCGGGCTACGAGATGAGCGACGTGCAGATCGCGCTCCTGGAGGCCGACTTCGACCCCGACAAGTCCACCGAGGGCGCCTTCGGCGCGGCCGCCGGGGGGGCCTTCGCCGAGGCCTGCCGCCGGGCCGGAGGGCAGCTCCTCGAACCCGTCATGGCGGTCGAGGTGACCGCCCCCGCGGAGTTCACCGGGGCCGTGGTGGGCGACCTGAACGGCCGGGGCGGGCGCATCGAGGGGATCGAGGAGCGCGGCGGCGGCGCCCCCTACGCCGTCATCCGGGCCTCGGTCGCCCTCGCCCGGATATTCGGCTACGCGACCGCCCTGCGGAGCGCCACCCAGGGCCGCGCCACCTTCACCATGGCCTTCTCGCGCTACGAGGCCTGCGAGTTCGCGGGGGTTTGATGGGAAAGGAGAAAGCGGGAAGGGCGGGCGAAGAGCGGATATCTCCCCGGATCTGTCCCCCGGGGGGTGTCTTCAAAGGGTGGAAAAACGGGAGCGGGGCGCTTCAGATCAGGACGTTGACCTGTGCGCCGAGGGAGGGGTCTGCGTCCGCTTCCGCGGATTCCTCATCGGGGGCAGGTCACCCTGATTGTTTGAGTATTCTGTCAAAAAAAGATTCTAACAGTTGGTCTGCCGTGACAATTAGTATTGATTCGGAAAACTTGATAATCATTAATTCACTGCATTCGAAAGGAAGGCAATCTAGCGACATCTCGCATGAACTTGCACATATGTTGCTTGTTCACAAGCCTGGCCGAATGGATGTATCGGAGGATGGATTACTTATTTTGGATTCCTATGATCTTGTGCAGGAAAAAGAGGCTGAATGGTTATCTGGTTGCCTGCTCCTTCCACGCGAGGCATTGCTCCATATCACAAGGAAAAGCATGAACGTGGAGGAAGCGGAAAATCGATATCATGTAAGCAAAAAAATGATGCTCTACCGTCAAGGTGTAACTGGAGTCAATAAGCAGTTCAATCGTGCCCGAGGACGGGCGTAGGCGGCAGAAAAAATCACCCCTCCCCCTCCAGCAAACTCGTCTTGGTGTAGATGGCGTCCAGCTCGAAGCCCTTCTCCTTCAAATTCTCGCGGCCGCCCTCTTCCCTGTCCACGAGGCAGATGATCCTGACCACTTCGAGGCCGGCGGCGCGGACGGCCTCGACGGCCTTCAGGGTGGAGCCCCCGGTGGTGACGACGTCCTCGATGATGGCGGCCTTCATCCCCTCCCGGAGGTTTCCGAAGCCCTCGATCATGCGCGCGAGGCCGTGGCCCTTGGGTTCCTTGCGCACGATGAAGGCCGGGAGGTCCGCCCCCGCGAGGGAGGCGATGAGGGAGACGGCGGTCACCATGGGGTCGGCCCCGAGGGTGGGCCCGCCCACCGCCTCGACATCGGTGCCCCGCAGGCGGGCGTAGATGAGCCTTCCGGTGAGGATCGCCCCCCGGCCGTGGAGGGTGGCCTGGCGGCAGTCGATGTAAAAATCGCTCTCCCGGCCCGAGGCGAGAGTGACCTTTTTCTTCTCGTAGGATTTTTCGAGGAGGAGCCAGCGCAGCTCCTCCCAGTTGTGATCAACACGGTCCATGGGGCCGCCTTTCTTTTTTATCCGGGTGAGGCGGTCTCACGCCGCCTGGCCCCCGGAGTCTTCGGGGCCGGGGGGCTCCCCTTCCCCTCCGCAGATTTGTCTGGCCGCCGCCGCGAAGGGCGCGGGCACCAGGACGCGCACCTGGCCCAGCCCCGCCGCGCGGAAGCCGTAGACCGAGCCCGCCGATTCGTAGTTCAGGTGAACGGGGATGCGATCGGCTTCGAGCCGGGCCTTGAGGACGAGGGCCTCCGCCTGGCCGTCCACGGTCTTGACGAGGCGGAGGGCGGGGAGGTCATCTTCGCTTGGGCGGTATGTCCTGCTCAACGAAATCTTTTCCCCTCGGCCCGATGTTGATCTCGACCACGCTGCCGAACGCCCGGCGGCGGACCATGACGGTGGAGATCCAGCCGGGCTTCTCGAAGGTCAGGGAGGCCTGCCCCCGCTCGAAGCTGCTCACGAGCTTCCAGCCGTGGTCCGGCATTTTTTCCCGGTAGAAGCCGACGACATTTTCGTACTTCCGGTAGCCCGTGTAAACGAGGTGTCCGGCGCGCGTTCCGGGCGACTCGAAGATGAAGGACTTCGGCAGGTCCAGCGAGAGGCCGACGGGGATGGGCAGGTCGGGGAAGCGGAAGTTCTTCGCTTCGCGCTGCTCGGCGGCGGGGCCGGAAGCCGGGCTTCTCAGCCTCGCGCATCCGGCGGCCGGGAGGGCGAGCGCGAGGGCAAGGGCCATGCAGGGGACGGCGCGTCGTTTCATGGGGCAGGGGCCCTCCTCGGGGCGGGCGGAAACGCGGTACGGAGCGGAAACGCGGAACGGGGCGGCGGGGGAGGTTCGGGCCGGGCGGGAGGTGCCCTTTCCATTTCCCTTTCCTTACGGGAATTCCGGGCCGCACGCAACCCTCGGCTTTCCCCCTTCGATGGCCAGGCGGACGGCGAGATGTTACCTTGGCCGCGTCGAACCCTTCAGGAGGATTTTCGTTGCGAAAGTGCTGGACGGCCGCCCTGGCGGGCATCCTGGCCGCTGCCGGAGGGGCCGCCTGCGCCGCCCCGGCGGGGGCCCAGGCCCCGGCGGGTACCGTGGGGGGGGCTCCTCCGCCCGATCCGGTTCGGTTCATCCTGGCCCTGGACCCGGGCCACGGGGGAAGGGACGCGGGCAGCCGCGGCCCGGGCCCCGTCCTCGAAAAGGACTTCACGCTCCGGATCGCCTCCCTCCTCGCCGAGCGCTTGCGCCGCCGGCCCGGGGTCAAGGTCATCCTCACCCGGGAGGGGGACACCGAGATATCCCCGGCCCAGCGCGCCGAAGTCGCCAACTACAACGTGGCCAACCTCTTCATCTCCATCCATGCCGACGCCTCCTGGCGCAAGGGCGCCCGCGGGCCCGCCGTCCTCGTCGCCTCCCCCCAGCGGCCCCCCACCGCGGGGGGCGAGTCCTCCGAGGCCGCCGCCGCGCGATGGCAGCGGGGGCAGAACGTCCACCTCGCGGCGAGCCACCGCTTCGCCCAGGGCCTGGCGGAGCGTTTCCGGCGGATCCGGGCGAGGGTCCGGGTGCCCCTTCGCGTCCTCCCGGTGCGCGCGCTCGAGGGGGCGAAGATGGCGGCGGTCTATGTGAGCATGGGGGTGATCTCCACCCCCGAGGAGATGGCGCGGCTGAGGGAGATGAAGATCGGAAACCCCTACCTCGGTGCGCTCGAGGCGGAGGTCGCGCGCTTCGCCCGCCTTCCGGAAAAGGCGCCGGAGGCGAAGCCCGGGGCGGGCCTCTCCCCCGGAGCGCCTTCGGCCGTCCCCGGCGGGGGAGGGTGATATGAGACAGCGGGTGCGGCTCGGAATATTTTTCCTCCTTCTCGCCCTCGTGGGGGCGGGGGCGGTGCTCTCGAACCCCGACGCCGTCCTGGACCTCCTGGAGCGGGGGGGGCGGGCGGCCCTCGGCCCCGCGGCGCCGGAGGAGGGGCTCGCCGCCACCCGGAAGGTGGCCCTTTTCTTCGTGAGCGCGGAGGACGATCTCCTGAAGCGCTATTTCGCCGCGCTGGAGGACCGGAAGGACCGGATGGAGAATCTCCGCGCCGCGGTGGAGGCGCTCGTCGCCGGCCCCCCGGACGCGTCCCTCTTCCCCGTAGTACCTCCGGGCGCGAAGCTGCGCTCCGCCGTCATCGGCCCGTCGGGGACGGTCTACCTCGACTTCGACAAGGCCATGCGGGAGGGACACCCGGGGGGGGCGTGGGCCGAGATGCTCACCGCTCACGCGGTGGCGAACACCGTCCTCATGAATTTTCCGGAGTACGAGCGGGTGGCCATCCTGATCGACGGCCAGGAGGCCGAGACCATCGCGGGGAGCTACTCGATCGCCGGGCCCCTGCGCGCCCGGGAGGATCTCATCGCGGAGGGAGCGCCCTCTGCGGAGGGTCCCACCCCGGCGGAGGGAACGCCCCCGGCGGAGGGTCCGGCCCCGGCGGTGGGCGTACCCGCGGGGCCCCTTCCCCCGGTGGGCGCGCCCGGCGGCGGGGGCTAGAAGCGCGCCGCGGCCTCCTCGATCGACTCGCCGATCACCTCCACCATCCAGCCGATCTCCTCTTCGCCCGCGCAGTAGGGGGGCATGAGGACCAGCACGTCCCCCAGGGGCCGGACGGCGAGCCCGCGTCGCCGGGCGGCCTGGCACACCCGGAGCCCGGCGCGCTCCCCGTAGGGGTAGGGCGCGCGCGTCTCCCGGTCGGCCACGAGCTCGACCCCGGCCATGAGGCCGATCCCGCGCACCTCCCCGACGGCGGGAAGGGAGCGCAGCCCCTCCAGCCTCTTCCACAGGGCGCCGATCTTGGGCCGGAGCCCTTCCAGGGTCCGGTCTTTTTCGAAAACGTCCAGGTTCGCCAGGGCGGCGGCGCAGCCGAGGGGATTTCCGGTGTAGGAGTGCCCGTGGTAGAAGGCGCGCCCCGAGTCCGGCGCGCCCCGGAAGGCGTCGAAGATCTCCTCGGTGGCGAGGGTGGCCGCGAGGGGCAGGTAGCCGCCCGTCATCCCCTTCGCGAGGCAGAGGATGTCGGGCGCGACCCCCACGTGCTCGCAGGCGAACATCCGCCCCGTCCGTCCGAAGCCGGTCGCCACCTCGTCCGCGATGAGGAGAACGTCGTGCGCCGCGCAGGCCGCCGCCACCCGCCGGAGGAATTCCGGCGGGTGGACGATCATCCCGCCCGCGGCCTGGATCATGGGCTCGATCACGACGGCGGCGAGGGTTCCGGCGTTCCCGGCGATGAGCGATTCGATCTCCTCCCCCGCGCAGACGGGGCAGGGGCCCTTCTCCGCCCCCCGCGGGCAGCGGTAGCAGTAGGCCGTTTCCGCCCGCAGGGTGTCGAAGAGGAGGGGTCCGAAGGTGCCGTGGAAAAGTCCGATCCCTCCCAGGCTGACCGCCCCCACCGTGTCCCCGTGGTAGGCGAGGTTCAGGGCGAGGAAGCGCGACTTCCCGGGCCGGGCGGGGCGGCGCTGCCGCTGGTACTGGAAGGCCATCTTGAGGGCGATCTCGACGGCGGTCGCCCCGCTGTCCGAGTAGAAAACGCGGGCAAGCCCCTCGGGGGCGATCTCGGCCAGGCGCGCGGCCAGCTCGATCGCGGGGGGGCTTCCCATCCCGAGCTGGGTGGAGTGGGCCACGCGGGAGAGCTGGCCGCGGATCGCGGCGTCGATCTCCTCCCGGCGGTGGCCGTGCAGGTTCACCCAGAGGGAGGAGACACCGTCGAAGTAGCGCCGCCCCTCCACGTCGATGAGGTAGGCCCCCTCGGAGCGGTCCACCATGATGGGCGGATCCTCCCGCTCCCACTCCTCCATCTGGGTGAAGGGGTGCCAGAGGTGGCGCCGGTCCAGCTCGGTGAGCCGGCGGAGCCTCTCGCGCTCGTCGCTTCCGCCGGGGGGGGTCATCGGGTTTGCGCCGTCCCCGTCTGGGGCGGCGAGGGGACGGCGGGGGCGCTCTCCCTTCCCATGCGCCGCGCGGCGGTCTCGAAGCGCCCCACGGCCGGCACGGCGCGGGTGGCCTGCGCCAGCCCGAAGGGGGGCATGTTCCCGTAGATCGTCTCGTACCGGCCCCGCTCGACGAGAAAGGCCTCGTGCCAGATCCCGACGCTGCCGTCCGCGCCCACCGTTTCGTTGAACCGGCGCCACGGGCCGAGGTGCGGGTCCTCCGGGTCCCGGGCGAATCTTTCCATGTCCTCGTACGAGCGCCAGTACTGGATCATCCCGGCCCCCCTCCAATAAAAGAAGTACCTTCCCCCCAGGTACCCTTTTTCCGGATTTTCGGAGAGCGCCCGCATCATCGGCCGGATCGCCCTTGCGACCGAAAGCCATTTCGAAAAGGCGAACAGGCGGTTGATCCGCATTCCGAGCAGGTACACGACGAACGGCTCGTCGTGCTGGGCGGTGAACCGGCCCGGCGCCACCTTTTCCATGGGTACGCTCTCCTGTGCGGTTCGAATGAAAGAACGCGCGCCCCCCGGGTAGGGCGGGGCAGCAGCGCAGCGCGCCGCGGCTTGAACGGATAATCCGTACCGCCGGGCAGGGCTCACTCGGATAACAGAGCGCAAAATGCGCTTATTCCCGGCCGCCGTTCCGGCCCGGGCTCGCCCCGGGGGAAAATCACAAGGCGCGAGCATATCGGGGAGCGGAAACCGCCTCAAGGGCGGTGGCCCCCCCTCTCCCCTCTCAAGGCCCGCCGCCGGTGAACCAGCGCAGCGGCGCCAGACTGATGGCCGAGACGTAGGTGATGAGGAGGAGGGCGAGGAGGCGCCAGGCCAGGAAGGGGAGGGTGGCGCTCCAGATCTCGCCGATGGGCTTGTTGAAGCGGTTGCTCGCGATGAAGAGGTTGAGCCCGACGGGGGGGGTCATGTAGCCGATCTCCAGGTTGGTCAGGAAGATGACGCCCAGGTGGACCGGGTGGACCCCGAATTCCCGCGCGACCGGAACGATGAGGGGGACGACCACGATGATGGCCGAGAAGACGTCCATCAGGCAGCCCACGATGAGGAGGAAGACGGTGAGCCCGAGGAGGAAGGCCCACCGCTCGGTGAGGAGGGTCCGCATGGCCTCCAACAGGCGCATGGGCACCTGCTGGTCCACGAGATAGTTCGTCAGGCCGAGAGAGGCCCCGAGGATGACGAGGATGACCCCGACGATCACCATGCTCTCCCGGGCGATCCGGGGGACGTCCCGCCGGAGGTCGAGGTCGCGGTAGACGAACACCTCGATCACAAAGACGTAGGCGGCCGCGACCGCCGCCGCCTCGGCCGCCGTGTAGAAGCCGCCGTAGATGCCCCCCATGATGAGGATCGGGAGCGGAATCTCCCACCCGGCGGCGCGCGCCGCCCGGCCCAGCGCGGCGGCGGAGAAGGGGGTACGGGGCACGCCCAGCGCCCCGGCCCGGCGGACGCAGTAGGCGGCCAGGATGGCGATCAGCAGGATTCCCGGAACGATCCCGGCGAGGAAGAGGTGGTCGATGTTCACCCCCGCCACCACGGCGTAGAGGATGAGGGGCAGGCTCGGGGGAAAGAGGAGGCCCGTTCCCCCGCTCGTGGTGACCAGGCCGAGGGAGAAGCGTTCGGCGTAGCCGTCCTGGAGGAGGGAGGCGAAGAGGAGCCCGCCCAGCGCCACGATGGTCGCCCCCGAGGCGCCCGTGAAGGCGGTGAAGAAGGCGCAGGTGGTGAGGGTTACCACGGCGAGGCCGCCCGGCATCCAGCCCAGCGCGGCGCGCGCCAGGTCGGTGAGGCGGCGGGGGGTGCCCGCCTCCGCCATGAGGAAGCCCGCCAGGGTGAAGAAGGGGATCGCCAGCAGGGTGGGGGCGTCCGTCATGCGGTAGAGCTCGATGATGACCGCCGCCGCGCTGATCTCCTCCGCCCAGAACCCCCAGAGCCCCACCGCGGCGATGAGGGTGAAGAGGGGGGCGCCGAGGAGGGCGAGGACCGCGAGGGCGAGGCCGCCGAGGGCGATCACGGCCGCTCCCCCTTCGGGGGACGGCCCGCGAGGGCCGCCGCGAGGAAGCGCAGACCCATGAGGAGGAAGCCCGCGGGGAGGACGATCTGGAACGCCCAGGCGGGGAAGAGGCCCGCGATCCGGGTTCCCGCCTCCCATTCCTCCGCCAGGAAGAGCCAGGAGGCGCGGACGAGGAGGGCGCAGATCGCGGCCGCGAAAAGGTCGGTCAGCCGCCGGGCCCGGCCCGCCCAGGGATCGGGGAGGGTCCGGGTGAGGATGTCGATCTCGATGTGGCGGCCCCCGCCGCGCGCGCCGAGGGAGGCGCCGAGCATCCCGAGCCAGAGAAGGCCCTGGCGCAGGAGGAGGTCCCCCCCGAAGATCCCGGTCTGGAAAAAATTCCGGAGGACGACCTGGAGGAAGCCCGCCCCCACCATGGCGGCGAGGAGGGCCGCGAGGAGGGCGCCCTCGGCGCGCGCGAGGGAATTGTCGATTCCCTCCCACCAATGATCCACGGGCGGCCCGCTACCCTCCTTCGCCATCCGCCCGGGCTACCTTCCGCCCCGCCGCGCGGCGAGGACCGCATCGATCCGGGCCATCAGCTCGGCGGGGATGGGCCCGCCCTTCCCGACGAGGGTTTTCCGCGCCGCCCGCCCCCGCCGGCGGAATTCTTCAAGCACGGCCTCCCCGGGAGGGGGGGAGAGGGCCACGCCGCGCTTTTTCATCGCCTCGACCGCGCGCGCGTTCTCCCGCCGGGTGAGGCGCTTGAGGGCCTCCATGTGCGCGCGCGTTCTCCCGCGCAGGATCCTTTTTTGGGCCGGGTCCAGGCGGTCGAAGTTTTTCTTCCGGATGACGATGGCCCCGGTCACGTTCGCCATCGGGACGGGGCTCATGAAGCGCACCTTGGTGAACCACTGGAGGACGACCGCGGCGAGGGGGTTCGCGTAGACGGTTTCGATGAGCCCGGTCTGGAGCGAGGTGAGGACGTCGGTGACCGCGAGCGGGATGGGCCGGAGACCCATGGCCGCGAAGTAGGCCCGCGCGATGGGGTCTCCCTCCCACATCCAGACCTTCTGCCGCCGGAGGCCGGCCACGTTTCGGATCGGCGCTTTCGAGAAGAAATGGGCAAAACCCACCTCCGACCAGCCCAGGACGACGTAGCCCTTTTTCTCGAACGCCTTCTCGAACCAGGGGTCGAGGGCGCGGTGGACGGCGTCCACCTCCGTGTAGTCCCGGAAGAGGAAGGGGAGCTCGAGGGCGCGGACGGCGGGGAGGATCTCCCCCAGCCCCACCCCGGTGAAGCCCGCGGCGTGGAGCTGGCCCACGCGCAGCTTCCGGCCCACGTCCTTTTCGTTCCCCGACACCCCGCCCGGGTAGAGGCGGAAGCGCACCGCCCCTCCCGTTTCGCTTCTCACCTCCTTATCGAGCCCCCGCATGATGCGCATCCAGGTGGAGCCCTCGGGGGCGAGGCTCGCGAACTTGATGACGGTTTTGGCGGCGGCGGCGGCCGGAATGGGGGCAAAAAGGGGGATGAGGGGCAGGATCAGCAATATGTGTAATACATAAAGAAACGTGTAACACCTTCGTGCGGGCCTAGAAATACTCATCTGCGCTCTTTCTGAGCTTCGCCGCCCGCCGCCGGGCGAGGGCATTCGCGAGGGCCTGATCGGGCAGGAGGCCGGGCGGGGCCGCCTCGACCTCCGCCAATAGGCGGCGGAAGAGCTTTTCGTCCTGCACCTGGACGGCGTAGTGGCGCGCGTAGAGCACTTTGGCCATCAGGAAGCGGCCCTTCGAGGCCGCCACGGCCCGCTCGAAGTGGGCCTTCGCCCGAGCCGGGTCGCCCCCGAGGAGCTTGGAGCGCCCCCCGAGGAGGACGCCGAAGAAAAGCTCCGGGCCGCCGTGGGCGTAATCCGGATCGAGGGCCAGGGCGCGGGCCATCATGGCCTCGGCGAGGGAGAGGTCGGCCAGCGCCTCGGGGTCGTTCCGGCTGAGGTTGATCCATCCGCCCCAGCAGTACGCCGTCCAGAAGAGGAGGGGGAGGTCCGCCCCGCCGAGGGCCTTGATCTTCTCCGGCAGGCGGGAGAGGTCCTCCCCGGTACCGCCCGCGAGGGCGCGGAGGCCGTGGTCCCTTCCCCGGCGGTAGAACCGGCGGGCCCGTTCGGGCGCGCCCTCCTCGAAGAAGGCGAAGGCGTAGCCCCTGTACGCCTGGGCGGCCGCCCGGCGCAGGCCGGGGTTTTCCGGGTCCGCCCGGATCAGGCCTTCCAGCATCACCAGGAGGGAGGCCCCCGCCTCGCGCGCGTGGGCCGGGTCGGGCTCGGCGTTCAGGGCGGCGATGGACTCGTTCAGGATCTCGGCGGTGGATTGGACGGCGAGCAGCTTGAGGGAGCACCCCCCGAGGCCCGGCACGAGGGCGAGCAGGAGGGCGGCGGAAGCGAGAGCGCGTATCATTCTGCGGATTATGCCACAGGCTGGATTCCGCCCGCACAGTCCCGCCCGGCGTCGGGTCGCCCCGCCCGGCTCCGGCCCGGCCCGGCTACTGCGAAAAGTCGATGACGCTTCGCGCCACCTCTCCCCTGAGGAGGGCGTCATAGGCCTCGTTGATCTGTGCGAGCGGGTAGGAGCGGCTGAGCAGGTCGTCCAGGTTCAGCTTGCCGCTCATGTAGAGTTCGAGCAGACGGGGAACCTCCAGGCGGGGGGGGGAGGAGCCGTAGAGAGAGCCGACCAGCCTTTTCTCCTCGAGCACGAGCGAGACGGCCGGAACCGGGATGGTCGCCTTGGGATTGTCGATCCCCACCATGACCGCCGTCCCGCCGATGCGGAGGCTCTTGAAGGCCTGGGCCGCCACCTCGGCCACCCCGATGGCCTCGATGGCGTAGTGCGCCCCCGAGCCGCCCGTGATCTCGCTGATGCGCGCCACCGGGTCCTCGTCCGAGCTGTTGACGAGGTGGGTGGCCCCGAACTTTTTCGCCATCTCGAGTTTTCCCTGGATAAGGTCCACCGCGATGATGGGCTCGGCGCCCACCAGGGCGGCGCCCTGGACGGCGTTCAGCCCGACCCCGCCCGCCCCGAAGACGGCCACCGACTCGCCCGGGCGCGCCTTCGCCGCGTTGATCACCGCGCCCACCCCGGTGGCGACGGCGCAGCTCACCAGGGCGGCCTTTGCGAGGGGCATGTCCTCGCGGATCTTGAGGACGGACCGCTCCGACATGACGGCGTACTCGCTGAAGGTGGAGATGCCCAAGAAGTGGTGGATCCGCTCGCCCGCTTTGTGGAGGCGCGTCGTCCCGTCGTAGAGGGTTCCGTCCCGCCGCATCCGGGCGCCCTCGACGCAGGTGGCGGGACGGCCCGTGAGGCAGGGCTCGCACGTCCCGCAGCTGTACCGCCAGACCATGACGACGTGGTCGCCCGGCTTGACCGAGGTGACCCCGCTTCCGACCGCGTCGACCACCCCGGCGCCCTCGTGGCCGAGGACAACGGGGGTGGGGGCGGGGATGTCCCCCACCATGGCGTGGTAGTCGCTGTGGCAGACCCCCGCCGCGGCCATCTTGATCAGTACCTCGCCCGTCCGGGGCTCTTCGAGGCCGATTTCCTCGACGGCGAGGGGTTTTCCCACTTCGCGCAAAACGGCGGCTTTCATGCGTTGGCTCCCCTTCCCGCCTCAGGCCGGTTTGGGCAATCCCTCGATCTGGGCGAGGGCCCCGTCGATCTCCTCCTGGGGCAGCTCGTAGTCCTCGAGTTGGCCCGACGCGTAGGCCTCGTAGGCGCCCATGTCGAAGTGGCCGTGGCCGCTCAGGTTGAAGAGGATGACGCGCTCTTTTCCCTCTTCTGTCGCCCGCGCGGCCTCGTCGAAGACGGCCTTGATGGCGTGGGCCGTCTCGGGGGCGGGGATGATTCCCTCCGCCCGGGCGAAGCGGACCGCCGCCTCGAAGACGGGGGTTTGCTTGTAGGCGACGGCCTCGATGATTCCGTCCTTCACGAGTTGGCACACCGTGGGGGCGTCGCCGTGGTAGCGGAGCCCGCCCGCGTGGATGCCGGGGGGAACGAAGCTGTGCCCCAGGGTGTACATCGGGACGAGGGGGGTGAGCTCCCCCGTGTCGCCGAAGTCGTAGGCGAAGTGGCCCCGCGTGAGGGTGGGACAGGCCGACGGCTCGGCGGCGATGATGCGCATCTCCTGCCCGGCGATCTTGTCCGCCGCGAAGGGAAAAGCCGTTCCCGCGAAGTTGCTCCCCCCCCCGCAGCAGCCGATCACGATGTCCGGGCCCTTCTCGCCCGCGAGCGCGAGCTGCTTTTTGGCCTCGAGCCCGATCACGGTCTGGTGGAGCATGACGTGGTTGAGGACGCTCCCGAGGGAGTACTTCGTGTCGTCGTGGGTGGCGGCGTCCTCGACGGCCTCGCTGATGGCGATCCCCAGGCTTCCCGGCGAGTCGGGGTTTTTTCCCCGGATGGTGCGCCCGGCGTTCGTCTCCTCGCTCGGGCTGGGGATGACGCTTCCGCCCCAGGCCTCGATCATGGCCTTTCGGTAGGGCTTTTGCTCATAACTCACCCGGACCATGTAGACTTTGCAGGCGAGGCCGAAGATGTTGCAGGCGAAGGCGATGGCGCTCCCCCACTGGCCGGCGCCCGTCTCGGTGGCGAGCCGGGCGACGCCCTCCTGCTTGTTGAAGTACGCCTGGGGCACCGCGGTGTTCGGCTTGTGGCTCCCGGGGGGGCTCACCCCTTCGTACTTGTAATAGATCCGTGCCGGGGTGCCGAGGGCGGCTTCGAGCCGGCGCGCCCGGTGCAGGGGGGTGGGCCGCCAGAGGGCGTAGGCCTCGCGGACGGGGTCGGGAATATCGATCCACCGGTCCTGGCTCACCTCCTGGAGAATGAGCGCCATCGGGAAGAGGGGAGCGAGGTCGTCCGGGCCGATGGGCTGGCCCGTCCCCGGGTGGAGGGGGGGCTGGACCGGGTTGGGCATGTCCGCTGCGATGTTGTACCACTGCTTGGGGATTTCCTTTTCGGGCAGAAGAAATTTCGTCGCCTCCATCCGCTTTGACCTCCTTCTTTGGATGTGAACAGAAAAATTCGGGGTTGCGGAAAGCCGGCTTCGCCTCCGCAAGAGCGCTCTTATGGATGGGCGCATTATGGCACACCTGGAGGAGATCGCGATCCCGGAGCGCCCGGTTGCGTTCCCGGGGCGCCCGGTTGACAAGGCGGGGGGCAGGGGTAAGATTCTTCATCAGAAGACAGGACCCGCTAGGGGTGAACGACTGAGAGCCCTCCACCGAGGGGGCAACCCTTAGAACCTGATCTGGGTAATACCAGCGAAGGGAAGCGGGGCAAGGAAAGGCGGAAGGGGAAACCGATTTCCCGGACCGATTCTTTTGCCGCGCCTCCCGGGCCGCGGCATTTTTTATGGGGTCTGGGCATTTCCCTGGGGCCGGGCCGCCGGCGCCTCGGGGCGGAAGATTCGGCTGTGCGCGTCCGGTTGAACGGCGAGGACAAGGATGTGGAGGGGGGCCTGAGCCTCACCGGCCTTCTCGGCTCCCTCGGCCTCGCCGCCGAGGGGATCGCCGTCGCCTTGAACATGGAGGTGGTCCCCCGGGGGGCGTACGGGAAGACACGCCTCGCAGAGGGCGACGAGATCGAAATCGTCCGCGCCGTGGGGGGCGGCTAGGGCGCGCCCGCCGCGCCCCCCCCCGGCGGGGGAGGGAGGCAAGCATGGAAGACACCTACCGGATTGGGGACAAGACCTTCGCCTCGCGGCTCATCGTGGGCTCGGGGAAGTACCCCAGCTTCGCCGTCATGCGCGAGGCGCTCGCGGCGAGCGGGACGGAGATGGTCACGGTGGCCATCCGCCGCATCGATCTGAACGATGAAAGCAAGACCGGCTTCTGGGCGAACTTCGACCGGGAGAAGTACACCATCCTGCCGAACACGGCGGGCTGCTACGACGTGAAGAGCGCCGTGACGACGGCCCATCTCGCGCGCGAGGCGACGGGTTCGGACCTGATCAAGGTCGAGGTCATCGGGGACGAGAGCACCCTCTTTCCCGACAACGAGGGCCTCCTCGAGGCCTGCCGCATCCTCCTCGGGGACGGCTTCACCGTTCTGCCCTACTGCACCGACGACCCCGTCGTCTGCCGGAAGCTGGAGGACCTGGGCTGCCACGCGGTCATGCCCCTCGCCGCCCCCATCGGCTCGGGGCTGGGAATCCGAAACCCCTACAACCTGCGGATCATCCTGGAGCAGTGTGCTTTGCCTGTCATCGTGGACGCGGGGGTGGGGACCGCCTCGGACGCGGCCGTCGCCATGGAGCTGGGCGCGGGCGCCGTCCTCATGCAGTCCGCCATCGCGGGCGCGGATGACCCCGTGCAGATGGCCCGGGCCATGCGCCTCGCGATCCAGGCGGGCCGGCTGGCCCGCCGGGCGGGGCGGATCCCCATGAAGCTCTACGCGACCGCCTCGAGCCCGCTCGAGGGCGTGGCCGGCGTCTAGGACCCCGTGCCGGAAGACCTCGACTCCCTCTACCTCATCACCGACCGGAACGCCCCGGCGGGGGGCGATCTCCTCGGCGCGCTGCGGGCGGCGCTGCGCGGCGGGGTGCGGTTTCTCCAGTTCCGGGAAAAGGACCTTCCCGCCCGTGCGCGCTACGAGCTGGGCCGGGATGTCGTGCGGCTCGCCGGCGAGTTCGGGGCGCGCGTCATCGTGAACGGAGACCCGGCCCTGGCCCTCGCCCTCGGGGCGGCGGGGGTGCACCTGGGGAAGGGAACGCTTCCGGCCGGTGTGGTCCGGGAGCGGCTCGGGTTCGCGGGGCTCATCGGCTATTCCGCCCACAGCGGGGCCGAGGCGGCGGAAGCCTTTTCGGCGGGCGCCGATTTCGCCACCCTAAGCCCGGTGTTTCCCTCCCGCTCCAAGAGCGCGGCGCTCCCCCTTCTGGGGATAGAGGGCTTTCAAAGAGAGATCCGCGATCTGGATGGGCCCGTCTTCGCCCTCGGCGGGGTGGACGCCGGGCGCGCGCCCGGCTGCATCGCGGCCGGGGCCCGCGGAGTGGCCCTCATCGGGGCGATCCTCGCCGCGGCGGACCCCGCCGCCGCCGCCGCCCGGCTCCGCGCGGCGCTCGGCGGGTGAGCGGCCGGGAATGGGGGAAAACGCCGCCGGGGCCGCGGGGAGGTGCGTCCGCGGCGCTCTTGAGAATTCCCCCCGGATGGCCAACAATAGCGGGATATTGGTCAAATAAATTTCCTTATGCCCGGCATCGGGCTTTTTTTGGGGAGTGTTTTATATGGCTAATTCCGAACAGATCGAATCCCTTCTGCGTGAAAAACGTGTTTACAAGCCACCCAAGGAATTTTCCAAAAATGCCCATATCCGGTCCCTCCGGGAGTACAAGAGGCTCTACGCGGAGTCGGTGAATTCGCCCGCAAAATTCTGGGCGCGCTACGCCCGGGAGTTCCACTGGTTCCGGAAGTGGAAAAAGGTGCTCGAGTGGAAGCCCCCCTTCGCGAAGTGGTTCGTCGGGGGGACCACGAACATCTCCTACAACTGCCTGGATCGGCACCTCACCACCTGGCGCAAGAACAAGGCGGCCCTCATCTGGGAGGGAGAGCCCGGCGACGACCGCGTGCTCACCTACCAGGACCTTCACCGCGAGGTGTGCAAATTCGCCAACGCGATGAAGGGGCTCGGGATCAAAAAGGGGGACCGGGTCCTCATCTACATGCCGCAGGTGCCCGAGGCGGCGATCGCCATGCTGGCCTGCGCCCGGATCGGCGCGCCCCACAGCGTGGTGTTCGCTGGCTTCAGCGCCCAGTCGGTGAAGGACCGCATCCATGACGCCCGGGCGAAGGCGGTCATCACCGCGGACGGCGGCTACCGCCGGGGGAAAATCGTCCCGCTGAAGGAGAGCACCGACCAGGCGGTGGGCGATTGCCCCTCGGTGGAGCACGTGATCGTACTCCGGCGGACGGGGGAGAGCGTCGGCTTCCAGGAGGGGAGGGATCGCTGGTGGCACGACCTCATGGACGCCGCCTCACCCGCCTGCCCCGCCGAGCCGATGG
>PVBE010243445.1_pt1 | contig 16839 bp, 13 predicted proteins | sample 1631181 | NCBI WGS metagenome assembly PVBE01 (sample SAMN08397723, study PRJNA350692) | Marine metagenome, whole genome shotgun sequencing project. | isolation source: water | place: Pacific Ocean | collected 2012-04 | reverse complement strand
CGTCCGGGGCCGGCCGATCTTCTTGCGCGCCGGCATCAACGGCGCGAGCAGCGCCCATTCGCGGTCCGTCATATCGCTTGCGTAGCGTCCGCCACGACGGACATAATCGCTTCGAGTGATTTCAGTCCACATGTTGTGCCCCTCCATTGCTTCGACACAACGGAGAGAATCATAACATACTGAAATCACTCAACTAGTTTCGGGTTGGCCTCTTAAGGGAATCACAATCCAACAAAAACAGGAATCCCTTTCAATTCCGTCAGATCGATAAACGCTCTAGACGCTCGCCGCGATCGGCACGTCCGGTTGTTCCTTCACCGTGCCGAGGGCCAGGGTCAGCCGGGTCTGCCGGGCACCGGCCAATGCCAGGATTTCGTCGACCGTGGCCTGCAGTTCGCCGAGGCTGGTCAGGCGCAGCTTCAAGAGGTATTGCGCCTCGCCGCTGATGCGGTGGATCTCCTGCACTTCCGGGCGCGCCAGGGCCGCGTTCAGAACCGCTTTGCCGTCGGCCGGCTGGTCCAGGGCGATCTCCAGAAAGGCCAATACTTCCGCACCGACGATGGCGGGGTCGAGGACGGCGACGTAGCGCCGGATGGCGCCGCCACGTTCCAGCTTGCGGACCCGCTCGTTGACGGCGGAGACGGAAAGCGCGACCTCGGCGCCGATGGCGGCATAGGAAAGGCTCGAATCCGCCTGCACGAGAGCGAGAATTTTGCGGTCGGTGCTGTTGAGTTTCAATTGACAATATCCGTAATTGATACGGCTCAATATAATGAGTCAGGATAATATCCCATTATTATAATATTCAAAAGGATTTATGGGTGAAATCGCGGCAACGATTGACGAAATCAAGGCGAGCCGTCACTCTTGTCATTCCTCCGGTCCGGGACCAGGCCTGGGCCGAGCGCGACTTCGAAGAAGGGGAGAGTGCCCGTGTCCGACGATCAGCAAGCGGTACTCTCGCGTCTGGGTCAGATGATCGAGGCCTCGGATCGCGTCGTCGTCTTCACCGGGGCCGGCATCTCGACCGAGTCGGGGATTCCCGACTTTCGTAGCCCCGGCGGGCTCTGGAGCAAGTACAAGCCGATCGACTTTCAAGACTTCATGGCCTCGGACGAGATGCGCCGCGAGACCTGGCGGCGCAAGTTCGCGATGGACGAAACCATGAGCCAGGCGCAACCGAACCGCGGCCACCGCGCCGTCTCGGCCCTGGTCGAGCGGGGCAAGGTCACCGCCGTCATCACCCAGAACGTCGACGGTTTGCATCAGGCCTCCGGGGTGCCGGACGGCCAGGTGATCGAGCTGCACGGCAACACCACCTACGCCCGCTGCCTCGACTGCTTCGAGCGCTACGAGTTGGCGCCGATCAAGGAGGCTTTCCTCGCCGACGAGACCCTGCCGATTTGCGAGGCCTGCGGCGGCATCGTCAAAACGGCGACGATCTCGTTCGGCCAGTCGATGCCCGAGATCCAGATGGCCCAGGCGCAACAGGCGACGCTGGCCTCGGACCTGTTCATCGCCATCGGCTCCTCTCTCGTGGTCTATCCGGCGGCGGGATTCCCGGTCGTCGCCAAGCGCAACGGCGCCAGGCTCGCGATTCTCAACCGCGAGCCGACCGACCTCGACGACGTCGCCGACCTGGTCGTCAACACCGAGATCGGCGACACCCTCGGCGAGATCGTCGGCAACAACTGAGAGCAGCGATCGGTCGCGGTGAAAGGCGGCCCATGCGGCTGCTAAAGTCTGCACTTCAGCATTGCCATCACGGAATGGGAGGCGAACCATGAGCCTGGTGAAACTGATCGAGCGCGAGGAGGCCTCGGCCGAGGTGCGCGCCGTCTATGACGACATCATGGCCAAGCGCGATTTGGATTGGATCAACAACTTCTGGAAGGCGATAGCAAACGATCCCAAGACGCTTCGCCGGACCTGGGAGAGCCTGCAGGAAGTGATGGGCCCCGGCTGTCTCGACCCGCTGGTCAAGGAGATGATCTACGTCGCCGTCAGTGCCACCAACTCGTGCGAGTATTGTCTCTACTCCCATACTGCGGCGGCCCGCGCCAAGGGCATGACCGAGGAGATGTTGGGCGAGCTGATGGCCGTCGTCGCCATGGCCAACGAGACCAACCGCCTCGCCACCTCGTACCAGGTCCCGGTCGACGCGGCCTTCAGGCCCGACCACGACGCTGGCGAGGGCGAGCGTCACACCTGAGCGTCCGTTCGTGCTATCCTGGCAATCGGACGCACTTGTGAATCGTCTGGAGGGGATCGATGAACGTATCGAAGCGAGTCTTCTGGATCACGATTGTGGCGATCGTTATCGCCGTGGCCGTCGCTGCCTGGCTGATCGGCTCCCTACAGTCGGCAGCGGCCTCGCAAGCTGCCATGGTCCCGGCCCCGGAGTCGGCGGCGGCCCAGGTCAGCGTTTCAAGCGCGGAATGACCTCTGTCGCGATCTCCTCGAGCATCGATCTCTGCTCGTCCAGGATCGGGTAGTAGAGCCCGATTTCCGTGATCCCGAGCGCGATCAACCGCTCCGCCATTTCCGCGAAGACTTCCGCCGACTCGTAGTAGGCGATAGAGCCGCCGCTGGAGCGCGACTTCGGGTCGAACATCAAGTAGGAGCGCCTCAGCGTGCCTGGATCGCGGCCGATCGTGGCGCAAATCTCGTCGATCCTGGCGATCCGATCGCGGGTCTCGTCCAGTTGCGCGTCGAAAGCTTCGGCGAAACTGATGCTGTTCCAGATGTCGGCGTACTTCGCCGCATGCCGCAGCATGACCGGCCCCAGCGCCGCGATCACGATCGGCGGTCGTGGCCGTTGCACGGGACGCGGGTTCATCACCGCGTCCTTGATCTGGTAGTAGTGCCCCTCGAAGCTGGATGTCTCCCGCGACAGCAGCAGATCGACGATCTGGACATATTCCTCGAACCGCGCCGCGCGTTCCTTGCCGCTCCAATTCGGCAGGCCCACCATCTCGTAGGCGGGATCGATCGTGAGGCCGGTTCCGAGGCCCACATCCAGCCAGCCGTTCGAGATCTGGTCCACCGTCAGCGCTTGCCGCGCCAGCAGGGCGGGGTTCCGGAGCGGGATCTGGGTGACGTAGGTGGCGAGCCTGATCCGCGTCGTCTCCCGGGCCACCGCCGCCAGCAACGTCCATGCCTCGAGCCAGGGGGTCGAGGGGTTGGTCCAGTCGACGAAATGATCGCCGGTGCCCGCGAGATCGAAACCGAGTTCCTCGGCCTGCCGGAAACGTCGCAGCAATTCGTCCCAAGGCGCGTTCGGCAAGATGAAAAGCTGGAAGCGGATGTCGTGGGTCATGGTGGTGGCCTTCCCCCATCAGCCGAGCCGATACGAGAGAAACGCTACTACGCCATGTCGCCGGCGGCAATCTCGCCGTCGGTCAGCCGCCGGCGGCTTCCTCGATGAAGCGAATCATCTGCGGATAGGCGATGGCGCCGGGCGAGAGCGACTTGCCGATGATGAAGGTCGGCGTGCCGCGAATGTTCATGACGCTGGCCAGCGCCAGGTTGGCGTCGATCGCGGTCTGCACCTCGGGCAGCGCCATGTCCGCCTGTAGGCGTTCGACATCGAGGCCGACGCCCTTCGCGAGTTCCAATACCACGGCTTCGCTCAGCTTGCCGCGATGGTTCATCAGGGCGTCGTGGTATTCGACATATTTGCCTTGCTGGCGCGAGGCGATGGCGGCCCGGGAGGCATAGGCCGAGACCGGACCCAGGATCGGGAACTCCTTGAAGACGAAGCGAACGTCCCGGCGCTGCTTGCGGATTTTCGTCACTGCCTCGTGAACGCGTTTACAGTAACCGCACTGGTAGTCGAAGAACTCGATGAAAGGCACCTCGCCTTCCGGATTGGTGACGAAGTCGTACTTCGATCGGTAGATCGCCGCCTCGTTCTCTTCCAAGGCCGTCTTGGCCTTGTCTTCGGCTAGTTTCTGGCGCCGTGTTTCCAGCACCTCCATGACCTCGACCAGAAGTTCTGGGTTTTGCAGCAGATAGTCGCGGACGATCTTTTCGACTTCCGCTTTTTGTTCCGGGCTGAAGCTTTGCTGCGCGCTCGCCGATGGTGCCAACAAGACGAGTGCCAAAGTCGCGGCGAGCAGCGCTTCGCCCAGCTTACGTAGAACCATGTCACTAGATCCTCGAGGAAAGAATTGGCCAGAGAATGGTTGCGAATCGACGCCCATGCAAGGCTTGGCGCAATCATTTCTTCGTCAACACGCGGGCTACCGCGTCCAGCCAGCCGGCGTAGAGCAGGGCGCGCCGGTCCGCCGCCATCGCCGGCTCGAAGCGGGCCTCGCGCTCCCATTGTCCGGCGATCGCGTCCATCGAGGGATAGAGCCCGACCGCCAGACCGGCGAGATAGGCCGCACCCAAGGCCGTGGTCTCGGTAACCCGGGGCCGCTCCACCAGCAGTGCCGTCATGTCGGCCAGGAACTGCATCAGCCAGTCGTTTCCGACCATGCCGCCGTCGACCCGAAGCGCCGTCGTCGTCTGGCCCATGTCCGCCGCCATCGCTTCCATCAGATCGCGGGTCTGGTAGCCGACCGCCTCCAGCGCCGCGCGCGCGATCTCCGCTCTGCCGACATCGCGGGTCAAGCCCAGGATCGCGCCGCGCGCCTCCGCGTCCCAATAAGGCGCACCCAGGCCGACGAAGGCCGGCACCATGTAGACGCTGCCGTCACCGCCCGCAAGGCGCGCCAATGCCTCCGTCTCCGCCGCCTGGCCGATTAGCTCGAGGCCGTCGCGCAGCCATTGCACCGCCGCGCCGGCGATGAAGATCGAGCCCTCGAGAGCGTACGCCACCTCGCCGCCCAGGCGATAAGCGACGGTGGTGATCAGGCGGTTGCGGGACGCGACTGCTTGGTTGCCGGTGTTGACGAGGGCGAAACAGCCGGTGCCATAGGTGCTCTTCAACATGCCGGGCCGGAAGCAGGCTTGGCCGAAAGCGGCGGCCTGTTGGTCGCCGGCGATCCCGGTGATCGGGATCGGGCGGCCGAAATGCGCCGCCAGCGCCTGGCCGAATTCACCGCTTGAGTCCCGGACCTCGGGCAGCACCGCGCGAGGAATATCGAGGAGCGCCAGCAGCTCCGCGTCCCAGTCCTGGGCGTGGATGTCGAAGAGCAGGGTCCGCGATGCGTTGGTCGCGTCGGTCGCGTATACTTCGCCACCGGTGAGCTGCCACAAGAGCCAGCAGTCGACGGTGCCGAAGGCGAGCTCGCCGGCCTCGGCCCGTTGCCGCGCGCCCTCGACGTTGTCGAGCAACCAGGCGAGCTTGGTGCCCGAGAAATAGGGGTCGAGCAGCAGCCCGGTCTTGGCCTGGACCATGGCGCCATGTCCCGCCGCCGCCAGCCGCTCGCAGGTCGCGGCCGTCCGCCGGTCCTGCCAAACGATGGCGTTGGCGACCGGGATCCCGGTCCGGCGATCCCAGAGCACCGTGGTCTCACGCTGATTGGTGATCCCGATTCCGGCGACCGCCGACGCCTCGATTCCGGCTTGCCGCATCGCCTGGCGCGAGACTTCGAGGGTATCGGCCCAAATCCGGCCGGCGTCGTGCTCGACCCAGCCCGCCTTGGGGAAGATCTGCGCCAGCTCCGCCTGAGCGGTGGCCCGGGGCTGGCCGTCGGCATCGAACAGGATCGCGCGGCTCGAGGTCGTGCCCTGGTCGATGGCCAGGATGAAACGCTCGCCGCTCACCTGTTCTGCTTCTTCTTCATGCGTCTGATGCCGTGCTGGGCCTCGCGCTCCAGGTCGGAGGCCCGTAAATAGGCTGGTGACGATTTAGGCAGCCCCTTCAGGGCGCGCATCGCCAGCATTTTGGCTTCGGGGTAGCGTCGCAATAAGACGTAGCGCTCGGACGTGGCCAGGGCCGCCATCGCCAACTGTTCGTCACGGCCATAGGCCATGGCGAGCCAGCGCCAGGCGCTCGGGCTGCGCGGTTCCAACCGGGTCGCGGCCTTCAATTGGACGAGTGCCGCCTCGACGTAACGGTCGTCTCCCACCGATAGCTGAGCCTGGCCGAGGCCGATCCTGAGCAGCGCGTTGTCCTGGTTCAACTGTACGGCGCGCGTATAGGCTGGAACTGCCTCCTCGATGCGTTGCGACTCCACCAGGATCTGGCCCTTGAGCTCATGGAAATAGGCGTCGTCCGGCGCCTCGGCGAGCAGGCCGTCCATGATCTCGATCGCTTTCTCGGATTGCCGCGCCCGGTGATAGGCGACCGCGCGGGCGTAGCGTGCCGGCACGCTCTGGTCGGTCTCGGGGTAGCGGCGAAGCGTCTGCACCAAACTCGTCAGATAACCCACCAGCTTCGCCTTCATGCGGTCGTGCATGACGATGAAGGCCGGCGGGTCGACGGCGTCACGAAAGCGGGAACGCTCGACATGGGCACGCAACGCGTCGGCGCGCTCGACCCAGAGGGGATGGGTGCGCGCGTAGGGATCCTGGCTTTCCGCCACCAGCAATTCCTGGTCGCCCAGCTTGTCGATGAAGCGCAAGAGGCCTCGTGTCGATTGCCCGGTGGAATCCATGATCTGAAGCGCTGCCTGGTCGGCCGCCGATTCCTGGGCCCGGCTGTAGCGCAGGAAGTTTTGCCGGCTCGCCGACAGACCGCCGAGAAGAACGGCCCCGGCGACATCGCCTCGGCCGGCGATGGCGGCGGCGCCGCCCAGGATGAAGGCCAGAATGGATTGGGCGCTGGCTTTCCTGAGCGCCTCGTGGGTGCGGGCCAGATGACCGCCGGCGATATGGCCGGTTTCGTGTGCGATTACCCCGATCAGCTGGTTCGGCGTCTCCGTCGCGATCAGCAGGCCCGTGTGAACGAAGATCTTCTGTCCACCGGCGACGAACGCGTTCAGCGTCGGTGACTGGACGATCAAGACTTCCACGGCGTCCGGGTCGACGCCCGCAGCCTGGAACAGTGGCGCGCCGTAGATGCGGATGGTAGTTTCGATCTCCGCATCCCGGATCATCGAGAGGCCGCGCGCCTCCGCAGTGGCGGCGAGCAACGACAACACCAGGACGGGCGCCAGCAGACCGCGTCGAACGAATTCAAAGGCCAAGCGCGTTTCTCCCAGGGTTCACATTTGAAGGTAGGTTCACGATGAAGGCAGGTCAATGGAGCCGTCTCTGGCTCGGCCTGATACTGGCACTCGCCGCTTGCGACAGCGGCCGCCCGAAGGTTGGCGAAATCGGTGCCGTCGAGGGTTTCAAGGGCGGGGTGGCCACCGACGAGCCGCGCGCCGCCGTGGTGGCGGAGGACGTGCTTTCCGCCGGCGGCAGCGCCGCCGATGCGGCGATCGCGGCCTTCCTGGCCTTGACCGTGACCTACCCGGTGGGCGCCGGGATCGGTGGCGGCGGCGTTTGCGTGGTCTACGACGCGAAGTCGAACGTCGCTGAATCGTTGGAATTTCTGGGCGGCAAACCGGCTGGCGGCGGCGACTTCGCGGTGCCCGGCGTGGTCCGTGGCCTGGCCGCCCTGCATGCCCGCTATGGCCGGCTGCAATGGTCGCAGCTGGTGAGCCCGGCGGAACGGATGGCCCGCTTCGGCCACCAGATGAGCCGCGCCCTGGCGAAACGGTTGGAGGCGGAGAAGGCTGCGCTCTTCGCCATACCGATATTGCGGCGGCTGTTTTTTCGGGCAGACAGAAGCTTGAAAAGGGAAGGGGAGAAGCTGGTCCAGGTCGAGCTGGCGACGACCCTGTCGCAAATTCGCGCCCGCGGCGCCGGCGACTTCTATGGCGGTCAAGCCGGTCGCATCTTCGTCGAGGCCGCAAGCGCCGCCGGCGCCCGGATCACGATCGAGGACCTGCGCGGCTACCGTCCGGTCTGGCGCGCGACCCGGGACATCGAGTTCGGCGACGAAGTCGTCCACTTGGCGGTACCACCTCCGGACGGCGGCCGGGTGTTGAGCGATCTCTTGGACAGATTGCGGTCGATGGCGCCCGAGAATCGCCCCCGGGCGTTGCTGGGCAGCGCGGCCGAAGCTTATGGCGGAAGTCCCACCGGGCCCGTGGCGTCGGCCGGAGACGCGGCGGTCGCGGTCGGCGATCGGGAGGGCTCCGCCGTGGCCTGCAACTTTACCATGGGGCGCCCCTTCGGCAGCCGGCGAATGGCGGGGGCCGCGGGCATTCTGCTGACCGAGGTGAAAGCACGAGAGGCGGACTTCGCCGCACCCTTGGTGGCGGCCAATCACAACATCTCCCAAGGCCATTTGGCGATCGCCGCCTCCGGCGGTTGGGCCGGGCCCATGGCGACGGCGCTGGTGGCGTTGGCGCTGCTGGAGGACGGCGCCACCATGGAGACGGCGATGGCCGCGCCGCGTGCGGTACGGCTCGGCGTCGGCGGGCCCGCCTTCTTCGAGCCAGGCGCGGGAAGCGGCGCCGGCCGCGAGGTGTCGGCCCTCGGCCAGGTGCAGGCGATCTGGTGCCCGGAGGGGCTGGAGCGCGAGCCGGAGAGTTGCCGTTTCGCCTCGGATGGACGCGGCTATGGGCTCGCCCGCGGCCAACTGTATTGAGGCTTCGATGAAGATAGGCTCCGCCAGCGAGATTCCCGCCTTCATCGTCATGGACGTGATGAAGGCGGCGGCCGAGCGCGAAACTTCGGGCCGCGATGTTTTGCACATGGAGGTGGGGCAGCCCTCGACCAGCGCTCCCGCCGGAGTCATCGAGGCCGCCAAGCGGGCCCTCGACGGCGATGTTCTCGGCTATACCCTGGCCCTCGGCACCGAGGCCTTGCGTCGACGGATCGCCCGCCACTACCAGGATTTCTACGGCCTCGAGGTGTCGTCCGAGCGGATCGCCGTGACCACCGGCTCGTCCGGCGCCTTCTTGCTCTCCTTTCTCTCCGCCTTCGACCCGGGCGACAGGGTGGCGATCCTCAGGCCCGGATATCCTTGCTATCGCAACATTCTCCGTGCTTGCGGTTTCGAGGCAGTGGACGTGCCGGTTGGGCCGGCGACGCGCTTCCAGCCGACGGCCGAACTCTTGGACGCGGCCGGTGGTCAGGCCCTCGATGGCTTTTTGGTGGCGAGCCCGGCCAATCCCACCGGCTCGATGTTGCAGGCGGAGGAGATGGCGGGCATCACCGCCTATTGCCGCGAGAACGGGATCCGCTTCATCTCGGACGAAATTTACCACGGCATCACCTTCCGGGAGCCGGCGGTCTCGGCGTTGGCCCATGACGACGAAGCGATCGTCATCAACAGCTTCTCGAAGTATTTCTCGATGACCGGCTGGCGGCTCGGTTGGGCGGTACTGCCGGAGGCCCTGGTACGCCCCTTCGAGCGGTTGGCGCAAAACCTCTTTATCTCGCCGCCGACCTTGGCGCAGCAAGCCGCCCTCGCGGCTTTCGACTGCGCCGAGGAGTTGGAGGCCAACGTCGCTCGATATGCCCGGAACCGCGAGATCTTGCTGGCGGAGTTGCCAAAGGCGGGCTTCGACCGTCTGGCGCCGGCCGATGGCGCCTTCTATCTCTATGCCGATATCAGCCGGCTCAGCAACGATTCGGGCGCCTTTTGCACCGAGATGCTGAACCTCACCGGGGTCGCGGCGACGCCAGGCATGGATTTCGATCCCGTCGATGGCCGGTCTTGGTTCCGGTTTTCGTTTTCGGGCGCGACCGAGGATATGGCCGAAGCGGCCCACCGCCTCCAGGACTGGCTCGGCTGAGCTTCGTTTAGCCGGTCCGGCTCTGCCACCAACCGCGGCGTTTCGGCGCCGGCGGTGTTTCGGTCTCGGAACTCTCCGGCTGCTCGGGTGCTTCCGGCTCCGGTGCTTCCGGGGCTGGGAAGGGCGCGATCGGCTCTGTTTCCGGCGTTTCCGCGACGACCGCTTCCGGCTCTTCCGGCGCGATTTCGCCGTCCTCCGGCTCGGCTTCTTCGCCCTCGGCGGTATCGCCAAGCGGGGCTTCGTCCTCGGCCATCGGCGGTTGCCAAGGCGTCACCACCTCGGGCTCGATCGGCGTCTCCGGCTCGGCCTCGATCGGCGCATCTGTCTCTGGCGCGTCGGCCGCTTCAGGCACCTCGATCTCGATCGTCTCGGCGGGTGTCGCCCCGACCTCGTCCTCGGCTACTTGGGCGTCGACGTCGGTGGCTTCGCCCACCGCTTCTTGGGTCGCGCTCTCGCTCGTCTCCTCGCCCTCGGCGGCGCCCCGCCGGCGTCGGCCTCCGCGCCGTCCACGGCGACGACGGCGACGGCCGCCGTTCTCCTCGCCGGCCTCGGTCGAATCCGCTGCCGCTTCGACCGGGGATTCCTCAGCCTCAGCCACAGCCTCAGCCTCAGTCTCGGCCTCCTCGCTCGAGGCCTCGGTGGCGACCACCTCTTCCTCGCCCCGCTTGCGCCGGCGCCGGCGCCGGCGGGGCTTCTTGGTCTCGGTCTCCTTGGCTTCGACCTCCTGGGTCTCGCTCTCGTCCTCGGCAACAGCCTCGCCCTCGCCCTCGCCCTCGGCAACCGCTTGGCTCTGGCTGGCTTCGGGCTCCTCGGTGCCGCGTTCGGCCAGTCGCTCGGCCCTGGTCTGGTCCATCTCGATGCGGAAGTCGGGCGGTATCAGGCTCGCGTCATCGTAAATCAAAACACCCATGTCGTAGCGCTGTTCGATCTCGTTCAGCGCGTCGCGCTTCTGATTGAGGATATAGAGAGCCACCGCCTGCGGCACGTTCACGGTGATCTGTCCGGCACGCTCACGGATGCCTTCTTCCTCGATGGCGCGCAACACGTGCAGCACGGTCGACTCGGTCGAGCGGACGAAGCCGGTGCCGGCGCAAATCTCGCACAACACCGAGCTCGTCTCGACCAGGCTCGGCCGGAGCCGCTGGCGAGACATTTCCAAGAGGCCGAAGCTCGAGATTCGGCCAACCTGGATGCGGGCCCGATCGACCTTCAGCGATTCCTTCAAGCGCCGCTCGACCTGGCGGCTGTGCTTGTTCTCGCTCATGTCGATGTAGTCGATGACGATCAGGCCGGCGAGATCGCGCAGCCGGAGCTGGCGCGCCACCTCGTCGGACGCCTCGAGGTTTGTCTTGAGCGCGGTCTCCTCGATGTTTTTCTCCTTGGTCGAACGACCGGAGTTGACGTCGATGGCGACCAGGGCCTCGGTCGGGCTGAGCACGATGTAGCCGCCGGACTTCAGTTGCACGGTATTGGAGTGCATCTGGTCCAGCTGCTGTTCGACCTGGTAGCGATGGAAGAGGGGAATACTGCCGCGGTGCTGCTGTACCTTCTTGGCGTGGCTCGGTTGCATCGAGCGCATGAAGTCCTTGGCGGTGCGATAGCCGGCTTCGCCCTCCACGAAGATCTCATCGATCTCCTTGCTGTAGAGATCGCGGATCGTCCGCTTGACCAGGTTGGCTTCCTCGTAGACCAGGGTGGGGGCGGTCGATTGCAAGGTGCTTTCGCGGACCTCGTCCCACAGCTTGATCAAATATTCGAAATCCCGCTTGATCTCGGTCTTGGTTCTGGCCATGCCGGCGGTGCGCACGATGACGCCCATGCCTTCCGGCAAATCCAGCTCGGAAACGATTGTTTTCAGCTTGCGCCGCGCTGTCTGGTTGACGATCTTGCGACTGATGCCACCGCCACGCGCCGTGTTCGGCATCAGAACGCAATAACGCCCGGCCATCGAGATGTAGGTCGTCAGAGCCGCGCCCTTGTTGCCGTGCTCCTCCTTGACGACCTGGACCAGCAGGATCTGTCGGCGTTTGATGACTTCTTGAATCTTGTAATTGCGTTTGGGCCGGACGCGTGGTCGCGGAACTTCGTCCAAGGCGTCGTCGCCATTGCTTTCGCCGCCGACGGCTTTCGCCTCGTCTTCGGCCTCGTCTTCGCCCTCGACAGCGTCTTCTGTCTCGTCCGTCGGGTCGACATCCTGTGTCGGGGTATTGGAGAGGTCGGCCGCGGCCTGATCGTCGAGGGCCGCATCCTCGACCGCCTGCTGCGCTTCTTCCTCCAGCAGCGCGCGGCGATCCTCCACCGGGATCTGATAGTAGTCGGGGTGGATCTCGTTGAAGGCGAGAAATCCCTGGCGGCCGCCGCCATAATCCACGAAAGCGGCCTGCAAAGAAGGCTCTACCCGCGTCACCTTGGCCAGGTAGACGTTGCCCTTCAGCTGCTTCTTGGTCGCCGACTCGATGTCGAAAGATTCCAGTCGGTTGCCATTCAAGATAACGACGCGCGTCTCTTCGGCGTGCGTCGCATCGATCAGCATACGCATTGTCATATTCACATTTCCAACCGCGCCGCGCCCCTTGCGGGCCGCGGTCGAGTCGGTCCCCTTGTTTGCGAAGCCGGTGATGGGGGTCTCCACCTGCCGAACGATCGACCCGGCACGCTGGCCGTATCGATCAGGACAGGGAAACCTAGTCCACCAAGCCTCCGAACGAACCGTCGGATGCCGGCTTCGGTGTTCCTCAACTATCCACTATGTCCTAGGTGCCGCGCTACGATGTCGGGACCGCATCAGGCCCAGTCGATGATATCGTTCGCTGAGGCCCCCTCACTCGGGGCCGAGCCCAGAGCGATCGGACCGTGGCTCTTATAGTACCCCATCATAGCGAAGGAACGGGTTTCCCGACAATCACTATTTGGTGCTGCTCGCGTGGATTTCTCGAATTGTCCTTCGAGGAGGGGCGAGGCGCGTTTGAATATGGCGTCGGTTCGCGCCATGCTGTACACAATCCAGCATGTTTTTGAGACGATTCGCCCGATTGCCAGCCCTGGGACTTGGCGTTGCGCTGTTTTGCGCCACCGCGTTCGGCGCGCTGGCGGCGACCGTCGAGGGCGTGCGGATCGGCGAGCACCCTGGGCGCACGCGCATTGTCCTCGACCTCTCGGAATCCGTCGCCTTCGAATTCTTCACGCTTGCCGAGCCTTATCGGGTCGTCGTCGATCTGCCGGAAATGGCTTGGGATGATTCACCCACCCTGTCTCGGGCCCGCCGTGGCCTCGTCACGGGCCTCAGGTTCGGCCTCTTCCGCCCCGGCACCTCGCGCTTGGTGCTCGATACCGCGGGGCCGGTCAGGGTGGCCAAGGCCTTCATTCTGCCGCCCGCCAGCGGGCGCGGATATCGTTTCGTGCTCGACCTGGTCGAGAGCGACCCGAAGGCATTCATCGCCAGCCTGAAGCCGCCGCCGCAACCGAACGTCGCACGTAACGGTACCCCGATGCCGATGGATAAGCCGAAGCGGGCCGAGGTGCATCGCCGCACCATCGTCCTCGATCCCGGTCACGGCGGCGTCGACCCCGGCACCATTGCCCTCGGTGGCCGCTTCGAGAAGCGTGTCGTGTTGGAATATGCCAAGGCGATGGCGCGGGCGCTGGAGGCGAAGAACCGCTATCAGGTGCTGCTGACGCGGAAGCGGGATCTTTTTCTGTCGCTGCGCCAACGGGTCCGTGCCGCGCAGCAGGTTCGCGCAGACCTATTCGTCTCCATCCACGCCGACTCGATCGCCGATCGGCGGGTTCGGGGCGGCGCGGTCTACACCCTCTCGGAGCGCGGCTCGGACGCCGAGGCCGATGCGTTGGCGACGAAGGAGAACAAATCGGACCTGATCGCCAGCGTCACGCTGGAAGAGCATGACGAGCAGGTGGTCGAGATCCTGATTGATTTGGCCCAGCGCGAGACCATGAACTATGCCGCCCGTTTCACCAACACGTTGGTGTCGGCCTTGCGGCGCGACAAGGTGCCGTTGCGCTCGAAGCCGCATCGTTTCGCCGGCTTTCGGGTCTTGAAGGCGCCGGACGTTCCCTCGGTGCTGTTGGAGCTCGGCTATCTGACCAACGCAGAGGACGAGCGCTATCTGCTTTCGAGCGAAGCGAAGCGTGCGGTCGCGCGTGCCTTCGCCGAAGCGGTGGACAAGTATTTCATCGCCCTTGATCGCTAGTGCCGGCGGTCATAGATCTTGTTCTCACGGTCATAAAGTGGACATCTTCCACCGTTATTCGAGGCGCATCGTCAATCGAGCGAATCTGAAGGTATGCTGAGATTTCTGCTCGTCCTGCTGGGTACCACGCTAGTACTGGCGCTCGTCGGCGCCGGCGTCGTCTTCTATGCGCTCTGGCACTACGGCCGCGACCTGCCGGATCATCGCCAACTGGCCGAGTACAAGCCGCCGGTCATGAGCCGGGTACATGGCGCGGATGGCCGCCTGATCGTCGAATACGCGAAGGAGCGGCGGCTCTTCGTGCCGATTTCGGCGATGCCCAAGCAGGTTCCCCAGGCCTTCATGTCGGCCGAGGACCAACGCTTCCGGAGCCATTTCGGGCTCGATCCACCCGGTATTGCCCGAGCCATGCTGGCCAACTTGAAGGATCTCGGCTCGGGGCGGCGTCTGGTCGGCGCCTCGACGATCACGCAGCAAGTAGCGAAAAACTTCTTCCTGACCCGAGAGGCGAAGTGGGAACGCAAGATCCGAGAGGCGATCCTGGCGGTCAGGATGGAACAGGTCTTCTCGAAGGATCGAATCCTGGAACTCTATCTGAACGAGATCTACCTGGGCCTCCGGAGCTATGGCGTCGCGGCGGCGGCGCTGAACTATTTCGACAAGTCGCTGGACGAGCTGACGCTGGCCGAAGCCGCCTATCTCGCCGCCCTGCCCAAGGGGCCGAACGACTATCATCCGTTCCGCCGGCCCGAGGCGGCGCTGGGACGGCGCAACTGGGTGCTGACGCGGATGACCGCCGATGGCGTGGTGGCGCCGGAGGTGGCGGCGGCGACCAAGGCCGAGCCGCTGGGCGTCCAGCGGCCCGATCCGCTCGACGTCGTCGGCGCCGCCTATTTTGCCGAGGAAGTCCGCCGCCAGTTGGTCGAGGCCTACGGCGAGAAGGCGCTCTACGAGGGCGGCATGTCGGTCAGGACGACGTTGGAATTGCGGCTGCAGCTCTTGGCCGAGCGGTCGTTGCGCCAGGGGTTGCGCACCTACGACCGCCGTCACGGTTGGCGCGGCCCCCTGTCGCGGCTGGAGGTCGATGACGGCTGGGCGGAGAAGCTCGCCGCGGTCCCGCCGCCGCCGACGCTCGGCGAATGGCGCATGGCGATCGTGCTCGAGGTCGGTGCCAAGTCCGCTCGGATCGGATTTGCCGATGGCGGTGGCGGGGGCGTGCCACTTTCGGCGCTTCGGTGGGCGCGGCCTTGGGTCAAGGGACAGAAACGCGGGGCCAAGGTACGAAAGCCGTCCGACGTACTGGCCGTCGGCGATGTCGTCGCGGTATCGGCGCTGGTCGAGGGCGAAAAGGGCTATGTCCCGAACGGCTATCGACTGGAGCAGATCCCCGACATCAACGGCGCCATCGTGGCGATGGACCCACATACCGGGCGGGTCCTGGCCATGGTCGGGGGCTACGACTTCAACGACAGCCAATTCAACCGTGCCACCCAGGCGATGCGGCAACCCGGTTCCGCCTTCAAGCCCTTCGTCTACGCGGCGGCACTGGATCATGGCTTCACGCCGTCGAGTATTATTCTGGATGGCCCCTTCGTGATCGACCAGGGCCCCGGCCTCGGCAAATGGAAGCCATCCAACTACGCGCACAAGTTTTACGGTCCCAGTACGCTCAGGCTCGGCATCGAGAAGTCGCGAAACTTGATGACGGTGCGACTGGCACAGGAAGTCGGCATGGATATCATCGTCGACTACGCGCGGCGCTTCGGCATCATGGACGACATGCCGGCCTACCTGCCGATGGCGATCGGTGCCGGCGAGACCACGCTGCTCAAGTTGGCGACGGCCTACGCGATGCTGGTGAATGGCGGCAAGCGGATCCAACCGACGCTGATCGATCGGATCCAGGATCGGCGCGGGCAGACCATTTTCCGCCACGACCAGCGGCGTTGCGACGATTGCCGCGCCGTCGGCTGGCAGGGGCAGCGCGAGCCCAGATTGCATGACGAGCGCGAGCAGGTCTTGGACGCGGGCACCGCCTATCAGGTCGTCTCGCTGTTGCAGGGGGTGGTGCTCAGGGGGACCGGGCGCCGGGTGGCCGCGGTCGGCAAGCCGCTTGCCGGCAAGACCGGCACCACCAACGAATCGAAGGACAGTTGGTTCATGGGCTTCTCGCCCGACCTGGCGGTCGGCGTCTTCGTCGGCTTCGACGAGCCGAAACCGCTCGGGCGCCGCGAGACCGGGTCCTCCGTCGCAGCGCCGATCTTTCGCGACTTCATGGCCGGTGCGCTGGAGGGCGAGGCGGTAATTCCCTTCCGCATACCCTCCGGCATCAAGCTGGTTTGGGTCGATGCGAAAAGCGGACTGTTGGCGATGCCTGGGGCCAAGGGCGTCATTCTGGAGGCCTTCAAGCCCGGCACCGAGCCTTCGCTCGAAGGACGTATCCTGGACGGTTCCGGGTTCCAGCAGGCGATCGGCGCTACTCCCCGCGCCGGCACCGGCGGGCTATATTGAACGATCGAATCACAAGGTAAGCGCAATCGCGCGCGTGGAAAGGATACAGCATGCGGGCCGAGACTCAGGCCATGGCGGATGAAATTCGCCAGACGCTCGCTCTCCTGAGGAGGCATCTTTGACTGGGAGGTGGCACTCAAACGACTGGAAGAGCTGAACGCGGAGATCGAATCTCCGGCGCTCTGGGAGGATCGGACCCGGGCCCAGAGCCTGATGCGCGAACGCACCCAGCTGAACGCCGCGATCCAGGGCTATCGCGATCTCGACGGCGGTTTGGAGGAAGCGCTGGAGCTGATCGCCCTCGGCGAGGAAGAGGGTGAGCAGGAGGTTGTGGCCGAAGCGGAGGCACTGCTGGCCGAACTGAAGCGCGAGAGCGACAAACGCCAGATCGAAACCCTGCTCAGCGGCGAGGCGGATGCCAACAACTGCTATCT
>PVBE012935933.1_pt1 | contig 16842 bp, 17 predicted proteins | sample 1631181 | NCBI WGS metagenome assembly PVBE01 (sample SAMN08397723, study PRJNA350692) | Marine metagenome, whole genome shotgun sequencing project. | isolation source: water | place: Pacific Ocean | collected 2012-04 | reverse complement strand
GGATGCACAAATGCCGCGATGGCAGGATGCCAGAGAGCGGCCCTGGCGGTCGGCCGGAAATTGCTCCTGCAGTACCGGCACTTCCGCCATCTGAGGCGCAGGGACGCACAAATCCCGCGATGGCAGGATACCAGAGCGCGGCCCTTGCAGTCCTAGCGAGGCACCTCACCCCAGGGATCGGATCGTTTCGGGCGGAGCACCATACCGATACAACCGCCGATCACCAAAGCCGCGCCCGCAACCGAACTCGGCGACGGTACTTCACGCCAAAACAGCCATCCCAGAGCACCGCCGAGTACAACCGTGACGTAGCTGAACGGCGCCACGTGCGCTGCGTTATTGTGTGTATAGGCGTAGGTCAGGAGGGTCTGGCCGATGGTGGCGAAAGCAGCCGCGAGTATCATGCAGTGGACGGAATATGCCGACGGCGTTTGCCACAGCCAAAGCAGTGGAACAAAGCAGTACAGCGTCGAGAATGCACTGAAGTAGAACACCGTACGCAGAACGGGTTCGGTATCGGCCATTTTGCGGATGAAGATCTTGGCGAACGCAACGAACAGCCCCGAAAGGGCAGCCGCCACCGCTCCCATCTGGAACAGAGCCGTTCCCGGCTTCAGGATCAGGAAGACCCCACAGAAACCGAGGACCAAGACCAACGCGGTGGTGCGGTCGAGCCTCTCGCCGAGCATGAAAACGGCAAGGACGCCGATGAACAGCGGCGAACTGGCATTCAGGAGGATCGATTCGGCGAGACCGACCCGGCTCACCGCGAAGTAGAAGCACGACAAGGCGCAAACACTGACCAGCGCGCGCAGCATATGCAATTTGAGTCTCGTCGTTCGGAAGAAAGCTGCCCCGCGGCGCATCGCAAAAGGCGTGACGATCAGGAGACCAAACAAGGCGCGGAGAAAGACCAGCACCTGCGACGGCGCTTCGGTCGCCGCCATTTTCACCAATCCCGCCATGCCTGCAAAGCAGCAGGTGGCGCCCAGGGCGGGCACCACGCCGCGTAACAGGTAACGGCGATCCATGATTTGTCGACCTCCGGGCCGGTTTTTTCCAGTGAACTTGTCGCTACCGATGGAGACGGATGGCAGATCAGGTTGTGCCCTAGCCTAACACCCCGGGAGAGCACACGGGCGCGTGACCACTAGACGAAAAATGGAGTTGCGATGGTACCGGTACGCCGCCCGGGGGAAAATCAAGGCGTTAGTAGGTCTCGCAAACCGCCCGCCGGCGCACGCCGAACAGCGTCACGATGCCGCCGCCGAACAACCACAGGGCGCCCGGCAGCGGTATCGGAACCGAGAACTGGGACGCCAAGGCCGTCGTGATTTGCCCGGCCAGCAATTGCTCACCGTCTACTTCGCAAGTGACACCGGAACCGCACATCAGATTGTAGTCGACCCCGAGGTGCGGCAGACCCAAGTTATGCCCGATTTCGTGGGCGACGACAGAGGCAACGACCTCGCGCCCACCCGTCCACGTAAGCAGGTCACTACCAACGAACATCGTGATGCCGTTCGCGCCGATGTTTGCAAGCCCATTTGCAGTGTTCAGGTTCGTATAAGAAAACCCCGGGACGATCTCTACCATGTAAACATTCAGTACCAGGGGATCGAGATGATTGGGCCCTGCCGCGAGAATCGTATTGAGGTCACTCGTCGGCCGGGGGCTCACCGATCCCTGATAAGCAAACGCATTGCTGTAAGGGGTTACGGTCGGGAGAAAATCGATGTCGATACCGGCCTGCGCCCAGATCTGATCGATGAACCCGAAAATCTCCGTTTGCTGAGTTGGATTCCCAAATAGCGTCGCAAAGCCGCTTGCCCCATCATCGGTTTGGATCAACTGTACGGTCACGACTTCCGTGATCGGCAGTGGCGCATTGACAACGAGCGCGGCCTGAACGTTGCCGCAAGACAGCAACGCCCCTACGGCGGCGAATACAACCTTTTCCAGACTTATCCGCATGATGGAGACCCTACCCTGAAAATGATGATCGCTGACTATCGGGCAGTATAGCAGGGCGCGGCAGCGCTCACGGCAACCGCTTATGCGGTCTGGTTCACGCTTTTTTTCCTTTCGCGGGCACCGGAAACGCCACTGCGATAGCAAGGCGGTGAGTGGATATTGTGAATATCTTGGGACGTAACTGGCGCCGGGTTTTCGTTCCCTTTCCGGGGGATTTGGGTGCGTCCGCGCGGCAATCTAATGCGCGTGATTATCTTTCGGCTTATACAGGGCCCCGTGCAGTTCGCCGAACAACTCCCGTACCTGCGGGTGGCGGACCGGCTCGCCGCTTTCGTCGGCGAGCAGATTCTGCTCCGAGACATAGGCCTCGTAGGTCGTTTCCGCGTTTTCCGCGAGCAAATGGTAGTACGGTTGGTCTTTGCGCGGACGCATGTCTTCGGGGATGGACGACCACCACTCTTCGGTGTTGTTGAACGTCGGGTCGACGTCGAAAATAACGCCGCGAAACGGAAACAACCGGTGGCGCACCACCTGGCCTATACCGAACTTAGCGCTACGATTGATCTGGACCATGCTCTAAAACGACACCCGCGGTGACAACGACTTGGGCTATGATAATCCTATTCTGACAAAAATAATGACAAAATCGAGACCGGCCGCGGCCACCCCGCCGTTCGACCCGGCTCGAACGCCGATAAACAACGGGAGAATCGCCCATGTCGCAGCCGCTCTACACCGTCCGCCAGCTGGCCTATGTCGTCAAAGACCTCGACGCCGCACTCAAATATTGGGTCGATGTCCTCAAAGTCGGCCCGTTTTTCCTATTCGAACACTGCCCGCTGGAGAACCAGAGGTACCGCGGAGAACCATCCGACGTCGACGTCACGCTCGCGCTCGGCAACAGCGGCGCGCTGCAGATTGAACTGATCGTCCAGAACAATGACGCACCGTCCGTCTACAAAGAGTTTGTCGACGCGGGACGCGAGGGGGTCCACCACTTCGGACTGATGCCGACGGATTATGCGGCGACTTGCGCCCAGTACCGAGCACTCGGCCACGAGGCGGCTTTCGAATGCGAGATCGGCGGGGCCCCGCTCGTCTATTTCGATACGGTCGAGACCACGGGACATTTCATCGAGCTATGGGACAACAACGACGTGTATAAAAATCTGTTCACGCTGGTGGAGGACGCGGCGCGCGACTGGGACGGCAAGGACCCAGTACGGGCCGGCCCACTGTAACAACCCTAGCCCGAATATTGCACGAGGCGCTAGCGACGCTTGTGCCAATGGATTGAAACGAGTGGTCTTTTCATCGGTCACGGGTAGTGCGAATTATGGTCCATTTTGTCATGCGCTTGCTCGCCATCGCGGCATTGGTGCATCCCTGCACGGCAGATAGCGGGAGCGACCATCCGCGGTCCTCGTGCAATATTCGGGCTAACCCGCCGGCGACGCCGTGCCGGGACTGAAGCTATCGGCTTTGGTCAGCGGGACCTTGGCGTTGATCTGTTCGATAACGCCGTCGAGCCCGTGCTTTTTCAAATCGTATTGGATGGTAATCTGGTAGGTCTTGAGCAGGCTGACACCGAAGATTGAGACATCGTAGACCTTCCATCCGTCGATCGATCGATACAGCCGGTAATCGACGGCCACGGGCGGTACCCCTTCGCGCGTGACCTCGGTCCGCACGACCGCGCGTTGCTGGTTCTTGCCCTTGAAGACCGTGGGTGAATAAGCTACTTCGGCCTCCTGGTAATCGCTGACATGCAGAGCGAAGACACGCAACAGCAAGCGGCGCAGGCCGTCGACGAAGGCTTCGCGCTGCGCCGCCGTAGCTTCTTTCCAGTGGGCGCCGAGAACGAGACGGCCGGTCAAACGCAGATCGACGAACGGTGACAGAATACCCTCGACCAGCTGCATCGCATACTCGGGATCGCCCTCGATCAAGGCTTGATCCCGATGCACGTTCTCGCGCAGCGTCTCGATGGTCGCATCGACCAGCACTCGCGGATCGGATATTTCGGCCGCCTGAACAGAGGCAATCACCGCGAGCACCGGCAGCCAGACTTTCAGCATCCCGATACCCTCTTTTTCGCCGCCTCCGAACAGCGGACGAAAACCGCAAAAGCCCAAAATTTGATCCGCGCGCCTTCGCTGGTTCGTTTCCTACCTACGCCACCGGGCATGTTCTGGTATACGTGCACGGGAACATTGGTTTGTAGCGACGGGTCGATGTCGCCGTTGCTTAGCGTCGTCCAAAATACATTGACGATTTCTTCTAGTGACATCAGACTCCCCGGGTTCGCCCGCTAGGCCAATTCTACCCCGCGAGTCGTAAAGGCGGGGTTAATTTTCGGTAAGGCGCACCGGCGACGGCCCCTACCCGACCGAATCGAGGACCCGACGATGCAGGGCACGCTCAGCAAAATGACAACCCACCTCGCGGATGTGGTCGAATACGCCCTTCCGCTAGGGGGCGAGCGCCTAGCACTCAACCCGCTGATAGGCAAAACGGTAACGCTCAGGTTTACCGGACGGATCCTGTGCGACTCGTGCGGACGCAGAACAAACCGAAGCTTTGCGCAGGGGCATTGCTATCCGTGCATGAAAAAGCTCGCGGCCTGCGACCTGTGCATCATGAAACCCGAGACCTGCCACTTCCATCTCGGTACCTGCCGCGAACCCGAATGGGGCGAAAGACACTGCATGATCAACCATGTCGTCTACCTGGCCAATACTTCGGACCTCAAGGTCGGCATCACCCGCGAGAGCCAGGTCCCGACGAGATGGATGGACCAGGGAGCTACGCAGGCGCTGCCAATTTTCCGGGCCAGAACGCGCCAGCTTTCAGGCCTGCTGGAAGTCGCGCTGGCGGAAACCATCGCGGACAAAACAAACTGGCGTACGCTGCTAAAGGGCGACAACGAGGCCATCGATCTGGCGGAACGAGGCGCCGAAGCCGCCGCGGGGGTGATGGACTCGACGGTCGCGCTGCGGCGGCGATTCGGGGACGACGCCGTCGAGCGCTTGAAGGCGAAAGTGGTCGAGATCCGCTACCCGGTAACCGTTTATCCACAAAAAATCCGTTCCTTGAATTTTGACAAAAATCCTACGGTCGAAGGCACGCTGATCGGCATCAAGGGGCAATACCTGATCTTCGACACCGGCGTCATCAACATCCGCAAATTCACTGGTTACGAAATCGATACCCGGGCGTAGCCCGCATGGCGTAGGGAGGCACTATGGCTCAAGAAACAAACCGTCAATGGATCTTACGGGCGCGGCCCGAGGGTCTCATCGACCCCACCATTTTCGAACTCCGGGAATCGCCGGTACCAGAATTGACCGAAGGTCAGGTTCTGGCTAAAACCATGTACCTCTCTTTCGATCCGACGCAGCGTGGATGGATGGCGATGGATACCTACATGCCCATGGTCCCGCTCGGCGAACCGATGCGCGCCGGCGGTATCGCGCAGGTTATCGAGTCCAGACACCGGAAATTCAAACCGGGCGATCTCATCAATTACCTCTGCGGCTGGCAGGACTACGTCGTATTCGAACCCGACCGCCCCGGTCTCGTACCGGCGACCCGGATACCCGGGCATCTCGATCCGGCTTTGACCCTGGCTTTGTCGCTGACCGGTCTGACCGCCTATTTCGGGCTGCTCGAAATAGGCCATCCCAAACCCGGCGAAACAGTGCTGGTCAGCGGCGCCGCCGGAGCAACCGGATCGGTCGTCGGCCAAATCGCCAAACTCAAAGGCTGCCGGACGATCGGGATTGCCGGCGGCGCCGAAAAATGCGCCTGGCTCACGGAGACGGCGGGGTTCGACGCTGCAATCGATTACAAAAACGAAGCGATCGGCGAGCGACTGAGCGCGCTGTGCCCCGAGGGCGTCAACGTGTTTTTCGATAATGTCGGCGGGGAAATACTCGACGAGGTGTTGCTGCATCTCGCCCTGCGCGCACGGATCGTGATCTGTGGGGCGATATCGCAATACAACAGACCCGACGACCTGTACGGGGTCAAGAACTACCTCGCTCTGCTCCTCAGCCGCGGCCGGGCCGAAGGCTTCATCGTGCTCGATTATCTGGACCGTGCAGTCGAGGGCCTGCTGTGTCTGAACAAATGGATCAAAGACGGCAAGGTCGTCCAGGAAATCGACCTGCAGCACGGATTCGATCAGATCCCGGCAACACTCATCCGTCTTTTTACCGGCGCGAACCTGGGTAAGCAGCTATTGAAAGTCTCCGACGCTCCACTTCCGGTCCGGAGCAACGCGCTGGAAAAAACGGTATTCAACATCATGAGCAGTATTACGACGTGGCGCAAAGGTTAACGGCGACCACGCACTCAGTCGCCGTCGTGTTTGACGACCAGGGTAATGCCGGCGCACACGAGCAGCCCGCCGACGATGTGATAGAGCTGCAACGACTCGTGTAGAAACGTGACGGCGAGCGCGGTACCGAACACGGGCAGCAGATTGGTGAAGATCGTCGCCCGATTCGGTCCCACGACACCGACGCTCATATTCCACATCGTCGTCGCGAGCAATGTCGGCACGAGCGCCATGAAAACCGTCGCCACCGCTACCCGGGTATCGAACACGGTGGGCGCGATCAACATCGATTCCGCCACGTAGGCCGGCAGCAACACCGTCACCACGCTGAGACAGGTGACATACATCATCAGCAGCGGGCCGACACCCGCGATCCAGCGGTGTAAGTTCACGGCATAGAGAGCATAGAAGCTCACCGACAACAACATCACGGCGTCGCCCGGGTTGAACGACAGGCTTGCGAGTAACGCAAAGTCGAGACGCACGATCATGGCGACGACGCCCGCCGTTGCGGCGGCGATACCCGCGATTTGCCACTGCGTCAGCCGTTCGCGCAGCAACATCCAAGCGATCACGGCGGTAACGATGGGTTGTGTCGCGCTCATCAGCGCGACGTTCGTGGCGGTCGTGTACTGGACAGCAATAATGATAGAGGTGCTACCGCCCGCCATGAAAAAACCCAGCGCTAAGATCGAAACGAGACGCGTACTCAGATAGTGCGCACGGCGCCGCAACTCAGCACCCGCGAAAGGCGTCAAAATCACCACGGCCGTGAACCAGCGCCAGAACGAAAACCCGATCGGCTGTACTAACTCATGGACGCCGCGGGCAACCACCACCCCGCTCGCCCACAGCGCCATGACGGTGACCAGCCACACGTAGGCTTCCGGCGGCGTCAGTTTACGCATAGAACAGGACAGTGCAGCTACGCGACGGCCAGGGAAACCGCTAGCACCAATGGAACCAGCACCGCTGCGATCGCATTCATCACGAGATACGGCAGCAAATTCTCACGGTCCTCCGCGTATTTTACGGCGCCGAAACAAGCAGCTACGCCAGCACCCAACGGTATCAGGGCGGTGCTACACAACGGCGGCAGTTGAGCACGGACCAAACCGCCGACGATAACCGTCGCGGCCGCGGCGACGAAGATACCGTAGACGACTGCGCTTGCGCGCAATCCATAGGCAATCGGAAAATGCCGGCGTCCCACGCTGCTGTCCGCTTCGCGGTCCGGAAACTGATTGAGTAACAAGAGGTTGCTCACCAGGAACAACGGTACGAGCGAGACCAAAACGGGCAGAAGCGTGACTTCGCCGGTCAGGACGCGGTACGTACCGACGACCATGAGCGACCCGACACCCAACCCCGGTGCAACCAGGCAAACGAACGGATGGCGGCTGATCCACGTCGAATAGGTCGCGATGATCACAATACCGGCGACACCGATTGGCACGATCTCCGGCCCGCTGCGATCGATCAGCCATAAACCGGCCGCCACAGTGATAACGAGCGCGGCAATTCCGGCCCCGAGCACCGTCGGCGCGGCCGCGGGATCGGCGGTCAGCGCCCCGCTACCGCCGCTGAACGCCGTCCTTTGGGTGCGCCCATCCAGACCACTGCGGCAGTCGGCGTATTCGTTGAGCAAATTGACGCTCACGTGGGCCGCTACCGCGCCGGTCAGCGCGAGTACCAGATTCCACACGTCGATCGGCACGCGGGCGTGTAAAGCGGCGGCGACCCCGAGGAATACGCAGACCGGCGTCAATACCAGGAATGGAACACGCATAGCGCGAAGCAAAGTAAGTGCAAACCGGTATCGTCCGCGCGCCGGTTCCTGCTCACTCCAGACGAATAAACGCATCATATTCCAGACAAGAACTATGGGGTCAGGATCGATCGGCGAAACGGTCCGGTCGCCGGCGGCTAGTAGATCTTCTCGAAGTCTCCGCTGCGTCCGAGACCGCCGGCAAACCGCACCGCACCGGCCGCACCTTCGCGATGGTGCGCTTCGACGCCGTTCTGCCATTCCCGGCGGAGACCGTCGCGGACACTCAAACCATAGGTTTCGTGCACGGAACGTCGATCCGCACGCACCGCAGCCTGCGGAAAGCGGGCAATCTCTGCGGCCATGCGTTCGGCCGCATCCCGGGCCGCGCCGGGGGCGACGACTACCTCACACATTCCGATCCGCAATGCCTCCTCGGCGGGTACTTTCCGCCCGGTCATGATGATTTCGAGCGCGCGGCCCTGCCCGACCAACCGCGGCAAACGGACAGACCCGCCATCCAGGAGCGGGATCCCCCAGCGCCGGCAATAGACGCCGAAATAGGCGCTCTCGGACATCACGCGACAATCGCACCACAGTGCGAGTTCCATTCCGCCCGCCACCGCCGGCCCCTCAACCGCGGCGATGACGGGTTTCGATAGCTCCATTCGGGTCGGACCGAGCGGTCCCCGTGGTGCCGGCGCCGCGCCAACGCCAAACCCGAGGGCTTCCACGAGATCAGCGTCAAAGCTGTCGCGGTCCGCGAGCGTTGCACCATATTTCAGGTCCCAACCGGCGCAAAACGCGCCGCCCTCGCCCCAAAGTACGGCAACATTCGCCTCCGGGTCTCGCTCAAACGCTTCGAATGCGTCGACCAAGGCGTCGGCGCTCTCGGGATCCATAGCATTACGGGCTTCGGGTCGATTATGAATCACGACCCAAACCGGGCCGGATTTCTCGATGCGTACGGTCATACTGTCCTCCGGACGTTGCGCGGCCCGCGCCGCGCTAATAGTTGTTCAGATACTCCCAGCCCGATTTCATCATCATCAGGCGGTGACGTGCCCCTTCGGCGCTAAGATCGAGAGACCGATATCCCGCGTCTTCCTGGTAGAGCGCTGCACGACCTTCGTCTAACTCGACAATGCGCGGAACGAATCTCTCCACTTCGCCACCGTTCACATGATCGGCGATGGCGGCGGCCTGTTGAAACGCGCCCAGTTTCGTCAACGATACGAACATCGGCGCCGGCAACTGGATTTCGTCGCTCGCGCGTTGCTCGAGCGCGTCCGCGACGGCGAGCCACCGGTAATCGGTGATCTCTGATCGATCGATCACGACTTCCGTGTCGACCGATACCCGGGCGAAAAAAATCCACGTAGCGAAGCGTTTCGGTTGCGTCTCCGGGGTAGTCCAATGAGAGAACGGAGCGAGGTCGCGGCCGTCCAGGACGACACCTGTCTCTTCCCGCGCCTCGCGCGCCGCCGTGCGCCGCGCGATCTCGATCGCATCCCCCCCGGTCTCCGCCGTCCGATCGACCGCATCGACCTTGCCGCCGGGGAAAACCCAGGAACCGCCGTGGAAAGCGATTTTGGTGTTTCTTCTCACCAACAGGACTTCCGGTGCGGCCCGCCCGTCGCGTACGACAATGACGGAGGCCGACGCTAGCGCGGGAGGAATCGACATCGGTGGGGTTTCTCCAATCGGTATGAACGAAACGACATGTTATCACCAGCGCACGCCGCATCCGGCCCGGCTTCTCACTTTCTCCTCCGGCCCCCATGGGTTTCCGACGGGCAAAGGTGTAGATTCCCCGTCGTGTCCATGAGGAGCGGTCTCGAAATGATTCGCCGTCGCGTTGGCGCCAAAAAGGTTCGGCAGCCGAGAACGGCGATCGGAGCATTGTCCGTGATAGTGGTGGCCGCGCTACTGGCGGCCTGCGACCGGGTACCGCCGGCGCCCCCGGCCCCGAACGACTCCTGGTACCGTGGCCTCGACAACCCGGCGCATAAGTTCTATCCCTTGCCGCCGTTTTTGTTCTCGCCGGTCAAAGCGGAACTGGTCGAAGAAGCCGTGGCGGCCTTGGGCGACGGTCCGCTCCTGCAACTCAGCACCCGCGAAGCCATCCGCTATTCGGACGACCGGCTGCGGACAATGCAGGAACTGCGGCCGTTTCTGATCCACGGTCTGTACCGCAGCAAGCGCGCGTTCGCGGTCGCCATCGCCGACCGAGCGCTCTGGGTCGACAGCGCTGATCACCACGAGGATGCGAGCCCGGTGACACGCCAACCGCTGGTGATCTATATCGACGAAGTCCCGCCGGACGTTTACGTTACCGTTGGCGAGGCCGCAAAAGCTGCGGCCGCCGCGCGCCACAGCGACCAATGACGGCGCGGCGCGAGGGTGAGAAACGCGGTCTCAATCGGGGGTGACCGTCACCGGCGTGCGGCCGTCCATGGCGACATCCAAAGCTACGGTGCCCGTCGAGTCCGCGGTAAAACGCTCCGGTGATGCACCGCTTACCGTATAGCTACGCCCCGGCGACAATTTCGCGAGACGGATCGTCCGGGTGGCGGATTCCTTGCTGCCCGGATAGAGCACCAGCATCAGATTTGCCCCGTCGCTATGAGCGCGGGCCACCAGCACATCGGGATAGTCGGCTTCGGCGAGGCTGGGTCCTTCGAGTACGGACGCCTCGGGTCCCCGGTTGAAAGAACGGCCGAAATCCCCGGTACGTGTAAACGCCGCTTGTGCGAGCAGTGCGTTCGTCAGATTAGAACCGTCCGTGTAGGAACGCACGCCGCCGCTCGTATTCAAACCGCAATCGCTGTGCAGGCTCGTCTCCACGGCGTCCGCCAGCCGGTCCTCACCAAATTCCCTGGCGCCCAATAAAGCCTGCGCGTAATAGTACGCAAATCCCGGGCGGTAATTCCCCGCATCGACACCTTTCTTCGGCAGTTTGTACCGGGCAACACCGTCGTCGCCGGTAACCACGTTACGACCCAATTCTTTGCGCGCTATCGCCCACAGGCCCTGACCGCGCTCCGGCGAAAAGCAATTCGTCAGCCACGAGTACCCTGCCTCGTCGACGGGGAACGGTACCGGCAGACCGGTGTGCTTCGATCGCAGACCGATAATCGAACCGCTGCCGTCGGTGAATTCCGCGTCCAACATGCGGAGCCATAGGGGGAGTATTTCGGGTACTTTGGCGGTGCCGAAAACCGCGTCCGCCGACGCGAGCGCCGCCATGCCCATGTGATTGCACACCGGATAGATCCAGTTGGGCTCGCATGGATACAAGCAAAAATTGCTGGCCGCGATATTCTGCTCGATGGAATTCATCATCGACTGCAGATTATGCTCGTAGGTCGTGCGCTCGTTTAGGCGGAAAGTGAGGCTCCCGCGCTCGGCATAGCGGCGGTCGCCACTGTTCAGCATGTATTGCCCGACCTGCATACCGAACCAACCCGTCAACATGATGTTGTCTTTGTCGACGGGATCGAAATTCGAAAAATTGAGATGGCCCCAGCACGACTCGTACACCCAATAGCCCCATACCTTGCGTAATAGGTACTTTTCGATAAGGTTTCGCTGGGCCCGTTTCATGTAACCCTGGAAACCGGGCGTGTAACTACCCTGCGCGATTCCCAGCGCGTAGCCCATGTAGTTCAACTGATAGCGTAGTGCCGCAGGTTGAAACTGCTCGACAATATCGAAGCCGTTGAACTCTTCGATCGGCTGCAGAGCCCGATCGAGCAGGTAACGAAGCGAACCAAGCTGTTCGGCGGTCAACTCGCGTGCGGCCGCATCGGGAACGCCTCGCACCTGTTCCGCTACCTCGGCCAGCGAGATCGGCAAAAACGCATTACGGGTGTCGCGCTTACGCGCATTCGCGGCGCGCCGGTTCGCATTCGTCAAACGAAAGACCAGGCCGAGCCCGGCCATACACGAAGCGACGATCAGATGTGCCGCCGGCCACCCGGGAGCGCTCGCCATGACGCCGGCGCCAACAGCGGCGCCGACCCACACAAGCGGCGGTGCCAGGACGACGCCCGCCCAGAACCACGCCAGCAGCGCCATCAGGAATACGAATACCGTTGCCGGAAACAACAACATCGCCCATCCACCCACGGCGACGAAGCCACCACCCGGCAGCCACAAACCCAGTCCCGCCGCCTGCCAACCAGCACTCATGCCCAACAAGAGCGGAAGCAAGCCGATCACGCAGACCGCAAAGTAAATAGAGGCCGTTCGACGTTGCCGGGCGATAGTGACCGGGCCGTTCGAATTCGGCATCCCGAGGCGCCATAACTTGCCAACTTCTGCATCGATTACTGACATCGTCTTTCTCCGGCTGCTACGCACTACCTCGACAGTGTAATCTAAATGGTCAGACCGGAGCCTAATTGCCGCTGACGACGACCAAGCAAGCTACTCAGCGCCCGAGCGAATCCGGCACGGGCGGCATGCCCGCGAACTTCTCCAGCTTCGGGTTCATGACATCCCATGGGTGAGCGCTCGCCGTGAAGATGTCCATCGTCGGCTTGTACGTGCTTGGGTCGTCCAGACTCGCAGCATGAATGAACGCGAGTTTCGGCCGATGAGGTTCCAGGATAGTGATTGGCGATCCACATTCCGCACAGAAACCACGCCGCATCGTATTGCCCGCGTCGGACACTTTAGCGTGATACTTCGGCTCACCGCAGCGCAGTCGAAACGATTCCTTCCAGACAACCACAAACGAAGCAAAGGCGCTGCCGCTTGCGTGCTGACAGTCTCGGCAGTGACAGTTCAACGAAAGAACCGGTTCGCCGGAATACTCGAACCGAATCGCCCCGCAGCCGCATCCTCCTGAAACGGGATCCGTCATTGGCATCTGCTCGTCTCCCTCATGGTTTCTTCTTTCTAACCTAGATGCCTCGGTAGTCCCTGTCGATCCGCGCGATTAGCGCCGCGCTAGTCGCGTCTAGATAATTGATCCGAAATGCGCTTCAATTTTATCGTCATTCCTGCGAAAGCGACCGCCATGGCCGCTCCTTGGCATCCTGCCATCGCGGCATTTGTGCATCCATGCACATCAGACGTAGGAATTGCCCACCGCAGGAAAACATTGTTTGACTGGACCCCGGATCAAGTCCGGGATGACGACTGCGAGTGCAACTACAAAAGTGAAGCGTTTTTCGGAACACCTATTTAGCGCCCCCCTCCATCGTTTTCTATTTCTGATAAACGACCTCGCCGGCAAATAACGTCATGTCCACAACGGTGTCGGCAATATTGTCGGGAGCAATATCGAACAGGTTTTGTCCGAGCACGATCACATCCGCGGACTTCCCTACTCTTAGGGATCCCGTTTCTGTTTCGCGACGATGCGCCCTCGCGCCATCGATGGTGAAAATTCTCAACGCTTGTTCCAGACTAATCGCCTGCTCCGGCCACAATGCTTCCGATGTGCTGTCAGAAGAATCGCGGCGGGTAACCATTGCCCCGATTCCGATCCAGGGATCCATGGACGACACGGCTGCGGGCCAATCCGAACCGGCGAGCAACGGCGCACCCGCTTCCAACAGATCCCGGATCGGCCAGTATTGCCCGGCCCGCTCGCCGAGCGCCTCACGCATCGATTCGATAATCGGCGATGGATACCAGATATAGGGCGACAAGTCCGCTACTACGTTCAGTTGTCTAAAACGCGGAATATCCACAGGGTCGATAAAGCCCGCATGGGCTAGTTCGTGACGTAAATCGGAACGCCCCGAAAGGGTATGGGCTTTTTCGATTGCGTTGAGCGCGGTTCGTACCGCGCGATCCCCGGCAGTATGAAGTTTTACCGTGAATCCGCGTTTCTCCAACTCGCTGATATCCGCGGCGAGCGTAGTCTCATCCACATGCAACAGTCCACTGAACCCATCTGGAAAATCTCGGTCGGGCAGATAGGGCGCCAGCATGGCCGCCGTACGCGCCGCAGTGGGCACGCCGTCCTCATAGATTTTTACGAAACGGGTATCGACACGCGGCGAACAATAGCGGTCACGCAAGGCTTCGATCTGCGCGTAATCTAACGGCGTCTCTCGATGGCCGTAGGGAGTCGATATCGACGCCGCCACATATAGGCTCAGCGCCCCGGTCCGATCTGCGACATGATAGGATTTGAGCAGCGCCTCGCTGGCATCAGCATCCGTTACGCCGGTAATGCCGTAACCGTTCGCGATGCGCACCATTTCGAGAACGCCTGCCCGGTATTGTTCTGCACTCCAATCCGGTAAGCGACTCCTCGCGGATGCATCAGCCTCTTCGAGCAGCAGACCGGTTGGTTCTCCTGTTTCGGCCTCCCGCATGACTTTTCCGCCGGCGGGATCTTCGCTGTTCCGATCCACACCGACGAGTTGGAGCGCCCGGGTATTAGCCCAACCGTTGTGACCGGAGTCATCGCGCAGGTATACGGCCTTGTCGCCGGAGAATTGATCCAGCCATTTACGCGGCGAGCGTAGCGCATGCTCGCCAAAGAACCCGCTGTGCCAGCGACCGCCGATAATGCACTCCACATCGGGATTTCGCGTCACATATTCGGTAAGGGTGCGGGCGATTTCCGCGGGGGTTGCCGCGAATTCAAACTTGCAGCTGAAAAGGTTGGCAATGGCGCCTTTTGTCGGGTGGCAGTGGCCGTCGATCAAACCTGGCATTGCCATGCGGCGCTCCAAATCAACGACCCGGGTCATTTTGCCGCGACACTTTTGTATTTCCGAGGAAGTACCGAGCGCCATGATTTTTCCGTCGCGGACAGCGACGGCCTCGACGACCGGTAGATCCTGCTCCATAGTATAAATAAAACCGTCGAGCAGAACGGTATCGGCGATATCGGTTTCAGACTGCACTCGGGCGACGTCTGCCACCGGCGTGCTCCACCGGTGTTACAGGAGGGATACGAAGAGGAGCCGGCACGACACTCCGGTCTGGAAGAAAAGGTGGCGCAGCGAGTAAGACTCAGGAACCTCTGATTCATTCTGGGACAGTGGAGTAGTTACTAAAATACTGTTCAGGTGAAAACACGGCGCGCAGGTAATAGCCGGAGCGCCGCAACGCAGACCGGGACGATTTTGGGCGCAAGGCGATGTTCCATGAATTGATCTAAAGGTTCGCTAAGTCACGCCCCTCACTGTTCTGAATGGAATCCCTCCGTCACCTTCTTCTCGCCAAACCGCAGTGTTGCGAAAATGCCGGCCGGCGGACCGCATCAACTCAAATCGATACCCAGATCCGCGATCCCCGGATAGGTTTCTCGCGAGAGCGTGTAGCGACGCGCGCAGTCGCGTAGACCTTCTCCTTGCCGCTGCTGCGTGATCACCCCGCCAGCATCGAGCACCCGGGTGCCGCCGACGAAGTCGACACCACGGGCGAACAAGGGATCGGGGAAGAAGCTTGCGCTCGGTCCGACCATTACGAGCACCTCGGCATGGCCACAATACCCGAGCATTTCGTCAATACTATTATTGATCAGGGTCGCCGCGGTCGTAATGATCTTGTTGCAAGCGCCGAGCGACCCGGGATCGAAGGTGATGCAAACGCCCGCTTCATCCTGAAGCATGTGCGCTTTGCGCTCGATTACGGTCACCGGTACATCGAGCGCGCTCGCTTGTCGGACCAGCGAAGGGAATTTACCGATCATACCGAGCCGATCCCCCGGACCGAGCGACAAGCCGCCCATCGAATTCGTGGCTTCGTCCAACTCGAAATCAGCACGATGAAAAAAGCCCTGGGTTATCGCGTTAATAGCGGCGAGGCCCACCGAACGCGCGATGTCATCGTTACCTGCGTAATGTCGCGCAATCGAAATGGCGTCGGCGCCGACGAGTTCGGCGGCACTGAATCGCTCGCTGATCCCTCGCTGCGACTCACCCATCCAGGCGTAAAAAAGCCCGGCCGTTCCGTCCTCGAGTTCGATCAGGCCGAATTCGGCATCTTTGTCGGCGGTGATGTGCGGTTCGGGGATATAGACCTGGCGTACCTTCGGTAAGGTGATCCGCTCGTTGACCCGCTCGACCAGCGCCAATAGTTCCGTCTGGATGCCCATCGGACCAGTGTAAACGCGGTCGTGCCGGTAGTTCCACACCCAGACGTCCTGTCGTTGGGGTTTCACCGTTCTGTTCAGCGAACGTCCGAACCGGCGCACGAGTCTTTCTTCGACCTTCTCGTGTTGGTCGCAAGCCCGGTATGACCGCGATGATGTGCGCCCGGCGGTACCTCATTCGATACTGATCGATCATTGGGAACGGCGTTTTGGCGCCGAAAACCCTCAAATCATCCGGATCTACTTCGCCGCGACCTGAACAGTTTTAGTCGGCAACTCGACTGCCTCACAAGGAATCAAAGGCTCCTAACGCTTTGTGCATCAGCATCGCGCTGTCCGGACACATTGTTTACACATCTGCACGGGCGAGGCTTCAGCTGTTTGTTGACTGACGGATTGCCCGATTGATCATTCTCGAAACTTGCTCGTTCGCCTGCGTAGGTACGATCTCAATTTCAGGGTTTCTGCTAGCAAAGACCCTGAATATTTCATCGGCAAATGCCTGTCCGATTGATTCGACGCTTTCAAAGTCCAGGATTACGTGGCGGAATTTAGAGTTATAACTGAATCTGGTGTTTAAGGAAGTTGAATAAAGGCGGCGTATCTGGTTGAAATGTTGTTACCAAGCAGCAAACCAACCAAAAAGGATACGCCACCATGAAAGAGAATAACGTTGTTGAAATAGTAGGT
>PVBE012214726.1_pt1 | contig 16842 bp, 11 predicted proteins | sample 1631181 | NCBI WGS metagenome assembly PVBE01 (sample SAMN08397723, study PRJNA350692) | Marine metagenome, whole genome shotgun sequencing project. | isolation source: water | place: Pacific Ocean | collected 2012-04 | reverse complement strand
CACGGAGGGTGTTGTTCGTGGCGCGGAGGATGCTCCCGTCGCCGAGGTAGATCGCGCCTCCCCTCCCTGTGGTATTTCCAGTGCTCGCAGAGTTGCTGTGAAAGACACAGTTCCTGACATCGGCGATCGCCCTGCCGAGGCCGAGGCCGCCGCCCGCGGGCGTCCCTGTCGAGACGAGCCGGACATGGTTCAGCCTGAAGAGCGTCCGGACCGCGGTGAGGTGGGCGTGGCTGTCGTCATCTGCTTGACCGAGGCCGGCGTACCCGGCGCCGAAGCGCGCCGCGTTCCCGACCACGCGGCAGTCCCTCAAGACCACCCCGTTACCGAAGGAGGCGATGCCCCCACCCGAGGTCTTCGCGAAGTTTCCCTGCACCGTACAGCTCTGCATGGTGAGCGCGAGGCCTTGCGAGGTGCCCTCTGCGAAGCAGAGGACTCCGCCGCCGACCTTGGGGTCCGGAGCCCCGCCGGGCGCTGTAGCTTCGCGGGCGAAGCCCGCCTCGATCACGAGGTCTTCAAAGTGGACCGTCATGATCCCGCTGCCACCACCTGCTCCAGTTGAGACGACCACAACGTGCGCAGCGTTGTCTTGCCAGGCAGCTGCAGACGGGTTGATCGTGCTCGGGCTGAGCAAGCCGCCGTCGTTCTGATCGATGTCCCCTGAGAGCACCGTCGGATAGATGCTGGGGTTGTGCTGGTTGGGGTTCCCGGGGTTCGCAGCGCCAGCGAAGCCGCCCAGGATGGTCAGGTCGTGCTCGATCTTGAAAGAGATGAAGCGATCGCCGTTGCCGCCGGGGAAGAGATCGCTGCGGTCCGGCAGATATGTGCCACCTGCCACGATGATCCTGTCGCCAGCTTGCGAGCCATGTATGGCGTCTTGAAGCCGCTCATAAGCGTTCGCCCAGTTGGCCCCGGACTCATTACCTGAGGCGGCCGGATCGACGTATAGATCCCCCGCGAGAGTGGACGCTGAGAGATAGATAAGGGCCGCTAATACGCCTAGGGGGCGCAACGCGCGATTGGGGCTAGCCATGGTGTCTCTTTGTGTGCTTTGGAGCTTTGAGCAAAGAGGCTGGCTAGCAATTTTCAAACTCGCGACACCGCAAGATCGGGTCATCGCAAGCCATCTCCTCAGTTACAGGTTCCTAGTTTTTCCCGTATCTATCAACCTCGCAAATCGCCACATATTAGGCGTTCCTATGTTCCAGGACGCCAAGCCCTCTCGCCCTCAGAGAAATTAGGTGAGAGGGGCGCTAATTCAAAAAGCCGTTGCCGCCAAGGCGAGGATCCCTAGGACCTCGCAACCGTCGCTCTCGTCATGCCGAGCGATAAATCGCCCGCTAGCGCTCAACCAAACTGGATGCCCTGGGCGAGCGGCAGGTCTGTCGAGTAGTTGACCGTGTTGGTCTGTCGGCGCATATACGCCTTCCACGCGTCAGAGCCAGACTCACGCCCACCGCCCGTCTCTTTCTCACCACCAAAGGCTCCACCGATCTCAGCTCCTGAGGTGCCGATGTTCACGTTCGCGATCCCGCAGTCAGAGCCAGTGGCCGAGATGAAGCGCTCCGCGTCTCTCATGTTCATCGTGAAGATGGAGGAAGAGAGCCCCTGCGGCACCGCGTTGTGCTTCTCGATGGCGTCGTCGATGTCCTTCACGCGGATGATGTAAAGGATCGGCGCGAAGGTCTCCTCTTGAACCGACGCGTAGTGGTTCTCGGCACGGACGATCGCCGGGTTCACGTAGTGACCACCCTCAGGGGCGCTCTCACCTGAGTGCGCTCCCCCGCCATGGATGACCTCGCCACCCTCGGCTTGTACGGCGGCGAGGGTCTTGTCCATGGCCTCGATCGCTCCCGCGTCGATCAGAGGACCGCAGAGGGTGGACTCATCAGAGGGATCACCGATCTGGATCTGCCCATACGCTCTTTTCAGGCGCTCCTCCACATCGCTCGCGATCGACTCGTGGACCAAGACCCTGCGGGTGCTCGTGCAGCGCTGACCGGCGGTGCCGACCGAGCCAAAGACGATCGCAGGGATCGCCATGTCGATGTCAGCGTCATCCATCACCACGACGGCGTTGTTTCCGCCAAGCTCCAGGATGCTGCGACCGAAGCGCTCCGCGACCGTCGCGCCCACCTTGCGACCGACGCCGATCGAGCCGGTGAAAGACATGAGCGGGAGGCGCTTGTCCTCAAGCATCTTCTGCCCGACATCGGGGACTGTGCCGACGACGAGGCTCGCTAGCGCGCCGAAGCCCTCCGCCTCCAGGACGGGGCGGACGACGTTGATCAGGCCGATCCCGCAGAGCGGCGTCTTCTCCGAGGGCTTCCAGACGCAGGCGTCACCAGCGACATAAGCGAGCGCAGCGTTCCACGCCCAGACAGCCATCGGGAAGTTGAAGGCGGTGATGATCCCCACAGAGCCGAGCGGGTGCCACTGCTCCCGCATCGCGTGGGCCGGCCGCTCCGAGTGCATGGAGAGGCCATAGAGCATCCGAGACTGCCCCACCGCAAAGTCGGCGATGTCGATGGCCTCCTGCACTTCACCCCAGCCCTCCTGCAAGATCTTGCCCATCTCAGCCGTGATGAGCCGACCGAGCGCGTCCTTCTTCTCGCGGATAGCGTTCCCCATCTTGCGGACGATCTCGCCTCGGATAGGCGCAGGGACCTCCCGCCAACGCACGAAAGCTTCTTGGGCCGCCTCCACCACCTGGTCGTACTCCGCCGTCGTCGCCTGCTTCACAGTGGCGAGGAGCTCACCGGTCGCCGGGCTTCGGCTCTCGAGGAGCTCACCAGAGGTCTCCAGCCACTCGCCACAGTAGGCGCCGGAGTTCATGTCTTGGATGCCGAGTTCGCGAAGGAAGTCCATGGGGTGAGCTTTGATTGGGGGTGAGTCGGAGCAGGAATCTGGGGCAAAAGAATAGCGTCCTGCGGCCTAGAAGGCCCGACCGCCTTTGTCCCAAGGTGCCCAGGCGCCAAAGACCAGCCATCACTCACCCAAGAGACGAGACACAGTGCCCTCACGTCGCTATTCTGTTCCGCCAATATGGGCGACAAGATCATCTATCAGCTGCAGGACCTGCGAAAGTCGTACGGTCAGGACGAGATCCTCAAAGGGATCACCCTCTCCTTCCTCGAAGGCGCCAAGATCGGCGTCATCGGCCGGAACGGGGCTGGGAAGAGCACCCTCCTGCAGATCATCGCTGGGGTCGACACCAAGTTCGATGGGACAGCCAAGCCCATCGCGGGGATCACCATCGGCTTCCTCTCGCAAGAGCCCCAGCTCGACGACACCAAGACCGTCGCCGAGAACCTCGAGCTAGCCGTCGCTCCCATCCGCCGCCTCACCGACCGCTACAACGAGGTCGCCGAGGCCATGGGCACGGTGACCGATGACGACGAGATGATGAAGCTCGCCGACGAGATGGCCAAGCTCGACGAAGAGATCGCGCACAAGGACGCCTGGAACCTCGACAGCCACCTCGAGCAAGCGGCCGCAGCGCTCTCTCTGCCGCCCTTCGAGGCCGAAGCGGTCAAGCTCTCCGGCGGTGAGCGACGCCGCGTCGCCCTTTGCCAACTCCTCATGAGCCAGCCCGACATGCTGCTCCTCGACGAGCCCACCAACCACCTCGACGCAGAGACCGTCGAGTGGCTCGAGAAGCACCTCGCCGAGTACCCCGGCATGGTCCTCCTCATCACCCACGACCGCTACTTCCTCGACAACGTCGTCGACTGGATCCTCGAGATCGACCGCGGACTTAGCATCCCGTGGAAGGGCAACTACTCAGAGTACCTCGACCAAAAGCGCAAGCTGCTCGACACAAAGAAGCAGTCTGAGGCGCGCACCGAGAAGATGTTCCAGCGCGAGCTCGAGTGGAAGAGCCGCACGCCCGCCGCGCGGATGAAGCGCGCGAAGGCGCGCCTCAACCGCTTCAAAGAGCTCCAAGACATGCGCCCTGAGGCGCAGCTTGACGAGGTCGACCTCCGCATCCCCCCCGGACCTCGCCTCGGCGACAAGGTCATCGATGTCCGCGATCTCGAGAAGGGCTTCGGCGGGCGCACCCTCATCAAAGGTCTCTCCTTCTCCATGCCCCCCGGCGCGATCCTCGGGATCGTCGGCGCCAACGGCATGGGCAAGTCCACCTTGCTGAAGATGATCCTCGAGAAGGAGACGCCTGACGCCGGAGAGGTCTCTGTAGGGTCCACCGTCAAGATCGTCTACCTCGACCAGTCCAGGCTCGTTCTCGATGACGAGGAGACGGTCTACGAGAACATCACTGAGGGCAACGAGCAGATCCCCTTCGGCGGCAAGACCCTGGACGGCCGCGCCTACGTCGCGCGCTTCAACTTCCGCGGCGACGACCAGTCCAAGCTGCTCGGCGAGTGCTCCGGCGGGATGCGCAACCGCGTCCTCCTCGCGAAGATGCTGCGCGAACCCGCGAACGTGATCCTCCTCGACGAACCCACGAACGACCTCGACCTCGAGACCCTGCGCGTCCTCGAGGACGCCATCAGCGAATACCCGGGCAGCGCGATCGTCGTCAGTCACGACCGCTACTTCCTGAACAGGATCTGCACCCACATCCTCTCCTTCGAAGGGATCGACGCCAACGGAGACCCTGAGGTGAACTTCTTCCCTGGGGACTACGAGGCCTACGCAGACTGGCGCAAGACCGATCGCGAGAACCGCGGCGTCGGACCGGGATCGCGCGCCCGCCGCTACCGCAGGCTCCTACGGCAACCCTAAACCTTCGCCGTGACCGCGATCTCCCGCGCCTACCAGAAGGTCGACACGAGCCCCGCGCCCGACCTATGCATCGCGCGCGCGCTCCTCAAGCGCTACGAGGCCCGAGACGCAGCCCAAGCTGCCTTCCGCGATGAGATGCTCGCCTTCATAGACGCGCACCCAGAGGACGCGCACAAGCGCACCTGCCTCACTGGACACCTGACCGCCGCCTGCTTCCTCCTCGACCACGCGGAAGAGCGCGCCCTCCTCACCCACCACGCCAAGCTCGAGCGCTGGCTCCAGCTCGGAGGACACACTGACGGCGACGCGAACCTCCCAGCGGCCGCGTGGCGCGAGGGCACCGAAGAGAGCGGCATCGACGGGATCGTGCTCGACCCAACGCCCTTTGACCTAGACATCCACAGCATCCCCGCGCGCGGCGATGAGCCAGAGCACCTCCACCTAGACGTGCGCTTCCTCGCTCGCGCGCCTTTAGGCGCCTCTGAGGTTGTCTCCGAAGAGTCCATAGAGCTGGGCTGGTTCCGCCCTGACGAGCTCACAGGCCTCAACACAGACCCCTCCGTCGTTCGCCTCTTCGAGCTCACGTTCGGATAGGCTCAGGCTGTGCGCGCCCTCCTTTTCACCCTCCTCGCCGCGAGCTGCGCCTCGAGCGCTCACGATGTCCAAGCTCCCGAGACCGCTCCCTATGTGCTCGTCCTAGGCACAGCGCAAGACGGCGGCCTCCCCCAGCTGGGCTGCGAGAAGGACTGCTGCGAGGCTGCCCGCAGGGACCCTAGCCTCCGGCGCCTGCGCGCGTCCCTCCTCCTCGTCGACCCCACCACCGGCCACCGCTGGCTCTTCGAGGCGACCCCTGACCTCCCGGAGCAGCTCGAGCTCGCTAGGGGGCACGGCGCCCCCCGGAGCCGCCAAGGCGGAGGTCGCCCCGCGCCCTTCGACGGCGTCTTCCTCACCCACGCCCACCTCGGGCACTACACAGGGCTCGCGCACCTCGGCAGAGAGGCCTACGGAGCCCACGACCTCCCGGTCTACTGCTCAGAGCGCATGGCGAGCTTTCTCACGGAGAACGGACCCTGGAGCCAGCTCGTCGAGCTCGACCAGATCGAGTGCCGCACCGTTCCGCCCGGCGTCTCGGTGAAGCTCCGCGAAGACCTCAGCGTCGAAGCCTTGAGCGTCCCCCACCGCGAAGAGTTCTCTGACACCTACGCTTGGATCATCCGCGGCCCGAACCGCTCCCTCCTCTTCCTCCCTGACATCGACAAGTGGGAGCGCTTCGAGACCGACATCTCTGCCCTCGTCAAAGAGATCGACTACGCCCTCCTCGACGCCACCTTCTTCGGCCCAGACGAGCTCCCTGGGCGTGACATGTCCGAGATCCCGCATCCCTTCATCGTCGAGTCCATCGACCGCTTCCAGGACCTCGCGCCCGAGGTGCGCGACCGCGTCCACTTCCTGCACCTCAACCACTCCAACCCCGCCGCGACGCCGAGCAGCGCAGCCGCAGGCGCCGTGCGCGCCGCAGGCCACCACGTCTGCGCGGAGGGCGCGCGCTTCCCCCTCTAGCAGGCGGTCTTCTGGCTCCGCGCCTTCGCGCAGCGCTCAAGCCAAGCCGCCTCAAAGGCGTCGACTCGCCCGAAGCGATCTGGACGAAAGGCCTCTAGGTCCAAGCCGCCGGCAGCACCAAGCACCAGCTCAGAGATCGCTCGTCCGACGCCTCCAGAGGCAGCGACCCCCAACCCGCAACAACCGCTCGCCACGAGGAAGCCCTCGACCTCCGGGAGCGCACCGATGACGAAGTGCCCATCAGGCGTGTAAGTCGAAGGCCCGCTCACGTAGTGCTTGAGCTGCACTGAATTGAGCAGCGGGAAGGAGCGCGCGAAGGCCTCACCGCACTCTGCGAGCGTGTCCCAGCCTTCAGGATCCTCTGCGAAGCGCATCCCTCCGAGGTCCTTCGGCAGCTCCCGCGGGTCCCTGGCAGGCGACGAGCCGGCGCGCAGGCCGAAGAGCAGCCCGCCGACCTCTCCGCGCGTGTAGGCGGGGACATCAGGGAGGAGGACGACCGGCTGGGAGGGGTCGAACTCCTCGCGCACCTCTGTGATCCAATACTGACTGCGCACAGGCGCCATCGGGAGGTGCCAGCCCGCCTCTGCGGCGAGGAGCCCTGCCCACGGCCCCGCGCAGTTCACGACCCACGGAGCCGTCACCGCTCCGCTAGTGGTCTCGACCCCGACGACCCGATCCCCCTCGCGGGTGAGGCCCGTGACCTCGACGCCCACGCGGAGCTCCACACCGCGCGCCCGCGCTGCGCGGGCATAGGCCGTCGCCAAGAGGTGAGAGTCCACATAGCCAGTGCGCGGCAAGAAGAGACAGCGCGCGTCCTCTCCAGGGCTGAGCCAGGGGACTCGCGCTCGGGCGTCCTCGACGGTCCAGTCCTCATGAGGGTCTCCGACCTCCTCCACCAAGCGAACATAGGCCTCGAGCTCAGCCTGACTCCCCTCGCTCACGGCGACGTGCAGGCAGCCGACCTCACGAACGCCCAAGCTCTCCCCGAGCTCATCCTCCAAGGCCGCGATCGCAGGCCAGGTCTCCTGGAGGAGCGCGCTCTTGGCAGCGCTCCCAGCGACCCTCGTCAACACAGAGGCCGCACGTGATGTGGTCTGGCTCCCCACCTCTCCTCGCTCTAAGACGAGCACTCGTTCCACGCCCGCGCGGGCCAGGCTCCAAGCCACCGCGCACCCTGTCACCCCGCCGCCGACGACGATGACATCCACAGCCTCGCTCACGCGCCCACCTCTACAGCCAGCCTCTCGCAGAGCTCTGGCAAGACCTCCGCCGCGCGCCCGGGGACGAACTCATCTTCGCCAGAGAGATTCTCTGGCTCGTCCAGGCTGTTCACGAAGGTCGACGCGCCGCCATCTCGAGCGAGCTGCAGTAAACCAGCGGCTGGATACACGACCCCGCTCGTGCCAGCGGCGAGGAAGAGGCTCGCGTTCCCAACCTGGCGGAACACGTCCTCGATCCTGTAGGGCATCTCACCGAACCAGACCACGTCCGGGCGCATCGCCTTGTGCGAGCACTCAGGGCACGGGACGAAGACCTCCGGGTCGAGGTGCTCAAGGTCTCGGACCTTCTCGCCGCAGACCTCACAGCGCAGCACAGAGAGCTCTCCGTGGATGTGGATCGCCGCCGAGCCCGCGCGCGCGTGGAGGTTGTCCACGTTCTGGGTGATGAGGCAGAAGCCCACCTCCACAGCCTTCAAGCGCTCCTCGAGCTCAGCTAAGGCGAGGTGTGCAGCGTTGGGCTCCGTCTCCGCCAAGCGCTGGCGCCGCTCCTGGTAGAAGCGCCACACGAGAGCTGGCTCGCTCGCCCACGCGTCTGGGCTCGCGACCTCCTCCACGCGGCGGCCCTCCCACAGCCCACCGCTCCCGCGGAAGGTCGGGTGCCCGGAGTCAGCTGAGACCCCGGCGCCAGTCAGGACGACGATGCGATGCTCCACGCCCAGATTGGACCTTATCCAAGCGCCGAGCGCCCCCCCTTGGCCCGGCCTCGAGCCTGCGCTACCGTCATCCCCCATGTTCTCCGCCTCCATCCTCCTCCTGCCCCTCGTCATGGCCGACCCCTCCGCAGCCCCTCAGAGCTCCGACCGCGTCGCCGGACGCCCCTTCGCCACTCGCTCGGTCGTCTTCGGCCGCCGTGGAATGGCAGCGACCAGCCAACCCCTCGCGACAGAAGCGGCCCTCGACACCTTGAAGGCCGGCGGCTCCGCCGTCGACGCCGCCGTCGCGGCCAACGCTGTCCTCGCCCTCACCGAGCCCACGGGCTGCGGCTTAGGCGGCGACCTCTTCGCCATCGTCTGGGACGCAGAGTCCAAGAAGCTCCACGGCCTGAACGCCAGCGGGCGCTCCCCCGCCTCGCTCACCCTCGAGCACTTCAAAGAGGAGGGCATCGACAAGATCCCCTCCCACGGCCCCTTACCAGTCAGCGTGCCCGGCTGCGTAGACGGCTGGTTCGAGCTGCACGGCCGCTTCGGCAAGCTCCCCATCGCTGACGTCCTCGCGCCGGCGATCCACCACGCCACCGAGGGCTACCCCGTCACACAGACGATCGCGCACTACTGGGGCATCTCCGTACCGCGCCTCTCGAAGTACCCTGGCTTCACCGAGCAGTTCACGATCAAAGGGCGCGCCCCGCGAGAGGGCCAGCTCTTCGCCAACCCGAACCTCGCGCGCACCCTCACGCGCATCGCAAAGGGAGGACGCGAGGTCTTCTACGAGGGCGCGATCGCCGAAGAGCTCGGCGCCTGGATGGCAGAGCACGGCGGCTTCCTCACAGCGGCGGACATGGCCGCCCACAGCTCCGAATGGATCGACCCGGTCTCGACGAGCTACCGCGGGGTCGAGCTCTGGGAGCTCCCGCCCAACGGACAAGGCATCGCCGCGCTCTCCCTTTTGAACCTCCTCGAGCCCTACCCCTTCAAGGAGTGGGGGTACGGAAGCCCCGACCACCTGCACCACTTCGTCGAGGCGAAGAAGCTCGTCTTCGAAGACCGCGCCCGCCTCTACGCCGACCCTGACTTCGCCCCCGCACCTGTCGAGCGCTTGATCTCCAAGGAGTACGCCGACGAGCGCCGTGAGCTCATCGACTCGAAGAAGGCCGCTGCGTCGCAGCCCCCTGGCCCCGTCGTCGCGGAGGAAGGTGACACGGTCTACCTCTGCACTGCGGACGAGGCCGGAAACATGGTCTCCCTCATCCAGAGCAACTACCGCGGCATGGGCTCGGGCATGGCCCCTGCGGAGCTCGGCTTCATCCTGCAAGACCGCGGCGAGCTCTTCGACCTCACCCCAGGCCGCCCGAACTCCTACGCCCCTTTGAAGCGCCCCTTCCACACGATCATCCCCGCCTTCCTCACCAGAGACGGCGCGCCGTGGATCGCCTTCGGCGTGATGGGCGGGGCCACCCAGCCGCAGGCTCACGTCCAGATCGTGATGAACCTCCTCGACTTCGGCATGAACCTCCAAGAGGCGGGGGACGCCGCGCGCGTCGTCCACACGGGCTCGAGCCAACCGACCGGGACTCGCATGACAGACGGCGGCGAGGTGCACCTCGAGAGCGGCTTCCTCCAGGCGGCGCCAGCCCTGAAGGAGCGCGGCCACGAGATCGTCACTGGCACTGGCGTCTTCGGCGGCTACCAGGCGATCCTGAGAGACCCTGAGACCGGCGTCTATCACGGCGCGAGCGAGTCCCGGAAAGACGGACACGCAGCGGGATGGTAGGCCAGGGAATCACCCGCTGGCTCCAGCGCTCCCTCACCGTGTGCGTGGTCCTCTTCTTCGGGACCATAGCCCTCGTCTTCCTCCTCGGGCTCATCATGCCTGATCACTTCGAGGTCCAGCGAACCGCCCAAATCCAGACCTCCCGCGCCCGACTGCACCCGCTCATCACCGATCTAAAGCGCTGGAGCGAGTGGACAGATTGGGGTGAGGACGGGGGAGACATCATCCACGAGTATTCCGATCAGAGCACCGGCGCCGGCGCTTGGCACCGCTGGGAGGGAGCAACGTCTAGAGCCGGCATCATCGTGCTCACCACGGCAGACGTAGAGCGAGGCGTCTGGTACGACATCCGCTTCGCCCATGACCCTGTCCCGATGAAGGGCGCCCTCCGATACCTCCCTTCAGAGTCCGGCGTCCTCCTCGAGTGGTCTGTACGCGGCGACCTAGACGGAGCGATGGAGCGAGCGCTCGGCCCCATCTTCGCTTGGCGCATGGGCGCTGACTTCGACGAGAGCCTCGCCTCTCTCGCGGAGGCGCTGGAGTCAGAGTGACGGCTCGCTCAGGCGCCTGAGCCGGAGTCCATCCACTCCCAAGCCCGAGTCCACCCCCACCGCTCTCCCATCGAGATGCGCGCGTCATCATTGTGTTCAATGCGGACACCGAGCCGCTCGACCCCACGCTGAGCCAAGAGCTCTACAGCCCGCGCGACGAGCGCGCGGGCGGCCCCACGATGCCTCGTGTTGGAGTCCACATAGAGCGCGAGCACCGCGGCAAAACGCTCACCGGAGAGCGGCTCTCTCCACGCTCCCGTTAGACAGATACCCACCTCCACGCCGGAATCCTCTGCGACGAGGAGCACGGTCTCCGACTCTTCGAAAGCAGCTCGCAGGAACTCAGCCGAAGCTCCGGACCGTAAGGGCCCCTCCCCGACCTCGGCCAAGGTAGCGGAGGCCGCGTGGTCCAAGCTCTCCGCAAGCTCAAGCGCAGCCTCCAACGATTCGATGTGCCGCATGCCTTTCATGTCGCCCCTCCCTCGTCTGGGTGCAGCTCCTCTTCAGACAAGACCCTCCGCAGGAACGTGCTGGGTGAACGCAGGAGCGCCTGCAAATCCATCAACAGCCCGTAAGCGCAAGGGATGAGGATGAGCACGAGGGACGTCGCGACTGCCAGCCCGAAGAAGAGCGTCACAGCCATCGGCTGGAGGAAGCGCGCCTGTCCAGTCGCGAAGAAGGCGAGGGGGCTGAGACCCAACATGGTCGTGATCGACGTCAAGAGGATCGGGCGGAAGCGCACGCGGCCGGCGCCCATGAGGGCGTCCTTGAGCTTCGCGCCAGCTCGCCGGCGCGCGTTCACGAAGTCAACAAAGATGAGCGAGTCGTTCACGACGACGCCCGACAACGCCAAGAGCCCGATCAAGGACATGATGCCGATCGAACGCCCCATGATCATGTGCCCGAGGATCATGCCCATCCCACCAAAGGGGATGATGAACATGATGACGAAGGGCTGCGCGTAAGAGCGAAAGAGCGTCCCCAGGATGAGGTAGATCAGGAGGCCGCTGACGATCAGCGCTCGGTAGAGGCTGCTCAGAGTCTCCTGCGTGTCCTCTGCGTCCCCACGGAGCTCGAAGCGATATCCCCCGTAGCGCTCCCGCAGATCCACGAGGGGCGCCTCGAGCGCAGCGGTGACCTCTCGCGCGGACGTGACGTCGCGGTTCACATCAGCGATGACGTTCACGGTGCGCTCACGCTTGTCCCGGACGATAGTCACGGGGCCCGGCCCCTCAGAGATCGTCGCGAGGGTCCCCAAGGGCACCCGGTCTCCGCCGGGGACCGTGACCAAGAGCGCCTCCATCGACGCGGGGTCCTCACGCACGGCCTCAGGCAGCTTGACGACCACGCGAACCTCATCCTTCCCGCGCCTCAGGCGGGCTGCCTCAAGGCCTTCAAAGGCGGCAGCCACCTGGGCCCCGAGGTCTGCCTCTGTCACCCCCATAACCCGCGCGTCCTCACGAAGGGAGAGCTCGATCTGCTGTTTGCCTGCGTCGATGTTGTCGCGCGGGTCTTCAACCCCGACGATCGCCTCGAGCTCTTCAATGAGCTCACCAGCGGCCACGCTGAGGACTTCCAAGTCAGGTCCGGAGATCCAGATGTCGACCGCCTTCCCAGTCGGCCCAGCCTGCGGCTGACCGATGCTGATGTCTGCGACCCCGCGCGGGGGATCCTCCATGAGCGCGCGGATGTGCTCTGTGATCTCTGGGGTGGAGCGCTCCCTGCGCTCCCCCTCGGAGAGCTCAACTGTGACCTGGGCGAGGTTCCTTGCGATCTCAACGCGCGCGCCGTTCTCTGCGTAGATACCCACCGCGGCCTGCATTGACTCCATCTCATCAGCAGGGAGGGTCATCACCCGCCGCTCGATCTCACGGGTCGCGCGCGTGGTGTCCTCCAAGCCGGCGCCCTCCTCCATCCGCACACCGATGAACAAGATCTTCGACTCGAAGTCATCAAACAGGACGAACTTGATGTGGGTCGTCGCAAAGGAGATCAAGAGCCCACAGACACAGCAGGCGCCGAGGACAACGGCGAGGCGTCTCTCTACACAGATCTTCAAGACGGCCTGATAGGCGCGCCGCAGCGGGTCGTACCAACGCGAGGTCTCTCCCTCCCCTCCGCGGATAACCCCAGCGTGGAACGCTAAGTGCACCGGCAGAACGAGGAGCGCCTCCAAGAGGGAGACGATGAGGCAGAAGCTGACGATGAGCGGGAGGGGCTTGAGGAAGGCGCTGGTCGTGCCCCCCATCGCCAGGATCGGGCCGAAAGCCGCGATGCTCGTGAGGATCGTCGCCATCACAGGCCGCGCGACCTGCGCCGCCCCCTCGATCGCGGCCTCCTCTGGGTCGTGACCCTCCTCCATCAAGCGATAGACGTTCTCCCCCACGACGATCGCGTCGTCCACGATCATCCCGAGGACGACGATCAGGCCGAACATCACGATCATGTTCATGGACACGCCCATCGACCCGGCGATGAGGATGCCCCCGAGGAAGGAGATCGGGATCCCCAAGGCCGTCATGACAGCCACCCTCGAGTTCAAGAACATGACCAAGGAGATGAGCACGAGCGCGGCGCCGAGGAGGGCTGACTCCTGCATCGTCCTGAGTCGGTTCCTCACGTACACAGAGACGTCCGAGTACGCGCCGACGGAGACCCCCTCAGGGACCTTCGGGCCGTCAGCGATCCATTGGAAGAGCCCCTCAGAGAGATCGATCGTGTCCGCGGTGCGCAGCTTCTGCACATAGAGCGTCACAGCAGGCTCGCCGGCGTATCGTGAGCGGACCATCGCGCGCTGCCAGGAGTTCGAGACCTTGGCGACCTGGCCTAGGAGCAAGCGCCGCCCGTCGGGGAAAGAGCGCAGGACGATCTCCTCGATCTCTACAGCATCCTCTGCGCCCGCATCCACCCGGACAGCGAACCCGCCCCGCGTGGATTCGATCGAGCCCGCGGGGAGGTCCTTGACGACCCCACCGATCGAAGCGCGCACCTCAGCGAGGCTGAGCCGGTACTTCGCGAGGGCGTCGGGGTCGACCTCCACCCAGAGGCGCGGCTCGCGCTCTCCGTAGACGTCTACTTGGCCTACACCCGGAAAATCTCTGAGCTCCGCCTGCAGCTCCTTAGCCGCGTCACGCAGGACCCCGTCGTCCACTGAGCCGTGCACGGCGATCGCGATGGCGGGGAACTCCGTCTTGAGCTCCTTCACGGAGGGGTTCTCTGACTCCTCAGGGAGCCTCAAGGCCCCCGACTGGACCCTGCTCCGGACCTCGTCGAGGAACTCCGAGGTGTCAGCGCCACGCGCCACCTCTAGGGTCACCTGGCAGAGGCTCTCCCGACTGACAGAGGAGATCCTGCCCAGCCCGTCAGCGCCAGCCAGAGCCTCCTCGATCGGGAGGGTCACGAGTCGCTCGACGTCGACTGGGGATGCCCCCGGCAAGATCGCCGAGACCTGAATCCGATCCATGTCAAAGACCGGGAACACCTCGCGCGGCATCGAGAGCCCCGTGAGGAGCCCCGCGGCGCACAGCGCCAGGGTCCCTAAGTGGACCGCGACAGGGTTCCTGATCGCGGCACGAACGAGGGCTCGCATCATGGCCTCTGTCCCCTAAGGAGCCTCGACAGCTCCACCGACCAAGCGACAAGGGCCGCCATCTGTGACCAAACCATGGGGGCCTGTGATGAGGGTCTCCCCAGCCCCTAGCCCAGCCTCGACGAGCCAGCCGCCATCGACAGGCGCGCCCAGCTGTAGCTCTCTGCGCCGCGCGACAGGCGCCTCGCCTGGCGTCCCTTCGAGGACGTGGACGACCGCCTTGCCGTCCTTCCAAACGAACTCGCCGCGACCGATGACGAGCGCGCGATCCACCTGGCCGGCGCGCAGCACGACCTTGGCGAACTGTCCAGCTGCGAGGGGCGGGCCCTCCTCTTCGCCGGAGTCACGCGGGCCACCTTCAAGCGAGACCACCACGGGGACGGAGCGCGTCGCAGCGTCAGCTTGCACACCGACTGATCGCACGATCCCCTGGCGCGCACGAGAGGGCTCTGCGCTCAAGCGCACGCTCGCCTCACCGCCCCCGGCGAGCCCACCTAGCCGCTCTTCGGGGACAGCGACCCTGATGTCTAAGCTCTCTAAGTCATGGAGCTCTCCGACCTGCGCGCCAGTCGAGAGGTGCGTTCCGATCGCGGGACCTCGACTGACCAAGTGTCCGTCAAAGGGAGCCTTCAGCACGGACCGATCCCGCCGCTCACGCGCTAGCGAGGCAGACGCCTTCGTGCGCTCCAAGGTGGCCTCAAGGGCCGCGCGTCCGGCGCCGGCGCGGGCGAGCGCCGTCTGCGCGAGATCCAGCGCGCGCGCGGCGTCCAAGCGGACCCCGCGGGCGCGGTCGCGCTCGCTCGCCGCCGCGTCACCTGCGGCGAAGAGGCTCAAGATGCGCCCCTCCTCAGCCTGCGCCAGCTCGAAGCTCTCGAGGGCTAGCTCAGCGGCGGACGCTGCCCCGCGCTCCTCCACGCCTTGTGAGTCGAGCGCTCGCTCAGCTTCGACGACCGCCGCCTCAGCCACTCCGACCTCTTGATCGAAGAGGCCCGTGTCCAAGCGCATGAGCACATCTCCCTCCTCCACGTACGTCCCAGGCAGCCAAGGCTCCATCACCTCCGCGACCCGACCGCCGACCTCGACCGCCAACCGGGCGGTCCGGATCGCCTCGAGGACGCCGTAGGCCTCGACCTCAAGGGTCACGGTCCTAGGCTGCAGCTCTCGGACGCTCACGGCCAAGGCCCGCTCCGGGGCGACCGTCCGCTCTGCCCCAGGAGGGCGGGTATTCTCTAACCAGATCCATCCGTAGCCGGCCAAGGCCAAAGTAACGAGGATCAAAAGAGCGTTGCTGAGGAGGCGCTTCATCGGGGATCTAGGGGCCCAGAGGCGGGTGAAGGGAGGACGATACCACTTGTCCTGCCTCTGCCACAGAGGCTCTCCTAGGCAGTTGTCTCATGGTCATCCTTCCCCCGCATCTCTTACACGGTTAAATTCTTCGCCCCAGACTCTAGCGGAGGTCAACTGATCCGCTCAATAACCGTGGAAGTCACCTGCAACAACACCGGCCCCTGCGAGGCCCGCATCTCGTTCTCCATTCCCCGCGACGACTTCAACAAGGCGCTCGAACAAGCGCTCACGGAGTCCGGCCGAAACGTCCGCATGAAGGGCTTCCGAGCGGGCAAGGTCCCGCGCAGCTTCCTCGAGAAGCAGTTCGGTGCCGACGCGCGCAAACAGGTCGTCGAGCACTTCAGCCAGCAGGCCTTCCGCCAGGCGATCGAAGAGCACGACCTGAAGCCCGTCGGCCGCCAGACCATCGAGCTCGACGGAGTCGACTTCGAAGCGCCGGAGGGTCTCGAGCATGAGTTCGACGTGAGCCTCCGCCCTACCATCGACATGACCGACTACAAGGGCATCGAGGTCGAGAGCGAGCTCTCCCCCGTCCTTGACGAGGAACTTGATGAGGCGCTCAACGATCTCCGCCGCCAACAAGCCACGCCCAAACCGGTCGGCGATGAGGGGCTCCCCTCCGACGGCGTCGCCGTGTTGACGCTGCGCTGGGAGCGAGAAGGCGAGAGCGTCTTTGAACGCGAAGGCCTGCGAATGAGCCCTGAGGCAGCGCCCCCCGGCGTGGAAGCGGACGCCTTCAAAGACGCCCTCACAGGGACCCAGGTAGATGACGAGCGTGAGCTCCCCTTCACCATCCCAGAGGACTTCCCTGAGGTCGACGAAGAGCACCGCGGCCAAGAGGCGGCCTGCCACATCAAGATCACTGAGGCCTTCGAGATGATCCCCGCTAGCGACGAGGACCTCGCGAAGATGCTCGAGAGCGACGACTTCGACGCCGCCCGAGATGTCGCGCGCAAGCAGATGCAAGAGGCGCGCGAACAGCAAGAGACGCAGCGACAAGAGACCCTCCTCTTGCAGCAAGTGCTCGCAGCGCATGACTTCGAGCTGCCGAGCTCGATGGTCGAAGAGCAGGTCTCAGGCCGAGTCCAGCAGCTGACGATGCAGCTCACCCAACAAGGCCTCGAGAGCGAAGAGCTTGAGGCCGAGGTCACGAAGCAGACCGAGTCGATCCGCAGCGAGGTCCAGCAAGGGACCAAGGCCCTCTTCCTCGTCAGCGAGCTCGCGGAGCGCGAGGGGCTCGAGGTCACCCAAGAGGACATCAGCGGCGAGCTCGCTCAGATCGCGCAACGAAACCAAGCCTCGATGGAAGAGGTCGTGAAGTATTACCGTGAGAACCGCCTCT
>PVBE011420765.1_pt1 | contig 16842 bp, 12 predicted proteins | sample 1631181 | NCBI WGS metagenome assembly PVBE01 (sample SAMN08397723, study PRJNA350692) | Marine metagenome, whole genome shotgun sequencing project. | isolation source: water | place: Pacific Ocean | collected 2012-04 | reverse complement strand
TCACAGTTCCTTCCGGATGTTTGCGACAACTAATACGATTGGTTTGGGTGATCCGACCGGGCTCTATCATGGTACTCAGCAGATCAATCAGGGACAGATGGACAGATGGAGCATTGTTACCACACTAAACTACCTGGAACGTGAGAAAGAAATTGATATCGTTATGTCAAAGCTTCCAGATATGGATCGTAAGACAGTAGCGAACATGGTGTCCGTCGCTGACCTCACCAGGCAGGGGTTCATCAATGGAGACATTTCTATGGTCATGTCACCCAGGACGGTCATCATGTGGGCGGAGAACGCTAATATATTCTCTGACCTGGGGTTTGCATTTCGCCTGACGTTCCTCAACAAGTGTGATGAAACAGAAAGGTCCATTGTCGCCGAGTACTACCAGCGCTGCATGGGAGAGGAATTGCCTGAATCGAGCGCCAATGTGGTTCTCGCCTGACCCTGATATACCAGGATCTTTGATGTGCCTCACCTAGAAGACGCCACAGAACTATTTAAGCAAGCCACTACCGCAACCATGCGTGCGATCTCGGGCAACGATGAGCTGGAGGTCAGTTTTGGTCGTGGCAAACCCTACATGCAGGGTAACCAGGCAAGGATCCCTTTGCCCGACACAGGGTTAACTGAAGCTCAGCTTGCGGCCCTCAGGGGGACAGCAGACCGCTTTGCGCTGCGAACCCGCTTTCACGATGAAGCCTTTCACAATGGACGTCGCCCCTATAGCGGTGTTGCGCAGGAAGTTTTTGACTGGGTGGAAGAAGCACGGCTTGCTTCCATCGGATCCTACCTGATGAAGGGTGTACAGAATAATCTGCAGGCACAACAGGAGCAGCACTGTGTCAATCATGGTTATGACCGTATTGAACACCAGGGCCAGGCGCCCCTTGGTGAGGCGGTTGGCATGCTCATCAGAGAGAAGATCATTGGTGAGCCACCACCACCAGGTGGCCAGAAAGTGCTGGATTTCTGGCGGGAGCATATCGAAGAGCGGATCGGCGACAAACTCGAAGATCTTGACGCATCAATCTTTGACCAGGAGGAGTTCTCGACCATCTGCCGCAGGATTATCACGGATCTTGGACTGACGGATGACTGGGGTGAGCAAAACTCGGAATCCGATTCAGAGGAGGCGCAGGAAGACTCGGAATCAGATGCTGGCGAAGAAAATTCGGATCAGGAAATGTCTGCCGACGGGGACATGACGGATGCCATTGAAGGGGAAGTTCCTGCTGATATGGATGCCATGGACATGGCTGAGGCAGAAGGTGATGAGGACGAGGCGGGTGCTCCACCGGACATGATGGCTGACAAGAACTGGCTTCGCCCCAAGGAAAGCCAGTACAAGGCATTCTCTGAGGCATTTGATGAGGTGGTCTTCGCGGATGAATTATGCGAATCCGTAGAACTTGAAAGACTGCGTGGTGTGTTGGACAAACATCTGCAAAGCTCGCAGATTATTATCAGCAAACTGGCAAATCGCCTGCATCGCAAGTTGATGGCACAACAGAACAGGACCTGGGAGTTCGATCTTGAAGAGGGTACCCTCGATAGTTCACGGCTGCCGAGCGTCATTATGGACCCATTCAGCCCGCTGGCCTTCAAGCAGGAAAAGGATATGAAGTTCAGGGATACGGTCGTGTCCCTGCTCATCGACAGTTCGGGTTCCATGCGTGGGCGCTCAATCACCATTGCTGCAATGTGTGCTGATATTCTTGGACGTACCCTTGAACGCTGTACGGTAAAAGTAGAGATTCTGGGTTTTACTACTCGAGCATGGCGTGGTGGGCAGGCGCGGGAACTATGGTTGCAACAGGGCAAGCCAGCACAGCCGGGGCGGCTGAATGATTTGCGACACATCATATATAAGGCGGCGGATATGCCCTGGCGAAGGTGCAGGCGCAATCTTGGCTTGATGATGCGAGAGGAACTGCTGAAGGAAAACATTGATGGTGAGGCTTTGCTCTGGGCTCACAACCGCCTGGCTGGCAGGCCGGAAGACAGAAAGATTCTTATGGTGATCTCGGATGGTTTGCCGGTGGATAACAGCACGTTGCTGGTGAACCCGAGTAATTACCTGGAACAACATCTCAAGTATGCGATTGACCAGATAGAGAATCGCTCCAAAATTGAACTAGTAGCAATTGGCATTGGTCATGATGTGACGCATCACTATCGACGCGCTGTCACGATTACCGATGCTGAGCAGTTGGGCGATGCCATGACTGAGCAGTTGGTTGACCTGTTCGATGAAAAAAGTAATCAGAACCTCAAATCCTTGAGGTCGGTTGCTTAGGACCTTTTTTGACCAGATGGCACTGCATTCGGAATGCTGCAACGTTCTGAAACCCAGCAGAAGGTTTAACCGGACCTCACTCCTCCCCTGCTTGCGGCATTCATTGTTCGATTCCCCGTGCTCGGTGCCCCATACTCCCGCCGCAGTGTTCGGAAATCTACCAGAAGGGCTAACCGGGTCTTGCTCCTCCGCTGCTCACGGCCCTCCGGGCTCGGCGCCCACGGCTCCCTTCACTTCTTCAGGAAGCCCCTACAGGTCCGATAGCGGTCCCCTCCCTGCAGCGTCCAGCGCTTCGCTTGACGGCTACGGTTCAAGACTCGGTTAGCCCTTCTGCTGACGTTCCAAAGTCGTGAAAACGATACATCGCAACTAGGTGAGTCAAGTAAAAAGACGATATGGGCAGAGCGAGAACTGCGGGTAGGCTGTCTAATTTCAACTCCAAGAAAAGGTTAGTAGGGTTCTTTTGCTGTAGCCGTTAGAGCGACGCGCCGAACAACGAGTGAGATCCGTAGGAGCTCAGGAGGAAGGGAGGGAAGCCGGGATGGCCGCAAGCCAGCGGAAGCAAGAGGACCATACTGACCTTTTCTGCTACCAAAGTCGAAAGCAAACGTGCGGGCAACTCTCCAGCATAGAGTGGGAGTAGTTACTGATATAAATGACAAGACACGGAGTGAGAATCGGTGAGGGATATTGTTTCCGGTGTGACGGTCTTGCACTCGTCCATCACCTTGGGACACCGGTCAGCAAATCGGCACCCTGCTCCCATGTTCACTGGTGAGGTGATCTCGCCCTTGATGGGAATATGATCCCTGGTTTTTTCCAGCCGTGGGTCCGGTTCCGGGTTGGATTCAATCAAGAGCTGTGTGTAGGGATGCTTTGGATCAAAGAATACTTCGTTGGCGGGACCCGTTTCGATCACGGTGCCGAGATACATGACGGCCATGCGGTCTGAAACATAGCGCACCATGGAAAGGTCGTGCGCGATGAATAATAGGGTTAGCCCCATTGATTGCTTCAGTTCCTCCAGGAGGTTGATTACCTGGGCCTGGACGGAGACATCCAGAGCGGAAATGGGTTCGTCACAGACGACGAATTTGGGTCCTATGATCATGGCTCTTGCTATGCCAATGCGTTGTCTCTGACCACCCGAAAATTCATGCGGATAGCGTGACATGTGATCTGCATTCAGCCCAACTTTGTCTAGCCAGTCTGCAACCTGTTCCTTGATATCGGCTGTGCTGTGCTTGCCCTGGATGCGTAATCCTTCGCCGACTATTTCCAGGATCGTCATCCGTGGATTCAGCGATGAATAGGGGTCCTGGAATATCATCTGCAGGTCGCGGGAATAGTTCAGATGATCCTCAGCTGAAAACCTAGCAGGCAATAGCTCATCATTGTAGAAAGCTTCACCGGATGTCCGCTCATGCAGTCCAATTAGTGCTTTGCCAAATGTTGACTTGCCGGATCCACTCTCTCCCACTAGGCCGAGTATCTCGTTTTCACTAATCTGGAGCGAAACGCCATCAACCGCGTGCAGGGTCTGTCCACGACCCAGGGTGAAGTATTTTCTTAGTTGCTCCGTTCTAACCAGCATTGTCTTTATCCTGGTTGCTCTGGCTTACCTCAGCAACCGCCGGTGCGGCCTCGTGTTGCAGCCAGCAGCGGGCATGGTGATCCTCGGTCCTCTGCACCGAGAAGTTAGTCGGTTGCATGTCTTCACACATACGCATGGCATAGGGGCATCGTGCGAAATAGCCACAACCATGTGGCGGCGAAAAGAGATCGGGTGGGCTACCGATGATGGGCGTCAGTTTTTTGTCCCGGTCACCTATATTTGATGGCATCGCGCTTTTAAGACCGAGTGTGTAAGGATGTGAGGACTCGTAAAAAATGTCCTCTACTGAGCCGGACTCCACTACCTGACCTGCATACATGACGGCAACTTCATCCGCCATTCTTGCAACCACGGCAAGATCATGTGTGATGAGAATGATGGACATGTTCTCCGTTCGTTGGAGCTCGTCCATGAGCTCCAGGATTTGACCCTGGATGGTTACATCCAGCGCCGTAGTTGGCTCGTCAGCAATCAGTATTGAAGGGTTGCATGCCAGACTTTGAGCGATCATGGCACGCTGCAGCATGCCACCGGAAAATTCAAAGGGGTATTGCTTTACCCTTTTTGCGGCCTCTGGAATATGAGTTTTTTCAAGTAAATCAATGGCTTGACGAGATGCCTCAGCATAGGTTTTATGCCGGTGCACGACCAGTGTCTCAGCGATCTGGTCGCCTATGGTCATGGTTGGGTTAAGGGATGTCATCGGGTCCTGAAAGATCATACCGATTTGAATGCCGCGAAATTCATTGGCTTCCTTCGGGGATAAGCCGAGCAGCTCGTTGCCGTCAAGCTTTGCTGACCCGCTCGTAATTCTCCCTGGTGGCATGGGAATAATGCCCATGATTGCCTGTACGGTGACTGACTTGCCGCAGCCTGACTCGCCAACGATGGCCATCGTCTCGCCCCGTGTTACAGCAAAACTTACACCGCGCACTGCCTTGACGTCACCACCGTAGGTTGAGAACTCTACGGAGAGGTCTTCCACTTCCAGAATTCGATTGTTCACCGCATCATTCCCTTGATCGCATTCTTGAATCCAGCGCCTCAGTTAAACCGTCACCAAGCAGATTAAAAGCGAGAACAGTCACGCTGATGAAAGTGGCGGGAAATATAAGTTCATGGGGGTGGCTCAGCATCGTTTTGATACCTTCGTTACACATAGATCCCCAGGATGGTATTGGTGGCGCGACGCCCATGCCGATAAATGAGAGAAAAGCCTCAGTGAATATCGCCGCGGGAACCGCGAAGGTAAGTGTTACCAGTATGACGCCCATGGTATTGGGGATGATGTGGCGCAGGATCAGGTAGCTTGGCTTTGCGCCCAGTAGCCTTGCGGCTTCGATATACCCCTGCTCTCTGATTTGCAGAACCTGGCCACGTACCAGTCTTGCGGTCGCGGGCCAGAGGAGCAGAGCGAGTGTAACCAGCATGGGAAATATTCCGCTCTCACCAGGTCCAATGCCGAATGCAATTTTGAACAGAATCATAAACAGCAGGAAGGGGAGGGCGACAACGAAATCTGCGAAGCGCATTAGCAGTACATCGAGTCTGCCACCAAAATAGCCTGCGAACCCGCCATAAATGATGCCGAAAATGACGTAGATAAATGGCGCTACAATACCGATAAAAAGGGAAACCCGGGCGCCTTCCATCAGACGGGCAAGCATGTCACGGCCAAGGTAGTCGGTGCCAAAGGGGTGAAATTCCAGGCGGATTTCCTGGCCCAGGTTGTTCTCTTCGTCTGCCGTAATTAGGTTCCGGCCCCTCGCATCGTTGACGGTGATAATCATCTGTGGCGTGATCGCGGTGACGGTGTAGACCTCATACTCATCGTAGCCATCAGTAGGTACGATTGAGTAATAGTAGGCGCGGGATTCAAGGCTCAGGCGATCCTCATAACTGACCTCATTGCCGCCAAAGGTTGATCCCAGTGGTAGTCCAAGGTCGTTAAAATCTTCCGGGGCGCGATGGTTTCTGTATATATTGTAGCCGCCGGCACCAGGGGTCGGGTTCCAGGTGATTCTTACCTGTTGTGTGGTTGCGGCTTCGAAGGCTCGCAATTCTGTCACCGCCGCCACGGATTTAGCATATGCCTCAGGCTCCGCCGGGAAGTCTTCGAGAATGATGCCGTCCCAACGCTTGTAAGCGCCCACAAGCGCCGCGGTTTTCGGCAGTGATGGTGCCTGGGATATCTGGTTTAGGTCCTGCAAGGATGAGTCTACCTGCCAGAAGACTGGGCCTAGAAGGGTGAACACGGCGAGCCCAATGACAATGTAGAGGGAAATAGTAGCCCTGGTATTCTTTTTCAATCGAACCCAGGCATCCTGCCAATAGGATAAGGATGGGCGTGAAATTTTCTCCACTGCGAGATCGGTTTTAACGCGGGCAAAATCTTCATCGCTTGGTTGAAAACTCGTGATGTCGGTCATTCCAACCGCACCCTCGGGTCAACGAAGCCATAGATAATGTCAACGAGTATCACCATGAAAACGAGAAAAGCGCCATAGAAAACCGTCGTGCCCATGATGACGGTGTAGTCCAGTTGCTGGACGGCCTGGACAAAGTACCTGCCGAGACCAGGAATGGCGAACACCAGCTCGACAACAAAACCGCCGGTTGTAATTGCAGCAACCTGTGGCCCGAGTACGGTGATGACCGGCAGGATGGCATTGCGCAACTGGTGCCTAAAGAAAATACGAACGGGGGAGAGCCCCTTGGCCCTGGCGGTCTTAATATATTCCTCGTTGACAACTTCGAGCATGGAAGAACGCATCAGGCGGGTTAGGAATGCCATGGTGCCGAGCCCAAGAACCAGGGAAGGCATCAGCATATGAGCAAAGGTGCCCCACCCGGCCACCGGGATGAGAGATTGCCCCAGCATGCTGTTGATGTTGACCAGCAATAGCTGGCCCAGTGCTGCAAATACAAAGCTTGGCACTGAGATACCAAGGATCACCAGGAACATAATAATAATGTCAGGCAGTCGGTTTCTGTAGATTGCCGTCAGCGCACCCCAAAGCACGCCGCCAGTGGCCGCAAAGAAAATTGCCAGCAGTCCGAGGGTCGCCGATACAGGGAAGTGATCACGGATGATGTCGTTTACGCGCCGGTTCTGCTGAGTAAAGGAGATGCCAAAATCACCCCGGAGCATATTTCCCAGGAATATGAAGTACTGTTCAGTTGCTGACTTATCGAGGCCATACTTCTGTTCAAGATTCTTTCGAATCTCTGGCGTGACGGCCTTGTCGTTCATCAGGGGATCGCCAGGGACCTGGTGCATAGCGACAAACGTGGCGGTTGCGATAAACCAAACTGTGATACCACCGGCGAGAAGACGCTTTAGCGTATAGGCGAGCATAGGCAGTTATTTTACAACCCGTGCGCGGGTGTAGTCGGGGTCGGCGCCAATTACGCGGCGAACAACGCCCTTGAGTTTGGGGTGCATCAGGTAAATTACACCCTGCTCGTATTGGGTCAGTATGACGGCATCATCGTGGATAATTTTTTGTAGTTCGCCCATGGCATCCATTCTTATCTTGGGGACTGAACTGTTCATGGCAGTGCGAACCTGAATATCATATGCGGGGTTGTTGTATCGGCCTCGGTTGTTCAGGTTCCATGAAGCGAACAGGTCACCGAAGGTCATGACATCATCAAAATCCGGCCCCCATCCGGCATTGACCATATCAAAGTCGCCGGAGGTCATTTTTGCTAGCCTTTGCTTGAAGGTTTGAATATCAATCTTGATATCCAGACCGAGTCTAGCCTTCAGTAGTCCCTGCATATATTCAGCCTGCTTGGCTGCGGTTGGGCTGTCACCGGAAAGCAGCACAAGGGGAGGGAATGACTCAATCTTAAGTTCATGCCTGGCTGTTTCCAGGAGTTCCCTGGCCTTCTCGACATCAATATCTGTTACTGGGGCCGGGTACTCCCGCCTGAATTTGTCTTCGACGCCGTTTAGCCAAACGGGAAAAGGGCTGATACCGGGAAGGTTGCCGGGCGTTGCCAGGACCTTGTTGACCATCTCATTTGGATCAAATACAAGCTGGATTGCTTTGCGCAGGTTCCGGTTGCGAGTTATTCGCTCTGGCCTATGGTTGTATTCGACAAAGAACACATTGCCAGTTGAGAAACGGCGGATCCGGAACCGTTGTGTCAGTGCGTCCTTGTAGGTCTCACCATCCAGCCGTGTGTGCACGATCTTGCCATCGATGAACAGATTCAATCGGGCGCGCGTATCTGAGGTGATGTAATCGGCATTGATGGCGTTGAGGTGAATGTTGTCCTTGTCCCAGTAGCTGTCACTCTTGACCATCTTCAGGGATGCGCTATGGGTCCACTCCGTTAGTCTGAATGGGCCGTTGTAGAGAAGGTCAGTGGCATCAGCTGCATATCGGCCTCCCTTTTTGTCGAAGAATTCCTTGCGTACTGGGAAGTAGGAAACGAAGGCTGTTAGCTTGACGAAGTATCCCGTTGGTCTAGCAAATTCAATTCTCAGGGTCCTGTCATCGTCGGCGAATACTCCCAGTTCAGACGAGTCCATTTTCCCCTGATTGATTGCCTCGCCATTCATGAGTGGGTAGAGAATAAAGGCATATTCGGATGCCGTTGCAGGCTCCAGGGTCTTTCTCCAGGCAAAGACAAAGTCATGTGCGGTAACGGGGCTACCGTCACTCCAGCGAGCGTCTTTGCGTAGCCAGAAGGTTGCAGTCTTATCGTCGATCTCCCAGCGCTCAGCCACACCGGGCACGACGTTGCCCCTTCGATCATAGCCAACCAGTCCTTCTATCACATGGCTCAGGATGACAATGCTCACCTGATCGGTGGCCTTCATGGCATTCAGTTGTGGTGGTTCCTGGGTGAGGGCAATGGTAATCGTCTGCGAGTCAAAATCTACGGACGTTGCATCCACCTCAGCGTTAGCTGCCTGAATTGATAGCAGGAGAACTAGGACCAGGACAAATTTCACAGGGAACCGAGAGACCTTGCAATAATGCTGGATTGTATCATGGGCGCGAGGCGTGTCAGCCGCAGGATCATGGGTCGGCGTAGTTCGCTCTGCGCTTTACGCCGACACCAAAACGCTTACCAGAGACGCTCGGCGCTCATTCGCCTGTTTCTTTTCTCAGCCTCCATATGAAAAGAACCGATTGATCCTTTCGAATGTGTGACGTCACACAACTCCTATAAATAGAGAATTCGTACAAAAAGGTGAAGGAAAGTGAAAAAAGATCATTTTATAGCAATATTATTCAGTTTTTCTAAGATATTGGGCAAGATTCTCAATAATTTGGCAGATTTATATCTAAGCTTAGAGCGCACTGTTATTTAGTAAGCATACCGCAGCAGGTTTGAAACGACCCGCTCAAGGTGGGTAAGGGAGTTACATACCTCTACTTGGTGACAACTGGGGGCATACTTTTTCATTTCGGCATCTCCCACGGTCCAGCTCATTTTTGGCTCCGGGTTGAGCCAGATGACCCGTTTGCTCTTGTCGTACATCTCCCTCAGGATTTCTGATTTGGCATCGCCGTAGTTATTGCGGGAGTCGCCCAGGATAATAATGGTGGTCTTATTGTTTACGTCATCCATGCACTGGTGCTTGAAATCCATCAGCATCTGCCCATAGTCAGTGGAGCCGTTGCCATAGTCGCGCATGGTCTTTGCCATCGCATCCTCTAGGTTGCTGTTGTCGAACAGGCGAGTGACCTCACCCAGATCCGATGAAAAGGCAAATGAGCGTACCTTGGGGAGGATCTCCGCCAGGCTGTAAAGAAACATTAACAGGAAACGTGAGTAATTACTTACTGACCCGCTAACGTCGCAAATACACATGACTTTAGGCCGGTCCACCTTTGATGCCTTCCACTTGATATCAAAAAACATGCCGTCGTACTGCATGTTGTAGCGCAGTGTCTTGCGTACATCAAGCTGCCCGCGCTTGTATGTCTTGCGGCGCTTGGAGTGGATAGAGATGAGTTTCTTGGCCATTTTGAAGACGACCTCCTGAACATCCTTGAAATTGCGTTTTTCAAGGTTGGAGAGTTTCACCTTCTTTAATAGTTCTTCTCGGAGTTGCTTGCCTGACTCATCCGCATGCAGGAAAAACTGCTTTTCCACATAGTCTCGAACCTGCTCACGTAGTCTGTCACGGGCTTTTTTCAACTTGGCTGCCAGGTTGTGACGTTCCCGGCCACCCTCCGCCTGCAATTCAGAAATTTCGTCCTGCAATTCCTTCAGGCCCATGGCATCCATGATTTTGCGAGTGTAGAGGCCCTTCTGGGTGAAAACGACGATCTGATTTACTTCCGCTTTTTTGCCCGCCTCGGCCATTGCAATACTCAGTTCGGTTCTGTCGCCGGAGAGCAGTAGTTTGCCAAGCTCTGATGTAGGCTGAAGCGATTGGTCTTCTTCGTCTTCTCCAGCTTCCGCGCCGCCGCCCTGCCCGGATGCCTGATCACTGCCCTTGCCACCGGGTTGACCTTGACCCTTTGCGTCCTGGTCAAATTCCCCGTAATCGAACTGGTCGTCTGTGGACTCCTGCTCACTTTCCTCGGGTTTGAACTTGTTGAACGAGAAGTAGCGGTCAAAACATGAGTCAAATGCTTCTTTTTCTTCGGGGGTCTTGGAGAGCACGATGGAGAGAGAGTTCTTTAGAAATTGGCGATCCTCGTAGCCGACTATATCCAGGGCCTGCATGGCATCCAGTGTTTCGGCTGGTGAGACGCTGATCTCAGCGGTTCGCAATACCTTCACGAAATCAACCAGGGTTCTATCCATCAGCAACTCTTGGTTTCGATAGTAGGTTCACCATCTGGATCATTGTTTCAGGGCTTTATTGGTCACATTCTGTATTTCTGCTTCCACCGCCTCGATATCTTCCTGAAATTTCAGTATGACATTAAGTGTCTGCCTGACCAGTTCGCTATCGAGGGATTCCGTATGCAGCAGGATCAGGGTTCGTGCCCAGTCGATGGTCTCACTGATGGCGGGGACTTTCTTCAGGTCCATCTCCCGTAATTCCTGGATAAAGGTGACAAGCTGGGTACGTAGTCTTTCAGGGACATCCGGCACCCGTGCATGGACTATGCGACTCTCCAGGGTGGCGTCGGGGAATGGAATATAAAGGTGCAGGCAGCGACGTTTCAGTGCATCGCTGATCTCCCGGGTATTGTTGCTGGTAAGAAACACCAGTGGTTTGCGGTCAGGGTTGGCAACAATGGTGCCTATCTCTGGGATGGATACCTGGTAGTCGGATAACAGTTCCAGCAGCAAGGATTCAAATTCATGGTCAGATTTGTCGACCTCATCGATGAGCAGTACACAGCTTTCTTCTGCTTTGAGTGCTTTGAGTAAAGGGCGTGGCTCGAGGAAATCTTCCGAGAAAAAGACATCACCGAATTCGTGTAGTTTGGCAACTGAGTCCGTTAGCCCTTTTGCACCCTCCAGGATTTCCCCAAGGGTCTTCTTGAGCACCTGGGTATAGAGGAGTTGCTTGCCATATTTCCATTCGTAAATGGCTTTTGATTCATCCAGCCCTTCGTAACACTGCAAACGAATGCAGGGCAAGTCAAGCATCTCAGCGGCGGTTTTAGCCAGTTCAGTCTTACCAACACCGGGAGGTCCTTCGATAAGAATGGGCTTCTCAAGGTGATAAGCCAGGAACACCGCCGTGGCAATCTGCTGATTGCAGATGTAGCCACGTTTTTCGAAGTTATCCTGAATCACTTCAACGCTGGAAAGTCTGTCATGGTTCTTAATGGTCACAAAGGGTCCTTGTTTGCTCAGTCCTGCTGATAGAGGGGGGCGGAGATCTGCGCTCGCCTCAAAGGTAGACGGAGCATCATTATGTGAATCTGGATGCAGATTGTACAGCCACTGCATACATATCAAAATGGGGTATGAGGTTGAATAACAGGTGTTTATGCTATCTTTAGATCCTAGGAAAGTGCGATCAGGAAGATCTTATGGGTAACCCGGCAAGTCGTCTAAAAATTTCTCTGCTTATTGTTCTGCTGGTTTCAGTGCTGCATGCCAATGCTGAGGAGATCAGTTACGAGTCCACTTACAAGGCTCGCCAGGCGCCGGATATGCTGATACATAGCGCCACCCTCTTTACCGGCGATGGCGGAGTCGTTGAAGCAGGCTATATAAAGATGGCGGGCGGAATAATAGAGGCAGTTGGTTCGGGAATGCCGGCGACCCTGGATAAACTGGACACGGCACTGGATGCCAGTGGAAAATGGGTAACACCCGGTATTATAGACGTACACAGTCATCTCGGTGACTACCCCTCGCCTGGCTATGCGCCTCATTCTGATGGTAACGAGATGACTGCACCTGTTACTGCGGGGGTTTGGGCTGAACACAGTGTATGGCCGCAGGATCCACAATTCCCTCTGGCCCTTGCTGGCGGCGTAACGACCCTGCAGGTGCTGCCGGGTTCGGCAAACTTGTTTGGTGGTCGCAGTGTTGTGGTTAAAAATGTTTCCGCAAGGACAGTGCAGGGGATGAAGTTCCCGGACGCACAGCATGGGCTGAAAATGGCCTGCGGTGAAAATCCAAAACGCGTTTATGGTGGAAAAGGTGGTCCAGCAACCAGGATGGGCAATTTCGCCGGCTACAGGAAGGCCTGGATCAACGCACTGGAATATCAAACTAAATGGCATGAATACCGGGGAGATCTGGCGCATTTCGAATCCGCCCCTGAAGAAGAGAAAGAGGAGAAAAAGAAAAAACCCTCTCCGCCAAAGCGGGACCTCAACCTGGAAACCCTGGTGGGTGTTCTGGAGGGTAGGATTCTGGTGCACAATCACTGTTACCGTGCGGATGAGATGGCGCAGATGATTGACCTGAGCAGAGAGTTTGGTTACAGGATCACCGCATTCCATCACGCCGTTGAGGCATACAAGGTTGCGGACCTGCTTGCAGCGAACAATATCTGCGCAGCTATGTGGGCGGATTGGGGACGATTCAAACTCGAGTCGTTCGATGCGGTTAAGGAAAATGTAGCGCTGGTTCATAAGGCAAGCGCCTGTGCAATCGTGCATTCGGATTCCGCCACTGGTATCCAAAGACTAAACCAGGAAGCTGCAAAATCCCTTGCCGCTGGTAGACGAATGGGGCTGGATATTTCGCAGGCCGAAGCCTTCGCCTGGATAACGCTCAATCCGGCCAGGGCACTTGGCATAGCAGAAAGGACAGGCTCACTTGCCAAGGGCAAGATGGCCGATGTCGTGGTCTGGAATGGGAATCCCTTCAGCGTTTATTCGCGGGTGGAAAAAGTCTACATCGATGGCTCGCTTATTTATGACCTCGAAAAGGACGTCAAACCAGTTACTGATTTTGAGCTGGGCCATCGGGTCAGGGGGCTGTGATCATGAGACTGTTTCTCTTTAGTTTACTGCTCCTCTCACAGCCGCTGTTTGCTGATAGTTATCTCATCAGAAATGGCCGGGTCGTCACCATGAGTGTTTCGGGGATGATTGAAAATGGCGATATACGCATTGTCGATGGCTACATAGTGGAAGTAGTGCAGGACATTAATGCTGAATCGGTGGATGAAGTAATCGACGTCGGTGGTGCGTATGTAACGCCAGGTCTTTTTGACTCCGGTACTCAACTTGGTCTTGCCGAAGTAGAACATTTTGTCGGTAGTTCTGACAATCGTGTTAAGGGGCAGCCCCTTGGGGCGGGATTCTCACTTGCCCTCGCACTGAATCGTTTTTCAAGCCTTGTGCCCATGGTACGGCAGGAGGGTATCACCCGGGCTATGGTTTTGCCGATAACCGGGTCTGAAATCCTGGCAGGGAAAAGCGCGTTGATCCAGCTTGGGGACAATACACCTTTCAGTACTAACGATGGTAACGCAGTACACCTATATTTGAGGGAAACTGATAGAAGCTTGGCGGGAGGGTCGCAGGCATCAGCTTTGATGCAGGCTGTCAATTCCCTTAAGGAGGCAAAGCGCTTTGGCAAGAACAGGCGTGCCTACGAGAGTGGCAGGACGCGTAAATTTCGTCAGTCGGAGGATGACCTCAAAACGCTGGTACAGGTTTTGAAGCGTGATGTGGCATTGGTGATTCATGTGGACCGTGCGGCGGATATTGAAACCGTGATTGCCGAGCTTGGTACCTTCAATCTCAGGTTAGTGATCGCGGGTGGCAGGGAGGCCTGGAGGGTGAAGCAGGTCTTGGCAGAAATGGAAATACCTGTTGTGCTTAATGTGATCGACAACCTGCCCTCCAGGTTTGACCGTCTGGGCGCGCGCCTCGACAATGCTGCACTTCTGGTGGGGGCAGGTGTGAAGGTCGCCTTCATGACCCAGGACCTTTACAAAGATACAAGGTCATTGACGCAGGCAGCGGGGGTTGCTGTTGCCTACGGTCTGAGCTGGCAGGAGGCAATGAAAGCAATCACTGTGAATCCTGCGTCAATTTGGGGGCTGGAAAATTACGGTTCACTTGAAAAAGGCCGGGTGGCGGATATTGTTATCTGGGATGGTGATCCGCTTGAGGTGATGAGTGCGCCAACGAGGCTGATGATAGATGGGCGCTGGATTAGCCTCACTACTAGGCAGGATCTTCTGCGAGACCGGTATTCAGAACTTGAAAATCAGGATGTTCCCTTCGGGTACAGGTAACTGTCTGGCTTAGCCGATCTAGTTATCCCATCATGCACCTTATATGGTGACCCTATCATTTCTAGGCGGGAACGTGGGCCGTTTTCCTGGAGGATCGATAGGGTCCCCGAAAAGGAACAGGTTAATTTCCGGACCTACTAGATAGCGCTTTGGTCGTTATTGGCTTTCTTAATCGTTGCGGTAAATTTGTCCAGGTCATGAAGCGCGCCTTCAACTGCCTCGTTGAAACATGCACGGTTCTGCAAAATTCGCGCGACTGATTTAAGTTCACCGTATCTGGTAGGGCCGCAGATCTGTGATGCTGCTAGACGGATCCTGTTTTCTACGATTGCTCTTCCCTCGTCGGTGTTGACGTCATTAGCGTTGTATTCAACCATAATACTGGCCTCATCGACATTGCCTGATTTAACGACGGCTCCTGCCATCATCATCGTTGTCATCGCAAAAAAGCAGTTGCTGCAATAATGCATTTTCGATTTACTATCATGATGTTTCTCCAAGTTTTCTAACTGTTTGTTTGGGGTGAATATGTTCGACTTGATAATAGGATGTTAGAAAACTGAAAAAGGTTTAGAGATTATCGATAACTTGAATGAATGCAGCGATAAAAATGAAGTAGTTGGGATGAAGTGAGTTTCTGGTGAGGTAGAAGGTGCCCTCACCAGGTGGAGCAGTTTACCCAAGGCGGGCACACCGGGTTCTGCCCTTTCTTCCAAGCCCCTGTGTTCTGAATTTATCCGGACGTTTGTGCGTGAGTTTATCTGGAGGCTTGCTGCTTACTGGTGCAGTCGAATCAATCCTTCCTGCGCAACTGAGGCCACCAGGTCACCGCGGGCATCAAAAATAGTACCGCGGGCAAAACCCCGTGCACCACTGGAAGAGGGACTATCCTGCTGATACAGAAGCCAGTCGTCAGTCTTGAACGGTTTGTGAAACCACATGGCGTGATCCAAGCTGGCCACCTGAAAATTTGGATTTCCCCAACTGACCCCGTGTGCTCTGTAACTTGTGTCAAGTAGCGTCATATCAGAGGCGTAGGCCAGCAGGCACTGGTTGAGACGTATGTCATCAGGCATGGAGTCTACAGTTTTAACCCATACGCGTTGCTCGGGTTCCATGGGTGTTGGTTTATACTCGTTAATTGGATCGACGAAACGCATTTCAATAGGGCGGGGCCGGCCCAGAATATGCTTCAATTCTTCCGGGATATCCGCGGCGTATTTCTCGCGCAGTTCTAGCTCGCTCGGACAGTCAAGCGGGTCCGGAACATCCGGTGCATCAAAGTGGTGCTCAAGGCCTGCCTCATGAACCTGAAATGACGCTGACATACTAAATATGGCGCGCCCTCCCTGAACCGCAATTACCCTGCGAGTGGTGAAACTCCTGCCATCGCGAATACGATCCACCGTATACAAAATGGGAATAGTGGTATCCCCGGGGCGAAGGAAGTATCCATGCAATGAGTGTGCGTTTCTGGTTTCGTCGTCAACTGTCCGAGAGGCTGCAACCAATGCCTGCCCCAGCACCTGCCCACCGTAGACCCGCTGCCAGCCTTCATCCGGGCTGACGCCCCTGAACATGTTGACTTCAATTTGTTCCAGGTCCAGGAGGTCGAGGAGGTCTTGCAGTTCCTGCTTCATAGGGTGCCTTGAGCTAGTACTTGTAGGTATCGGATTTAAACGGTCCTTCAGTAGAGACGTTAATGTAGCTGGCCTGATCGTCGGTGAGCTTTGTCACTACGCCTCCAAATCCCTGCACCATATAGCTCGCTACTTCTTCATCCAGGGCCTTGGGCAGCACCTCGATGGTTATGTCCTGTCGCTGGTTTTGGTCGTGATCTGCCCAGGCTCGCTCAAACAGGTACATTTGTGCAAGCACCTGATTTGCAAATGAGCCATCCATTATTCGAGATGGGTGACCCGTTGCATTTCCGAGGTTGACTAGACGACCCTCCGAAAGAAGAATAATGTAGTCCTTTGGATCATCGCTGCGATAAATCTTGTGTACCTGTGGTTTAACTTCTTCCCATTTCCAGTTGTCACGCATGAATTTTGTATCGATTTCAGTGTCAAAATGTCCGATGTTGCAGACAATTGCATTGGAGGCGACTGACCTCAGAAGGTTTTCGCCACAGACATTGACGTTACCTGTACAGGTAACAATCAGGTCCGTTGCATTCATTAGTCGCGTATCAATATCCGCAAGCTTGCCCGTATTGACGCCGCCCACGTAGGGTGAAACCACTTCGAAGCCGTCCATACAGGCCTGCATGGCACAGAT
>PVBE012884880.1_pt1 | contig 16844 bp, 11 predicted proteins | sample 1631181 | NCBI WGS metagenome assembly PVBE01 (sample SAMN08397723, study PRJNA350692) | Marine metagenome, whole genome shotgun sequencing project. | isolation source: water | place: Pacific Ocean | collected 2012-04 | reverse complement strand
TCGCCGAGGTGCTCGAGGCGGTGCAGGACGCCCTGTGGGGCGATCCGGCCCGGTACGCACCCATGGCCCGTGTGTACGTCGACGCCTCGCCAAGCACGCATCTGGGCGACGCATGCGGTAGGGTGCTCGACGGATGACAGCTCGCATCCTCGCCGCGTCCGCCCTGCTGTGGGCCGCCTCGTGGTTCGGCTGCGCGAGCGCCCCGTCGACTGGCGCGGCAGCCAAGGCGGCGCCTGGCCACGTCACCCTGACCGTGGTGAGCACCACCGACGTGCACGGCCACGCCGCTGGCATGGCGCTGGTCGGCGGCTACGTGGCCAACCTCCGCCGGCAGATGCCTGATCGGGTGCTCTGGCTCGACGGCGGCGACATGTGGCAGGGCACGCTGCTGTCCAACCGCTTCCACGGCGAGCCCATGGTCAAGGTGATGAACGCCGTGGGCGTGGACGCCGCGGCCCTCGGGAACCACGAGTTCGATTGGGGGCGCGATGCGCTGTTCAAGCGGGCGGCCGAGTCGGCCTTCCCGCTCCTCGCGGCCAACATCGAGCGCAGCGACAACGGGGCGCCCCCAGGATGGGGCAACATCAAGCCCTACCACCTGTTCGACGCAGGCGGGGTCAAGGTCGGGGTCATCGGCCTCGCCACGCTCGACACGCCCACCTACCAGCGGGCCGGCAGCTTCCCGGACGTGACGTTCCTGCCGCTGGCGGACGCCGTGAAGGCGTGGGCGCCCAAGGTGCGCGAGGCGGGGGCCGACGTGATCATCGTCCTCGCCCACGAGGGCGGCCGCTGCGACGAGCACGACGACCCCGATGACCTGTCGTCCTGCGTGAAGGACAGCAAGCTGTTCCGGATGGTCCGCAAGCTGTCTCCCAAGACCGTCGACCTGGTGATCGGCGGGCACAGCCACCGCGCGATCAGCCACCGGGTGGGAGGCATCCCGATCATCCAGGCCGGCGCCAAGGCGAGGACCCTGGGCCGCGCCGACCTCGTCTGGGATCCGGCGCTCCGCGAGGTCGTCAGCGTGAGATTGCATCCTCCCACCCGAGTGAAGGCGGACGCGCAGTACGCCGGCGAGGAGGTCTCCGCTCCGCAGGCGGCGATCGCCGCGTTGGCCCCTTACGAGGACAAGGTCAAGGCGCTGCGCTCCAGGCTCATCGGCGTGCAGGCCGCTACACGCGTGACGCGAAACCACCACGCGGAGAGCGAGCTGGGCAACCTGATCTCCGACGCCGTGCGAGGGGCCGTGCCAGGGGCCCATGTGGGACTCCAGAACTCGGGCGGGATTCGGGCGGACCTGCCCAAGGGGCCCATCCGGTACGGCCAGCTGTACGACGTGCTGCCGTTCGGCAACATGGTCGCGGTGATGAAGCTGTCCGGCGCGCAGCTGCTGGCGCTGCTGCGCCACGGGACCCGGGGGGAGCACGGCCTGCTGCAGGCCTCCGGCGTTCGCCTCGTGGTGGACCGCTCCAAGCTGGGCTGCAGGGGCGAGCACGTCCTGGTCGAGGCCACCCTCGACGACGGGACCCCCATCGACCCAGAGGGCGCCTATGTCGTGGCCACGAGCGACTACCTCGCACGCGGCGGCAGCGGATGGACGTTCCTGACGGACAAGCTGGCGGAGGACGCCGTGGCCATCCAGCCGGTGACGCTGCGGGAGGCCACCGAGGCGCACCTCAAGGCGCTGCAGGCCAGGGCGGGGCCGGTCGACTCGGCGGAGCACCCCCTGCTCGACGCGGCCAAACCCCGCGTGAACATCCGCAACGCCAAGGGCGGTCAGCGCTGCGCCGGCGTGAGAGGCCCTTGATCCCCACCCGCAGATCTTGCGGCGTGATCGTGGTCGCCGCGACCGACGACCCCGATGCCGTGCGCGGCGCAACCGAGATCGCGCACGCCCTGGCCGGGAACCTGCGGTACCTGCGCCGCCGGATGGCTGCGGCCCGGACCCCCGATCAGCCCGCGCCGGCGGCGCAGTGCTTTGACGTGGTGGACGCCGGCTCGCAGATCCCGCCGGGCCTGGATCTGCCGCTGCTCATCGTCGCCCCCGAGGGCGCGAAGGGCGTGGCGCTGCCGGACGGCTGGGTGCTCGGCGTCATCGCCCGCGCACGGCCCATCCCCGAGTGCGAGGCGACGGTGATGGGGGTCTTCCCGCCCGTGGGCGGCGACGGCCCCGGCGACCCGGCCTGGCTGGGCAAGGCCGCCGATCACTTGGAGTCCCGGGTGGACCTGTGGCCGGTGCTACAGGTCGCCGCCCCCGGCCCCGACGGACAGGGCTAGCAGCCCTCGGGCTCAGCGAGCCTGGGCCGCCAGCACGTCCGCGACGCAGGCGGTCAACCTCTTGCCGGTGGCGATGTCCAGGAACTCGTTGGGCCCGTGGGCGTTGGAGCCGGGCCCGAGCACCCCTGTGATCAGGAACTGCGCTTGGGGATAGCGGTCTCCCAGCATCGCCATGAACGGGATGCTCCCCCCCTCGCCCATCGCCGCGGCGTCCAGCCCAAAGTGCCTCGACGAAGCCTCGCCGACGGCCCGCTCGAGCCACGGCGACAGCGCCGGGGCGTTCCAGCCCTGGGCGATCTCGCTGTCGAACGACACCTTCAGGCCGTTGGGGGGATCGGCGGTCAGCGCCGCCCGGACGGCGGCCTCCGCCGCGACCGGGTCCGCCGTCGGCGGCAGCCGCATCGACAGCTTCGCGGCGGTGAACGGCCGGAGCACGTTGCCCGCGTCCACGATCGCGGGCATGCCATCGATGCCGGTAACGGCCAGCGAGGGCCGCCAGGTCCGGTTGAGCACGAGCTCCGCCGGGTCCGACGCCATCGCCTGCGCCCCGTCGACGAAGGGGAACTTCTGCCAGGTCGCGTCGCCCAGCGCCGCCCCGGCGACCGCCGCCTGGGCCCGCCGATCCGCAGGGATCTCCACGTTCAGGGCGTCCAGGGTCAGCGCCCCCGTCCCCGCATCCTCGATGCGATCGAGCAGCGAGCGCAGGACTCGGAACGTCTCGGGCACCACGCCACCGGCGTCGCCCGAGTGCACGCCCTCGCGCAGCACGTCGACCCGCAGATCGCCCACGACCATGCCGCGCAGGGAGGTGGTCATCCACATGCGGTCGTACGACCCGCACCCGGAGTCCAAGCAGACCACCAGGTCCGGCGTGCCGATCCGGTCCGCCAGGTGGTCCATGTAGGCCGGCAGGTCCGGCGACCCGCTCTCCTCACCCGCCTCGATCAGGATCACGCAGCGCGCCCGGGGCACGTCCTGCTCGGCGAGGGCCCGCAGAGCCCCGAGCGACGCGAACGCCGCATACCCGTCGTCCGCGCCGCCCCGTCCGTACAGCCGGCCGTCCCGGATCACCGGGGTCCATGGCCCCAGGCCCGCCGCCTCGTCCCAGCCGACCATCTCGGGCTGCTTGTCGAGGTGCCCGTACAACAGCACGGTCCCCTCCGCCCCGCCAACGGCCGGCGCCTCCATGAAGATCAGCGGGGTCCGCCCCTGCAGCCGCACGATCTCCAGCGTCATCCCGGGGAGCAGGTGATCCCTGCACCAGCCGGCGATCAGCTGGGTCGCCGCCTCCATGTGCCCGGCCTCGACCCAGTTGGGATCGAACGCCGGCGACTTGTTGGGGATCCGGATGTACTCCTGGAGCGTCGGAACGATCGTCCGCTCCCAGAGTCCCTCGCAGTAGGTCAGCGTCGCAGCGGCGTCTGGGGTCATGCCGCCGATCTACACCGCACGCAGCCCCGATGGCTACCCAGCGCCCCGATGGCTAGGCGCAATGCCGGTCAGCTTGGCCGATTCCTTTGGAAGATCAGCGGCTTCATGAGCACTCCTCCTCGGCGGGGGCCCTGCCCTTGGCAGGGCTCGTCGGCGTATGCCGACGACGTTCGTTGGCGCACCGCAGCAACCCAGGCAGCGAAAGCCCCCCACCGCCCACGGGAACCGGATCCCGCCGTCCGCCGTCGGTGATCGGGGTCACGCCGCCGTCCTGCGGCGGGCGGCCGCCCCGTCGGCGGGCTGTCGGCCGTCCCTGTGGGTGGCGGCCATGCCCAGCGCCACCCTCAGGTCCCGTTCGTTCGCGGGGCCTCCGACGATCTGGAGGCTCAGCTTGGTACCCGCCGGCAGAGCGTTGTGCTCGTGGCGCTCGGTCCAGGTCTTCCTGCGGTGCTGCCGCTGCGCCGACGTGAGGTTGAGGTGGGTGGGTGCCGGCGCCTCCCGAGGTCCGAGCTCGAGCGACACCCGGGCCCGTGCGCCGGCGAACGGTTCGACCGACGCCTGGCGAAGCGCGGCGGGCGCCAGGGTGGGCCACCGCACCTCGTGGGGTCCGGGCGGCGCGCCGCGGGGCGGTCGATACGGCGACGGGGGCGGCGGGGCCTGGGGCGGCGGGGGCGTCAGCGTCACGAGATCGTCGGGCGCCGTCACGGTCAGGCCCAGTTCCCGCCGGTAGCCCCTGGCGGTCGACGAGGTGCACGAGGACCGGATGGGGCAGTGCGCGCAGCTGGCCTTGCGAGCCCGCCACACCAGGCTCACCTTGCTGCCGTCCAGGACTCTGAAGGTCCGTAGGCCCATGGGCTTGCCGTCCGGACAGCTCGGCGTCTGGGATCGGGCATCCCATTCGAAGCCCGGACGACGTCGCAAGGCCTTGTCCCAATCGACGGTGGCGAGGACGGCGGGTAACGAGGCCCGATGGACCGCAGGTGCGGGGACCGGCGGCGCTTCGGGCTCCGGCGCACCGACGGGGTCGGTCGGCCGGTCCCCGCTGGAGACGATCGGCGGGAGTCCCGCCTGCTCCGAAGGCAGCCTTCGGACGTCGCGGGGTCGGGTGGGCGGGACCGGGCTCGGACTCGTGACAAGCCGTCGAGCGCCCAGGCAGATCCTGGCGTTCCACACGAACAGTCCGACGGCCACGGCGAGCTGCTGTCCTCCGGGATTGCCGCTGAAGATGTGGTCCAGGCCCAGCTCCCGATCCTCCTGTGCGAAGCGGTTCTCCTGCCCGCAGCGGCCGTAGTACGCGGTGACGACCTCGGCGGCGGGGAAGGCGTCGTCGGGCAGGTCGGTCGCAAACAGCTCGTAGCGCCAGCCACCCCGGACCGTGCCCGCCCCGGTCGATCCCGCGGCGGCCACCGATCGGCAGACCACGACCCGGGTGGCGACGGTCGGCCAGGGGCTGCCGTCGCCCCGGGCGGTGTTGCCCGATGGGACGAGGGCGATGACGCCCAGATCGGTCGCATACCGCCTGGGGCCGCACATCGCATCCTCCACCTCCTCCCACGTCGCCGAGCGCAGGCTGTCGCGGATCGACGGGTCGTCGAGCAGCTGGTAGCGGGCGATCCGAAACAGGTAGCGGACCCCGGCGTCCTTGCAGGCCTGCAGAGCCGGGACGCCGGCGTTGCCGCCGTCGCTGCGGAATACGGCCCGAGCCGGATCCACCGACAGGTGCTCACACCAGGTCACCAACGCCCGCAAGGCATGGGGTACGTCGGTACGAGACGAGCCGTTGCCCGGCGCCGTCCTGCCGCAGACCCACAGACCGGAGCCGGCGTGCTGCAGGGTGGCGCGGCTCAGCTGCACGTCGCCCCGCTTGCGGCCAGGGTATCCGGGGACGGCCAAGCCGTCGGTCCGTCGTCTGGGCTCGGGGAGATCGTCACCCTCCGGCAGGGCCCTGCGTCGAAAGGCGGTGACGGTGGGGTCGTAGTCGAACAGATGCCAGGCCTCGCCCAAGGTGTCGTGACAGAGCACGCCAGGGTCGTGGACGAGGTCGGGCTCGAGCACGCTGCGCTTCAGAAGCCACTGGGCGAGGGCGTCGGCCTGGTCGGGGTCGGGGCCGTCCAGGCAGCGGGACACGGTGGACGAGCTGGCCAATCGGCGACGGCCGGCGAAGGCGGCGAGTTGGGGTCCCCAGCGGCGGACCGACTCATAGAACGGGCGGATCCCCTCCGTGCCAGGCGTGGCGAACAGGCAGACGAGGAAGACGAGCAGATCCAGCCCCGTGCTGGCGCCACACCGACGGTCGAGGCGGAAGTCGCGCTGGGCGTCCTTGAACACCCCGGCCTCTCGCAGGGCGGTCAACAGAGCGATGGCGAACACCAGGTCGTCCGGCAGGTCGTCGGCGGGACGACGCGAACTGCTGACACGAAGCGAGACTGAAGGCATGATGGGCACCGGCTGTGATTGATCACGCTCCGGGCCACGGTCAGGCGGTCCAATGCGAGGCCCGGCCCGGAGCGGCAGCCTTGATCGCGCAGAAACGGCCGGCGCGCGAAAAACTCCCAGGAGCAGCGACGGCGGACAATTCAGCGGGAACCGGATCCCGTGGGCAGGAGGGGGGCCCGTCGGCTGTCCAGGCCGATCGAATACGCCGGGGAGGGTCGTCGGCATACGCCGACGAGCCCTGCCGGTCGGCAGGGCAGCGGCGGGGCAACGCGCAGCGGCGACCGTTGAGATCGCATGGGAATCTCCTATGTGATCGGCATTGGGCCTAGTCCGCCTGCGGGCTGACGGATTCCTCGGGCCCGCAGCGCGCTCATGTCCAGCAGCGTGAAGCGCATCACCGCGCCCCCAATCAGCCCTCCGAGCGGACGTACTCGAACTCGAACGGCTGGCCGTGGATGCCCTTGGTGGGCGGCGCGACCCAGCTGGCGATCTTGCCAGGCTCATAGACCGGCTTCGTCATCAGGCTGGCGACGAAGGCCTCGTCCTCGGCCGACGGGAGCCAGGCGTCCTTGCGGGCCTCCCACTGTCCGCTGGTGAGCAGGTTTCCCTCGGGATCGTAGTGGTGGCCCGAGTGCAGTCCGATGTGGCGGTGGAAGCGGCGGTGGGGCAGGGCCAGGGCGAAGTCCATCCCCGCCTCCCGCAGCGCCTTGTTCCAGCGTTGCACGCCCCGGTCGCAGTCCTCGACGTACTCGTCGCGCAGCACCTCGTTCATGGCGTTGCGCAGCGGCACCTCCTCCTTGACCATCCGCTCGGGGGTGCCGTCGTCGGCCACGCCCTCGCCCCACTCCATGGTGTAGGCGTCCTCGAGGCAGACGTGGTCGTCGTACCGGGCCTCCTTGGCGCGGCCCTTGAGGCCGGCCGCGAAGTAGTTGGCGGCGTTGGTGCTCTTCTCACCGCCGAACAGGTCCGACGACAGCGAGAACCACAGGTTGAGGTACTTCTGCACGGTCGGCAGATCGATGCCGCCCAGCGCCCGGACCTGGTCGTGATCGCCCTTGGCCTGGTGCGTGAGCTCGGCGGAGCGACGGACCACCCGCATTACGCCCGTCTCGCCGACGAACATGTGGTGGGCCTCCTCGGTGAGCATGAACCGGGTGGTCCGGGAAAGCGGGTCGAAGGCGCTCTCGGCGAGGGCGAGCAGCTGGTACTTGCCGTCGCGGTCCGTGAACATCGTGAACATGTAGAAGTCGAGCCAGTTCTTCACCGGCTGATTGAAGGCGCCGAGGATCCGCGGCTTGTCGGGGTCGCCGGAGCGCCGCTCGAGCAGCATCTCGGCCTCCTCGCGACCGTCCCGCCCGAAGTAGCTGTGGAGCAGGTACACCATGGCCCACAGGTGCCGGCCCTCCTCGACGTTGACCTGGAACAGGTTGCGCAGGTCGTACAGGCTCGGGCAGGTGGCGCCGAGCAGCCGCTGCTGCTCCACGGAGGCGGGCTCGGTGTCGCCCTGGGTGACGATCAGCCGACGTAGCGGCACCCGGAACTCGCCAGGCACCTCCTGCCAGATCGGCTGGCCCATGTCGTCGCCGAAGCCGATCGTCCGGTCGTCGTCGCGCTTGGACAGGAAGATCCCCCAGCGGTACTCGGGCATCTTCACGTGATCGAAGTGTGCCCAGCCCGTGTGGTCGGCGCTGATCGCCGTGCGCAGGTAGATCTCGTGGATGTCGTTGAACCCCTCCGGGCCCATCTCCTTCCACCACTGGATGAACTTGGGCTGCCACTTTTCGAGCGCCCGCTGCAGCCGACGGTCGTCGGCCAGATCCACGTTGTTGGGGATGCGCTCGTCGGAGATGTGTCCCATCAGGTCCGCTCCCAGTTGAACTCAGGCCTTGCGCCGGCCTGGCCATACACGGTGAGTGCCCCCTTGGCGCCGACGGCGTTGGGGCGTTGGAAGATCCAGTTCTGCCAGGCCGACAGCCGGCCGAAGATCTTGGTCTCGAGGGTCTCGGGGCCGGCGAAGCGCAGGTTGGCCTCCATGCCGGTCAGGGCGTCGGGCGACTGGCTCGCCCGCTCCTCCAGCGCCAGCCGGATCTCGTCCTCCCAGTCGATGTCGTCCGGGGCGAACGTCACCAGGCCGGCGTCGAGCGCGTCGAGGGACTCCAGCGGCTCGTCCTGCTCCATGGCAGCCGCGAGCAGCTCGGGCTGCCCCAGGAACCGGGTCTGCAGGCGGGTCAGGCCGTTGGCCATGGTCAGCGGGCCCCGATTGAGCGCCGACAGCTGCACGGCCACGGGCTGGTCGGGGTCGTCGAGCATATAGGCGCGATCGGCGGCGAAGGCCAGCTCCAGCAGGCTGCCGGCGAAGCAGCTGCCCGGCTCGATGAGGGCGAACTGGGTGCGCGCGGTGACGTCGAGGCGCTTGAGCACCCGCTTGATGTGGTGCAGCACCTCGCGCACCCACCAGTCGCCGGCGTTGTCGAGCACCGCCTGGTCCGCGGCCAGGACCGCCTCGGCGTCGCCCCGGGTACGCAGCGCGATGGTGCCCAGCTGGGGCAGGTTGAGGCGGAGGTGGAGCAGGGCGGCGTCGAGCTCGCGGAAGCAGCGCAGGGCCCACAGATCGCTGCCCGCGGCCTTCATGCCCGCCGCGTCGGTGGGACCGCCGGCCTCGGGCGCCCGCACGGTCAGCCCGGCCACGCGGCCGGCGGCGTCCATGGCGAGGGTGACGTACCTCCAGGAGATCGTGTTCGCCTCCTCGTCATCGGTCCGCTCGAGCTGGACCAGGGGGATCCCCGCCTCGCCGGCGGGTCGGTCGGACAGCTCGGCCAGCTCCCCCGCCCGGGCCGCCACGGCGTCGTCGAACTTGCTGCGCGGCGCGATGTCGTCGACCAGGCCCCACTCCTTGGCCCGGCGGCCGCGCACGCCCTCGGCCACGGTGCAGAACACGTCGGCGAGGTCGGGGCGGACCTTGCGCTTGTCGACGACGCGGGTCAGGCCGCCGGTGCCGGGGAGCACCGCCAGCAGCGGGACCTCGGGCAGCGAGACGGCGCTGCTGCCGTCGTCGATGAGCAGGATCTCGTCGCACGCCAACGCCAGCTCGTAGCCGCCACCCGCGCACGCGCCGTTCACCGCGCAGAGGAACTTCAGCCCCGAATTGGCCGAGGCGTCCTCGAAGGACAGGCGCGTCTCGTTGGTGAACTTGCAGAAGTTCACCTTGAAGGCGTGGGTGCTGCTGCCGAGCATGAAGATGTTCGCGCCGGAGCAGAACGCCCCGTCGATGAGGCTCTTCACCACGACGGTGCGGACCTCGGGGTGCTCGAAGCGGATGCGCTGCACCGCGTCGGCCAGCTCGATGTCCACCCCCAGATCGTAGGAGTTGAGCTTGAGGACGTAACCCGGCCGGAGCCCCCCGTCCTCGACCACCTTCATGCCCAAGGTGGCGATGGGGCCGTCGAACGACAAGGCCCAGTGGACGTAACGATCAGGGTGGGTGTCGAAGCGGATGTCCCTCATATCGGAGCGCTTCTAGCGGACGCAGCGCGCGGGGCGCAATCAGGCCTTGCCGCGACCAGCCCTGTTCACCGAGCATCCCACCCCCATGCAGAACAACGACCTGTACGACTACATCCGTGACTACTACGGCAAGCGGCTACAGCGGACGGCGGACCTGGCCGCCGGCGCCTGCTGCACCGAAGAGACCGCCGTGCGGTTCAAGGAGGTCCTGGCGGTGCTGCCGGACGAGGTGGTGATGCGGCAGTACGGGTGCGGCTCGCCGCTGCCCGACGACGACCTGACCGGCCTGCGGATCCTCGATCTGGGGAGCGGCGCAGGCACCGACGCGTTCATCGCCGCCTCGCTCGTCGGCCCCACCGGCAAGGTGATCGGCGTCGACATGACCGAAGAGCAGCTGGCCGTGGCCCGGGAGCACACGCCCGCCGCCCTGCAGGCCCTTGGGCTGCCCGCGGGCGTGGTGGAGTTCCAGGGGGACTACATCGAGCGCTGCGCCGACGTGCCCAACGGCTGGGCCGACGTGGTGATCAGCAACTGCGTGATCAACCTGTCTCCCCGCAAGGACGCCGTGCTGTCGACCATCGCCCGCGTCCTCAAGCCGGGCGGCGAGCTGTACGTGTCGGACATCGTCTGCGATCGCAGGCTCCCCGAGCGCGCCCGCGAGGACCTGCAGGCGTACAGCGAGTGCCTGACCGGCGCGGACTGCGAGGCGGATCTGCACGACAGCCTGGAGCTGGCTGGCTTTCGGGACGTGCGGACCATGAGCCGGAGCGTGCTCGAGGACCGCATCGAAGGCGAGGCGGCGACCTTCTCGTCGGTGACCCTGCGGGGGTTCAAGCTCCCCCTGGATCGCCGATGCGAGGACTACGGCCAGGTGGCGACCTACCTCGGATCCATCCCCGGCAGCGAGGTGCTCTGGCGCCTGGACGGGGGCCATGAGTTCGAGGTCGGGCGGCCTATGACCGTGTGCCGGAACACCGCGTCGATGCTGACGCAGACGCGGCTGGCCCGGCACTTCGAGGTGACCGCCGCCGTCAAGCACTTCGGGCTGTTCGACTGCGGCCCGGCGACCGCGCAGGACGACGAGCCCTGCTGCTAGACTGCGCAGCGTGATCCGCTGCCTGTACATCGTCATCTGGGTGTCCGTCGGCGCCTGCACCGTGTCGCCCCGGGGCGGCGGGGGAGGCGGAGGTCCGGGCGGTCAAGCCGACGTCGGCGAGCCAGACGACAGCGACGGCGACGGCGACGCCTCTGGAGATGGTCAAGGGGGTGAAGGGGAAGGCGAGCCGGCCCCGGACCCGGATGGACAAGGGGACGGCGAGGCGGTCCCTGACCCGGATGGAGAGGGGGAGGGCGAGGCGGTCTCCGACCCGGACGGACAGGGGGAGGGCGAGGCGGTGCCTGACCCGGATGGCGAGGGCGAGGGCGAGGTTGCGGTCGAGCCCTGCGCCGACGACCCCATCGGCGACGCTTGTGACACCGGCGAGCGCGGTCCCTGCTGGCAAGGGCGGATCCGATGCGTGGACGACGAGCCGCTGTGTGTGGGGGTGGTCGATCCGCTGGTGGAGACCTGCGATGGCGTGGACAACGACTGCGACGGCGAGGCCGACGAGGGGCAGCCCGAGCAGGGGCAGGAGTGCGAGGCCGACGATCCCGGGGAGTGCGGCGCCGGGGTGACCGTGTGCGCCAACGGGTCCCTGTCCTGCGTTGGGCTCGACCCGGGACCCGAGGTCTGCGACGGCCTCGACAACGACTGCAATGGGCGGGTGGACGACCTCGAAGCCGCGGTCTGCGACACCGGGCTCGAGGGCGTGTGCGGCGAGGGGGAGCTGCGCTGCGACGACGGCGAGGCCGAGTGCGTGGGGCTCGACGGTCCTTCACCTGAGCTGTGCGACCGCCTCGACAACGACTGCGACGGCGCGGTGGACGAGGACGACGGACAGGGAGGGGACTGCTCGGTGTGCGGGGTCGCGGGCTGCCTCGTCGTCGGCCACTCCGCCGGGGTGTCCATCTATTCGCCGGACCTCGAGGTGCTCGCCACGTTCAACGTCGGCGCGGTGCAGTCGGTGGCGGCGGGCCGAGGCGACGGGATGATCCACGCCGGCCGCAGCGGCAACGCCGTGTCCATCGACATGGCGACCGGCGCGCAGGTGCAGCGAAACGGCTTCGCGGGCAGCCTGTACGGCACCTCGGTGTCGCCGGACGGCCAGCGGCTGCTGGGCAGCGGCAGCGGCATGCCGGGGATCCGACAGGTCGCCCTGCCCGGCGGCGGCGCGCTGGGCGGCATCGCCTCGCCGGGCGGGTCGAACCTGCGGTGCACCGGCTGGAGCCCCGACGGGTGGCTGTACCTGACCTCATTCGGCCAGGGGCCCGTGCAGGCGTGGGACCCGGAAGGCCAGCACCGCGGCCCGTTCGGCGGCGGCGGGCTGGGCTCGGCGTTCGGCGTGGCGGTCGACTCGCTGGGCGAGGTGATCGTGGCCAGCCAGAACAACGCCCGGTACTACGTCTTCGGCTCGGCCGACGCCCCGGACGCCCACGGGTTCCTGCGCAGCGTCCCGGTCAACTGTCAGGGCCAGCTGCGCAACGTGGCCGTGGACGGCCTCGATCACGTCTGGGTCGCCTGCTACGGCAGCGGCGCGGCGGTGAAGTTTTCACCAGAAGGTGAGGAGGTGGCCCGGGTCCAGGCCCGGAGCCCCGCCGGCGTGGCGGTCACGTTCGACTACCAGGGGCCGTGAGCACCGGGCCGCGATCGCTCCCGATCGTCTGCACCATCGCCGTGGTGGCCGTGTCGGCCGCCGCGGTGCTCGTGCGCCTGGCCGACGGGACGCATCCCGTGGCCCTGGCGTTCTGGCGCACCGCCATCGTCGCGGCGCTGCTGGCCCCGTTCGCCAGGATCCGCCTGGCTCGTCGCGATCTGGCGCTCACGGCGCTGGCCGGCGTGCTGCTGGCCGCCCACTTCTGGTCGTGGTTCGCCTCCCTGGCGCTGACGAGCGTGCTCCGATCCACGGTTCTGGTCACGCTGGCGCCGGTCTGGGCGGGGCTGCTGGAGTGGGGCGTGCTCAAGGACCCCCCGCCCCGGCGGTTCTGGATCGGTGTCGCCATCGCGGTGCCCGGGGTCGCCATCATGTCCGCCGGCGACGGCCTCGGAGATGGCCGGGTGCTGGGCGACGGCCTCGCCCTGCTGGGCGGCTGCCTCACCGCCGGCTACTACCTGGCCGGGCGCAGCGTGCGGCAGCGCGCCGACATCGCCACCTACGGCGCCTGGGTGTGCGGCTTCGCGGCGCTGGCGCTGCTGGCCTTCGCCGCGCCGCTGACCGGCGCCGAGCTCCTGGACCTGCCCGCCGGCGCCTGGGTGGTGGTCGCCGCCCTGGCCCTGGGTCCCCAGCTCCTGGGCCACGTCGGCTTCAACTGGGCACTGCGCTGGCTGCCGGCGAGCTTTGTCAGCGCCATCATCCTGCTGGAGCCCGTGGGCGCCACCGCCCTGGCCGCCGTGGTCCTCTCAGAGCTCCCCTCGGCCATCGCGATGGCAGGCGCCGCCTTGGTCGTCACCGGGGTGGGGACGATCATCCTGCCCGCCCGGGGCTGAGCGCGGGTGCGCGAGTAGGCCCGGTCAGGGGCCGCGGCGGGGACCGTCGGTCGTCGGGTAGCCCTCGTTCTGCCAGAAGTACCAGCCCTCATCGAGCACGGCGGTCAGGTCGAAGCCGGCCGCGCGCAGCGTGTCGACCACCCGACCCGACAGGGCGTGGGGGCAGCCGCAGTAGGCGACGATCCAGACTCCCTGCGGCAGGTGCTCGGTGGCCTCTTCGACCCGGTAGAACGGGATGCTGACCGCCCCCGAGATGTGGCCGCGCAGGTAGTCGTCTGCGGCCCGGGCGTCGATGACGATGACCTTCTGGCCGGCCTCGATCGCAGCGTTGACGGTCTCCGACGACACGAAGCGGTCCTCGGTGAGCACGAACTGGGCGGGCGCGCCCGCCGGGTTGATGAGGTGGTCGTCCAGATCCGGCTCGTAGCGCGCCACCGGCGCGTCCTCGATGGGCGTGGCCCACGAACGCAGCAGCGCCACGAGGTCGGCCATGCCCTCGTCCCCGAACGACGGCATGGCCGTGCCGGGCCGGCCCGCGGCGACGGCGTGGGCGATGAACCCATCGCTCGCCGTCTCCAGGAACCATGGGTTGTTCAGGCTCACGGCGGAGCCCCCGTCCAGCAGCCCGCCGCCCGTCGGTCCGTGGCAGCCGGCGCAGCGCCCGGCGAAGTCGGCCGCGCCCAGCTCGGCGTCGCCCCCGTCGGGGACCGCCGGCAGCTGCTCGATGGGGGGCACGGGCCCCCAGGAGCGCATGAACGCCACGACGTCGGCGACGTCCACGTCGTTCAACGGCCCATACCGCTCGTCGCCCCACGCGGACATCACCGTGCCGGGCCGCCCCCGCCGGATCGCCTCGACCAGGAACAGGTCGGTCGCCGACTCCAGGAAGGTGCTGTTGTTGATCTGCGGCGCCGCGTCGGCGAGGTAGCCCTGCCCGACGTCGCCGTGGCAGACCTCGCAGTAGATCCCGTACAGCCACTCGCCCCGGGCCGCCGAGCCCAGCTCGATCTCTTCGGGCGCCTCGCCCTCACCCTCTCCTTCACCGGCGCCAGGGGCCTCGCCCTCGCCTTCTCCCTCACCCTCTCCTTCACCGGCACCAGAGGCCTCGCCCTCGCCTTCTCCCTCACCCTCTCCTTCACCGGCGCCAGGAGCCTCGCCCTCGCCTTCCCCTTCCCCTTCTCCCGCGTCGAGCCCAGGTGCCGGCTCACCTTCTCCCTCTCCCTCGCCCTCTCCCACAACGGGCGAGGCCACGGGATCGGGGTCCCCACAGCCAGCGAGCAGGAGCCCGAGCAGGATGAGCGTCCTCAACGCCGCGGCCTCCACCAGGCCCCGCCGCCCGTGGTGGCGCACCCCACCGAGCCGCTCTTCTTGGACGACGTCAGCGAGGTCCCTTCCACATCTCCTCCGGCCCCGGGCGCCCCGACGGGTCCCTCCGGATTGTCCGCATCGTCAGGCCCGTCCCCAGGCCCCTCGGCCACGACGATCTCACCCTCGCCTTCCGCCTCGCCCTCCGACGGCACCTCGTGGGAGTCCGGCGGCGGCAGGGCGAACGACACCCAGTGGGTCTTGCCCGCCAGCACAGCGACCACCTGGCTCTGTGGGATCCGCCCGGCCACCTGGGCGCGCACGGTCACGTCGCCCGGGGTCACGTCCTCGATCCGATAGAACCCATCCGTGTCCGTGACCGCCGCGGGCAGCTCACCCGCCTGCACCGACGCCCCCTCGATGCCCGGCCCCTGGGCCGTGCCGTCGCGGACGAAGCCGACCAGCACGCCGAGGTCCGGATCGACCTCCCCGCCCTCGCCCGGCTCGCCGCCGTCGCCGCCGTCGCCGCCGTCGCCGCCGTCGCCGCCGTCGTCCGCGATGCCCCGCAGCTCCAGGTGGGGCTGGTAGTGGGCCAGGATCTCCTGCCAGGAGTCGCCCCGCATCGACCGCTCCACCGACCCCCACTGGCAGATCCCGCGCACCAGGCAGCGGCCCTCGTCGGGGAAGCTGGGGTTGACCTCGTGCCCCCCACAGTTGTCATGGCCGCACCAGTTGCCCGCGCAGGCCCGCTCGGGGATGGCGTCGGGGATCAGCGAGCCTCTGTCGCCGTACTCGGGCAGGGTGCCGTGCTCGGCGCACGAGGCGGCGTACTCCAGCTTGTCCAGCGTCCGGCCGTCGTCGGCCTTGACCATGATCACGCCAGCGCTGACGACGAGCGCGGCGTCCACCGCGGCGTTCCGGGCGTCCTTGTAGACCTGGTTGCAGGCGGTGTCGTCGATGTGGAAGTCGGCGTCCGGGTCCCGCAGGTAGAACCACAGCGCATACGAGCGCGCCGCCACACCGAACGCCGCCCACGTCGCAGCCGCCGCGTCGGCGCCTCCCTGCACGGCCCGGAACACGCCGACCTCGGCGTTGACCACCCCCTCGACGTACTCGTCGAGGTCGATCTCATCGATGCGCTGCACGGGGTTGTCACGGCAGCTGCCGGCCAGCCGACGGCCCACGCGGATGGTCTGCGGGAGCGCGCCGTCCTCCACGACCGCCATCAGCGGGCCGCCCGGCAGCGCCACCTGCTGAGATGGAGGTCCGGGGGGGCGGGGCGTCCTCCAGCGGACCGGGATCTCGTCAGGGGGCGTCTCGGGCCACGCGTCGATCACCACTTCGGAGGCCCGGGCCTCGAACCGCGTGATCGCGACGCCGCCGCCCTCGACGAACAGCGTCCGTCGCTGCCCCGCCAAGGCCAGGGAAAACCTGCCTTGGGAGTCCGTGACAGTGGTCCGGCCGTTCTGCGCGTCGGTCACACGCGCCCCGCTCACAGGCCGCTCGGTCCACGCGTCCCGGACGATCCCCCCTACATCCGCCGACGCAGGCGCGACCAGGCAGATCAGCACGGCGAGCAGGCTCACTCCCGCCCCCGGAAGTCCACGCGATGGGTGTGGGTCTCGCCCGCCCGGATGACCAGCTCGAGCTCCTGCGACAGCGACAGCTTCTTGTTCTCCAGCCGCACGGTGTGGCGCCCGGCGGACAGGCGCATCCGGCTGGCGGGCGTCGACTTCCGGGTGTCACGGCCGTCGATGAAGATCTGCGCGGAGGGGATCGAGTTGAGCGACAGCCAGCCGACCCGGGTGGCCGACGCGGCCTCCGGCGCGTCCACCGCCTTGAACGTCCGGCGCGGTGGGGTGGGCGTGCGCACCGGGGCGGCACGCGGCGCCACGCGGGCCATCGGCGCCAGCTCGAGCCGCAGCTCCAGCTCCTCCTCCTCCATCGACAGCTTCTGCTCGAGCGGCTTGCGTCCGGTGGCCTCCAGCTTCAGCTGGTGGTCCCTGCCACGGTCGATGTCCCTGATGATCATCGGGGTGCGACCTCGCTCCTCGCCGTCCAAGAACACCCTGGCGCCCGTCGGTGTCGATGTCACCTTGAGCAGGCCGGGGGTGAGCACGAGGTGCTTCTTGACCGGCATCCGCGTGGCCGCCCGGACGCGGATCTCGCCCTCCCAGGGCGCGTAGCCGGGGATGGCCAGCTTGAGGCGGTGGGGCCCGGGCAGCAGCCGCTCCACCTCGGCGGGTGTCACCAGCGGCCGGCCCAGCTCGTTCTTGAGCAGCTGATCGTCCAGCCGGATCTCGGCGCC
>PVBE012833474.1_pt1 | contig 16847 bp, 16 predicted proteins | sample 1631181 | NCBI WGS metagenome assembly PVBE01 (sample SAMN08397723, study PRJNA350692) | Marine metagenome, whole genome shotgun sequencing project. | isolation source: water | place: Pacific Ocean | collected 2012-04 | reverse complement strand
GGGCGAGCAGGGCCATCCGGTGTACCTCGCCCCGCGCCAGGTAGTCCTCGACAAAGGCCGCGACCGCCTCGTCGTCGCTGCTTCCGGCGCCCGGGCTGCTCCCCTGGATGGGTGTGCGGAAGAGCCAGGCGTGAAGGGCGTCACGCAAGGTCTGCTCTTCCCGAGCACCGGTGATTCGTTTCCAGGCCAGGGCGCCGCCCGGACTGTCCGTGGCCAGCTTGCGGATGTGATCGAGAGGATGGGTCTTGCCGTAGGTCTCTCGTTGGGACTCCTCGAGCCCCAGCAGGATCTCCATCTCTCGCATCTGGAAGGACTGGAACCCGCTGCTGGGAACCAGCTTGTCGCGGAAGTCCAGGAAGTCGATGGGCGTCAGCGTCTCCATGACGCGGAACTGCTCCACTCCCAGGCGCAGGATCTCTGTGACGCGACGCAGATGGTGTACGACGTGAGGAATGGAGTCCTCGGGCACGACCGGTTTGGCGAGGTGGTTCCGGGCCAGTCGCAAGGAGCGAAGTGCCAGCTTGAACCACAGTTCATAGGCTTGATGCACGATGATGAAGTGCAGTTCATCGGGCATCAGCTGAGACTCGTCCCCCTCGAACCCGCCTTGGAGATCGAGAAGTTGATCGAGACGGAGGTAGTCCCAATACGTTGGTGTCATGCGGGGGGAGTATCCGGCCTGGGCGCGTTATGGCGAGTCCGATGATGCCGAAGCAGGTGCTGGAGCGGTACGGGGCGATGACCGCACGCGTCGTCTACCCGGGGGAGACCGAGGAACACAAGGCCACCGGTGGGAACCTGGCCGACACGGTGCAGGAGTACGGCGTGGGCCCCTTGGCGGGGCTGCTGCACGCCCGGCCGGACGTCAACGCGCTGGAGCTCATCGACGAGGAGGTCAGCCTTCGACTGGAGCGCAACGGCGTGGGAGCCTTGTTGGTGGTCGAGTGGCGTAGCGGCGAACGCTTCACGGAGTCCGTCGAGATCGAGCCCCACCCTGGCTCGGATCAGGCCGTGGACGGACCACTGTTCCGTCCCGATCCGGATTCACGGGTGGATGACGTCGAGGCGGGCCTGCGCTCCGGCGAGCCTCTCTACGGGATCGACTCGGGGGAAGGGCAGCGTTGGTACAGCCGGGGTCGTTGGGGTGAGGGCGCGGGCGCGGTTCCGCTCGGCGCCTGGGTGGATCGCGCGGAGCCGCTGGGTCCGGCCTGGTTTCGCGAGCAACTGGGTGTAAAGGCCAACTACGTGTCGGGAGCGATGGCCGGTGGAATCACCTCTGCCGAGCTCGTGATCGCCATGGCGCAGGCCGGCTACCTGGCCTTCTACGGCAGCGGTGGGCTCCCGCTGGCCAAGGTGAAGGAGGACGTCAGCCGGATCCGCGAGACCCTCGGCGATCTCCCCTGTGGATTCAACCTGCTGCACAACCCGGTTGAGCCCCAGGTCGAAGAGTCCACGGTCGACTTCTACCTGGAGCAGGGTTGCCGCTTCGTCAGTGCCTCCGCCTACATGGACCTGACCGCCGCCATCGTGCGCTATCGCTACGCGGGGATTCGAGTTCACGAAGGTCGGATCGTCTGCCCGAACCGCGTCTTCGCGAAGGTGTCCCGGGCCGAAGTCGCCGGACGTTTCCTGCGACCGGCTCCTTCTCGGATGCTCAAGGAGCTGGTCAGCGCGGGGGCCCTCACCGCCGAAGAGGCCGCCTTGGCGGCGAAGGTCCCCATGGCCGACGCCCTCACCGCGGAAGCCGACAGCGGTGGCCACACCGACCGACGCCCGCTCAGCGTGCTGGTGCCGCTGCTTCGGGAGCTTCGCGACAGTCTCGCGATCCCCGGTTGGCCCGTGGCTCTGGGCGCCGCCGGGGGCATCGGCACGCCGCAGGCCATTCATGCAGCCTTCCAGATGGGGGCCGACTACGTACTCACGGGCTCGGTCAACCAGTGCAGCCTGGAGGCGGGGACCTCGGAGTTGGCCAAGAGCATGCTCCTCGACGCGGGGATGGCGGATGTCGCCAGTGGCCCTGCTCCTGACATGTTCGAGCTCGGGGCCCACGTCCAGGTCTTGTCCCGAGGCACCATGTACGCGCGGCGAGGGGATCAGCTCTACCGGATCTACAAGGATCACGAGAGCTGGGACCAGGTGGCCGAGAAGACCCGCGCCAAGGTCGAGAAGCAGATCCTGGCCCGAAGCTTCGACGAGGTCTGGGCTGACTGCGTGGACTACTGGACCGCACGTGACGCAAAGCAGGTGGAGCGAGCGAAGACGGACGGCCGCCACAAGATGGCCCTGGTCTTTCGCTGGTACCTCGGCATGACCTCCCGATGGGCGCGCATGGGAGAGGAGAAGCGAAAGCGGGACTTCCAGATCTGGTGTGGTCCGGCCATGGGGGCCTTCAACGCCTGGGTCGAGGGCACGGACATGGCGAAGCTCCAGTCGCGCTCGGTCGTCGCCATCGCTGAGGCGCTCCTCGAGGGCGCAAGCCTGCTGGAACGGGCCCAGCAGCTGGCGGGGCAGGGGATTCCACTGCCTGCTTCGGTCTTCCGAGCCAAGCCCTGATCAGCCTGCTGCTGGCTTGCGGCCAGACCGTAGAACCCGACTCGGTGCTCTATGCACGGGCGCTGGAGAGCGAGGACCTTCGCGCGGCGCGGCGTGACTGTCGGAGCATCATCGACGAAGGGGTCGGTGGTGACTGCCTTGTGGCCGTGAGCATCGAATTGGCCCCCCAGCAGGGCATCGATCCCGAAGATGGCTGTCCCCAGGTTCCCGCCGGCGTATGGCAGGACGAGTGTTGGTTCATGGCCGCCGAATACTGGCGGGAGCAGAAGCGAGACCCCGATCGGGGGGCTGCGCTGTGCGAGAAGGCTGGAGAGTTCGCCGAGGACTGCGCTCAGCACCTCTGGCAGACCTCGATCCGCAAGGCCACCTGGAAAAAGGGATCCGGGGCCATGGTGGATCAGCTGCCCACGATGAAGCGGAACTACTGCCGCTGGGTGGAGCGGGTGGGGCACTACACGGACATCGAGAATCGCTTCTGGCAGCGCTTCTACGGCTCGGTCTTCGAGGGCGAACGAAGCCTGGACCTGTCCATCTGCGCAGATCTGCCGACGGAACTGGACAGGGAACACTGCCGGGCGGCGGGGGCCAACACCATGAAGGTGCGGATCCACATGCACTCGCCCAATCTAGAACAGCGCGACACCTTCTGTGCCGGGGAGCCCACGGTCGAGGGCATCGCGGACCAGCCCTTCGGCGACGCGATCCCGGATCCTCTCCTTGATGACGCCATCCTGGAGATGCACGAAGCGATCTGCGGGGAGCCGGACGAGGCTCACCTGGGCGAGCGGCACCCGCTCCCCACGGACACCACGCAGGCTTCCGCTCCCATTCCCTGCCCCTAGGAGACGGCGATCAGCCCGAGTTCATGGAGACGCCGGCCGGCCTCGGCCCGGGCGTCCGGGTGCTGGAACACGGCCACCAGGCTGCGGTCGCCCCCTGCCCCTGTGAACTTGCTTCCGGTGCACAGCTCATCGATGGCTGCCCGGGCCCTCCCCAGGCCGGGAGCGGCGAGGGGAGGCAGGGCGATGGCGTCGTAGAGCGCCTGCGCCCGGTTCAGCAGGGCGCCAAGGGCCACGGGGTCGGAGATGCACTCGGCACCCTCTTCGGCGAGCTCGCCCCAGCCGTCGATCGCCTTCCGCACGTCCGAGCGATTCAGGTTCTCGGAGAGAGCCGTCAGGATGTGGTCCGAATTCGTGGCCGTCGGGAATGCCGCGGCGAGGAGCAAGGGTTCGCCGTCGAGCAGACGCTTTTCTCCCGAAGGCCACCGGATGTGCAGGATTCGGCCATGGGCACAGGCGAGCGGATCCATGGGGCCACAACAGATCCCCAGGTCGTCGCGCTCGGCAGCCAGGGCCACCTCGGCGGCGGTGTCCGGGTCGAGCTCCACCTGGGCGTGGCCTGCGAGAGCGACCGCAGAGGCCACGCAGACCGCTGCGCTGCTGCTGAAGCCTCGCCCCATGGGCAGGCTCGAACGCACCACCGTCCTGGCACCCCGGATGTGGATGCCACGCCGAATGAGCTCTCGAGCCACCGCAGCGACGTAGCGGTTGGGATCGTCCTTGATGCAGCGGCCCTCCCCGTCGAGGCGGCTGACCCCCAGCTCGGAGTGGACCACCAGACCCCAGTCCATCCTTCGCACATGAACTTCGACTGCGGCTTGCAGAGGAGCCACCAGGCAGGAACCCCGGCCCGCCCAGTCGCAGTGTTCGCCGAGCAGGCATACCCGGCCGGGGGCTCTGGCGATCATGTCCTTGTCAGTAACAGTCCGCGACAGCGACCGACGATGACTCCTTCTCGCACCAGTTCTCCTGGTCGGAGTTGACCTCCCAGTAGGTGTCGTAACAATCCTCGATGGAGGTCCACCCTTCGCTCTCGAAGGTGGTGGACCAGCCGTAGCCGCACTCCTCGAGGTGGAGTTCGTATTGTTGGCAGAGGTCCAGACAGTCGTTGGACGTCACGCAACCCGCGAGCAGGAGCCATGCCACTCGAAGAGGGTAGCGCAGTGACTCAGGGCTCGTCGGAGAAGATGCAATCCTCTTCGGCGCCCGACTCGACCGGTACCTCGCTGTCATCGAGGTAGTAGAGGCTGGCGCCGTCGGCCTGCCAGCACTGCACGAAGTCGAAGTCGCCCTTCTCTTCGTGACCGTACACAGAGCCATCTGCTCGGCCCGCTCCGGTGCTGTCCCAGCGGGTCACGAAGGACGCGGTCTGGAGGGCGCGCTCAAACTGGTCGTCTTCGAAGTCCAGCCGTCCACCCTGCTCGTGCTCTTCGATGCGGGACACGAAGGACCTCTGCTGCCCTCCTACCTGGGCATCGGCATCGACCTCCAGGATGTGTTCCTCGCGGGCGTCCCAGAGGATGGTCAGCGCGCCGCTGTTCTCACCGCCAACGACCTCGGAGAGAAGGTCATAGTCGAAGACCAGGTAGCCCTGGGTCCCCGAGCCCGGGTCCAGGTGCCAGGTGCCGCTGGCGAACTCCGACCAGGGCCCGCCGCTGGTGCTGGAGGCCTGGTAGCCGAAGTTGTACAGCGATCCGTCGGTGGTTCGGCTCATCTCCAGCCGCAGGTAGCTGCCGGGGAACTCGTCCCATGCTCCCGGTCCCCAGACCCGGTAGTCCTCACCCCGTTCGGAGGGCGGGACAGCGACGACGATCCCGGTGGCCGTCACCAGGACGGCCAGGAAGTTGTTCGTGGTCGTCATGGTCTGGGAGGTGATGGTGTAGAAGGTCGCGGGGTCGTCGCTCAGGTCTCCCTGGGGCTGGGGGTACTCGAAGCGAAAGCTCTCGGGGGAGGGCAGGGCGCTGTAGAACTTGGCGTCCTCGTTGAAGATCTCATTCGAGAAGTCGCCGAAGCAGCCCGCGAGCAGCAGCGCTACCACACCATCCCCATCGTCAGCAGAACGCTTCGTTGCCCGTAGAAGGCCTTGTCGGCGAGCGGGTAGGGGACCACCATGCTGTGCCACTCGAGCTCGGCGACGAAACGCCGGGCCTTGAAGCCCCCAAAGGCCACCCCACCACCGGTGGGAGCGAAGAGGGTCTGATTGGGGGCCGAGTCATCGGCGAAGCTGCGCTCCATGGTCATCACCCCGGCCCGCAGTCCGGCTCCTGCCTGCAGAGACCGCCACTCCCACTGGTAGCCGAAGCTCACAGCGGTCGAGCCGTAGCCCACGAAGATGTCCAGTGGATGGGGGACTCCCGGAACGACCGCCGTACCGGGACCTGCACCCCCGATGAGGTCGAGGGAATACCACTGCCCATTGTGGCGCTCGCTCCGGTAGATCAACCCGCTGACCGGTACGGTACCGTAGTAGGACGAGGCGATCTGCTGGTTGCTGGGGGCGGTCGCTCCCACCACGACCTTCACGGTGTTGTCCGGTCGTTTGGCCTCGCGAACCCGTTTGTCGACCAGGCCCTTGGCCGTGTCGTCCTCGTACTCGACGGCGGTGAAGACCAGCTCGGTGGTGCGCACGACTTCCCCCTGGTGCAGCCTCACCTCGGCCACCTGGAGGAAGGTGGGGTGACGCACCTGCACCAGGTAGTTTCCGGGCTTCAGGGCCAGGCGGGTGTCGTGGCCCCCGGCGGAGACCTCACCGACGAAGGTGCGCCGGCCCACGTCGAAGACACTGTAGCTGCCACCGATGCCCGCCGGAAAGACCAGAGCGGCGGTGGCCGGCTGCAGGTCGGCCAGCACCACGTCGCCTTCTCCCGAGAGGTCCCACTCGTAGGTGGGATGTTGGGTGCCCAGGCTGGACTGGGCGGTCTTGAGCACCGTCTCTTCGTAGACGTACTCGTAGACCTCGGCCAGGGTCACGAACTGGTCGGCGTTGTTGTCCGCGGCGCCCCGCATGCCACTCACCAGGTAGTGCGTGAAGTAGGAGCCGCCGATCTCGTCGCTCTCCTGGCTGGCCTCGTCATCGGCGGAGGAGGTGATGATGACGGTGCCCTCGGCACCCAGGCGCTCACTGACGTCGAAGACGAAGCTCGGGGCCAGCGTCCCCCCCTTGCGTCGCGTCATCTGCCCGCTGTCGCAGGCGTCGATGAGAGCGAGCCGAACGTCGGCTCCGCTCTTGGCCAACATCAGCTCGAGGTCTTCGAAAGGCACGCGGGTGCGGCCGAGCTGCAGGCCGTCGTCGTCCGCGTGGCCCGAGTAGTAGAAGAGGAAGACCACCTCGTCTCCTGCCTCCTTGGCCCGCGCGACCGCGCGGCGGATGTGGCCGAATTCCGCGTGAAGGTCGTTGCGCTCCTCCCCCAACAGCACACTGATGTCCTCGGGCTCGTAGCCGCCCACGTCCAGCAGGGCGTCGTGCACCTTCTCTGCGTCCTCCTCGGCGAAGTACAGGCGCTCGCTGGAGTTGTCTCCCTCGTTGTTGGCCACCAGCAGGGCGAAGCGCCGCACATCAGCGTGAGCCTCGCCGAGCAACAGCGATGAGGCGAGAAGAAGCATCAGTCCTTGTTGATCCGTACCGCAGCGACAGCGGGGTCTTCCCGTTCCAGTGCTTCGACCGCTTCGGAGCCGCCCCGATCCCAGGCCGTGGAGGCCAACTCCGTGGCCTCCTCGACGCTCGACGGAGCGAAGACGGCGACGAAGATCTCGGGGCCCAGGGCGTCATCCAGGATGATGCTCCCGTCCAGGACGTGCTTCTCGCCGGGGATGATGGGCAGGGGGTCGGCACCCTGCTCAGGCTGGAACACGGTCACGTTGCCCTCGCCGTCCACACTCAGGAGCACGAGGCTGTCGAGGCCTGGGGCTCGGTAGGTGAACTGGATCTGGTCGCCAGCCGAGAGCTGCTCACCCTCGATACCAGGGCGGATCTCGCCGTCGTCGAGCACCATGAACTCCAGCTCGCAGTCCCCCTTGGCCCGGACCCCGGGCTCCGGGCGCACGAAGAGCAGCACGGCTGCGGCGACGGCCAGGGCCGGTACCAGCCACAGGGCTCGCCACCACGGGCGCCTCGCCGGCTCAGGGCTTCGGTAGGCCTGCTCCTCCTCCTCCAGGCGTGCCGCACGCTTGCGCAGGATCTCCCAGTCGAAGGCTTCCATCGCCCGCGAGTGCTCTGCTACCTCTCGAGCGTAGGCGTCGTCCGGGGCCTGATCCGTCTCGCCGCTGAGGGCCCTTCCCTTGTCCAGGAGGCTGGGGCGCTTGCCGTCGTTGGTCCTGAAGCTCATGCGGGTGCCATCTGCTTGCGGGCTCTCCCGAAGAAGGCCTGCAAGCGCTTGCGAAGGGTGGGGACGGAGATTCCTACCAGCCTGGCGGCCTGCTCGCGGGTCATGTCGTCGAAGTAGAGATGGAGCACGATGCGTTGGGTCTGTTCGTCCTCGTCAGCCAGGAGTCTGCGCACGGTGTCCGCGTCTTCCCAGGCCGAGGCTTTAGGCGGGCTGACGCCATCACCAACGATGGCGTCCCGGTGCTGCTCGCGCTTCTGTGAACGGCCGGTACGGTTCCGGAGCTGGTTCAGACAGTAGTTGGTGGAGATTCGGTACATCCAGGTGAGGGGGCTGCTCTCGGATCGAAAGGTGTCCCAGGTGCGAATGACACGCGCGAAAGTCTCCTGCACCGCATCGTTGGCGTCCTCGTCGTTCTTCAGGATGGACCTGCAGCGATGAAAGAGGATGGCCCCGTACTGATCGTATAGGGCTTCGATGTCAGCTTCGGATGCTCCCAACGGGTGTCTCCACCTCTTCAGACCCGCGAGTCTGTCGATCTGGAAAACATCTTCTCATTGAGTGAGCGCGGTCGTTGCTCCTGCCGCACCGACGCTCAGGCCGCGTAGCCCCCGAAGACTCCCTTCGTGCCCGCTTCATGGGCCTCGAGGAGTCCGAAGTACTCCTCGATGTGCCCCTTCACCTCGGTGATGTTGCGGGCCCGCAAGACCCGCTGGCGGAACACACGACCCTCGGGCAGTGCGCGGCAGAACTGGTTGGCCAACATCTTGAGCCTACCCAGCGCGGCGGCATCGACCGCGGACTCTCGGACCTTGCTCTTGTTCCAGTTCGCCCGGATCCGGACCCGCATGGCCTCCAGGTAGTCGAGCATGATCCTCCGGCGTTCCTGGGCCGTGACCTGGGTCAAGGGAAGACCCCGCTGCCACTGGCTGATCTGGAGCATCAGCCACGGGTTCCTGATGGCTCCTCGTCCGATCATCAGGCCATCGCAGGAGGTCTCATCGAACATCGCGGCGGCCGATTCCAGGTCGACGATGTCCCCGTTGGCAAAGACTGGAATGCTGAGCCGGGCCTTGGTCTCCGCGATCTTGTCGACCTGGCGCGTACCCCCGTAGCGGTCCGCACGGGTACGCCAGTGGATGGCCACCGCCGACGCACCCTCCTCCTGGCACATCCAGGAGATCTCGGGGGCATTTCGGCTGTGCTCGTCGAAGCCGCTCCGCATCTTCACGGTCACGGGAACGTCTACGGCCGCCACCACCTTCCGAAGGATGTCCCGAGCCAGCTCGGGATCCTTCATCAGTGCGCTGCCGCCGCTGTTTCGGCAGACCTTCTTGCTGGGACATCCCATGTTGATGTCCACGATGTCCGCGCCCAGGCCGACGACGATCCTGGCGCCCTCGGCCATGGCCGAGGGATTCTTGCCGTAGAGCTGGATGCTGACGGGATGCTCGTCCGAGTCCACCTCGGCCATGCGCTGCATCTTCCCGTCGCCTCGGGACAGCCCCGAGCTGGCGATGAACTCCGTCACGGTCAAGCCCGCCCCGCCGATTCCTCGGATCAGACGCCGGAAGGCCAGATCGGTGACGCCCTCCATCGGTGAGAGCACCAGGTTGGGCTCGATCCGGTGGGGACCAATGTTGGTGACGGTCGGGACCACATCCTCTTATAGCCACCGAATGTGGCTGCTGGCTCTACTGGCCCTCACCCCCGAGGGTCTGCCCGAAGGATCCATCGCGATCGAGCGGGCTCCCGTTCCGGACCTCGCCCAGCTCCCCTTCGGCGAGGGCCTCCCTCCCGTCATGGACTCGGGTGCTCTCCAGAGCATGGTGGAGGCTGAGGCCATCCTGCTGGCCGTCAGTGAGCTCGAGCCCACCACGGACTCGAAGGAGAGCCGCGAGCAGGCCATGTACGTCACCGAGGAGTGTGAACGAGCCCTCGTGCTCTTGGGCGGAGCGGCGCGTGATCCGGCTCTCCGCGTTCCTTCGCTGGCGCGCTCGGGGGATGCCTCGCGCCTGGTGCTCCAGGCCATTCAGCGCGTTCGCCCCTCGCCCAGCCTCCCGGTGGAGGACCTGGACGCCTTCCACGCCCAGCTGGCGGAGGCCGCAGCGCCCGTGGCCCAGGACGCCCGCACCGCCTATGAGCGGGTGCTGGGCGATCTCATGGCAGCGGCCGTCTGGAAGGCTCACGCCCGTTGGGGCCTGGAGGAGCTCGAGTGAAGGCCATCTCGGTCAGACAGGACGGCACCCCTGACGGCTTTGTCCCACCCATCGCCTGGCGGGTGGACGTCAGCCCGGACGGGGTGACGAGGATCGCTGTGAGCGCCGGTCCGAAGGTGCTCCAGGTCTTCATGGCCTTGGCCGGAGCTATGCAGGAGCCCCTGGGCGTGTTGTGGGTGCGCATGGTGAACCGTCAGAAGGGCAAGCAGCTCGGCCAGCCCGAGCGCTTCGTCGGCGTCGAGAAGCCCAAGGAGCGGGTCCTGGAGGTCGTCGGTCGGTGCAACGCCCTGCTCGGCCTGGACGGCCGGGGACAGCTGTGGCTGCGGGGTGGATTCCGTGAGCAACTCGTCCTGGATGAGCTCGGCGTCATCTACTGCTACCCGGACGACCCCAGCTTTCGCGACCGTCTCCAGGAGCTCGGTCTGGAGGAGCGAGCCCACGTGAACATGGAAGACCGCGACTACGTGAAGGTGAACTTCAGCGCCGCTGCGGATGCCGAGGAGGAGCTGCTCATTCGCGAGCTGGGCCTGGCCCTGTCAGCCTAGCTTCACTCGCTGGCCAGCAGGGCGGACTCCACGCTCTTGCGCCCGATGAAGGGGGTGTTCGCGAAGTCCTGAACGTCGGCGAAGGGGCGCCGCTCCAGGATGATGTTCACGCCACGGGGATAGATGCCGGAACGGTGCAGCGCTTCCTCCTCCGCGGTGTTCACCCACTCGAGGAGTTTCCGAGCCTGGTCGTCCGTCATGGAGACCTCGTCGACGAGAACCTGGGCCTTCTTCTCGGCCACGGGCGGCTGGAGGGTCGGCTTGGGCTGGGACCGGAGAGGGGGCAGCGCGGCGGGTTCCGGGATGGTGGCCGTTTCCGGAGCCGGCGCTTCGGGCTCCGGTGTGGCTTCGGGGGCAGTCAGGGAGGGATCGGGGCTGGCCTCGGGAGCGGGGCTGGCTTCGGGCTCTTGGAGCGTTGGCTCCGGCGTGGGTGGCGGTCGACGGGCCTCCCAGACCATCGCGCCCGCAACGGTTCCGGCGATTCCCAGGGCGAGCAGGGCGCTCATCAACAGTGGACCGCGGCTGCGCTCGGGCTTCAAGCCGACCGCCGGGTGGATGCTCAGGCTGCCCTCTCGCCAGCCATCGAGCCTTGCGGTCAGCTGGTTGGCGTCGATCCGAGCATCCGGGTCCTTGACCAGGCAGTCTCGAACGATCGCCTCGAGGCCAGGATCGACCACCAGGCCGGGAACGCGCTCCGCAAAGGTGGGCGCCTCCTCGCGTACATGCTTGAGCGCGATGGCCATGGCGTTGGGCGCTTCGAAGGGGAGGCGATCGCAGATCATCCTGTAGAGGACGACACCCAGTGAGTAGACGTCGCTCTTGGCGTTGACGGGCAATCCCTTGGCCTGCTCGGGCGCGATGTAGTGGGGAGTGCCGAGGAAGGTACCGGCGCTGGTGATGGAGTCCTCGGTGGGGTCCTTGACCAGGCCAAAATCCAACAAGCGAGGCTGCCAGATGTCTTCGTCGTCGGGTACCAGGAAGATGTTCCCAGGCTTGACGTCCCGGTGAACCATGCCGCGCTGGTGCGCGTGGCGGAGACCCCGCGCGATGCCTGCTCCGATCCGGGCGACCTCCGCAGGCTCCATTCCCCCTTCGTCGAGCCAGGCGTGCAGCGGCTTGCCGAGGAGGAGCTCCATGGCGATGTAGCAGTGCCCATCCTCGCTTCGGCCAAAGTCGAAGACGGTGACCACGTTGGGGTGGCTGAGGCGGCCGGCAAGGGCGGCCTCTCTCAGGAAGCGCGACTCGAACTCCTTACGGTGTTTCGCGTCCATGTCTGGGCGCACGAGCTTCAGCGCAACCTCACGGCCAAGGGGTTGCTGGACGGCCCGGTAGACTCGGGCGACGCCACCCTGACCCAGCCGGGACAGGACCTCGTAGCGGCCCAGCGTCTGGCCCAGCAGTGGGTCCTTCATCCCTCCAGAGGCCTCCACGTCCAGCGCTTCTCCCCGCTGGAGAAGGCGCCAGCGGTGTGTCCCTGACCGACGAGCGTCCAACGGGTGGTCAACAGACCCTCGACTCCGACCGGCCCGCGGGCGTGGATGCGCGAGGTGCTGATGCCGACCTCCGCCCCCAGGCCGAAGCGAAAGCCATCCGCGAAGCGGGTGCTCGCGTTGTGAAACACGCAGGCGCTGTCCACGCCGTCGAGGAAGCGGCGCGCGAGCTGCGGGTTCTCGGTGACGATGGCCTCGGTGTGTCCGGAGCCGTGCGCATGGATGTGCTGGATGGCCTCGTCCAGCCCGCTGACCTCGCGCACCGCGCACTCCAGTCCGGAGTACTCGATGTGCCAGTCTTCCGGTTCGTTGTGCAGGGTGACACCCGCGTCCTCCAGCGCCCGGCGCAGGGGCAGGGCATCGAAGTCCCGATGCACCAGCAAGGTTTCCATCGCGTTGCAGGCCGCGGGGTAGTCGCACTTGGAGTCGAGCACCACCGCCCGGGCTTTCTCCGGGTCCGCGTCGGTGTCGACGTAGACGTGGCAGACGCCATCGGCGTGGCCCAGCACGGGGATCCGGGTGTTGGCCTGGATGTGCTGCACCAGCGCGTTGCTTCCGCGCGGAATGACCAGGTCGATGATGTGGTCCAGCGCCAGGAGTTCGGAGACCTCCGCGCGGCTCTCGATGAGCCCGATCACCGGACCGAGGTCCATCGCCTCGAGAGCGATTCGATGCAGCAAGCGACAGCTGTGACGCGCCTCGGACCCGCCCTTGAGCAAGAGGCCGTTCCCGCTCTTCACAGCCAGCGCTCCCACCTGGGGAAGCACGTCCGGCCGGCTCTCGAAGATGACCAGCAGCACGCCGATGGGGCTGCTGACCTGGCGCAGCACCAGGCCATCCGAGAGCTCTGTCGCCCGAAGACTTCGTCCCAGCGGATCCGGAGCCTTCGCGATGCTGCGAATGCCCTCGGCGAGCGTAGCCAGCTTGGCCTCAGACAGCTCCAGGCGTGCGGCGAGGGAGGGGGAGAGGTCGGGGTTCTCCTCGCGGTCGCGGCGGTTGGCCTCCAGGATGGAGTCGCTGTGGTCGAGCAGTGCGTCCGCCAGGCGCATCAAGGCGGCATCGCGGTCGGCCGAGGGCAAGCTCCGGGCGGCGGAACGGACCTCCTCCGCCAAGCTGCAGACCTCGGTGGTTGGGGCACCCATCACAGCAGGACCAGGTCGTCGCGGTGGACTACCACCCCTCGTTCCCGCTGTCCCAGCAGATCCCGGGTGTCCGAGCTGGAGCGGCCCGTGACGCCGTGGGCAAAGATGGACCCGGCGCTGGCCAGGGCCACCACCTCACCCGCCTCGAACTCGCCCTGTACCTGGACGACGCCCACCGGAAGCAGGCTGGCACCCCGTTCGACAAGGGCCTGCGTGGCCCCTTCGTTCACGTGCAGTACGCCGCGCGGGGCCGTGGCGAAGGCCAGCCAGTTCTGCCGGCGGGAGCGGCGGCTCTCGGCCTGGAAGAAGGTGCCCACGTCTTCGCCGCCGATGACACGGGGGAGGATGTTCGGCACGAAGCCATCGGCAACCACCACGTTGACGCCCGCACGATTGGCCACACGGGCTGCCTCGATCTTGGCCTGCATGCCGCCGGTGCCGCCCTTGCTGGCCTCTCCAAACTCCACGGCCTGGCCAGCCCAGGTGCTGATGCGTTCGGCGCCCGGGCTTCCAGGGGGAGCCGTGTAGAGGCCATCCACTCCGGTGAGCAGCACGAGCAGGTCCGCGTCGAGGCTGCCGGCGACCAACGCGGCCAGGCGATCGTTGTCGCCAAAGATGCTGCGGCGTTCGGGGTCCAGCGCCTCGGCGCTGACCGTGTCGTTCTCGTTGATGATCGGCAGCGCGCCGGTCTCGAGCAGCTTCTCCAGGGCGCTGCTGAGGTTCGTGTAGCGCCGGCGCTGATGGAAGTCGTCCCCGGTGAGCAGGACCTGGGCGGTCACCATGCCGGCGTGGCGGGCCAGCTGGTCGTAGAAGGCCATGAGTGCCACCTGACCTGCGGCGGCGCAGGCCTGGCGCTCGATGACCGTCCGCGGCGTGAGTCCCAGGCGGTCTGTGCCCAGTCCGACGGCGCCGCTGGAGACCAGCACCACCTGGCGATTCAGGCCGCGAATCTGCTCGATGACCCCACCCAGCCGACCCAGCGCGAGGGCACCGTCTTCGGTGGCTACGGTTGTCCCGACCTTGACGACGATTCGGCGACACTCGGCGAAAGACGCGCGCATCGGCCCGGATCTAACCCACCGGGTGGAACTCGCCCTCGCCGTGAATGCTGAGGTACCTCTTCCACACGCCTTCGCAGACCTCGCTGAAGCGACAACTCCCACACTTCTCCATGTGGTGCTTCAGATCGAAGCGCTTGCGGTCCTGCCAGTTGAAACGGGCCCGTCCACCCTCCACTCGGGCGATGCCGTGGTCCCCGTCACCACGGATCGAGCAGTCCGTGTCCAGGTCCCAGAACTCACCCAGGACCTTCCGACAGAGACCTTTGTTTGCCAGGAACTCCGTGGGCAGGACGCACAGCGGGAAGCCGCCGAAGGTGAAGTGCTTCTTGAAGTGGAACTCATTGAGCGCCACCGCCTTCATGAGCACCGGAACGACCTGGGTGTAGGACGGCGTGAGCGACAGGTCCTCTTCGGCGTATCCCTCGGTGCGGATGAAGTTGGCCCGCACGTCGTCGATGCCCAGGCCGAAGAAGTAGCGGAGCATCCTGGGGAGCGCCCGGTAGTTCCAGCCGTTGATGACGATGTTGATGCTGACGTTGTCCGGTAGGCGTCCGGCATCGCGCTTCTGGACGAGCAGCTTGAGCGCAGTCTGCTTCTTGAGGAAGTTGCCCGGGATACGGGTGAGGGCATCCTCGAGCTTCGCCGTATGCCCATGGGTGCTCACGGTGACGCGGGTGAGGCCCGCATCGAGCAGGCGGTCGATGTAGTACTCCTTGCGCAGCTTTGTGGCGTTCGTGGCGATGGCGATTCGCGTGAAGCCCAACTCCCTGGCGTGTTCGATGGCCTGGGGAAGCCATGGGCAGGTGGTGGGCTCGCCGCCCAGGAAGCCAAGGCTCCGATGACCCGACTCGTACCACCGGGTGATCTCGGTCTTCATCGCCGCCAAGGGCAGGTAGGAGCGGTCCTCGCGCTTGGGGAGACCGTCCAGACAGAAGACGCACTTGTTGTTGCAGGCCTTGCCGACGTTGAGCTCGATGTTCCTTCGCCGGTCGCGGGTCTGCTGCGCTGTGGGGTCCTCAGCCACCCAATGAGTTTAGCCGCATCGGGCCTCCAGTGACGAGGTCGTCCACAGCTCGCTGTAGCGCTCGTAGACGCCCATGCACAGCTCGCTCCACGAACACCCTTCGCACTCGGCGACATGGGTGCGCTTTCGCGCAGGAGTCCAGTTGTAGATCCCCCCGTAGACGACCTTGCCCGGCTTGCTGACCCACTCCACGGTGACGCGGGGGTCCCAGTGAAGGTCGTTGCTCAGCATGCGGTGCTCTCCGAGCAGACACATTGGAACCCCGAAGAAGCGCAGCACGGCCTGCTCTACCCGTTCGGGAACCCTGGGCAGGACCCGTGCGAGGTCCTCCAGGGGAACCGCCAGCTCGGCGTAGCGCTCCAATGCAGCACCCTCGGGGGTGGTGTTGCTCACGACGATCAGCCCCACCCCGAGCCCATCGAGCATCCCGGCAGTGTCCGGCAGGGAGTCGATGTTCGAACGGCAGACGACCGTGTTCACGTTGGCCGTGAAGTCCGCGCGCAGGCTGCGGGCCAGCTCCAGGGCACGCAGCTGCTTCTCGAAGCTGCCGGGGGTCTGGGTGAGCGGGTCATGGACCGCCGCGTTCGGACCGTGGATGCTGAACAGGGCCTCGTCCAGGAAGGGCATGACCTTCTGAGCGAAGTCCGGGCGAGCCAACATGGTGCCGATGGTGCCGATGGAGGTACGCATGCCCAGCTTCTTGGCCAGCCGAAGCACGTCCACGAATCGGGGATGAATGGTGGGCTCGCCCCCGGTGATGTGGAGGTGATCGACCCCGCGGCCGGCGTGCTCCCGGAGGGTGCGGGCCACCCGCCCCCAGGTCACCGGAAACTCCCGGTAGGTCCGCATGCGGGTGTCCTCGCTGCAGAAGACGCAGCGTTCCGGACAGCTGTAGGTGAGGTGGAGCTCCAGGCGCCGCATACGCTGTCCCTGGGGCCCGATCCAGGCTTCAGTGGACATGGGCCTTGCGCTGTCGTCGATGGGCGAGGAAGTCCGCGTAGAGGCTCTCGCAGAAGGCGGTGAGCAGGCCGTCGACCGCCAGCGTGGAAGCCCACAGATCCGCTCCGAGGGTCTGCTCCAGCAGCGCATGAGCAGCCTGGGCCTTCTCGTCGAGCCGATCGGCGGAGGGAGGGTCGTCCAGGCTTCCCGCACAGGTCTGATCGCGCAGGTGGTCCAGCTTGCCGCTCAACCCCAGGTTGCTCGGGTGGATCGATGCGTCCGCGTCCACCACCATGCCGGTGTTGAAGAAGGGGGTCGGTGCCCTCGTGAAGAGGTTCTTCACGTAGAGGCGTTGCCCACTCTTCCACCCCGAGCGGATGTGGTCCGCGACGGTGTCGAAGCCCTTCGCGAGTGCGTCCAGTTGCTCCCTCCGCCATGGCAGGTAGTAGCCGGGAAGGAAGTTGAAGCGGCGAAAGCCGAGACCGTGGAGGTGGAGGAAGTTGGCTTCCAGGTGGCCAGCCGAAGCGGGAGGAATGACCATCGTGACGACCACGCGCGGTGTGCTCAGGAGCTGGGGGAGCAGGGCCAGCACGTGATCATAGGTCTCGGCACCCCGACGGAAGCGGCGGTGGTCCTCCGGTCGTCCATCCATGGAGATCACCAGCAGAAGCTTGGGGTCCTCCCGGACGAGCTGCAACCACTCCTGGTCGAGG
>PVBE010692532.1_pt1 | contig 16850 bp, 14 predicted proteins | sample 1631181 | NCBI WGS metagenome assembly PVBE01 (sample SAMN08397723, study PRJNA350692) | Marine metagenome, whole genome shotgun sequencing project. | isolation source: water | place: Pacific Ocean | collected 2012-04 | reverse complement strand
TTCGGCACCTACAACGGCGTAAAAGAAGGCAGCAATGCCTACCTGCTTGGCCTCAGATATCGCTGGGGAGAGGAGCCATTGGAACCGATGCAGATCGAAGTACCACCGCCTCTGGGCTGCCCCAACCGAGATCACAACCCAGGAGAGACTGCCCTGACGATGGCTGAGAGGCTTGAGAAAATCACCATGGGTGATGGGGACTCTGATCGAACCAAGTCAACACAGTCTCGACTCTCAAAAACATCAAAATCTGAACTCTCGCCAGCTCAACAGGAGGCGCTTCGTGCAGAGGCAATTGCTGGTATTGATCAACGCATCAATGGCATTGAGCTGCAGCAGGTCTTCACCATTGAAAGCCGGCAGGGTGTACCAGAAACAGCAAGGAATGCTGATGAAGAGAATCAATATGGAAGCGCTAATGTCGAACAACTGAAGCAACTTGGCCGAGCAAAATTAATCTCAGGATTAATAAGTCGCTGGAGAATTCAGGCTGCAAAGGTGACGATCACACCGGATGGCTGGCATTCAGACCGGATGGGATTCACCAACGATCCCTACACACCAGCACAAACAAGGATTGATGCCGAGGATGTGATCGCCAGGGAACAGCCCAATGGCGATATTCTGATCAGCAGCAAGCGCAATCGACTCGTTATAGAAGAGCGCCTTGCCATTCCTGTCAGCAGAACCCAGAAAATTCAGAAGCAGGAGGAGGTTGAAAACCGCTGGGTCTTTGGTTTTGACCAGGAAGACCGAGATGGATTCTTTATTGGCAGAACCCTCAAAGAGATTGAATTTGCCGATGGCCTTATTCTTTCTCTGGAGCCACAATTCATGCTCCAACGTGCTTACCTTGGTGATACCAATAGCTACGTTGCACCAGGTAGCTCAATCGACAGTCGCAGCGTCAGCCAGCCCAATACAGCTGGAGACTTATTTGGCCTTGAAGCAAAACTGGAAGGCGAAAAATTTGGCTTAAAAATAGAAACAAATCTAGATGCAAGCAACTTCAATCCAAGCAACTTCGCCAATGGATTGCGCAGCTGGGGAACCATCAAGAAAAGCATGAAGCTACCGATCATCGGCGATTTTAAAACACGTTTATTTGGCGCCTACAGGTACAGAACATGGAACGGCTCACTTGGCGAAACTGATATTTATTCAGCCTATGGAGCCTTTGCCGAGCGCGAGGGTGAATGGCGATGGGGGAAATTGAACAACAGCTACATCTGGCGGGCAGGTGCAGGAAATTATCAGGCCGAGAAATTTACCAACAACAACCTCACGGATCTGTGGAGAACAAATTTCTATGGTTCCATCAACAGCAGCTACCCACTATGGAGGGGAAAACCAGCAGAGCTGACACCTGAATCAGCCTATCGATATTCACCGATTGCCATCGTTCCAGGATTGAAGCTAAGAACAAACGTCAACACCTTGCTGGCCGCCTATGGCGATGGCAGAAGCCAGAACACAATCAGCCTCAGCGGTGGACCTACGCTGACACTAGGAACTTTAAGCAAACCATTTCTTGATTACACCCAGCTATCCCTCACAGGGGGCGGCACACTCAAACAAGGTTCAAGCCCATTTGATTTTGACCAGGCTGTTGACCTCGGATCGATGGGCATTGGCCTGACCCAGCAGATTGCAGGGCCATTAATCATTAATGCAGGCGTCGCACTTAATGTCGACCCTGGATCTGAATACTATGGCAATGTCATTAACTCAAACATTGAACTCCGCTGGCAAAGGCGTAGTTATGACGTTGGCATTTACTACAACCCCTACGAGGGAATTGCAGGCTTCAGAGTGCGTCTTAACGATTTCAACTTCACAGGGACCGGGGTTCCTTTCATCCCCTACACACCAACAAATGCAATCAATCCATCAAATCGCGACGAACACTTATTCTGAAGATTGTCGACAGAAACCATTCCGGAAGAGCCTCCACAGCTCAAGGGCCACCTCCATAGATCAGGTGACTTCCGGTTAAATCTGCACCAGCGAATTGCATCCCCTGGGTCTGAACTCCTGGGGCATAGGCATTGATCACAACAGCACCGCTCAGATCAGCAAGGCGAAGATCCGTCTCCGTAAGATCTGCATTACTCAGGGTCGCCCCCTTCAGATTGGCTCCCTGCAACCGTGCCCCACTGAAATCAGCACCTTCGAAATTGGCATCTTCCAGGGATGCACCTCTCAGGTCAGCATTGCGCAGATCAACGCCGATCAGATGGGCCCCCTTCAGATCAACCCCACGCAGATCACAGCCCCGGCAGCTGCCGAAATTCCGAAGGCGCTCAACAGGAGAGCCTTCAAGCTCAACAGTGATTGGCACCGCAGGAGCAGCTGAGCCTGACGGTGCCGCCAAACAAGCCAGGGCGATCAGGCTGAACAGTGGCAACACTCGGAACTGGGACATGTCCGCTTCACTTCTATCTCAGTCATAGACACTCTGAGACTGGTGTGCATGAGCGGATCGCCGAACGAGATCAAGACGCGACCAATCACACGGCCTGCTCAGTTGGACGCGGCAACGAAATCATTGAGATAGGGAAGCCTTGCCATGGTGAGCTCCAAGGCTTCCTGCTCAGCCATCAGTTGTGATGTCGCATCCCAGCGGCCGCTGATCAGCATCTGGCGAGGACCGGCATCAATGGTCAGATCCCTGCGCCCCTCGGCTGAGGACACCGATTGAGTCTCAACATCCAGGGCCCAGTTGAGGGCGGGGTCAGCCTTGACGAGACGCTGCAGGTCCTTGATCTGATCAACCGATGCGGAAGCACAGGGAATCCCCAGGGCCAGACAATTGCCATAGAAGATCTCCGCAAAGCTCTGACCGATCACAGCGCGGATCCCCCAGCGCATCAGGGCCTGGGGAGCATGTTCACGACTTGAACCGCAGCCGAAGTTGCCATTCACTACAAGTATGGCGGCCCCCTGGTTGATCGCAAGATCAAAGGGGTGCTGACCTTTCAGCTCACTGCGATCATCAGCGAAGACCTGATCACCCAAGGCCTCGAAGCTCACACACTTGAGAAATCTGGCCGGGATGATCCGATCGGTGTCGATGTCATCACCCTCAATCACAAGGGCGCGGCCGCTGACCTCAGCAATCGGACCATCAGGGAAGGAAGGGGGTCCACTCATGACCGCTGCTCAGGGTCTGAACGCAGGTCGTCGCTGAGCAGGGTACGCACATCGATCACCTCTCCGGCGATGGCAGCCGCCGCCACCATCGCCGGACTCATCAGCAGGGTGCGACCTGTGGCAGAGCCCTGCCGCCCCTTGAAATTCCTGTTACTGGAACTGGCGCTGATCTGACGTCCCTCCAGACGGTCAGGATTCATGGCCAGACACATGGAACAGCCCGGCTCCCGCCACTCAAATCCTGCGGCAAGGAACAGATCATCGAGGCCCTCGGCTTCCGCGGCCCTGGCCACCTGTTCAGATCCAGGCACAACGAAGGCCTTCACCCCAGGCGCCACATGATTCCCCTCAACAACAGCCGCCGCGGCCTGTAGATCACTGAGGCGACCATTGGTGCAGCTACCGATGAAGCAGACATCCACAGGCACACCTGAGATTTCAGTACCGGCCTCGAGATCCATGTAGCGATAGGCCTCTATCGCAATCGGTTGTTCAGCGGCGTCCAGCGACTCCGGTTTGGGGATCAGCTCATCCACACCAATGCCCTGACCCGGTGTGATTCCCCAGGTGATCGTGGGAGCGATGGTGGCCGCATCAAAGCGCACTTCATCGTCAAACTGGGCTGACCGCTCACTGGCAAGACTCCTCCACCAGGTCAGGGCACGATCCCATGCCTCCCCAACCGGGGAATAGGGCCTTCCCTTCAGATAGCTGAAGGTGATCTCATCAGGGTTCACATAACCGCAGCGAGCTCCCCCTTCAATGGCCATGTTGCAGATGGTCATCCGCTCCTCCATCGAGAGAGCCTCGATCGTGGGGCCGGCGAATTCATAGGCATGACCAACGCCAGCTTTGACACCAAGGCTGCGGATCACGTGCAGGATCAGGTCTTTGGCATACACACCTTGGCTGAGCTGCCCTTCAATCCAGATCCGACGGACTTTCAGCTTGTTCATTGCCAGGCTCTGACTGGCCAGGACATCCCTCACCTGACTGGTGCCAATGCCGAAAGCGATCGCACCGAAGGCACCATGGGTGGAGGTATGGGAATCCCCACAGCAGATGGTCATCCCAGGCTGGGTGAGACCGAGTTCGGGTGCAATCACATGCACGATGCCCTGGCTGCCACTGCCGAGACCGTGGAGCTTCAGCCCATAATCACTGCAGTTCCTCTCCAGAGTGCTCAGCATTTCCTCGGCAAGAGGGTCAGCGAATGGACGGGACTGACTGATCGTCGGCACGATGTGATCCACCGTTGCCACTGTTCTCTGGGGGCAGCTCACGGAAAGCCGCTTGTCCCTCAGGGCTGAGAAAGCCTGGGGACTTGTGACTTCATGAATCAGATGCAGGCCAACAAACAGCTGTGTTGACCCACCGGCCATCTCCACAACCCGATGCAGATCCCAGACCTTGTCGTAGAGGGTGCCCGAACTCAAGGTCCCCCAAGCGTCGATCTGCAACCTTACCCCCGCGACAGCAGACGTCTGCGCAAGCGGTCGAGTCCACGCACAACGCTCAGGCTCTGAATGCCCTGCCGTTCGCGCCGGTCACCGAAATGTTCCGGAGCTGCTTCACAACCATCGGGACCAGCCACCGCGAGATGCACAAGTCCAACAGGTTTGTCATCTGTTCCGCCACCGGGTCCAGCAACCCCACTGACAGCGATGCTCCAGTCCGCAGCGAGTCGCTGCCTGGCCCCTGCCGCCATCGCTGCCACAACGGGATCAGACACAGCACCATGTTGAGCGAGCAGTTCATTGGGAACATCCAGCAAGGCGTGCTTGATCCGATTGCAATAGGCGATCACGCCGCCGACAAAAACATCAGAAGCACCGGGGACTGCAGCCAGCTCCGCTCCCATGCGGCCGCCAGTGCAGGATTCCGCCACGGCGAGGGTCTCACCCCGCTGGCGCAGCAGCTCCAGCACCACCGACGCGAGGCTTTGATCATCAAGGCCATAACAAAGCGAACCGGTTCTCCGGCGTAGTTCCTGTTCCAGAGGATCAAGCAGCTGCAGAGCCTCTGCAGAGGAGCGGCCAGAAGCTGTTAAGCGCAACTTCACCTCACCGAGAGCTGCATAGGGCGCCAGCGAGGGATTGGCCTGCTCGAGCAGATCAGACACCTGCTCGGCGAGGCTCGATTCACCGATTCCCGTGAACCTCATCAGACGACTGACAAACACCTCTGAGCAACCGCCATTGCGCTGCAGCCAGGGAACAACCGTTTGACGCCACATCTGCCGCAGCTCCGAGGGCACCCCAGGGAAGGTGATCACGGTGAATCCCGGCCGGGGAGACCAGATCATTCCAGGGGCAGTACCGATCGGATTCGGCAGGATCTCTGCATCACGGGGCAGCAAGGCCTGCTTGCGGTTGCTCACGGCAACAGCACGTCCAGCCAGGCTGAGTCTGGCTTGAATCTCAGACCAGATCTGAGGCCTTTCCTCCAGGGGAACAGCGAAGGCTGCAGCGATCGTTTCCGTGGTGAGATCGTCAGGGGTGGGGCCAAGGCCTCCAGTGGTGATCAGCACACCACAGCGATCGGCAGCCTCCAGAACCGCGGCTCGCAGTCGCTCGGGATTGTCGCCGACAACGGTCTGGCGATAGTGAGGTAGGCCCAGAAGGGCCAGTTCCTCAGCCAACCAGCGGGCATTGCCATTAAGGATGTTGCCGAGAAGCAACTCCGTGCCGACGCAGAGGATCTCCACACCATGGGGTGCTGGCATCTCAGCCACGACCATCTCCAATGCTGGTCACATCGGCGATCCGCGAGGGGGAGGAACTGGTGGTAAAGCCATCGTTGAGAGGCTCTTCAGCACCGCGCTGACGACGGCTGATCACAACTGCTGCAACCAGGATGGCTGTGGCCAGGGCAAGCCACAGGAAACGCATTTCGGCATTGGCGACAACCAACGCCAAGGCCGCCAGCCACTGGGTGAAGGCATAGATCAGCAGAACCGTGCGGCGATGACTGAAACCAGCCCTGAGCAGACGGTGATGAAGATGCCTGCGATCCGGATAGAAGGGAGAACGCCCTGCCCGCAGACGCCCCATGATCACAGCTGACATATCGGCCAGCGGCAGGGACAGGATCAGCAAGGGCAGCAGCAGACTGACTGTGGTGAGCCCCTTGGCAGGTCCGACGATGCTGATGGCAGCGAGGGTGAAACCGAGAAAGTAAGAGCCACCATCACCCATGAAGATGCGGGCGGGATTGAAGTTATGGCGCAGAAATCCAAGACAGCACCCTGCCAGGGCAGCCGCCAGAAAGCCTGCAGCCACCTGGTGGAGTGAAAAACTCACGGAGACAAGACCGACGGCGGCGATGCCAGCGACACCTGCAGCCAGACCATCAAGGCCATCCAGCCAGTTGATGGCATTTGTGATCCCGACAAGCCAGATCACTGTGGCCAGGAGGCTGAGCAGATCAGGCATCACCAGAGCCGGAGTGCCTGAACCAAGCCAGCTGACATCGATCGCACCAATGCGAACCCCCTGACTCCAGACCACGCAGGCCACAGCGATCTGAGCACCCAGACGGGGCCAGGGAGACAGGGCGAAGAGATCATCGGCGAGACCGATCAGGAAGAAACAGAGGGAGCCCGCAAGGGTTGTCCAGATCATCTGATCTTTCTCTGGGGTCAGCAGGCCAAAGCCATGCATGCTCCAGGTCAGGGCGAGGGCCAGACAGAACCCCAGCACCATGGCAATCCCCCCGAGGCGAACCATGGGTGCGCTGTGCTGTTTGCGCAGATCGGGCTGATCCGTGAAATCGAAACGCAAGCCCAGCGTTCTCACTGCTGGGACAACAACCGTTGTGATCACAGCAGCCATCCCGAAACTCGCTGAAGCGACCGCAAGAGGGTTGCTGGCAAGGGTCAAGGGAGCTCCGCTGAAGAACGACCCTGAGAGGGATCTCTGCAGCGATCCTAGGCAGGCTCTAGCAGGGATTCCAGATGGGCCTGGGACAGTCAGGCAAGCGCCGGTTCGGGAACACCTCTGTAGAGGGGGAAGCCATGGCTGAGCTTTTTCACCCGCTGGCGGCAGCTGTCCTGCATGCTGTCGTCCTCAGGATGCAGAAGGCGATCGGCAATCACATCAGCCACCTCCAGAAAGGCCTCCTGATCAAATCCACGGGTGGTCAAGGCCGCCGTGCCCAGCCTCAGGCCACTGGTGACGAACGGTGATTCCGGATCAAAGGGAACCGTGTTCTTGTTGGCCGTGATGTTGACATCGCTCAACAACAGATCCGCAACCTTTCCGGTCATGCCGATACCGCGCAGATCCAGCAGCACAAGATGATTGTCTGTGCCACCGCTCACCACATCGATGCCCCGCTCCCGGATGCGCTGCGCCAGTGCCTGGGCATTGGCAACAACCTGGCGGCTGTAAACCTTGAACTCGGGCAGCAACGCCTCTCCGAAAGCCACAGCTTTTGCAGCAATCACATGTTCCAGGGGGCCGCCCTGGGATCCTGGGAAGACAGTCTTGTCAAACTTCCTGCCAAACTCTGCATCCCTGCAGAGAATCAAACCGCCTCGGGGTCCCCTCAGGGTCTTGTGGGTGGTAGTGGTGACAACATCGCAGTGGGGCAGAGGGCTGGGATGAACTCCAGCGGCCACCAGACCGGCGATATGGGCCATGTCGGCCATCAAATAGGCACCAACTTCATCGGCAATGGCACGGAAAGCAGGGAAATCGATGCTGCGCGGATAAGCCGAATACCCACAGATGATCAACCTGGGGCGATGCTTCAAAGCCAGTTGTCTGACACTCTCCATGTCGAGCTGCTGGGTCTGGCGATCCACCTCGTAATGGACAGCCTTGAACCATTTGCCGCTGACATTCACCGGCGAGCCATGGGTGAGATGGCCCCCATGGGAAAGATCCATCCCCAGGATTGTTTCGCCTGGCTGAAGCAGGGCCAGAAACACAGCGAAGTTGGCCTGAGCGCCACTGTGAGGTTGCACGTTGACCCAGGCAGCACCAAAAAGCTCTTTGGCTCTTTCGATCGCCAGCTCCTCGATGGCATCAACGAACTCACAGCCGCCGTAATAGCGCTTGTGCGGTAGACCCTCGGCATATTTATTCGTGAGGACAGAACCCTGGGCCTCCATCACGGCCTGGGAAGCAAAGTTCTCACTGGCAATCAATTCAAGATGGGTCTCCTGCCGAAGCCTCTCCTGATCAATCAATCCTGAGATGATCGGATCTGACTCCTTCAATTGAGCATTGATCGAGGCCGGGGAGCGATCCGTCATGAAGGCAAAGCCAACAGCTGTTGGAGGGATCGTAGGCAATGGTTCTTGATCTTCAGCGAGCCTGCCCAGCCCTGTCAGGGCAAGTTCGCTGAGCGAGGCTCAGTCGATCAAGCAAAAAAAAACTGCCCGAGGGGCAGTTTTAACGCGCCTGGAGAGATTCGAACTCCCGACCCTCTGATCCGTAGTCAGATGCTCTAATCCGCTGAGCTACAGGCGCTTTCGAGCAACCATAAGACTCTATCGATGGGGCCTTCGTCAATGGGGGCTTCGTCAACCGAGGCACGGGCAGAGCCACAATCAACCGCAGAAAAGGGTCTTGCCCATGCCAATTCGCTGGTACGGTCCCGCTGACCCGACGAACCCCACCTACCAGAACTTCTCAAGGGTGGTGAATCTCACACTGCATGGGATGAGCTTCGCCGCGGTGAACAGCGGCCTCTGGTTCGTGCAGGAAATCCGTCATCCATGGACCCATCTCGGCTGGTTCAGCGGACTCTGGCTGCTGGGCCTGAGCATCCACCTGATCGTGGTGATCGCCATGCGACCGGAGGGAACCGATGCACAGGAACGTTCCTGACGCCACCATGACAAGAACGATCCCTGCTTCACCCCAGCGCCATGACCCTTGACCCAACTGATCTGAACAGCCTGCAGACCTCCCTGGCTGATCGCCTTTACATGCAGATTGCCGGGTGGCATCTCTACCTGGGTGATGCTGGTCTGGCCGAGGCCCTGGCGATTGAATGCAGTGCCAGGGTTGATCAAGGGGCAAATGTGGCCGCTCGCCAGTCCCTGGAAGCCGTGCAGGTGTCCTTAGCTGGCGGTAGCACTCGCCTGCCCCTGGCGCGATTGGTACCGGCCTCCCAACTTTTTGACCTTGAAGAGATCCTGGAGCCCTACTGCAGATAAGGTTGCAATCGCCCTGGGAGACCCCGTGCTGATCATCGAGGTCGCCAATGCCAGAGAAGTGATGCGTCAACGGCTTGGGCGCCTGGGGGAAAGGCTGATCGGCAAAGTGATGGATCCCGAAGCCCAGGTGGAGAAGGCCCTGATTCAGGAACTCGACAATGCCTTCAAGGAATTCGGGATTGAAGCCAGAATCATTTCAGTGCAGGGGCCGAAACTAATTGGCCGTCAGCACCTGGAGCTGCCGATTCAGATCCGAGAGGAACGGGAGGTTCGTCTCAACGACGAATGATTTTCCGCCGCAGGAGAACGACGATCTCGATCAGCTCCCTGACCTGCAAGGCGGTGCCAATCAGCGCAAACAGCAGAAGCCCGGTTGCAGAGCAAACAGCAACCTGGAGGAGAAGGCCTTCGAGTCCCAGCGGCCACTGGCCCAGGCTGGCCAGCAACCAGGCCGCCACCCCTGAGATCATCCCGGCAGACAACAGCTTCCAGCCATCGATCGCCCAGGAGCGAAGAGGCAGGCCTTCCAAGCGTGCCTGCAGCGAAAAAAGCAGGGCAGCACAGGTGAACAGATTGATCGCAACCGTCGCCAACACAAGGCCGGGCGCGCCGAAGTTAAAGGGCAATTGCGGCCCCCATGGGGTTGGCCCCCCCACAAGCAGCCAGTCGAAGATCACATTGAGACCGATCCCGGCAAGGGAGAGCCGGAAGGGGGTGGTGCCATCACCCAGGGCATAGAACACCCGCACGAGCACATCCCGGGCCAGATAGGCCGGCATCCCCAGGCCATAGGCCATCAGCAAGCCAGTGACAAGGCGGGCGGCCTGGGCATCGAAGGCCCCACGCTCATAGACCAAAGCCACAATCGGGGCGCCAATGGCCACGAACAAGGCACCCAGAGGAACCATTGTGGCGATGGAAAGCATCAGTCCCTGACGGATGCGTGCCACCAGCAATGGACGATCCTCGATCGCGGTCAATCGCGAAAAGGTGGGCAGCAGAGGCACGAGCAGGGCGTTGGAAATCAGCCCCAGAGGCGTCTGCACAAGCAGATTGGCGTAACCGAGACCCGCTGCAGCCCCCTGGATCGCGGAGGCGAAAAACAGATCGGTGAACACATTGATCTGCAACATGCCTGAGGAGAGGGTCGCAGGGCCCATCACCCGCCACACCTCCCGAACCCCGGGATGGCGCCAGTCCCAGATCAAGCGAATCTTCGCCAGTCCGGCGCGAACAAGAGCCGGAATCTGGATCAGCCACTGAAGCAGGGCTCCGATCGCAGTGGCCAGGGCCAGAACGAATCCCCCGAGCAGGGCGTATCGCGACTCTGCAATGGCTGGGCCAAGCTGCCACCAAAGAAGACCAACCCCGAGGATCAAGGCCAGGCTTGACAGCAGTGGCGACACCGCAGGCAGCCAGAACTCATCTGCGGCATTGAGGGAACCGAAGCCAAGGCCGATCAGACCTGCGAACAGCGCCATCGGCGCCATCACCTGCAGCTGGATCACGGCGATGTGATGCAGTTCCGGGCTCAGGGCCGGACCAACCAGGGTGATCAGCGGATCAGCGGCCAGCACAAGCAGGGCGGTGACCACAAGCAATGCAGCGCTGACGGTGGTGTTCAGCGCTGCCAGCACATAGGCACCTTCCTGACGCGGCCGACGGCTGAGCACACTGACCATGGCGCTGTGGAACGGCCCATTGATCCCACCGAGAAGGATCAGCAGGAATCCCGGCAGAACATAGGCATAGTTGTAGGCGTCATAGGCCGCCCCTACCCCGAAAGCGGCTGCAATCACAAGCTGCCTTGCCAAGCCGGCGACTTTGCTGAGCAGGGTGCCGAAGGTGACGACCAGGGCAATGCGCTTTAGGGATCTCGCCATCCGCAGGTCTCTGGCCCCACGCCATCAGATTGCCAGCATTCTCCAGCCCAAGACACGCCACCATGGCGTCAGCCATGCAGCCCGGATGACCGGCACGACTCTGCTCAGCTTTCCAGCCCTGGAGGAAGGAATCCTGGTGCGGCGCTACAAACGCTTTCTTGCCGATGTGGAGCTGAGCAACGGCGACATCGTCACAGCCCACTGCGCCAACACCGGACCGATGACCGGCGTACTGCATCCCGGTGGACGGGTACGCCTGCGCCATGCCCCCTCTCCCAAACGCAAATTGGCCTGGACATGGGAACAGGCGGAAACCACCGCCGCCGACGGCCAGGTCTGCTGGGTGGGCATCAATACAGCCCTGCCCAACAAGCTGATCAGGGCTGCCATTGAAGCGGGTTTACTGCAGGGGAATCTGGGGCCGATTGCAGCCATCCGAGCCGAGGTGACCTATGGACACGATCGCCGCAGCCGCATCGATCTGCTGTTAACCCCTGAGGCCGATGCCCCGGATCCACGACCGATCTACCTGGAAGTGAAGAACACCACCTGGAGCCAAGGCTCGCTGGCCCTCTTCCCCGACACGGTGACTGTGCGTGGGCAGAAACATCTCCAGGAGTTGATCGGGGTGCTGCCAGCGTCCCGAGCGGTGCTGGTCCCCTGCCTCAGCCGCGCGGATGTTCAGAGCTTCGCCCCGGGAGACAGCGCTGACCCACGCTATGGCGAACTGTTCCGCCAGGCCCTTGCTGCTGGCGTTGAGGTGATCCCTTGCTGCTTCCGATTCCACCGGGATCAGATCACCTGGGAGGGCCTCAAGCCCATCGCACCGCTAGAGTTAAAACAATAACACTTTATCATGATACCCAGCAATAAAAGCAATATGTGCATAAGTCCTTATTCTTTGGCTTTTGTATCAGTCGCTACTTGAGAAAGGTTCGCTTGCGAACATTTTAGATGCGTAGCCAATCTGCCCAGGTATTACCACAAGCTTTGGCACTACATGGGGGACATTTCTTCCCCAAGGCATTCAGTTCTTTACAGACCTGCTGATTCCTATGACAACGGCAACACATGCGCCCTACAAGCGGCGCAAGACTGCTCTCCAGGAGGCAAGTCTCCTGGATGGGCCCATGCTCCTCCTGCGCAGCATCCGCGGCTTCAGCTCCAATCGCTCGATGATCTGGCTGGCCTGTGTGCCCCTGGCGCTGTTCGGGCTCGGCCTCTTCAACCTCTCGGCCCATGCCGCCGAGATGCCCGAACTGAGTGCAGCCTTCCTGGCCAACAACCTCTGGTTGCTGGTTGCCACGATTCTGGTGATCTTCATGAACGCCGGCTTCGCCATGGTCGAAGCGGGGATGTGCCGTCAAAAGAATGCTGTCAACATCCTGGCCAAGAACCTGTTTGTCTTTGCCCTGGCGGTGACGGCCTACTGGTTCATCGGCTATTCCCTGATGTATGGGGATGCAGTCGCCGCGGGTTGGTTCTATTTCAAAGGCCTGTTCTTTGATCCAGCGGTCACCCCTGAGCTAATCGGCGAAGCCGGTCTCGTTCCCACCGTCGACTTCCTCTTCCAGGCCGCCTTTGCAGGCACCGCTGCCACCATCGTCTCCGGACTTGTGGCTGAGCGGGTCAAGTTCGGTGAATTCGTGGTGTTCTCCCTGGTGCTGACAGCCTTCATCTATCCCATCGCCGGTAGCTGGCAGTGGAACGGTGGCTGGCTGAGTGAAATGGGTTTCATTGACTTCGCTGGCTCCTCGATCGTTCACTCCGTGGGTGCCTGGGCCGGGCTTGTTGGAGCCATGCTGCTTGGACCAAGGATCGGCAAATTTGTCAACGGCAATGCCCAGGCCATTCCCGGCCACAACATGTCCATCGCCACCCTCGGCGCTCTGATCCTCTGGATCGGCTGGTACGGCTTCAACCCCGGCTCCCAGCTCGCCATGGACCAGTGGGTCCCTTACGTGGCCGTGACCACCACACTCGCCGCCGCAGGTGGTGCCATCGGCGCCACGGTGATTTCAACCCTCACCTGCGGCAAACCTGACCTGACGATGATCATCAACGGCATTCTCGCCGGCCTGGTGAGCATCACAGCGGGTTGTGGCAACCTCACCCTGGTTGGCGCCTGGGTCGCCGGGCTCATCGGTGGTGTGATTGTGGTCTTTTCCGTCTCAGCCATCGATTCCGCCGGCATTGATGATCCCGTTGGTGCCTTCTCAGTTCACGGTGTCTGTGGAATCTGGGGAACCCTCGTTGTGGGCCTCTGGGGCTTCGACATCCAGGGAGATGGTTCAGCACTCGGCCTTTTCGTCGGTGGTGGCATCAACCAGCTCTGGTATCAGTTCGTGGGCTGCCTGGCCTATGGCGTTTGGACCGTTGTGACCTGCTGGATCGCCTGGTCGATCATCGGCGGCCTGTTCGGAGGCATCCGTGTCAGTGAACAGGAAGAGATTGAAGGCCTGGATATCGGCGAGCACGGCATGGAGGCTTATCCCGATTTCGTCTCCACCGGCAACTGATCAAAAGCGTTCAACAAAATCCTTCGTTGATATTTCAGAACAACAAAGCCCGGCATCAAGCCGGGCTTTTTCATGCCGATCGATCAAAACAGCTCATAGAGTAAGTGGGTCTCCGGCTGACCCCATGGACACCCACGCCTTCAAGCGATCCCTGCATCGCTCTGATCGATACCACAGGCAGTGGCTCAGGACCAAGGACGTTGCCGGCAGCATCGATGCTGCCTACAACAGCGATCTGATCGCTTCCATCCGGGACAACGGCTACAGCCTGGAACATGGGCGCATCAAGGTGCTCCTGGCGGAAGCCTTCGGTTTCTGCTGGGGTGTGGAGCGTGCCGTGGCGATGGCCTATGAAACCCGCTGCCACTATCAGAAAGAACGCATCTGGATCACCAACGAGATCATTCACAACCCTTCCGTGAATGAGCATCTCAGGGGGATGAATGTTCAATTTATCCCTGTAGATCAGGGGGCAAAAGACTTTTCCAGCGTGGCCAACGGTGATGTTGTGATTCTGCCCGCCTTCGGTGCCACGGTTCAGGAGATGCAACTGCTCGATGAGCGTGGATGTCACATCATCGACACCACCTGCCCATGGGTCTCCAAGGTTTGGATGGCCGTGGAGAAGCACAAGCGTAAGGAGATCACCTCGATCATCCACGGCAAGGTGAAGCATGAAGAGACCCTGGCAACAAGCTCTTTTGCCGGAACCTATCTGGTTGTGCTTGACCTTGAAGAAGCTCAGCAGGTTGCAGATTTCATCCTGGGCAGATTGAGTCGTGAAACATTCATTGAAAAATTCGCCAACGCCTGCTCGCCTGGATTTGATCCAGATCGGGATCTACAGCGGCTGGGAGTAGCCAATCAAACCACAATGCTGAAGAGCGAAACCGAAGAGATTGGCCACCTGCTTGAGCGCACAATGCTTAAAAAATATGGGCCTGCAGAACTGAATGAACATTTCATTGCCTTCAACACCATCTGTGATGCCACCCAGGAACGTCAGGATGCAATGTTCTCTCTTGTTGATAAACCCTTGGATCTGATGGTGGTGATCGGTGGCTTCAATTCATCCAACACCACACACCTTCAGGAAATTGCAATCAGCCGTGGCATACGTTCCTTCCACATCGATACACCTGAACGCATTGGTGATGACAACAGCATCACCCATAAACCTCTAGGTGAGGATCTTGTCAGTGAAAACAACTTCCTGCCCTCCGGGCAGGTGAATGTTGGCATCACCTCTGGGGCCTCAACACCAGACAGAGTTGTGGAACATGTGATTGAAAAACTGATTGCTCTCAGCGACAACTCCATACCATAAGCGGCCTGCAAGCCTTCAGATCCATCCAACCAATTAGCCATAAGGGATAGACATGCCCAACGAGATGATCCTATTCAGGCAATAAATAATGAGGTAGCATCTTTATCTTTGGCAAGTTGGCGCTTCTTCGATGTTCTGATTTTTCACCTTGATCATGCTACGAAAATCCTCCGTGTCTTCCAATGTTCTGGATGGGGAGTGGTGGCTATGCCTAAAAATACATTTGTCTGATTCAGAGGTGTCATAAAATATATATCGAAAGTCCTTATAATTCCACCAATGCGGCAAAAACTGCGATTCAATTACCAATGCTCCCCCAATATCTCGGGACAATATCTGGCTTTGTTTTCCATGACAAACCTTGGATACATATTACCATCGGAGTCCTCGCGTAAATCATACCAGCCGCCGTAACTGGCCCACAAACTCCTCTTCATAATGAGCTGCATGGCGTCTATGTTATTTTTAACTGCTGGATACCCAGTAAATATCATAGCGTTTTGAGGCAGGGCAGTAGTGTCTCTCCACAAGATATGCCCATTGGTTTGCATACCCCTCATGACAATGGGAAATACAATAATGTCATTAGAGGGTGCCAAACCAGGCGATATGTGCCGATAGCTTTTTCCTGCCTCATCAATAATTTTTTGAAGGGCGAAACTATAAAGAATATTATCTGGGTTAAAGTGAAGTATGTATTCACCCTTGGCCTCACTCATGCCTTTATTTCTATTTGTGTGACCCCAATCATTAGCCCTTTGAGTGGTGATCCGCATATTAAATCTATCATCCTCGGGCATAAGCAAAGGCCTAGAGATTGGCCCATCATGATACACAAATACCTCAAAATCGTTGCAAGTCTGGCCGAGCAAACAACCCATCCCACGACTAAAGACTTCGTCGGAGATTGCCTTATCATAATGAGGAACAATAATACTAAATTTCATTTCTAAAGGGTGCTGAGTGCATTCAATCACTTGCAATCAAGGAGCATAACTTACATGGCAATAATTGTGGACATCAAATCAATTCTCACCCCTCTCACTCAGGCTACTACGAAGTTCCAGACGATTGCCCCTACCTTCACAAAACCCGTACTTAGAATCTTTGCCAACTCGATGCTGGGAACGGCAAGGTCAACCCCTAGGCCAACCCATCAATTCATAGTATTATCACTATAGAAGTCAGCGCAGCCAATGACTAAAGGGATGGTGTGGAGCGAACATTCCGCAACTTTAATATCAGGCTGGAAATCGCCAAAGCCGTTCATCTACGAGGGAGATATTAAAACGGCTTTCTCACATAGCCAGGCTCGTAATCGTTTGAAGAAAGTAGACCGTTTACAAAGTAGTGCTCCTGGCCTTTGAAGCCTCTTCAGGAGCCACTTCATACACTTAAGACCAAGAGTTGACTTCGCAATCATTATTGATCTTTCTGATGATCTGGATGTAAATAGTCATAGAGGTTCAACTACACATTCCCTATCACAACTTTTTGGTTGACGAGGTGCTTCGCATTGCGCCAAACCTGCTCAATGCAGGAAATGGCGCCTTCCTGTCAGCATCATTGCCAATCCCAGTTCATCACAGGCCTTGATTGAGTCGGCATCCCGCAGACTGCCGCCTGGGTGAATCACTGCAGTGATGCCATGGCTTGCGGCCAGACGAACCGTGTCGTCAAACGGGAAAAAGCCATCACTGGCGAGCACAGCACCTCTGGCCTGATCAGCAGCAGCCTGCAAGGCAAGATTGGCGGAGCCCACACGATTCATCTGTCCAGCGCCGATGCCGAGACTCTGC
>PVBE011510958.1_pt1 | contig 16854 bp, 15 predicted proteins | sample 1631181 | NCBI WGS metagenome assembly PVBE01 (sample SAMN08397723, study PRJNA350692) | Marine metagenome, whole genome shotgun sequencing project. | isolation source: water | place: Pacific Ocean | collected 2012-04 | reverse complement strand
GGAGCCACCATTGTGGCGGATGCAAACGCGCTGTGGTCGGGCGCCGACCTGGTCCTCAAGATCCGGGCGCCAGAGGCTTGTCCGGACACGGGTGTGGATGAGATCGAGCGTCTCCGTCAGGGCGGTTGGATGGTGTGCCTGCTGCAGCCTGCGACCAACGGGGCCCTCATAGAGCGCCTCGCGGAGCGCGGGGCAACGGTTGTGGCGCTGGACCAGGTGCCGCGCATCTCCCGTGCCCAGAAGATGGATGTTCTCTCCAGCATGGCGAACATCGCTGGCTATCGAGCGGTGATCGAGGCGGCGAACCACTTCGGCGGGCTCTTCGGCGGCCAGATCACTGCGGCGGGTCGGACCCGTCCTGCGCAGGTCATGGTCATCGGGGCAGGTGTGGCGGGGCTGGCGGCTATCGCGGCGGCCCGAGGACTCGGGGCTGAGGTCCGGGCCTTCGATGTGCGTCTCGCGGCCAAGGAGCAGGTGGAGAGCCTGGGTGCTCGCTTCTTGGAGCTGGAATTCGAGTCGGACGAGAGCGGCGAGACCTCCGGCGGGTACGCCAAGATCATGTCCAAGGAGTTCATCGACGCGGAGATGGCGCTGTTCAAGGAGCAGGCAGCTGAGGTGGACATCATCATCACAACGGCGCTGATCCCGGGCAAGACGGCGCCGATTCTCATCACCGAGGAGATGGTCCAGATTCTCCGCTCGGGTGCCGTGATCGTTGACCTTGCCGCGGAACAAGGCGGCAACTGTGCGCACACCCAGCCCGACAAGAAGATCGAGGTCGAGGGGGTCACGATCATCGGCTACACCGATCTGACCAGCCGTCTGCCGACCCACGCCAGTCAGCTGTTCGGCACCAATATGGTGAATCTGCTCAGCGACATGTTGGGGGAAGAACCGGGAGCCTTGGTCATCGATATGGAGGACGAGGTTGTCCGGAGTGCTCTGATCGTCCACGAAGGTGAGGTGACCTGGCCTCCTCCGGCACGCGCCGCTCCACCACCAGCACCCGAGCCCAAGGCACCTGAGGCTCCAGCCGAGGAAGTGGCGCCCAAGCCCGTGGTGGCGAAGGGTCCCTCCCACCTGCCGGGAATCATCGGTCTTGTGGCTTGTGTGGCGCTGGTGTGGCTGGGCATGCAGGAAGGAGTCGGCGACTTTGTGCAGCGACTCACGGTCTTTGTCCTGGCTTGCTTCGTGGGATGGCAGGTCATCTGGAATGTGAAGCCGGCACTCCACACACCGCTGATGAGCGTGACCAATGCCATCTCAGGAATCATCGTGGTCGGCGGCCTGCTGCAGGTAGGCAGCTCCCCTGCCAGTGACCTCGCGGTGATCCTCGGCGCCATCGCCATCCTTGTGGCCAGCATCAATATTGCAGGTGGGTTCCTCGTGACGCAGCGCATGCTGTCGATGTTCCGGAAGTAGGGGGCCAGAGGTGTTCGAAGGTCTGACTTCCGACGAGCTGGTCGTGCCCTACCTGGTGGCGGGCGTGCTGTTCATCCTCTCCCTGGGCGGGCTCTCCAGCCAGGAGAGCGCACGGCGCGGAAACATCCTGGGAATGCTCGGCATGGTCATCGCCATCGTCGCCACGCTGCTGCACGAGGGCGTGGGGATCACGCGCACGCTGGTGGGAAGCATGGTCATCGGCTCCATCATCGGGTTCGTGCTGGCCAAGCGGGTGGTGATGACGGGCATGCCGCAGCTCGTCGCCATTCTCCACAGCTTTGTGGGTCTCGCGGCGGTCCTGGTGGGTATCGCGAGTCACGACAACCCACTGGAGAAGGTCACTGGTCTCCAGGCGACCATCCACCATGTGGAGGTCTGGATAGGGGTCGGCATCGGTGCCATCACCTTCACCGGATCCATCATCGCCTGGGCCAAGCTGCGGGGATCGATGTCTGGCAAGCCGCTGCTGCTGCCGGGCAGACACATGCTCAATCTGGTGGTGACGCTCGCCATCGTCGGCGGGATGTTCCTCTACCTGGGTGAGTCCCCGCCGGTAGATCCGATGTTCTTGTTGGTGGGGCAGAGCGTGCTCTCGGGTCTGCTGGGGATCCACCTCGTGGTCGCCATCGGTGGCGCCGATATGCCGGTGGTCGTCTCCTTGCTCAACTCCTACTCGGGCTGGGCTGCTGCTGCGGCCGGATTCATGCTGGGCAACGATCTCCTGATTGTGACCGGTGCTCTCGTGGGTAGCTCGGGCGCCATCCTCTCCTACATCATGTGCGAGGCGATGAACCGCTCCATCTGGAACGTGGTCTTCGGTGGGTTCGGGACGGCGGACTCCAAAGCTCCTTCCGGCCAGGGTGATGCCCCCCAGGGGGACATCACGGAGGCTACGGCGGCGGAGGTTGCCGAGCGGATGAGCGAGGCCAAGCGGATCATCATCATCCCCGGCTACGGGATGGCTGTGGCCCGGGCCCAGCACCTGGTCAACGAGCTTACACGGCTGCTTCGGGACAAGGGATGCGAGATTCGCTACGCCATCCACCCGGTGGCTGGGCGCCTGCCAGGACACATGAATGTTCTCCTGGCGGAGGCGGGTGTGCCCTATGACATCGTCCTGGAGATGGACGAGATCAACGAGGACTTTCCCAAGACCGATGTGGTGCTGGTCATTGGCGCCAACGACATCGTGAACCCCGGTGCACAGACCGACGAGCACAGCCCCATCTACGGAATGCCGGTGCTGGAGGCCTGGAAGGCCGGTGTGGTTGTGGTTCTCAAGCGGGGCATGGGAGCGGGGTATGCCGGCGTGGCCAATCCCCTCTTCTTCCACGAGAACACCTGGATGCTCTTCGGGGATGCCAGGGACTCCATACAGACCTTGTTGGGCGAGCTTGGCGATTGATGCGCCTGTGTCTGCTCCTGGTGATTCTGGGGTGTGCACCTGAGGACAAGAGCAGCGACGGTGCGAAGGACACCAGCGCCATCGAGGAGCCCGCGGGCCCTCCGGATGCCCTGGGTCCGTACGGAATCGGTACGGCGGATATCACCATCACGGGGCGGACCGGTGTGGAGCTGGTGGTGCAGGTCTGGTACCCATCCTGGACCACGGACAAGCGGGCCTACTCCTACCTGGGGGCCTACTCCGGTCTGGCACAAGACCGGCCCGGTCCCGCTTGCGATCGCGCTCGGCCACTGATGGCGTTCTCTCATGGCAACACGGGGGTGAGATGGCAGTCCACCTTCATGACCGAGTACCTGGCCAGCCACGGCTTCGTGGTGGTGGCACCGGACCACACAGGGAACACCACCCTGGACAATGATGAGTCCCGGAAGCCGGAGCTTATCTTCCGTCGACCCTGGGACATCTCCGACTCGGTGGACTTCCTCTTCGAGTCCGCTGATGAGGTGATCGATGGCCTGAGCGGCTGCATTGATCCGGAGGCCGGGTTTGCGGTGAGCGGGCACTCCTTTGGTGGGTACACCACAGTCGCGGTTGCCGGCGCCAGCTTTGATGAGGCGGCCACAGTGGCCCATTGCGAGACTGAGGGGGGCTGGCTGTGTGACCATGCGATCTCGCACATCACTGAGCACGGGGACATGGAGAGAGATGGCGCGGACGAGAGAGTCTGGGCTTCCATCCCCATGGCTCCGGCCGGGTTCGAGATCCTCATTGGGGGTCTCGAGGAGATCACCGCCCCCATCATGGTGCTCGGAGGGTCTCGGGATGAGGCGACCACGATGGAGCACCAGGTCGGTCCCATCTATGCCGGCCTGCAGGGCTCCCCCCGCTTCCTGGGCTCCCTTAAGGATGGCGGGCACTTCATTTTTTCCAATGCCTGCGAGCTCATCAGCACCAACGAGGAGTGCAGCGCGCCCTACCTCCAGGCGGATGAGGGTCACCCCGAGATCGCCACGCTGACCACTGCTTTTTTACGGTGGGTGCAGGGTGAGGAAGACATGCAGGATCACCTCCCGCCCACCGCATCCATGTGGACCTGGGACGCCGACTAAATCGCCGCCGGTCAGCGGCCGGGATAGCTCTTTTCGCCATGTGTAAGTCTGCAACCATCGCTGGAGTCCGAGCATGAGGCGGGTCCTTGTCACTGGCGGGGCGGGCTTCATGGGCTCCCAGCTCGTCCGGACCCTGGCGGGCGCAGGCTGGACCGTGGTGGTGCTCGACAAGCTCACCTACGCGGGTCACCGGGTGTTCTTGGAGGGTGTCGACCACGACCTCATCGTGGGGGATGTCTGTGATCCTGCAATGGTTCAGGGTGCGATGGAGGGCGTAGATGCGGTGATCCACATGGCTGCCGAGAGTCATGTGGCTCGGTCGCTCAGCGATCCGGATGCGTTTCTGCGGACCAATGTGCTGGGCACCCGGGTGGTACTCGATGGTGCTCGACAGGCTGGAATCCAGCGCTTCATACACATCTCCACCGACGAGGTCTTTGGCTCGGCCCCGGTGGGTGTGGCCTACGGCCCGACCGGGCGAGTCTGCCCAGGCAATGCCTATGCAGCCTCCAAGGTGGCTGGTGAGGCCCTGGTGCATGCATGGCGCCACACCCATGGTCTGCCGGCGGCGATTGTGCGATGCACCAACAATTACGGTCCCAGGCAGCACCCTGAGAAGGCCATTCCGTGCTGGACGCTCGCGGGGCTCCGCGGAGAGTCCCTCCCGGTCCACGGAGAGGGCCTGGCTGAGCGGGACTGGCTGCATGTGGAGGACTTTGCTGTGGGGGTGCTGCAGGGTCTGGAGGCATTTCGCGGGGATGCCTGCTGGCACTTTGCAGGCCAGTCCCATGTGCGGAACCGTGACATGGCTGGCCGCATCGCCGAGCAGCTTTCAGCACCGGGTCTGAGCTTTGGCCCAGAGCGACAGGGGCAGGATTCACGCTACGAGCTCGATGATTCCGCAACCCGGGCGGAGCTGGGCTGGGCACCGCAGGTCTCCCCGGAGGACGGCCTGGCTCGGACCATCGAGTGGTACCGAGAGCACGGGAGCCTCTGGGACTAGGGGCTCGGTGGTGGGCGGAGAATGGTCCTCACCACGCCGAGCGCGTAGCGAATACTCGGTCCGACCGCGATGGACTGAACCGTCTCATCATAGGCGCAGCGGACCTTGCGCTCTCCGATGGTTGCACCCCGGTCGAGCAGCGTGGCGAGCACCTGATGATCGAAGATGTAGTCATCGGAGAAGCGGTCGAAGTCCATGGACCTCAGGGTCTCGGCGCGAAAGGCCCGTGCGCCGGAGTGGAGCTCGGAGACGTCTGATCCGTACCGGAGGTTGGCCAGCATGGTGAGGGTTCGGTTGCCCCACCTGCGCCAGCTTGGGATCTGACCTGCGCCCATGTTCAGGAAGCGGCTGCCGATGGCGGCCTCACAGGCGGCAAGCGGGACACTGAGGCCCAGCACATCCTCGGTGGCGTATTGCCCATCGCCATGGAGCAGAATGATTCGGTCCGCGCCTGCCTCCAGTGCTGCCCGGTACCCGGTCTTCTGGGCGGCCCCATAGCCGCGGTTCACATCGTGCCGGAGCACAGCGAAGCCGGGAGCTTCGAGGGGCGGGCTGCTCCCGTCATCGACCACAATCACCCCGTCGTGGAGTGACTCGGGGATCTCGGAGAGCACCCGAGCAAGGGTCCCGTGTGCGTTGTAGGCCGGGATGACGACGGCGATCTTCATGGCTTGCGGCTAACCCGGAGGGCGGTCGTTGGTGCGGTGTCCTCGACCAGGTGGGTCCAGACTTCCTTGAGTCTGTCGGGGCTCGAGTCGTGCGGCGTCCACACGCGCTCGGCAGTTCCCATGTTCAGGCAGCCCGGCAGGACCAGGTAGCGGCGGCCTGACCTCCGGGGGCGGATTCGGATGTCTGTGGTGTCCGACTTCACGGTGATGACCCGCGCGCCTGTGCCTGCGGCGATGTCCGAGACGATCAGGTTCTCTGTGAGGTCCACCACCTCGTCCTCTGGCTCCAGGGAGTCCCGCCAGTCCCAGAAGGGCTCGTGGACGTTCAGGCTGAGCTCCATGGCTTCGGGTGTGGACTTGGAGACCATCTCAGAGACACCGGGTGCCGTCTTGCTCAGTGTCACCGCGAGCCCGCCTCCTGCCACCAGCAGCCACCAAGGCCGATTGTGGTGCCGGGCATGGGCTGGAATGAGGTGCTCGAGGAGCCAGGCCCCGCCGCCGAGCAGCAGGAGCGGGAGCGGGATCAGTAGAACCAGGGCATATCGGGCGATGTACAGGGTGGACATCACACCGAGGAGGTGGGCGGCGGTCATGCCGCCGACCCAGGCCAGCGCAAGGAGTCGTCCGGTCAGGGGCGGGCGGCCCCGGCTTCCCACCGCAAGGATTCCCAGGAGCGCTAAAAGCAGCCAAGCGGGGTGGGGAAGCCGCACGGCCTGGGCCAGGCCTTCAATTGCGGACTGCAGGCGCAGGGACTGCGGCAGGTTGTGCTCTGGTCCTCGGGCCAGAAACCTCAGGGTGCGGGGCAGGTTCTGCCAGGCCCCTGCTCGGCCCACGCCCCAGTACCCCATCCGCTTCTCATCGGTGGGGTGCCAGCCCAGGTCGCTGGGAAAGGTAGTTCTCCGTCCATGGGATCGGGCCACCACGACCTGGGTTCGGTAGACGTTGTAGTCCAGGGTGTAGGCCTCCTGGACCCACCGCTGCTGGCCAGCGTAGATCTGCCAGATCAGGAGCCCGGGTAGAACCATGGCCAGGGCGGACCAGCCCGCCTTGGCGGGTGCCTCTCGGCCACTGAGGATCAACGCCACCAGGCCCAATGGTGCAGCCATGAGCAGCACGGGCAGGCTCTTCATGGTCACTGCCATGAGGAGGGCGAGACTCACGCCCCATCCAAGGTAGCGCCACTTTCCACCGCGGAGCAATGCTGCGGTGCCTCCACTCAGGCAGAGGATGTGGATCAGCCCGTGCATCAGGTAGTCCGTGGGCGGGCCAAGGATGGCGATCACGGTGGGAATGAACAGGCACATCAAGGACCCTGCGATGGCCACGGGTCGTCGGATGAGCTGGATGCCCAGGGTGTACAGCGCGGCGGGCATCAGGCCCGTGCAGACCAGGCTGAGCTGCATCAGACCCAGGTGCAGGGGCATGCCCTGGGACTCGGCGAGCTGGACGGCCAGCCAGGGGTAGAAGGGGTAGCGCTGGGGCACGGGGAGGTGTGCTCCGCCGGACTGGATGTCCAGCGCCAGGAGGATGAACTCCCGCCAGTCCTGACCCATGGGCAGCCACCGTGGGTTCATGGCGCTGTGGATGCCACTGGTGATGGCCAGGCCTGCGGCGGCGAGGATTGCCACGGTGACAAGGTTGCCAGCGAACGTCGGGCCGTCGGGGTGGGTGGGTCCAAAGCGGGGCAGCCACAGGCGTGCGAGCAGCGCACTCGCTGCCAGGCTCAGGCCGATCAACAAGATGGGATCGATGGCGTCCACCTGCCGACCCTACCGCGTGCGGTCAGTCTCTCGCACCTCGGAGGAAGCCGTGCAGACCGCCCCAGAGCACCACGAGGCTTGTGATTCCGGCCAGCGCACCCCACAGCCAGTACGGTCCTGCCAGCGCCTGGGAGATCTGTGCGACGTCGGATGGCATCGCTCCCTGGGCGGTCTGGGCGGTGTCGGTGAACAGGTAGTCAGACCGAGAGAACACGCTGAGTGCCAGCTGCGTGCCTACGAACACCAGGGCCAGTTGGGCGTTTTGCTGGGAGGCCTTGAGTCCGGTGACCAGCGCGCCGACTGCGACCAGACCGACGAATACCCAGCCAAAGACATTGCGGATGACCATCACCAGCGCCAGCCCCAGCAGTCCGCCGATGACCACCAGCGCCACCCGCGCCAGTCGGGCGCGCTTTGCGACCAGGAAGCAAGCTGTGGCTGCGATAGCGGGTCCAACCAGTCCGGCAGCCGCGACCATTGCCCGGTCCAGGCGGCTGGTTTTGCCGCTCCAGCGGGCCGCCCCGGACCCATCAGCGTGGAGCACAAAGGACTCGAACTCTCCGCCGATAAGCTCGGCCATCAGTCCGTGGCCAAGCTCGTGCGCCAGGGTGCTCAGCAAGACCAGGGGGTAGGCCAGGTACTCCCCGAAGGGTACCCAGTAAAGCAAGAGCGTGACCGCCACGCTAGCGATCAGGAACCGTCGAGCGCGGCGCTTGGAGAGGAGCTGGGTCAAGGCAGGTGGAAGCTCAGGCGGTAATAGGCGTGGCCGTAGGCGGAGGGGTCCCGGCAGTTCCCGGCGGCTTCATACCAGGTCCAGGTAGCACCGTGGTCCATGGGGCTCGCGCTCCACGCTCCCCAGGGGCTCGGGTCGATGCAGGTCACAGGGACCATCCAGGCGGAGTGGTCGAAGTCGCGCTCCATCCAGTCCTCGGGGACCTCGTTGGCTTGTACCCGCCAGCTGCCATCTCCAGTCACGAACTGCACCACTCCATCGATGGCGACGCTGGAGAGGTGTCCGGAGATGGCCCGGCCCGTGTCCCAGCCGTGAACCGCGATCGTGTGTGGGCCGGAGTCCAGGGTCAGACTGTACTCATCGAGCACATTCCATCCGGGCCGCTCCTCTGTGAGGATCGAGCCGTCCACCCAGCCCTCCCAGACATCATCCACGGTGATGGCCAGATCGATGGTGTAGGTGAGCTCCAGGCAGTCCACGATGCCGTCCCCGTCCGTATCAGGGAAGCCCTCGTCCACTTCACCATCCCCGTCATTGTCCTCTCCATCGCAGATCTCGGGATCAGGAGGTTCACCGGTCTCAGGGCTACCGGTGTCGGCGGGGTCGGGGTCGGGGCTGGCGCTGTCCTCGGAGTCCTGTGGGGTCTCGTCGTCCTGGGGTGCTGCGGAATCCGAGCCAGTCCCTGGGTCCTCGACCCTGCCCTTCAGGGTGTAGTCAGGACAGCCCAGCAGCGGCAGGATTCCGAGCGCATGGAGTGGTCTCATGAAAGACGGCTAAGCAGTGAGGGCGGGGATGTCACTGACTTGCGGGCGCAGTGTTTGTCTCATACCGAACTTTCATGCGCCATCTCTACACAGCACTGGCCGCGCCGGTCGCCTTTGTGTTCACCATGCTCATCAGCCTGGCGATCTGCATTGCGGGCTTGTTTGACCGGACCGGGTGGGCTTGGTGGCGCATCGGGCGCTTTTGGGGCTGGACGTTGACTCGGATGGGCGGTGCCACCCACGTCCACACCAAGAACCTGGAGCGGATGCACGGGCTTCAGGGTGCCATCCTGATGTCCAATCACGAGAGCAACCTGGACCCACCGCTGCTCATTGGGCTCTCTCGTGAGCCGGTTCGCTTTGTCGCCAAGCACTCCTTGTTCTGGATCCCCATCTTTGGCCAGGCCATGTGGGTGGTGGGGATGATCCCGGTGAACCGAGGGCGTCGGGACAAGGCCATCCACAGCCTGCAGGAAGCTGCAGATCGAATCCGGGAGGGTCGGGTGGTGCTCGTCTTCCCGGAGGGCACCCGAAGCGAGACTCAGACGATGCTGCCGTTCAAGAAGGGGGGCTTCATGCTGGCGCTGCAGGCCGGTGTCCCCATCATCCCCGTCGGCATTGCAGGCACCCGGTCTCTGCTGCCGCCGGGCTGGGGTGCCACCCACTTTGGTCCGGTCGCTATGAGCGTGGGCGAGCCGATTCTGACCGAGAAAATGGACATCTCGGACCGCAAGGCCTTGATGGACCAGGTCCATGCTGCCATTACAGAGCAGCGCATCGAGGCAGCAGCACTGCTCGAGGTCTAGTCGAGGGCTTCTCGGGGGACATCGAGCAGCTGGCGTGCCATACGGAAGATCCGGGTCTCCTCGGGCAGGAGTACACCGTCGGCCCAGGCTGCGCGCTGCAGGGTACGAAGGATGCCCACCCGATCTTCGATACAAAGGGCGCCTGGGAGCACCTGCAGGGCCTCGGTCTTTGCAAGGGTGAAGGCGGGCTCCTTGAATTCTCCTCGCTCGTCTACGAGGTCTAGGCTGGTCAGGAGCTTGGTGGGGAAGAGCTGCTGCATGAACTGCGCTTCCTTGTCGTGCACTTCATCGTCGGCACTGACCACCATGTAGACGAATTGCCAGACGAAAGCGATCTTCAGGCGCTCGATGTGCTGCTCATCGGGTCCGAGGTCCTCGGGCCTATCGCCGCTGAGTGTGTGCACGGGCTCTAGTGCGCTCTCGGTGAAGTCCAGGCGCAGGTTGGGGAGCTCGGTGCTCTCCACCTCTGCGAGCTCGGCAGGCGACTCTACGGCGAGGTTCTCGACCTCGGCATCGGGATTGTCCTGGTGCAGGTACAGGCAGATGTGCCCATCCTCATCATCCAGCCAGACGCGATGGACGGCTCCGGCGTGTCGGATCAGGGCCGGGAAGGCCATGTCTGGTAATGGCTGGGTTCCGGCGGGATCCATGGCGATAGCGGAGAGGTCTGCACCGTGGGGTGCTGGAGTCAGGATCAGTCCCACCAGGGAAGATCCCTGCACCTCTTCCCCGCCCGTAGCCAGCGGACAGAACCACGCGAGGCAGTCGTCCTGAAGCGAGGACAGCACGGTGGCTGTGGTCTGGATCAGACGGCTCCAGCCTCCCGATGAGAGTGCGGCGCATGCATCGGCAGTCATAGCCATGCCCTCATGGGGCAGCGGCACCAGATGCAGCGGGAGACTCATCGGCAGATCCTCCAGAGGGCGCCGCATATCCCGGGACGGGGATACGGGTGGGAGCGCGGAGGGATCGTGACAAAGAAGCGGAGGAAGAACCTGGCCAAGGCAGTGTTGTTCCTGGCTGCCGTGTGGCTGGTTCAGCTGATCGTCTTTCGCTTTGTACCGGTTCTCTTTACGCCGCACCTGCTTGTCCAGCGGGCGAAGGGCGAACCCGTGTCCCACAAGTGGGTTCCGCTGGAGGAGGTCTCTCCCGAGATGATCCGGGCGGTCATCGCTGCAGAGGACAATCGGTTCTGCTCGCACTGGGGGGTGGACTGGCCGGCCATGAAGATCGTCTGGCGGGAGTTCCGGGAGAAGCGACGGATTCGTGGTGGCAGCACCATCAGCATGCAGACCACCAAGAATGCCTACCTCTGGCTGAGTCGAAATCCCGTTCGGAAGGCCCTCGAGCTGCTCTTGGTTCCGTCGGTGGACAGGGTGTGGGGCAAGCGCCGAGTGATGGAGGTCTACCTGAACCTGGTGGAGTTCGGGCCTGGCATCTACGGTGTGGAGGCGGCAGCGGAGCACCACTTCCGGACGCGCGCCTATCGTCTCACCAGCGACCAGGCTTCCCGCCTCGCGGCGGTGATGCCTGCCCCGAAAGACTGGTCTGCATCCCGGCCCACCCGCTTTATTCGTCGTCGTGCGCGCACCATTGAGATTCGTATGGAGCGCCAGGGCAGTCTTGCAGACTGTGTCCTTGGGGGCGGTTGACAGGACCCCGGGTTCTCCATAGAAAAGTATAAGGTGTCACCTTGTACTTTGGAGGTACTGTGCACAACCTGGCAATCGCAGGTGTGGGGTCCATCCCCGTCCGTCGCGATCTGGAGGCCCCGCTGCTCGACTCGTGCGTGCAGGTGGCCCGGGAAGCCATCATGGATGCAGGGCTCGATCTCGGTGATGTGGACGGTCTCTTTGTGACTCCGGCCCGCATGTCGGGCGAGCCCTGGTTGATGTTCGTGGCGAACCTGGCGGAGTACCTCGGGGTGAAGACCAAGGGCCTGCAGTGTGTGGAGAACGGCGGCGCCACAGCACTGCTGACCCTGCGCTCGGCCATGGATGCGGTGGCACTCGGGCGCTGCAAGACCGCCCTGGTCATCGCTAGCGATACCCGCCCCATGCTGGACACCAACCACTTTGAGAGCTTTGTCCGCAACGTGGTGTTCACCGCCACCTCGCTGTATGGCCCGGTCTACGCCATCGCTGGACTTGGCACGCCCATCCCCATCTACGCCATGAGCCACCAGCGGTACATGCACGAGTATGGGGTCAGTGAGGCCGAGATCGCCATGAGCAGTGTTCGCCTGCGCGAGCATGCAGCCATGCATCCGGAGGCCCAGTTTCGGGACCCGGTCACTGTGGATGATGTGCTCTCGAGCAAGCGCCTGAGCCCCCCCATCCATCTGCTACAGGCTGCTGGCATCTCCTCGGGTGCCTGTGCCGTGGTCGTCACCCGGGCCGATGCGGTGTCTACGGATGCCAGGCCCCGGGTGGAGCTCACCGGCTACGGCGAGCATCACCACGAGAGCCACTTTGTTCCGCGACATGGATCCATCACCACCTTTGAGTCGGTCAAGGAAGCTGGGCAGCAGGCGCTCGCAGAGGCTGGACGGAGTCCAGCGGAGGTCGATGTGGCAGAGGTCTACGGGGTGTTCGGCGCCACCGAGCTCATCTTGTATGAGGACCTCGGCTTCTGTGAGAAGGGGCAGGCAGCCCAATTCCTCGCAGACGGACGGAGCACCTACGGCGGCGATGTGGTGATCAATCCCACAGGTGGCCGAATGAGCCTGGGTCATCCCGCTGGCGCCACCCCGCTGTACGAGGTGGTCGAGGTGGCACGGCAGCTTCGGGGCGATGCACTCGGTAAGCAGGTCGAGGGTGCCAGGGTGGGCCTGGTTCATGCCGAGCACGGAATGATGAACGGCTCGGTGGTCTGCGTGATGGAAGCCAGAGGAGATTGACATGAATCCGATGGAAGTGTTCACCAGTCAGGCCCTTGACCAATTCGGTTCCCAGGCATCCAGGGAATTCCACCGGCGCCTGCACGAGGATCGTGCGCTTTGTGCAACGCGGTGTGGAGACTGCGCCGATACCGCCTTTCCGCCTCGGCTTCACTGCCCGAAGTGTATGTCCAGCAACATCGACTGGATCGAGATCACCGAGGACATGCAGGCCACGCTGTATGCCTTCACCACCCAGTCCCGGGGACTTCGCTTCACCCACCCCGATGTCATCGGTATCGTAGAGATTCCCGAGGTGGGATTGATCATCAGCCCCATCGCTGGCACCCTGGCGGACCTGGAGCTTGGTCAGGCGCTCAAGCCAGAGGTGATCGATATCCACGAGGGGCTGAGTTTCTACCGTTTCTCGCTCGCCTAAGGAGGCCATGTGTTTGCCAGTTGCACCACAACCCTGCCTGAGATGTTTCGCCGCCGAGTCACTGCTAGCGGTGAGGCCGAGTGCTACCGCACCAAGCGCGATGGCGTCTGGATCTCCGTGAGCTGGCGGGCGTTTCAAGACGAGGTCGAGGCGGTGGCGGCGGCCCTGGATGAGATGGGCATAGTGCGAGGTGACAGGGTCGCGATTCTAGGCGGCACCCAGCCTCCGTGGTGCATCGCCGATCTGGGTTCCATTCAGATTGGTGCCACCACCGTCGGCATCTACCCGACCCTCCTCTCCGACCAGATCAGCTTCATCATGCGGGATGCCGGCTGCCGGATCCTCTTCGTGGAGGCGGAGTACGCTGAGCGTTGTGTAGCCCTGATGGATGAGGTGGAGAGCCTGGAGAGTGTGGTCGTCTGGGGAGGTGAGGAGCCCGAGGGCGCGGGCATACAGAGCTTTGACTCCCTCAGCGCAAAGGGGCGGGCACGGCTGGCGGCGGCTCCGGGCTGCGTGGCCGAGGTGGAGGCGCGCCTGGAGACGAGTGATACCGCGGTGGTCGTCTACACCAGCGGCACCACAGGCCGGCCCAAGGGCGTGCCGCTGACCCACGCCAATATTCTCTCCTGCCTGGCAGGCGGGGAGCCCCTGATGGATGGGCTGGAGCCCGATGACATCACCATCAGCTTCTTGCCCATGGCCCATGTGGGCGAGCATGTGCCGGGCTTCTTTGGTCGGATCAACATCGGCATGACCACCGCATTTGCCACCAATTACGAGACCTTGCTCGATGAGCTGGTGGAGATCCGCCCCACCTACTTTGGTGCGGTGCCCCGCATCTTCGAGAAGATGTATGGCCGCATCCACGAGGAGGTGGCCAAGGCCAATCCCCGTCGGCAGAAGATCTTCAATTGGGCCAAGGCCCTGGCGCGCCGAAAGGCCCAGGCCGAGACGGGGGGAGCGCCGCTCTCCATGAAGGATCGGCTCCTCCTGCCCCTGGCCGACAAGCTCATCTATCGGAAGATCAGAGGGGTCTTCGGTGGTCGGGTCAAGGGCTTCATCACCGGGTCTGCGCCCATCCACATCGAGATCCTGGAGTTCTTCTACGGGGTCGGGATGAAGATCATCGAGCTGTACGGACTCAGCGAGGCCTCCGCCATCTCCTTTGCCAACACCTTTGATGACATCCACCTGGGCACGGTCGGCAAGCCGCTCCCCGGTGTGGAGTTTCGCCTGGACACGGACGGGGAGCTTCTGCTCAAGGGTCCCATGGTCTTCAGCGGCTATCTGAACCTGCCGGAGGAAAACGCCGAGACCTTCACCGAGGATGGCTACCTCCGCACCGGAGACATTGGAATCATCGATGAGGATGGGTGCCTGCGGATCACGGATCGGAAGAAGAATCTGATCAAGACCGCCGGCGGAAAGTACGTGATTCCAGCCAGGATCGAGCAGCTGGTGAAGTCCGAGCCGCTCATCTCGCAGGTCTATGTCCACGGGGACATGCGCCCCTATGTGGTCGCGCTGGTGACCCTGGATGAGCGGGAGGCTCCCCGGGTTGCGGAGGAGCTTGGCTGTGCGGAGGATGCGCTATCCGATCACGCGGAGGTGCAGCGTCGTATTGGCGTGGCTTTCGAGAGGGCCAATACAAACCTGGCCCGCTTCGAGCAGGTCAAGTATCACCAGGTTCTGCCTCGGGACTTCAGCATCGAGGAGGGTACGCTTACGCCGACCATGAAGCTGAAGCGCCGCCGGATTGTCGAGCTGTACAGCGAGCGAATCGATGGCATGTACGGCCAGGCAGCGCACTAGGGCGCGGCAGGATCAGAGGCGAAAAGGGCGTCCGCGGCTGGCCAGCACGAAGGACTGGAAGCGGAACGCGCGCTCTCGTACATAGGTCCCTGTGATGCTCAGGGCGGCCTCATCGAAGGTCACCGTCCGTACATGGCGCAGCCCGCAGTCCGAGCACAGCGGAACCGGGTCATCCAGGCCGAAGCGGAAGGGCTCACCCACCTCGTCTACCAGCCGGGAGAGCTCCTGGTCCTGCTCTCTTCGGGACTGGTTGTGTGCGACCACCTTGGAGATGGTGTCGAAGACGATGACGCTGTCTGGGTGCAGACCCTCGGAAAGCCCGGTCAGCGTGGCCCGGACAGCTTCCTCGGTCAGGTAGGGAACGACTCCCTCCCAGAGCACCATGGCGGGCTGGGTCTTCTCGAAGCCGTTGGCTTCAAGCTGACCGATCGGGGCCTGGGTCTCGAAGTCGCAGCCGACGAATGTGGCGGCATCCATCGGGTAGCCCTGAAGCTCTCCGAGTCGGGCCTGCTTGATGGCTTGTGTGCGCGGGTGGTCCACCTCGAAGAAGCGAACCCCGGGGCGCGCGAGTCGGGCCGCCCGGGTGTCCAGTCCCGCACCGAGGATCACCACCTGCGGGGCCTTGGTGGCTTGCACCAGATCATCGAGGAAGCGAGTCCTCACACCCATCCACAGGGTGGCGTGGGGATTGAGCTTTCCGTAGAGGTCTGCCAGGTGCGCTCCGTCGGCACCCGCCAGGGTGTCGGCCCAGGGGTCCTGGCACAGCGGGGGTGAGGTCATGGAGGCTCGACCACGGAAGGCTGCCACCATCAAGGCGGTCTTCGATCCGTCTTCGTTCATGTGCTCGCTTCCTTGCGGGTCTTCTCGACTCCCCAGATGCAGTAGGCCGCGATCAGTCCGTGTAGGGCGAACCAGGGCAGGCCGAACATCAGCCAGTCCATGCCGATGGGGGCCGCATTTCCGGCGTGGTACTCAGCGTAGCTGCCTACCGCCAGGGTCCTGGGAATCGTGCCGATCAGCACCGCGATCAGCACCCCGAGTCCAGCGAGGATCCACTTGGGACAGCACGGTCCCACCTTCATCCCTGCGTAGGCGGACAGCGTGATGGCACCCATGAACAGCGCGGGCATGCCGACCGGCAGGGTGGCGGGGTCCACGAAGTATTGCCAGTCCCAGTCCGGGAACTTCTCCAGGTATGCCAGACCCGGTACAGCCACGCCAGCCGTGCCCATGAGCATAGCCAGATCGGGGCGCTTGCCCTCGGCTCGCCAATTCAGGGCGCCCGCAGCCACAAATGCGAAAGGAATGTCGAAGCCAACCATAGGTGACACGTAACACTCCAGGCGGTTGAGAACCGGGATACGGAGCCGCCATGGAGACGCTTTTGCCCACCCCGCTGAGTCGACGGGAGGTTGCCATCGTGATGGCGCTGACCCAGGCGACGATTCCCTCCGGCCAGCGGCTCAATCAGCTGCCGGATGAGGCGCATGTGGTGGAGCAGATTGGTCTCATGCTGGCGAGCATGTCCTGGGATGGTCGATTTGTCGTGCGTCTTGGCCTGAAGATATTCGAATACTCAACAATTCCACGCTTTCTTCGCCGGTTTACAGCTCTCACCCAAGAGCGTCAGGCCGCCTGGGTTGAGAGGGCCGCCGAGAATGGTTGGGCCCACATCCGCCTGGGCATGCGGGTACTCCTGACGGTGATCAAGCCCGCCCACCTCTCCCAGCGCTCTGTGCTGGCCCAGGTCGGCTATCCTGCGGATCGTCTGGACGATGTGCAGCCGATTCGTCAGGTAGCACTGCCAGCATCGCAGGTGGTGGAGAGCCTGGAGCGCGACACCTCGATTCGTTGTCAGGTCGCTGTGGTGGGCAGCGGCGCTGGCGGTGCTGTGGTAGCAGCCGAGCTCGCTGAGCGGGGTGTGGATGTGGTGCTCATCGAGGAGTGTCGGAGGAACACCGGAAAAGGTCCAATCAAAGGTCGTTGGGTAGATGTCAACAAGGGCGATGATGTCAACACTCAGTATCGTAGCAG
>PVBE012741386.1_pt1 | contig 16856 bp, 21 predicted proteins | sample 1631181 | NCBI WGS metagenome assembly PVBE01 (sample SAMN08397723, study PRJNA350692) | Marine metagenome, whole genome shotgun sequencing project. | isolation source: water | place: Pacific Ocean | collected 2012-04 | reverse complement strand
GATCGATCACCGAGATTTGAAGGCGACGGAGGCTCGCCTCCGCGTGGTTGATCAAGTCGTCGTAGCGAAGGTTTTCCGGCGAGACCTTGGTCGCGACGAACATTTCATCGCGAAACGGAGCGATCTCGCGGCCGACGATGGATTCTGTTCCATACGCCTCCGCCGTATCGACGAACCCGGCCCCCAATTCAGCGGCGCGCTTGAGCACACCGGAACCGCCTCGAAACTGCCACGTTCCAAAGCCGATCCTTGGGATATCTTGCGACGTCGCGCCCAGGGAGAGGTATTCCATATCCCGATCCACCTTCCGAATCAATTGGACGTTGGGAGCTCAAATCGTTCCATAATAGTAATAGCGCTTCCGCTGCCGACCGGCTATGGAATTGTCGCGTGGATCTTCAGCCGAACGGGGAATACGCTCTGGATCCCAGTTGCCTCACTGACTCGCTGACGCCTGCCGAGCGCGACCGATTCGATCGTGACGGCTACATACTTGTTGAAAACGTGCTGTCCGCCGGGCAAGTCGAAACGTACGTTCGCGTTGTCGACCGTATCTACGATGAGCGCTATACAGGCAAAGAGGGAAGTCTCGACATCCCCGGCCGGCTGCAGATATCGGACTTTTTGACGCTCGATCCCGCCTTTCTGGAGTTGGTCGACAGTCCTAAGACACTTCCGAAGGTTTGGGGCATTCTTGGTTGGAATATCTTTCTTTATCACACGCATTTTCAGGTCACGCCACCGGCTACAGAAGCGGATCATCCACGCGGCAGAACATTTGTATGGCACCAAGACTCGCCCGGGGATCACGCGAGATACACTGGAATTGCCCAGGCCACCGCGCCTGTCGCTGAAGGTTTTCTATCACCTCACCGACGTTTCGGCGGCGGGAGGTGGAAATCTCTGCGTGATCCCCGGAAGCCACTTGAAACGTGAGATTACGATTCCATCCGACGAGCATGGTCAGCCCGAGGGCGCAATCGAGGTCCAGGCCCGTCCTGGAACGGCGATTTACTTCGACAGACGCCTATGGCACGCGGCAAGCCCAAACTATTCGGAGCGCACGCGAAAGGCCATGGTTTACGGCTATTCGTACCGCTGGCTTCGCAACCGTGACCCCATGACGATAACGGCGGAAATGCTGAGAAACGCGAGCCCAATCCGGAAGCAGCTGCTCGGCGCGGCAACGAGCGACTATCGCCGCTACGAGCCGATCGACGACGACGTTCCACTAAGGCTCTGGTTGATGGAGCATCAGGACGACGTAGCCTCGGCGTGGGCATCGACAGTTTTCGAGAAGTCCTGAGATCGGATCGGATAGCGGCGGGAAGCGTGTTCCAGCTTCCCACGTCTGTTTGAACGCACGCGTTTCCGCTATGTAGAAGAACGCGGTTCGCCAGCCTGGGTTTCGAGTTGTTTAAGTGTAGAATCCTTTGCCAGATCGCATTATTGATGCGGCGCACGTTCGTGCCAGCGCGGGGAGAGAATGACAATGGCGACATCGAGACGGAAGTTACTTCGGGGCGGACTCATCGGAGGCGGCGCGGTAGCGGCGGCCGCACTGGCGGGATGTGGCGAGACTCAGATCGTCACAGAAACGAAGATCCAGGAAGTGATCAAAGAGGTGCCGGTCGATAGGGTCGTCACACAGATCGTCGAAAAAGAAAAGGTCGTCCAGGTCGAGGTTGAAGTCGAGAAGATAGTCACACAGGTCGTAGTAGAAGAAAAGATCGTCGAAAAAATCGTTACCGTCGAGGCGATGGCGCCGAAACTCGCAAACGTTGATATCGTCTATTGGTCTTGGCTGGCTCCGCAGTTGCGGCTGGGATTCGGGCCGTTTGACGAGTGGCTCCGAGGCGAGTTCACGAAACGGAATCCCCACATCAAGGTGGCTGTCCAGTTCCTACCATTCGGCGAGTTGCTGACGAAGACGATCGCGAGCCTGGCAGGCGGTGACGCGGCCGACGCCCTGCACTCGTCGGTGTTCCATGCTCGCGATCTCTACGACAAGGGAGCGATACTCGACCTCAACGACATGCTCAAGCCGTATCCGGAGCGGGGCATGGACAACTACGTTGGAATCGCATCGATATTCAATCAATTCAAAGGCAAGATCTACGGTCTTCCCGGCGAAGCCGACGCCGATTGCCGCACATACAACGTCGGACATCTCGAGGAAGCAGGAATCGACCCGGACCCGGTCTCACTGAATGCGGGAGACCGCGATGTCGCGGTGGAGAACGCTCTCAAGCTGACACAGCGGGACGGCGACAAGATCACTCGAGCCGGTTACATCGCCAACAACATCCGACACCAGCAGTTGTGTGGATACTGCTACGCCGATGGACTGGACAACATCTACATCGACGAGGGCAAAGCGCTCAATCCCAGGTTCCGCGAACTTGGACCGCCCGCGCTGCAGTTCGAATACGACATGCTTCACGTTCACAAGGTTTCGACGGCCATTTCGCCCGATCGCACCGAGCGGTCGGACTTTTTCAACGGTATGAACTCAAGCGTGTACATGAGCGTGGCCGACATTCAAGAGTTCACTAAGCAGGTAGGCGGCCGTTTCAGATTTGAAATGGTTCACGTACCGCGCGGGCCCAACTGGACGGACTTGCAGGGCACGTTCTGGAACAACATGATGGTCGTGCCTGTAAAGGGCAAGAGCAACGAGGCTGGATTTGAGTTCGCCAGTTGGTACGCATCCGCGGAAGGCGCGATCGCGCGACTCGAACTCACGGGAATGCCGTCGTCGCACCTCGCCCTTACGAAATCACCGCAGTGGCAAGTCCACAAGGGGATAAGCGTGCAGTACGAGCACTTCTATGAATCCATCGATGGACTCAACACCGCCGGACCATACCCATACGTACGATCCGCGGCGTTCAACAATTCGTCCAGGGCGGTGGGAGAAGCCGTAAATCTCGGCAGTCTAACTCCGGAAGAGGGCGTCGATCAGCTGTTTGAGGACTCGCTCGAGTTCTTGGAAGACGTTCCGGGCTAGCTGCGGATCTCGGATCTGACGAGATTGGACTCAAGCGCGGCGCGGGCGCAAAGCCCGCGCCGCGCTATCTTGAGAATCCGATCAGGATCATCGACGCGTCAGTCGTCAGGAATGGCTTTCGATTGTTTCGATTGTGTTGTTGTTTTTTGATACGACTCCGATCGCCGCATGCGAGAGGGCTGTGACCGGCGAAGAAGGCGCTCCAGTGTTGCGCGGAGAGGTGGTCGTCCAGATATGAACGCGAGAGAGAGAGTTTTGGCTGCCCTGGCCCATGAAGATCCGGGGAAAGTACCGCGGTACACATCGTTCACGCCGGTGGTCATGGAGCGATTTCAGCGGGAGACGGGATCGGACGATCCGGACGATTTCTTCGATCACGAAGTGCGTGATGTCGACCTGAATCCGACGCGATTGAATACCGATTTCTCTCGTTTCCACCAAGACGCTCCGGACAACATTCGGATTACCGAATGGGGGATTGGGGAGGTGCCGGGGACGTTCTATCACTTCTGGGACTACGCTGAGCCGATGAAGTCGTTTACGAGCGTCCGAGAGGTTGAGGAATACCCCTGGCCCGATTTGGAGGCCGACTACCGATACAACGGACTCAAGGAGCGCGTCGAATCGTGGCACGACCGAGGCTACGCCGTCCGCGGAGCGTCCGGTCCGGTGTTCGAAACATCATGGTTCTTGCGAGGCATGGAGCAGGCCATGATGGAGATGCTCGCTGGAGACGAAATCACCACCTGCATCCTTGACCGAGTGGAGCACATGTGCCGGGTTCGTGCGCGGCGAATGGCGGAGGCGGACGTCGACATTCTGCTGACTAGCGACGATGTAGGGACTCAGCGCGGCATGATGATCAGTGAGAAGCTGTGGCGGGCGGAGCTAAAACCGCGTCTTGGCCGGATTATTCAGGCTGCCAAGGATGTCAAACCCGATATCCATGTCTTCTATCACAGCGATGGCAATGTCGAGGCCATCGTACCGGAACTGATGGAGGTGGGTGTCGATATTCTCAATCCGGTACAGCCGGAATGTATGGACCCGGTGCATCTCAAGGAACGCTACGGTGAGCGGTTGTCGTTTTGGGGAACCATCGGCATCCAGACCACCTTGCCGTACGGCACGCCTGCTGACGTGAAGGCCGAGGTGTTCAACATGATTGACACCGTGGGACGTGATGGCGGCTTGGTCCTGGCACCTACACACGTCGTCGAACCGGAAGTGCCCTGGGAGAACGTCACGGCGTTTTACGACGCGATCGACGAGCACGCGACCATTCACAGCGCTGCGTGACCCGCCGGCTTTTGAGGCGAGACTTCGCTAGTTGAATCCGAACTTACCCATGTCAGGACAGCGGAATATGCGCGACGAGAGGAGGGTTGGACCGATGGCAGCCGACGAGTTCTCTGTCACCGAGGAGCAGATCCAGTTCTTCCAAGAGAACGGCTATCTGAAATACGGTCCGGTCCTAACAGCCGATGAACTGGATGAGTTACGAGGCGAAGTGGACGATTTCATCACCGGGCGCCAACAACCAGTAATGCGCGGAGACCTGGGAGGGAACAAAGACGTCGCGGAAGGCCAAGAGAAGTTCTTACAGCTTTCCGGCCTGTGGAAAAGCAGCGACACGGTGCGACGCTATGCCCTGCAAAAGCGGCGCGCCGACATTGCCCCCAGGCTCCTGGGCGTCGATAGCATCCGGCTGTTATCCGATATGGTCCTGTACAAACCATCTGGCGGATCCAGAACCACCGAATGGCACTAGGATTACCCCGATCACGCAACCTCGCTTCCCGACATCACGTCATGGATAGCACTCGATCCAGCGACCGTGGCCAATGGCTGTATGCAGTACATTCCCGGCAGCCACAAGTGGGGCGAGGTCATGGGCTACGACTTCGAAGGTGGCGCGGCAGTCAATGCAGGTGTCGACGTTTCCAAGGCCGTTCCGGTTGAACTTGGGCCGGGGGAGGCCGTCTTCCACCATTCGTTGGCGATGCACTACGCCGGTCCAAATAACACGGACGTTCCCCGCCGCGCATACATCACCAGATTCATGCCGGCGAACACCGTCTATCGCTTCAGGAAAGAAGGTCGAGACTCACAGGAACAGGAAGGCGAGCCATATTCCGGCGAGGATTTTCCTATTCTGGTCTGAGAGGCGGCATCAGGTCAGATGGAGTCGCTAGGTTCGCGTCAACCGATTTGGGCGGGCATTGCCGACTGATCTAGCGGGTCGAAAGGCCATCGTCACGGGCGGCGGCAGGGGGATCGGACGTGCGATCTGTCTTGCGCTCGCCCGACAGGGCACCGATGTGACGGTGGTCGCTCGCACCGAGTCCGAGATCCAGGAGACGGCCCGTCTAATCGAGGACGAAGGCCGCAACGCCCTCGCGCTGCCTTGCGATGCGGCGGAAGAGGCCCAAGTCAATTCGGTCATAGCCGGAACTCTTGAGCGTTTTGGTGCAATCGACATCCTGATCGCCAATCACGGAATGATCCTGAGTTCGCCCGTCTGGAAAACGCCGGTCGATGATTGGGACCGAGTAATGGCGGTGAACCTGCGTGGAGTGTTTCTCTTCGTCCGAGCTGTGATACCCCATTTGATCGAGCGTGGAGCGGGAGTCATCGTCGGGGTCTCGTCAACCGCCGGCCTCCGGGGTTACCAGGCCCCCACGACCGGCGCGTACGTAGCATCAAAGGCTGGATTGATCGCTTTGGACCAGCAGCTAGCCGAGTCCGTACGCGAATTCAACATCCGAGTTTTCACGATCTGTCCCGGTCCCGTGACGGATGCCGCAATGGGACCAGGACCGGCGCCGACTGGTGAAAAACTGGATCCGCGCTACTCGACGCCGGACGATATTGCCGCCGCCGTGGTTTTTATGGTGACCAGCCTGCCGATCGGGGCCAGCGGCCGGGTTTGGGACATGCACACCCCGCCCTACCCAAGGACGTAAGCTTCAGCAGACCCACCAGCAGTTCTCGAAGGTAATCGTTTGCCCGTTCCAGAACGCAGCCGTCGGCATTATCCAGATCAGCTCTCGCAATCGCTCGAGATCAAGCCCGAATGGTAGTCACCATCGCGTGGAAAAACTATTGCTTTATCAGCTTGGCGGTCCGGCCGCCGATAAGCCATTCGGCAACGTAGACATTCCCGTCCGCGTCCGTGGCCACGCCATGGGGACTATTGAACTTTCCGGGTTCGATATTTTCAGCTGGCACGTTGGGCCACCCGTCAACATCGCAAACCGGCTCGTTCTCGCCGAGCCGCTCGACCAGATCGTCGTCGGCGTCCAGTACAGCCAGGCTGGCCCTTAGTTCGGCGACGATAAGACCCTCGCCGTCCGTGGCAAACGCGCTCGGCATCCTCAGAAAATCCTCCCCGTATCGCCCTCTTCGCCGTTGATGCTGGCAACGTATTCGCCGCTCTTCGTGTAACGATGAACGTAGAACTGCCCGTATCCATCGGATATCCAAATATCTCCGTTGCCCCCTTGCCGCTCTTCGAAGACCGTCATCGACGTGGGTGAATATTTTCCTTCCTCATAGATGGGGAAGTCGGGCTTGTCGATGGACATTACGGTTTCGCCGCCGGTATTGTTGTCGGCGAGCCAGATGTACTCCGTATCGTCTTCCTTCACCAGGGCCATGCCGTGCCCGTTGGAAACATCCGCCTCCCACGAGTCGTGAAGCGTACCGTCAGCCTCGAACAGCATCACAGTTGGGTCGGCCTGGTGAAAAGTGGCCACCAGGCCGGACTCGGACGCGACGATGCCAGGATGCGCCCACCCGGTTCTGGCGCTTTCCGAATCCGGAATCTTGGCCCAGTTTTCTACCCACTCGTAAGTATGCTCGCCGCTTCCGATCAACACGACTAACTCCTGACCTGGTAAATCTGCCACCACACCGTACTGCCTTTCTCGAACGGTCCGGTGTGCTCCCCCGTCGTTTTCGTGAAACAACGACTCTGCGGCCGCACTCGACGCCTAATATGCATACATCCAATGAACGGGGATCGCTTCGATTTCGGCGGTTCAATCTATTCGTCGCCTGGTGTTAACAGGATTTACAATCGACATCGAACCACGCCGACCGAATGAGATCTAAGCGAGTTTCAAATCTCTCGAAATTCAATCGACGAGGACGGCCGATTGCTTACGATCGACCTTTTAACTCGTTCAGTTCGAACGGAACGCCTGACTGACCACGATCGAGATCGATTTTTTGGTGGACCCGCACTCTGCGCGGCAATCCTGACGAAACAGTTGATCGCGGGTGTCGAACCGTACTCGCCTGAAAATCTTGTCGTTATGGCCTCCGGCGCGCTAACCGGGGCGCCCGTTCCGGGTTCGGACCGGCTCTCGCTCGCGGCCAAATCGCCCCAGACGGGGCTAATAGGAGAGAGCACGCTCTCCGGACCGTCCGGTGAGGCGCTGCGGCGAGCCGGGTTCGCCGGCGTCGTCATCTCCGGCAAGGCTCAAGCGCCTATCTATCTCGTAATCGATGACGACCGGGTCCAGTTGGTGGACGCCAGACACATGTGGGGGCTGGACATTTCTGAATCCATCCAATCTCTGCGCCACGAGATCACCGGTCGCGGGTTCTCGTTTGTGTCAATTGGGCCGGCAGGCGGGAACCTCGTCCGCTACGCGAGCCTGGCCGACGACACAGGTCGCGTCGCGGGCCGAACCGGACTCGGAGCCGTATTCGGTTCGAAGAATATGAAAGCCATCGCGATCCGTGGAACGGCCAGTACTGTTGTCGACGACCGCGGCGGCCTGTCGTCTTACGTCAGGGACCTCGCCGACCGTTTCAAGCGTCCGGAGGTCGCCGTACACGGCTGGTCCGGGAGCGTTCGAAGCATGTCAAACCTCCTGGCCAAGGGCGCGTTGCCTCAAGCAAACTTTCAGGAGACCAAAGCAGGCGAAGAGTATCAGGGCCTTGGTGACGATCTGCTCCAGCAATCGGACAAACTGCGACACGGTTGCGTTGGATGTCCGGTTCGGTGCGAACAAAGGTTCGAGTGTCCCCACGTTGAACGCAAAGGCCGGGCGGTTCGGCTCGAGTACCAAACCGTGTACGCCCTCGGCCCGCTTTGCGGCATTGACGACTTAAACACCATCACTGAGGCGGCGGGGCTTTGCGACGACTACGGAATGGACACGGTGAGCGCAGGGGCAACGATCGCCTGGGCGATGGAGTCCGTTCAGCGCGGCGTCTTGAAGCCGGATTCGGCAACCGATCCGAGCCTTGAGTTCGGCGATGGCGAAGCGCTCATCGAATCCATCAAGTTGATTGCGCGCCGAGAAGGAATCGGAGCTTTGCTGGCGGAAGGCAGTCTCAAAGCGGCACAGTCCGTCGGGGAAGGATCCGAGGAGTGGTCGATGCAGGTCAAGGGTCTCGAAATGCCGGGATACGATCCGCGCCGTCACCGGAATCTGGGACTTGGTCTCGCTATATCGGCGAGGGGCGCCTGTCACAATCGCGCCGGATTCGGGATGGATGCGGAACCGGCGCCATGGGAACAACAAGAGTCTCAAACAGTCGCGTCAGCCGTTGCGCAGACTATTTTGCGGGAAGACAGGCAATCGTTGCTAGACGCGCTTGGCGTGTGCAAATTCTTCAGAACCGCATTCGACGACCTCGAGTTGGAATGCCGCGAGATCGCAAAAATGGTCCACGGCGAGGACGGCGCGCATCGTGAGCTGGCAGACATTGGGCCGCGCACTGCTGCCGTACGGCGCGTCTTTAACGTCCGCGAAGGCCTGCCCCCCGATGGCGATGCGCTTCCGAAGCGGCTTCGTGATTCGGGCGGCGAGGCGACCGACAACCCCCCGCCTGAAAAACTGCTAAATGCCTATTACGACCAGCGCGGATGGGATCGAGACGGCCAAGTTCGAACTTCAACTCTGATCGATCTCGGGATGGAGGACTTTGTCGCACTATCCGCCGAAACATCGGTGGCGCGGGTGGAAGCGGTTTAGAGTTCGCGGACCGACTATCGGCGGCTGGCTACGCCCGTGCGGCTCGCAGAGAATCCGAGTAGACGACGGTATCTTCGGACACCGGTTCCACCCGGCACGCGCAGATCTTGTATTCGGGAATCTTTGAGACCGGATCGAGGGCGTTTATCGTCAGCAGATTCGCAGCCGACTCATGGAAGTGCCAGCCCATGTAGACGGTGCCGGGCGGCACACGTCTCGTAATCCACGCGCGGCACTCGATCGTGCCGCGGCGGCTGCTTACCCTTACCTTCCCGCTTTTCTCGATCCCCAGCGCGTCGGCATCTTCGGGCGAAATCTCGATCAGGGCTTCGGGATAGATTTCGTTCAATCCACTCGCGGTACGGGTTATCGAACCGCCATGCCAGTGATAAAGCACTCTTCCCGTATTGAAGATGAACGGATACTCGTCGTCCGGAATTTCCGTGGATTCCCGAAAGTCGACTGGGTGCATAGAGGCCTTGCCATCCTCTGTGGGGAATTTATCGCCGAATAGCCACAGCTCCCCCGGATGTTCCGGCGAGGGGCACGGCCAGCGAATACCACCCTCCTTGGCCAATCGATCGTGACTCAATCCCGCGTGCGATGGCGTTATCCGAGCGATCTCGTCGAATACCTCCGCGGCGCTGGCGCATCCCATGTCGTAGCCCATCCGGGCGGCAAGGTCGTGGATGATTTCCCAGTCCTCGCGCGCCTCACCCGGCAGTTCGCGGAGCCTTCTGACCCTCTGGACCCGGCGATCTGTGTTCGTATATGTGCCTTCCTTTTCAGCCCAGGATGACGCGGGTAGAAAGACATCCGCATATTGTGCGGTCTCGGTCATGAAGATGTCCTGGACCACGAGAAAATCTATGCCCGCAAATGCTTCTCGGACATGGCTGAGGTCGGGATCTGACATCAAGGGGTTTTCGCCCATGATGAACATGGCTCGTATGTCGCCACGTCCGACCGCATCGGCTATTTCCACAGTGGTAAGGCCCGTCTTACGCGGAAGCGGCACTCCCCACGCTTCCTCAAAGAAAGCGGCGTGTTCCGGATCCTCCACGGATCGATAGTCGCTGAAGTACATCGGAATAGCTCCGACGTCGCTCGTGCCCTGAACGTTGTTCTGCCCACGCAGCGGGTTAAGTCCCGTGCCGCGCCTGCCAACGTTGCCTGTAGCGAGCGCGAGATTTATCAGCGTGAGGCATGCCTCAGTACCATGGGTATGCTCGCTTATTCCGAGCCCCCAATAGAAAGCCGTCTTGCCAGCCGCTCCGATAATCTTGGCTGCTTGTTCGATCGTCGAGGCCGATATCCCGGTGATCGATTCGGCATATTCAGGCGTGTGCTGAGCCACGACGGCCGCAACATCGTCGAATCCATGTACCCGGGCTTCAATAAATTCGCGGTCGTAGGTACCGTCGCGAATTATGCAGTGGAGCAGCGCGTTATGAAGCGGCACATCCGTTCCCGTTCGGAACTGCAAATGTGCGTCGGCAAACTGTGTGAGTTCGATACGCCTCGGATCGGCGACGATCAACTTCGCGCCGTTCTTCACCGCCTTCTTTATCTTTAGCGCGGTTATAGGATGGGTCTCGGTAGTATTAGAGCCGGTTACGTAGATGACGTCGTTTTCCGCGATTTCGTCGAGCGAATTGGTAAACGCACCCGCCCCGATGGTCATGTTGAGCGCCGCGACGGAAGAGGAATGGCAGAGTCGCGTGCAGTTGTCGATGTTGTTGGTGCCCAACACCGTCCGCACGAACTTTTGTAGGTAATAGTTGTCCTCGTTTGTGCATTTGGAAGAACCGTAGACGCCGATCGCGTCCGACCCGTGCGTATCACGGTGGTAGGTGAGACGTTCAGCGGTCAGACTCAGCGCTTCGTCCCAGGTCGCCTCTTCCCATTGGCCGTTCCGCATAATCAGCGGGGCCGTGATGCGCTTTTCCGAGTCGATGTAATCGAAACCGTAGCGTCCCTTAACGCACAACCAGCCCTGATTAACGGGACTGTCGGAAGCCGACGTGACGTGCGTGATCGAGTCTTCTCGAAGGTGAACCTCGAGGTTGCATCCGACGCCGCAGAACGAGCAGACGGTGTCGACGACCCGCTCGTCGGTTTCCAGGACCATCGAATTCTGCTGTTCGAGGTCCCATAGAATCTTGGGTTTCAGAGCGCCTGTCGGACATACGCCTACGCAGTTGCCGCAGAAGACGCACGTTGTATCCTTCATTTCGGCGTTGTTAATCGTGCTGATGATCGAATCGAATCCCCGCCCGGCGGGTTCGATTGCAAACGTGTGCTGCACGTCATCACCGCATACGTCGGTGCAACGCCAGCACATCACGCATTTTTTGTAGTCGCGCACGTAAAATGGGTTGTCGACGAAAGTTGACCGCGGATCTCGAGTGACCAGGCCATCCGTGCCGACTTCGTACTCGGACGCCAGGGCCTGCAATTCGATCGCATCGCTCAGGTCGACTCCCGCAGTCAATAGGCTGAGGACCCCCCGCCGCGTTTCGAGCACATCCGGCGCTCGCGTATGGATTCGCTGCCCGTCTTCGGCCAAGGCCCGACAGCTTGGCAAAAGCTTGCCTTCGCCGCGCCCGGCCGCGCCCCTTTCGAGCGGCGAAATCTCGCCATCATCGCGCATATCCACCTGAATCATGCACAGCCGGCAGTTGGCTGACGCGTCGATCTCCTCGTGATAGCACAAGGTGGGGAGGTCGAATCCAGCGGACCGCGCGGCGTCAAGAATCGTGGCGCCGTTTTGGACCGACACCGTCGATCCATCAACGGATACTGTTATCAGCGAATCGCCGATCACGCTAGCATCGGTGGAAGTCTTCACGTTTGAGATTGGCTGCGGTAGCACTACGTAATGAATCTTAGCGAACCGACGAACCGCGCCGCCCTCGTTTTGCGAACGCGAGTAGCAAGATAGGTATCATCGTCGAATTCAGCCATGAACTCAGGATCGGCATTGAAGCCGGCCCTGTATGGAAGTTGGTAAGGTAACGAACGGCGGCGGCCAGTCCTACAACCCTCCTCAACTCCTACGTTTGCTCAACGAAGCGGTCAAGAGCCTAAACAGCAGCGCTTCCGTTGAGGAGGTCCTCCACCAGATCGTCAAATCCGGCCGCCGGGTCCTGAACGCCAAGTACAGCGCCGTGGCGATCCTCAGACCCGATTCGACCATTGCGCAGTTTGTGACAGACGGCCTGACACCGGAAGAAACCGAAGAAATCGGCGATCTCCCGAAAGGTCGCGGGATGCTCGGCGCGGTGATCGAATCCGGCGGCCCAATTCGCACACCGGACATCAGCACCGAGCCGCGGCGGAGCGGCTTCCCGACATCGACGGATTCGAAGTGATAGAGCAGATCAGGGAGTTTTCGGACATTCCAATCGTGATCGTCACGGCGCGCGCAGACGAATCCGACATTGTCCGTGGGCTTGAAATCGGTGCCGACGACTATCTGACAAAACCGTTCGGCATTTCGGAACTGACGGCACGCGTGCAGGCGGCGCTTCGTCGGTCTACGAAATCCGGACATCCCGTAGTCGCGGTGCCCTTTGAAAACGGACCGCTGAAAATCGGCTACCGGGCCGCCGAGATCACGGTGGAAGGCAAACCGGTCAAGCTTACGGGTCTCGAGTACCGCTTGATTCGATACCTTTCACAGAACGTCGGCCGAGTCTTGACCCCGGATCAAATTCTTGAGGAGGTATGGGGGCCGGAATACGTCTGGGACGAACACCTTGTAAGAGTGTACGTGAGTCGCGTCCGCAAGAAGATCGAAGGACAACCGAGCGATCCCAAGCTCGTGCAGACAAGAACCGGCATCGGCTATCTTATGGCCAACCAATGATCCGCGAATGAGTCGATCCGCGATCGGCGGGGGCCGGATCGCGGTCGGGTCGTTTTGGCGAAAGTGACGCCACGCCTTACCGGCGCAATCCTTGCTGGCGGACGTAGTAGACGCATGGGGCGGGACAAAGCCGAGCTAAAGCTGACCTTGCCTTCGGGCGAACGATTGACGATACTCCAGCTCGTGCACCGTGCGCTCCAGCCCGTATGCGATGAAACTCTGATCGTCGGCGGTCCAGCGCGTGCGGGAATAGGCGCGAAGAGAGTCGCCGATATCTTCCCGGACGCCGGACCGCTCGGTGGAATACTTTCGGCACTCTCAGCCTCAAGCAACGATCTGGTATTCGTCGTGGCGTGCGATATGCCGTTCATCAAAACTCAAGTAATCGCAGGTCTCTCCGCGCTAGTTGGCGACCACGATGCGGTCGTTCCGCGCGTCGACGGACGCTTCGAAACGCTCCACGCTATCTATAAGACGGATTGCGCCGGTGCGATTCGAACGGTATTGGATGCCGGCGAGAGGCGAGTCCGCTCGTTTTTTTCCCGGATCGACGTCCGAGTCGTGACGGAGCATGAGTTTGCGCAGATCGATACGAGCGGACGTTCTTCGGCCAACGTGAACAATTCCGAAGAATTCGATTTAGCTGCCGACAGTCTGCGAGGCGGTGACAGGTAGAACCATCGGCGCACCGCAACTCCCGACGTTTCAAAGCCGAAGCTAAACGCCGTCAGCGGGATCGCGATCGGTGTCCTTGATCTGTTGGGGTATTTCCGGCGACCATCCAGTAGACAGAGTGCGCTTGCGCAGCCGCCAGTTGATTGGCGAATCCAAGCAGATCTCTGTAGCTTCGACCGAGCGGCGTGGGTGGAACAACGCCATGCCCGACTTCGTTGGAGACGACAACGAGGAGATCGAGATCGTTCGCCGAATCGAAAACCGCTCTTATCTCGCTCTCGATCTCAGGCTCCAATCCGACTGATTGACCGCCAGGCGGATCGTCCAACGCTCGTAACAGGAGATTCGAAACCAGCAGACTCAAACAATCGACGACTACGGTTCCGCGAAGGCCACGGTCGCGGATGGTTTCGCCGACACGTTGCGCGACCTCTATCGTTTGCCATTCTGCCGGCCGCTGTCGCCAGTGGGCCTCGACGCGATCCGCCATCTCGGTGTCGCCCACCTCCAGCGTGGCCACAAACGTAACGTTCGATCTGGATTTCTTGGCCAAATCGAGCGCGAATTTGCTTTTGCCGCTTCGAGCTCCACCAAGCACGAATACGCTACGGCCCATGCGTTAGGCACCCGAAGTCGCGAGCGTGGCCGCGCCCAGAATGGAGGCGGCACAGGCTATCTCACCGAACTCGACGATGGCCCCGTAGCCGTCGCCGGTAAGTCCGCCGAACCGAAGAAAAAAAGGCCGGTGACGATCAGCCCGACAACGGTGGCGATGCCCATGGCAATCAAGCCCTCCCACGATCCGACAAAGTAGGCCGTCACAACAGCGATGGCAGCTGACGCAGCGAGGATGGCGGTTCGATTTCCACCGGCGTACTGAACGCCCAATCCAGCCTCCCGAGCGTTCGGCCAGATGGCGATGGCCTAGACCGCGGCCCATCTGCCGACCGTTGGGGTGAGGAGCAGGATTGCAGACCGTCCGGTGTCCGGAACCGCAGCGAGAATCGAGAATTTGACGAGAACCGGCAGCACGCCTGCGCCGACACCGAACGCACCAACGTGGGGGTCCCGCATTATTTCAAGCCGGCGCGCATGCTGCGCCATAGCGAACGCTCCGTCGAAAGTGTCCATCAGCCCGTCCATATGGAGAAATCTCGTGGCGACCGCAATCGTGAGCAACACCAAAGCGCTACGCGGACCGACCGGCAGAACCGGTTTCAATAACAGATCAACGCCGAGTGCCAGTCCCCCCCAATCCCAATCCGATGAGAGGAAGCCACGCGGCCGCCCAGCGCTGATGTTTCGACCCAATTGATGACGCAAAGGGCACGGGAATCGCGGTTAACAGCTGCGCCGCCGCGGGGAAGCTCAGGAAAGCCGTTTTGATACTTGAGCCTCTTCAAACGTCGCCATCTCGGAGCAGATGCGGCACGCCGCTTCCAAGATCAGAGTCGCGAGGACCGCACCCGTGCCCTCTTCCAGCCGCATATCGAGATCGAGCAAAGGCCTGAGTTCCATCCTCTCAAGTGCGACCGTCTGGGCGGGTTCCGAGGACCGATGACCCGCGAACATGAACGCGCCGGCAGCAGGCGCGGACGTTTGGGCCACAAGCGCGCCAGCGGTTGAGATCAATCCATCGGCGACGATTGCGGTGCGCGTCGCCGCAGCTCCAAGAAACAGTCCAGCGATGCCTGCGATCTCGAATCCCCCCGACCTTGGAAAGAACGTCGAACGGGTCATTTGGGTTTACGTTGAGTCGTCGAGGGCCTTATCAATTACTTCGGCCTTGCGCCGAACCGCCGCCTCATCAAGTCCCGTGCCCGGCCCCACGATCCGCGACGCGGGCTGACACGCAATTCCGCTGATCACTGCCGTGGAGGAAGTCGTGTTTCCAATTCCCATGTCGCCCGCAACGATCAGATTCGCCCCCAATGTACTTTCATCTGTCGCGATTGCGGCGCCTGCCAGAACCGCACGATGGGCATCGTGTTGGCTCATGGCTGGACCTGCCGTGAAGTCATTTGTACCGGCGGCGATTTTTCGCTTGATCAGATTCGGGTGCTCGGGCAACTCCGAGCCAACTCCCATATCGACGACCGTGATTCGGGCCCCAGCCTGGCGGGCGAGCACGTTTATCGCCGCGCCGCCCGATTAGGAAGTTGGAGATCATCTGAGTGATGACTTCCGGCGGATATGCAGACACGCCGTGTCTTGCCACGCCATGATCGCCCGCCATCACGATTACGGACTTCTCGTCAACCGATGGCTTGCAGGTGCCCTGAATCCCGGCGAGACGGATTGCTACATTCTCAAGCACACCAAGACTGCCCACCGGCTTCGTCAGAGAATCGAGGCGAGACGTGGCGGCGTTGGCCGAATCGACGTAGACGGTCGCTATCGTGGACATACCGAAAACGCGGACGTGAATGCCGCGAAGAACATTCTGGAAAGGGCGAGGCACGCCCGGATCGCCTGTGGAGAGGGAAGGGCTTGAGCGCCCTCTATGAAGCAGGAACCCCCGGCAGCGACGGCGTTACCGCCGGTTCGGAACCGGAAGTCCCACGCCCACGCGTGGGTGGATGCCGACTGAGCGCGACCACGGCATTCACGACCTTGACCCCACGCCCACGCGTGGGTGGATGCCGAACCAAGACTCTGCGCATATTTGGACATCGGGCCCCCACGCCCACGCGTGGGTGGATGCGGCAGTTGGCTGCAACTATGCGGACTACGATCGGGCGTGCGATCGATTCGGAGCGCTGCCTGTCAGGCCAGAGGCGCAAGCGTCGGAAACCACCGCGATGACAGATAATTGAGCCACGAATCAGCCTTCCAGACACCGCGTCTGCAGAACGTTCATGCCAACGAAACGCCAACTCGCCGCCAACAGGCGCAACGCAGAGAAGTCGACTGGACCTCGAACACGAGCAGGTAAGACGGCGGTTGATAGGAATGCCACCAAGCACGGGTTGCTGTCGCGCGAGGTGCTGCTTCCCAGCGAGGACGAGGCCGGGCTTATGGAGCTGGGCAATCGGCTGCGCGCAGAGTTGCAGCCGTCCGGCGAGCTGGAGATCGCGTTCGTGGACCGCATCACCGCCGCCCTCTGGCGACTCCGGCGGTTAGGTCAGATCGAGGCTGGGCTGATCACGTTCCAGCGCTATTCGATCCAAGCCAATGAGGCTCGCCGAGAAGCGGAGGGCTACACGGTGTAACAATGGCTACGGGTTGCGTTCAAAGTAAATCAACCGCGGATCTGACGTGCCATAGCCGCTAACGATCTTAGTCCCATCGGGCGATATGCGTACTG
>PVBE011768249.1_pt1 | contig 16860 bp, 23 predicted proteins | sample 1631181 | NCBI WGS metagenome assembly PVBE01 (sample SAMN08397723, study PRJNA350692) | Marine metagenome, whole genome shotgun sequencing project. | isolation source: water | place: Pacific Ocean | collected 2012-04 | reverse complement strand
ATTTAATTAAAGATGGAGAGGAAGATGGAAATGAATTATTATTAGGCAAGGATTATGTTATGTCTCCTAAAGATTTATGCACAATTGAAATTATAGACCAATTAATTAATGCTGGAATTGATTCTCTTAAAATAGAAGGCCGAAAAAGGTCTCCAGAATATGTAGCTGCAGTTACTCAAGCTTATCGAAAAGCCATTGACCTACATTTTGAAAATAAATTAACACCCCAAATAAAATCCAAATTAAAAAAAGACTTAGAAACTGTTTTTAATCGAGGTTTTTCTACTGGTTTTTATTTAGGCTTACCTACTAAAGAAGATTATGTGGAAAATAGAAATTCTCTAGCTACTACAAAAAAAGAATATATCGGAACCGTAAGTAATTACTTTAAAAAAATAAATGTAGCTTCTTTAAAACTTCATTCAGGTTCTTTAGAAGTTGATAATGAAATTTTAATTCAAGGTCCTAAAACCGGCTCTTTAAAATTTAAAATTTCTAACTTAAGACATAAAGATAAATCTATAAAAAAAGCCCTTAAAGGTCAAGAAATTAGTTTTGAATTAGACCAAGAATCTCGAAAAGGAGATAAAGTCTATATTATAAAAAAACTTAAATAGTGTTATTATATCAAAATATCATGAGAAAATTAGCTTATACCCTCACAGCTGGCTTTTATTTACTTACTGCTTGTGCTCATACTCCTAAGTATCCTATTAATGAAGAATTAGCTAAATATTCCCCAGACTTAAGAAGATCAATTACTTTACTCGCAGACATGGATAATAATGGTGAAATAGAAGGAAAAGATGAACTCAAAAGACTAGAAACTATTTTAGAAAGAATGGAAATAACTAAAAGACCTGAAACACTTAAAAGATTAAAACAGGCCGAAAAAGACACTTCAAGACAAGACTCTTCCAAATCTGTTCGTTTTTAATAATTTTAAACAAAACTTATAAATCTCCACTACCCTAAGGATAGTATGAAAAAGGAGGATATTCTTAAACAATTAGAGAAGGAAAAAGAGCCTTTAAAATACTTACAAAAAATTCTCAAAGAAATTAAAGATAAAGATTTACAAAAAGAAATTCAAAAATTAATTGAAAAATATACTAAGAAAAAAGAAAAACCCCTTAAATCCATAGAAGATACAGTTCAAGGTCCTTCCATAAGGTCCCCTCAAGTTCAAACTGAAACTCTAGAAGATTACCATCCTAGAACTTCTAGAAGAATTATTTCCACTTCAGGTCCTAATTTAGGAGATACTGAAGAACCTAAACCCGAAGAATCTTATGGGTCTAATGTTAAAGGCGATTATATTAATACTTCCAAAGAATTTCAAGATTCTTTAGAAACCAAAGGCTTAGTCTCTAGAACTGGATTTACCGGTACTGCTGAAACTCAAGAAACTATTAAAAAAGAATCTGGAAATAATAGAGATTATCAAAATCAAGGTGAAACTTTAGAAGATTATTCTGTCCGAGATACCCATATGGACCAAGATGCTATTGGCCGAAGCTCTGATTTAAGGGAAATGCATAAAAAGAAAAAAAACATAGAGGTTTATCATGGATGACGAAAAAACAAATAGATTCAAAGATGGATATGATTCTAGTATGGATTCTAAATATTATTTCACAGCCGGTAAAGTAGGTGCCACCGCTTCTCCTCAAACTCCTAACCAAATAGGGGAGTTAACTTCTAGATTAAATCAAGGTCTAAAATCTGTTGAAATTGGTACTATGAATCAACGTTTAATGGATCAAATCCCTAAAGAACATTTTAAAGAAATTAAAAGACTTGGAGAGCTAACTGGTTCTGAAGCTACCTTACATGCTCCTATTCAAGATTTAGATCTAGCTGGCTTTACCCAACAAGGTCAAGATGAATTTGAGCGCCAAGAAAATATTGAAAAATTAAAATCTGTAATTGACCGAGCTCATTTAATGGATTCTTCTGGAAACATCCCCATAACAGTTCACGCTGGTTCTTTTCCTGCCCAAAAATGGAAAAAAACAGGTATTTTTGAAGGCGGAGAAGTAGAAGAAGGTCAAAAACATTTAGAGGACCAACGTTCTGAAATGGCCATAATTAATCAAGACTCCGGACAGATGCAAATAGTCAAATATAAAGAAAAAGAATATATTGATGGAAGAAAAGTAGCTTGGACTCCAAAATATTCCATGGATAATATGAATAGGACTTCTTGGGATGAAGAACAACTTAGATTAATGCAATGGAAAAAAGAATTAAGCGAAGTTCAAGATAGATTTAAAACTAAACAAAGTAGGATGATGGAATTAGAAGATTCTAATGATAAAAAACTTCTAAATTCCAAAGAAAAAGCAGAATTAGGTGAATTAAGACAAGAAGCTAAAAATGTTTCTGGTTATGAACGAGAAATCCATCAAAATGTCCGTTCACTTACAGAAGATATGTATAATAGATTTAAAAAATACAAACCTGAATCCGACACCATTGAAGAAAAAAGAATGGAAAAAGACTTTTCTAAACAAATGGAAACAGTGGGAGATGAACAAAAAAAAATAGATGAACTAAGAAAAAAAGTTGAAGTCTTAGATAAGAAATATGATGGTGCTAACGAATCCCAAAAATCAAAGTTAGAAGAAGAGTCTAATGATTTAAGACGTGAACTCTATAAATGTTCTAGAGATCAAACTGAATTAGTCGTTAGAAATTTTCAAAACATGCCCGCCCCCAATACTTGGGTTAGTGCTGATGATTTCGCTCAAGAAAAAGTTTCTGACTCTGTAACTGAAGCCGCTATGCATGGTTTCAAAGAATATGGTGAAGACGCCCCCATTATTTCCATGGAAAATGTCTATCCCGAATTTACTTTATCTCGTGCAGATTCCTTAAAAGATACCATAGATAAATCCCGAGAAAAATTTGCTGAAGAATTAGTTAAAAAAGAAAAATTATCTAAGAAAAAAGCTGAAGAAGTAGCTGAAAAATTAATTGGAGTTACTTGGGATGTCGGTCATATCTATATGTTACGTAAACACGGCTACACTGATGAAGATATCAAAAAAGAAGTTCGAAAAATTGCTAAACACGTCAAACATATTCACCTAACGGATAATTTTGGATTTGAAGATTCACATTTACCTCCTGGAGAAGGTGGAGTTAATATTAAAGAACAATTAGAAGAAATAGAAAAATCTCTAGGCAAAGAAGAATTTGAAAAAAGAAAAGCTATCGTTGAAGCTGGAGAGTTTGTAGCCAACTTCAAAGAAGCGCCTCATCTTTATGCCTTATCTGATTTAAATTCCCCTTTATATGCTGAAAACAATGGTCCTTACTGGAAAGATATTTGGGAAAGTTCTGGTAATTATATGGGTGGTTTTGGAGAAATGATGCCTCAGAAATACTTTGATTTATATGGCGCACCTGGATTCGCTCAATTACCTACTGCTTTAGGTGGATCTGCTGGTGGGTCTTCAGATAGAGGACGTTTAGCTTCCACTCCTAGTAGTGAAGAAACAGAAACTTAATATATTACTAAAAATTAATAATAAAAATGGTTAGTAGAAAAAAGATACTCGAAACCGATTATGATATTGCTTACGATTTCGCTGTAAAGGCCTATAAAAAATTTCAAGAAGTCATTAAATCTATTGCTTTGTTTGGTTCTGTCGCTAAAAATATTCCTTACAAAAAATCTGATATTGATATAGTTATTGTGGTAGATGATTGTACTATTTTATGGGATGAAGAATTAATAGCTTGGTACCGAGAAGAATTATCTAAATTATTAACTCAAGAAAATTACAAAAAAGAAATTCACATTAACACAGTCACTTTATCTACATTTTGGAAAGAAATTAAAGAAGGCGACCCAGTTGCTATTAACGTTTTAAGATATGGGGAACCTTTAGTAGATCATGGTGGTTTCTTTAATCCTTTGAAAGTTTTACTTAGAAGAGGAAAAATAAGACCCACCGCTGAAGCTATTTATATTACCTTACAAAGAGCCCCTATGCATTTAGCTAGATCTAAATATGCTATTTTGGGAGCTGTCGAAGGCTTGTATTGGGCCATGGTAGACGCTGCCCATGCTGCTATTATGACTGCCGGCCATATTCCACCTTCTCCCGAACACATTTATGACATGTTAAAGAAAACATTACCTAAATTAAACTCTAGATATAGAGATGACTTCAAAGAATTATACACTATTGCTCATAATATTACTCACGGTAATGTAAAAATCTTACACGGCAAACAAATAGATAATTTACGTAAGAAAGCTGAAAATTTTGTTGATGAAATGAAAAAACAAGTAAAACGCTTGGAGTAGTTATATTCTTCTAATTCCACCTTCAACCATGTATTCTATTCCTGTTTCTTCCATTACTACAAGTTGTTGTGGTTCTGAATGAGGTTCTTCAAATTCAGGTTTAGAGGGTTCTATAACTTGTAATTTATCTCCAGCATTACAAATATGTCTTTCTGTTTTTCCCCCATCAATATAAAACTCAGTTATTCCTTCATCTAAATGATTACATCCAATCCTAATAGGATTTCCTTCTTTATCTACTGCCAATTCACAATACCTTATTCCATCTAATAACTTTCTTTGGAAATACTCTCCATTTTGTGCATCACAATAAATCCCAATATAATCTCTTTCTTCCATTTTTTATTCAGTCTCTTGACTTTCCCCTTCATTTAAAACATTTTCTACTTTTCCTAAAAGATCCTTTAAAGGAAACGGTTTCTCAAGAAAATCCACTGCACCCAATCTTAGATATCTTGAACTTCTTGCCCCTTCTACATCATGTCCACTCATTCCAATAACTAGAATATTTCTTTTTCTAGCTTCACTACATACATCATATCCCCTCATACCTGGCATATCAGTATCAGTCATAACTAAATCCGGAAGATCTCCATCTTCTATCCTTTGTACTAATAAATCTCCAGTTTTGTAAGTTTCCACGTCATAAGAATCTCCTAAAGCTAGTTCCATAAACTGCCTAATTGCAGCATCATCATCCGCTATGTATATTCTTTTCATTTTAAAAAAAGAAAGGGAACTTAGTCCCCTTTCTTAGGTTTCTCCGCACTGTATAGAACAGATCCAATCATAGGATCAGCTACTAATTCCTTAACCTTTGCTTCATCTATTCTATATTCTTTTTTATCCCCTACATCTACTTCTACAATATACTCAGTTGCTTTTCTCCTTACTGCTAAAGAATAATCTTTTTGAGAATATTCTTTCACATCAGCATCTTTCACATGTGTAAAATTAACCCCATATAATTGAGATAATTCTACGGCTTTTGCTCTGTTTGCCTCTTCCGGAGTTAAATCCTTTTGAGCTTCTAACTGTACAAATGCATATGCAATACTCATTGCGGCTTCTAATGGATTTTTAGCTTTTTCTAAATCTCCATTAAACCTTTCCACAACATCTTCAGTAATTTCTTTTACATTAGCTTTATAATCTGATTCGTTTCTTGCTAATCTTCCATTTAAGAAACCAGCCATTTTCTTATATCTAGCTACATCATCTGAATTTTCTAATTCTAATGCAATATCCGCTAAATGGTCTTCACTTTCTGCTGCTAATTGTGTAAACGATCCTAATGAAGCTGCTTTTTCAGCTAAAGAATCGGTTTCATAATTACTTACAACATCATACATCCCTGCAATTTTACTCATTTCCAAAATTAATTTATCATCTAATGCCATTTTATTTTCTCCATAACCTTGTTTTACATTCTGGACATTCCTTAGGTTTTTCTACTCTCGGTTGCCAGTCATATTCACATTTTAAACATTTCATTCTCTATCTTCTCCCATAAATCTTCCATAATTATCATCAATATAAAATCTAACTTCCCCTTTTCCACTTTCTTTTTCTTCATCCATTCTTCCTTCATTTAAATTATAATCACTTCCTAAACCTTTCTCAAATTGTTTTCTTCTGAACTCCCCATCTTTCTCTACCATCTCAAAATATCTACTCAGATAATCCATACACTCTCTCAAAGCTTCTTCATCTAAAATTCCCATTTTTACAAAATCATCAAAATTCTTGATCTCAGTTGCTAATTGTCCTATCATATGATTAAATCTTTCACCTTCTAATCCATATATATATTCGATATTATACCATCTCGTTTGAGTTGCTTCTACTTCCTTTTCTAAATCTTTCATATTCATTTTAACAATTTCTTTGCAGCTTCTACCACATATTCCGCATGATAATTTCTTACTTCTCCTTTATTCCATCTTTCTCTTACTTCTGGAACATAAGCTCCTTCTTTAGCTTCAGGATCAAATTCAGATTGAGCAAATTCTAGATTTAAATGTAGTAAATTTAGATAAGTATCCAAAGCAGTAGCACACTCAATATAAGTTTTTTTATTACGTTCCCAAGTCGTAATTTTATCTCTTACATTACTTGTGGTTAATTTAAGACCATTATATAAATTTCCGGCTATATCTTCAAAATGACAAGAACTTACACTATATATGGCTTCTAAATCTTTCCTTCTTTGAAGAAATTTAGCATTCAATTTATCTACTATTTCCGGTACTTTATAATCTTCATCCATTTTATTTTTCCGTGAACGCTTTTCTTAAAAGGGTTTTCATAATCATAATCATAGCAAAAACCCCTTATAAACCTTCCTATTTGTAATTACTCTAAAATAGTTACAGAATTAACCTGTCCATTTACCTCTACTCACGCCTAAAATACTCTTACAACCCGGACATACATACATAATTTCTTGCATTAATATTCCAATACCTTTCTTTTCTCTTTCTATGGTCTCAAAAGTTACTTCAATTTTACAACTGGGACATTTTGCCATAATTATAACAAATTTAGAAAATATATAAGTTTTATGTTAAACGAGAAAAACGACATATTCGACATGTATCCATAAAGGATTTATAAACAAAAATTAAAATTATATCATGAATATAGATTTATATCAACTTGTAAGGTATGAAAAGAATATTTATATCAAATTACCAAACAGCTTTAAACAATTTATTCTTAGAAAAATAAAAAGAAAGTTCTCGAATTTAACAAAATATCAACAAGTTAAAAGAAAAGATATCAAATATGTAACTCTAAGAGCTTTACTTATATATGGAGAGTTTACATTATTAACTCACATTATTAAAATAATTAAAGATTTAGATATAAACGAAAAAATCCTATTTAATCAAATACAAAATTTTAGAATGCGAGGTAGTAAAGTTAACACACCCGTACCAAGATATTTAAATCCTGATCCAAATTTCTTCTTAGGATATGGATTATATATTGCAGAAGGGGATACAGGACTCAATGGTAATACCATCCCAAGTAAAGTAAGATTTAGTAATACTACTATATCCATAATATTTTTCTTTAAGAAATGATTAATCAAATATTTTCAACAAAACCCAAAAAATCTCAAATATTATATTTATGTTTCCAAAAATTATAAAATAAACAAAGAATTTTTTTTAAAACAATTAAAAACTAAAGAAAAAAATCTTCATATATATAGATGTACAACTGTCACAATACCAAAATATAGAATATCTTTAGAAAGAAAAATCTTTTTATTAATAATTCTAAGATTACAAAACTACATCAAAAAGTTATGTAAGATAAATGAAAAATTTGCATCAAAATACTTAGAAGGAATTAGCGCGGGAGAAGGTACAGCATATGCAAAAAAAATGAGGTATGTTAGAATAGAAATGAAAAATCCAAAAGAAATAACTTTTCTTTCTAAACTTTTTAATTTATTAGGGATTAACCACATTCTAAGAAAAAGAAATACTAGAAATAATACATGGTGGATTTATATTTCTAAAAAATCTAATTTAGAAAAATTCAACGATTTAATTAGTTTTAATTTAATCCCTCACAGACAAAAGATATTAGAACAAGCAATTAATTATTATAAAACTCAAACTTGATCCAATCTCTTCTCAATCTCTGCAATCCACCTTCTTACCTTCCCTACGGCATCTGGATTAACTGAAATAGAAGTAGCTCCATTCTTTACAAAGGTCTCTGCAATTTCTTTATAAGTGGAAGCACTCTGACCACAAATCCCTACGGTTTTGTTATGTTTTCCAAATCCGACAATAATCCTTCTAATAGCTTCTAACACAGCTGGATCTCTTTCATTAAAATACCCCATATTTCCTAATTTTTCAGAATCTCTATCTACTCCAAGAGTTAATTGAGTTAAATCATTACTTCCTATTGAACATCCATCTATTGGTAATTTCGCAAACGACTCTGGAATAATAGCCATACTCGGAACCTCGGCCATTAATAATACTTTAAACTCTTCATTTCTCTCTAATCCTTCTTCTTTCATTATCGCTAAACATTCCCCTACTTCTTTTATATTCCTTACAAACGGCAACATGACATGTACATTCTTATTTTCTTCTCTCGCTTCTTTAATAGCCTTACATTCTAACTTAAACGCTTCTTTAAAGTCCTCAGAAACATATCTACTTACTCCTCTCCATCCAATCATCGGATTTTCCTCATCTTGTTCAAACTCTGCCCCTCCTTGTAATCCCCTATACTCATTAGTTTTAAAATCACTAAACCTTACAATAACCGGTCTTGGCGCAATAGCCTTAGCAATTTTAACAACACCTTCTTTTAATTTATCTTTATACTTATCCCCCTCTCCTTTTTTAATTAAAGATTTAGGATGTTCTTGAACATAAGATGCAATAATAAATTCTACTCTCATTAAACCAATACCATCAAAATTCAAATCTTTATATTTATCAATCAAACTCGGCTCTCCTAAATTCATATAGATTTTAGTTTTAGTTTCAATTCCCTCTCCTTTATCTAAAACCTCTACAGTTTCCTCCTTACCTTTAACTTCTCCCTTGTAAACTTTCCCACTAGTTCCATCCACAGTAATAATTAACCCGTCACTTAATTGACTAGTCGCATTTTCTGTTCCTACAATAGCGGGCACTCCTAATTCTCTAGAAACAATGGCCGCATGAGATGAACTTCCTCCTTCATTAGTTACAATGGCTTTCGCTTTTCTCATTATCGGAACATAACTCGGATCTGTCATCTCTGTTACCAGCACTTCACCTTCTTGAAATTCTTCTAACTTATCTTTATCTCTAACAATTCTAACTTTTCCAACTCCTATTCCCGGACTTGCACTCAAACCTTCACATAAAACTTCCCCTTCTAAATCCTCCCCTTCTCAATTTTCTTTCCTAATGTAGTAATTGGTCTTGATTGAACAATAAACACTTTATTTTTCTCAATTGCAAATTCTAAATCCTGCGGTTTCTTATAATGCTCCTCAATTTTCTTAGCTAATTTACTTAATTCATCAATTTCTGCATCATTCAATACTTGTTTCCCTTGTTCTTCTTCTGGAATTTTTTTCTTTACAGTTTCTCCGTTTTGAACATCTCTAACAATTTTTATTTTCTGCTTCATAATTTTCTTAGTTTTCAACTTCATAGTATTTTTATCTATAATATACAAATCTGGATTGATAATCCCCAGCACTACAGACTCACCCAAACCAAATCCAGCCTCAATTAAAATCTCATCTTGATTATTATTAGTTGGATTAGCTGAAAACATCACTCCTGCTTTATCAGAACTAATTTGTTTTTGAATAATGACAGAAATATACACTTTTTCATGTGGAAAATTATTTTTCTCTCTATAAAAAATAGCTCTAGAAGTATACAAACTTGCCCAGCATTTCCTTACAGCTTCAATTAATTTATTATTCCCAGAAATATTTAGAAAAGTTTCTTGCTGACCTGCGAATGATGCCGAGTTATGAGTAATTATTCCACCTAAACCAGAAGCAAAATTCTCAACTCCAGGAACACAAAAATCATAAACCCAAGAATTATATTTTACTTCCTCAACTTTAACTATGGTATCCCAAATTACACTCTCGCTAAAAATATTTCCTAATTCCATACAATTATTTTCTTGTAATATCTGCTTAAACTTACCAACACTATAAGGGGGAAAAGTATTAACAGCCTTATTCCAAGGAGTCATATCTTTCAAAAATCTCCCTTTCTCATCATAATTAACATAACTTTCAATTTCTTTTTTAATTACTTTATCCCCATAATAAGTTTTTTTACAATCTTTACAATAAAATCTTTTATTTCCTTTATACAAAGCATTTTTTTCTAATTTATTAAAACAAGTAGGACAAGAACAAAGAATAACTTTCTGTTTTGGTAATTCACTATGAAGATTATCTTTTATTTTATTAGCAATAGTTTTGGAAATTTTTATAGTATTTTTAAATTCAAATTTCTTTTTAATTTGATATTCTTTTAATAAATTATTTAATCTTTCTTTTTTTAATCTATGTATAAATCCAATATTTAATTTAAATTTCTCTAAAGATCTTAATAAGAGATTAATATTAATAGCATTTCCTTTTCTTCTAATAAAATACTCCAAATCTAATAATTCAAATAAAGTAGAAATTCCTGAAGCCAAATCTTCAGACACAGTAGTATAACTCAAACAATTTTTGCCAATAGTCCCATCTCCATCAAAACATCCTTTCAAATATTCTCCGATTATTTCTCTAGAACAGCTAAAAATAAAACCTGGAATCCTTTTAGTTCTACAAGTTTTTCCTTTCCCACTTATTTTTTTATCTGGTTTTCCACAATTTTCATTTAAAAATCTAACCAAAGTTTTACATTGAAATCTTAAAGAAGATTTATTCAATTTATTCTGATAATTAATTCCTAATCCGTCTAAAGACATTTTAATTCTTTCCATGATTTCTGAATTAGAATTTGTAATGCTAACACTATTCCCATAATTACTTCCTTCAGCAGCATATATGCCTAAAAAATAAGCCAAATCTTTTGTAACTTTTATTTTTCTTGATAAAGATTGTTGTATTTTCCAATTATTTGATTTGTTTTTAATCATTAATTTCCCATCTATTTCAATAACATCTTCTTTGCTAATATAATCCAAAATATCAATCTCTTTTATTGGCTCTAATAAAGGCAATTTTTTAATTACTGGAATTTTCTCTCCACCTTTCAAATCTCCAATTTCAAGAGTTTTAGGTTGTAAATTCTCTTCATCCAAGGTAATCAGAGTATGATTAGGAGAAATTGTAATTTCTTTTCCAGTTAAAGTAGTAATTTTAAACAACTTTTTATCATTCGCTGTATGTTGATAGATTTTGTTTACTTCTTTCCATTTAACCTCAAAATCTTTATCCATCGCTGGAACTTCTATTTTATCTCTTGGATTATACTTATTAACCAAATCCTCCATCCTGCCAAAGAAAGGTTTATCATTTAATTTAACAAAAACATATTCATTTTCAGAAATACTGGGTAAATCCTCTGCAGTAGCTGAAGATCTAACCGCCACCAATGCATTTCCTCTTCCCCCCTTAATTAAATCTAAAACATCACCCCCTGCCTTTACTAAATCTTGATCCACATTTAAATTTTCATAAGCTTCTAAAATATCTTTTTGCAATATAGGCGACATCTCCTCCTTTACTACCATTTCTTTTATTTCTTTAGAAGTATTTTGTAGCTCTTGAGTTTTATCTACATCTAACTTATCTAAAATTCCTTTAATTTTCTTATCCAATCCATGACTTTGTAAGAATTCTTTAAAAGCTTGAGCTGTAACTGCAAAACCTGGCGGGATAGGCAAATCCGCATTATACATCTCCCCTAGAGACGCTCCTTTACCTCCTGCTATATTAATATCTTTATTACTTAAATCCTTAAACCAAACTACATTCACCATCTTTTAATTTTTAATTAATTTAGTTATTAATATGCTTTTCTACTTTTCTGAAATATATATTATGTTATAAGTTTCTTTATAAACCAATTTCAAAGATTTTAAAACATGAGCAGATACGACCGAGAGCAGCGACCTAATTATCGCCAACCCCACAAGGTTAGAGGTGTTGTAGCCCCCAATCCTTATTTAGTCGCTTACCTAGCAGAGAAACAACATTCTAGACAAAAACATCAAGCTTTAAATGGTAACAATAGAACTTCTAATGGTAATGGAGACATAGGTCAAGGTGCAAGAGAATCCGATCATTTTAAAAGATATCACCCTGACAGAAGAAAACACCACGGCAAAGAGTAAATTTTTAAAAGTTCTTTAATTAGTTTATTCTATGTCTCATAGATCTTATAGGGCTTATAGATCCTAGTTTATCTGAAACAGCAGATGATTTAGGAACTAAACTTAACGAAGTCTTATCTAGATTAAGTGAAAAAGATAGAATTTTAGAAAGTTCTCATCGCTTAACTTGGAACGATAGAGATATTTTAGTTTTAATTTATTCTGAAAAAATTCAATAATAATCTGCAGGAGGAATATATTCTCTCCCTTTCCTTCTAATTCCATAAACTCCACCCATTTGAACAACACCCCCCAATATTACAAACACTCCTGCTATAATCGAATACATCCATACAGCTATCTTAGAAGTCACAACTCCCACTACCACTCCCGTAATTCCAGTTAATCCTTCACTTTCTTCTTCTGATTATTTACTTACCTTTGGAAAATTTGAAAAATTTGAATAATTTGAATCTCTTCCATGTGTAAATGAAAACCCAGAAGTATCTGCTACAACCAAATAACCTTGTTTAGTTATTTCTTTTAATGTTTCGAGTCTTCGATCTATAACAGGTTTACTTTTCATATAAGAACTATCACTCTTTCTTTACTTCTTTTATTTCAATTGTAGAACTAAAAGGCAATCTATGATTTGCTCCTTTCATTGCATCCTTAGCCGCTTCTAATCCTGATTTATTTACAAAAATTTCAAACACAGGTTGATTTTTCTTTAACTGAACTGCAATTCCAATTACTTTTCCAAATGCTTTTTGCATTCCAGTCTGCATTCTATCTGCTCCAGCCCCTACAAGCATCTTATTTTCTCTTAAAGCATGATGCGGATAAACTCTAATTCTAAAATAATAACTTTCTACCCCTAATTTATTTTCTAATCTTCTATTACCTAATTGTCTTGCCGATTCTAAAGCATTATCCCTCACTTGACATTTTGCTTTAGTACTCAAACTTACACAATACTTAAATTTTTTATGAAGTTCTCCCATATGATATCTCACTAATCTACTTGGTGGAACTGCTTTAACATACGCTTTATTTTTATATTTACTCTTCCGAGTATAAGCTCTCACCACTTTCCTATAACATTTGAATTTTCTTAAAGTCGCCATTTTAGTTCATTTATAACACTTGTTCTATAACCCCCACCTCAGCAGAACAAAAGTGTTTTTTTAAAGAGCCATCTGAATAAGCTCCAATAACATCAAACTCAGCTTCACGTACTCTATCAGATAATTCATAAACACACCTTCCAACAAAGGGTTGGCTTACACTCCCAGATAACCTCACCAAACCTTCCGCAACTTCCTGATTAGATTCTCTATAACTCATTTTAACTTGCCACCAATCTCGGGTCAGGATCTTCTTCATCCTCGGTCATGTATTCTACTGCTTTTTCAATAGTCCCCATAACTTGTCGTCCTAACATTTTCTCGCCCAATCCTGCTCTATAAACATTATATACATTCCATTTTTGAGCTCTAACACTATCCTCTATATCTCTCAATTCTGGAAATCTGCCACTTGTTCTAGTATCTAAAGCTTCCAATTGATATGCAAATTCTCCATTACTTAATCTTTGTTTTCCATTAGTTTCACTCATTCTAGTTCTACCTCCTGACCTATTGCTTGTCCCGGTACTCCTTTTTCTAATATTACTCGAACACAACCTGAATTACCATGAGCTGCTGAAATTTTACCTTTAATTTCCTTACCCGCTGGAGATTTCCAAGTCATTTTCTTTCCAATCACATCTTTAGTCTTCTCTTTATCTGTAACACCTTCCACTTTCAAAATAACTTGGTTAGTGCTTTGTCTTCTTCTACTTCTCCGAAAACTCACAATTCTAGCTTTCATCTAACTTTAGAACTCAATTTCCTATTTAAAAATGTTACTAATAGAATTATCTTGTGCTATGTCATGACATTTGTCACCCCCTTAAATTCCATTGAGATTTCATTGGATTTGGTGATATCCAATGAAGAAAGAAGAGATAAGAAGGGAATTTATCAAGCTTAAGACGAAAGGATTTTCTTACTTCCAAATTTAATTCCTAAACTAAAATCTCTTTTAAATAAAAACGGTTTAATTTATTTAGGAGTAAAAGAAGGAAATAAAGAGGGATTTGAAGAAAGCAAAAGACATCCCAACACTACTCGCTTTTTTAGCTACTTCACAAAAGAAGAAATAGAGTCTCAATTTTTAGATTTTAAACAAATACATTTCTCTAGAGGAAAAGCAAGTGAAAAATCAACTTTTATTAGATTTATTTTCAAAAATTAATACCCAACTAAAACTTCTACTTTAGGTCCAAATATAATCTTCAAACTTTTAAACAACCCTTCTTGAACAAATACACTTTGAGGTAAGTTTCCTTTAGAGATATATGTTTCCAATTCTGCTAAAGTTGTTTTCTCAATTCCATTAATACTACCATCTTTACCAACAGAACCTTTTCCAATTCTATCTTTCCTGGCCGCATCTTCAATCACAAACGCTTCTTTATCAAATATAATCACTTCTCCAAATTTCTTACCGTATTTAACTTTAACAGTAATCCTATCCAGAGCACTTCCTCTCTTAAATTGAATATAATCAACCAATACACGCATAAATCCCCGACTTTCTTTCCTTACTTTATCTATTTCCGCCCTAGTTAATTTCTCTTTTTTATATTCTTCATGCGCTTTAACTAAATCTTTAAACATAACTAATAATTTTTTATCCAATTCTCCTTTTTCTGTTAATTTAGCCAAACCTTTTTCTAAATCTTTTCCTTTAATTTTATTTAACTTAAGCACATCACTAACTATTTTACTAGAAGTTTCATAAATTTGTACAATATCTTCTTCTTCTTTTCGTTTTTCAATTTCATCAAATAATTTCCTAATTCTCTTCAAATAAGCATCACTATCTTTTAGCAATTCATCAATTTCTTTTCCCGAAATACTTTTTATCTTCTCATGTTCTAGATCTTTGTACCATTTTCTAATTTTAGCTAAAGTGTCTACATATTTCTTCTCTAAAATCTTCTCTTTCTTCACAAAGATTTCATCCATTAAACCGATAGTTTCTTTGGGTGTAGGCGGGTTCACTCCATACAACATTAAAGCAGCTTGGCTTGGATTTAAAACCGCCCAATAAATATCTTTTTCCAAAATTTCTCTTAATCTAAAACCTACAGAATCTAATATTTTCTCACCCGTACTCATGAACATATCAATTGCTTCTGGACTTGGCTTAATTCTACCCATTTCTAACATCAACTTCCAAGGCATAAACACTCCTCTATCATATAATGGAACTCCATCTCTTAATAATGTAAAGAACACTGGATTCGCATCTTTAATTCCTTCCCAGAAGTCTGTTAAAATATACACTTGAACATGAAATTTCTTATTTACTTTAGTAATTGTAGCCGCTTCAAATCCTTGACTAATAATTATACTTCTTAATTTCTCTTTCAACTCAAACCTAGGCATTTTCTTAACATCTGTGTCATCAATAATTACATACACATCAATATCATTTGCTTTCTCGCCTCTAAACAACGAACCCGCTGCTACATAAGACACAATATACTTATCAAATTTCTTCAATACCATGGACTTATGCACTTCGCTTATCTTAACAGCCGCCAATAAATCATTTGGGTCATACAAAATCATACCCATTCCCAATAATCCTGTTAACTCCCATTTAGAATCATAACAATCTTGTCTTAACTCAGAAATCAAAGCAATTTCCACAATAAAATTCTTATCAATCTCAGCTGCAATAGATTTACTTATAGAAAAAAGTTTATCTCGTAACTCCAATTTATTCATTTTCTTGGAGTCTGTATCATCAAACAGAACAAATAGATCAACCTTACCTTTATCTTCCTTCTTAGGAGGAAGAAGAGCGATACCTAATACGTAATTATCAAATTTTTTAAGTAAGTTTTTCTGAAATTTATCGACTTTACCTTTAGCTTCCTGTAAGCTTTTCTTTAAAGAATCAACATTATCATCTTTGATAGTTTCTAATCCTTTATCCTTAGAACCAGATTTCTTCATACTTTCCCTTTACAATTTTCCCTTTAAAAATCTTTTTATTATATCCTTTAGACCATATACCAGTGGGAGGTATCGGAACCTTGGGTTCTGATATAGAAACCTTTTAATATCGTAATTTTATCTTTATTTTTAGGGGCCTGTGGTCTAGTGGTTATGACACCACCCTTACAAGGTGGGGATCGCATGTTCAAATCATGCCAGGCCCATTTCCCGCTCATTATACCGTTGGATATGTTTAAGATTATTAAATCCCACCAATTTCATAAATTTTGGCACATTATTTCTCCCACTTATCTGAACCCTATATTGTGTGTAGATTTTGTCAGTCCTTTTATCAAAACGCTTAACATAATATGAACTAAAAGGAATTTTCAGGTTATTAAGAATGAGTCCAAGATCTCTAATAAGTCCTTTACTCTGAGATGTTGCATCGATAAGGGGATAATTTTTCTTTACGGTTCTAAAACATCCATCAGAGTCCATAATTCCACGTAAAAAAGCTTTCTGAAAACCTAACGATTTAAAGATCCATTTAGGAATATCAATATCTTTTTTTGGTGATTCTTTAACTTTCAAGACATCTTTGTAGAATAAATATAATCCTTTAGAATGAAATCTAAATGAAAGATTATTCAATTT
>PVBE012176511.1_pt1 | contig 16863 bp, 15 predicted proteins | sample 1631181 | NCBI WGS metagenome assembly PVBE01 (sample SAMN08397723, study PRJNA350692) | Marine metagenome, whole genome shotgun sequencing project. | isolation source: water | place: Pacific Ocean | collected 2012-04 | reverse complement strand
GGAATCCTTTCTCTCGAAATACCCGGAGAGCGACAACGTCAAGGCGGTCCGGAAGTATCGCAGGGAGGCGGAAGACAAACTGAATTCCGGTTCCTGGCGGGCGTACCATCATATTTTCACCCGGGTGAAAGACCTCCAGGAAGATACCCGCTACGCGGAGGCCATTCGAATCATCTCGGCGGGACTCGAAAACCCGGAACTGGGCCCCTACCAGACGAAACTCACCGCGGAAAAGAACGCGCTGGTGATTTCCGGAAAGGAATTTTACAAGGCCAGCATCGCCGAGGGAGAGGCCTTGATCGACCGGGGAGATTTTCCGGCGGCGCGCACCCACTTCGGGCGGCTCCACCGGGAACTCTCCGGGGGGGAGGAATTCCGGATTCTCGTGCAGGCGATCGAACTCCACTTGAAGAGCCTGACGGACCGATGATCGAACACACCACCCGGATTCGCGTTCGCTTCGGTGAAACGGACAAGATGGGCGTCGTCTACCACCCCAACTACCTCGCTTACTTCGAGATCGGACGGACGGAAATGCTCCGGGAAGCGGGGCTGATCTATTCCGAACTGGAGAAAAAGGGGGGAGCCCTCGTGGTCGTCGAGGCCGGGATCCGGTACCGGAAAAGCGTCGGGTACGACGAACACCTCCAGATCCGGACGCGGGCGGCGAAGGTCCTGCGCGCCTCGCTCCTGTTCGAGTACCGGGCGGAAAAACCGGACGGGACCCTCGTGGCGGAAGGATTCACCCGCCTCGGGTGCGTGGGAAAAGACATGAAACCGAAACGGCTTCCCCCGGAAGTTCACTCCATTCTTTCGGAAACACCCGCTTGAACCCTCCCTTTCCCGCAAGGAAGTTCCCCGTGCCGTCCGTCCTCCTTATGGGAGCGGAGGTCCCTTTTTCGATGACAACCTCCGGCCGCCGCTTCTATAATGCGACCCGATTATTCAGGGGTGAACGAACATGACTTCCGTGCTGATCTCGATCCTGGCCCTACTTTCCACCCAGGACGCCGACGACAAGAAAACCTCCCGACAGATCTTCATCGAGGGGCAAAGACTGGAGACCGTCCGGGGTGACTACGACAGGGCGATCGACCAGTACAACAAGGCGATCGGAAAGGCGAAGACGGAAGGGAAGCGGAGACGCGTGGCGGAATCCCTTCGCAACATCGCACGCTGTTACGAAAGCATGGAGTCCGAAAACGTCGGCGGAGCGATGGACGCGTACAACCGCATCGTGGACGACTACGACGAGTTCGACGATCTCGCCGAATACGCCCGGCAGAAACTCGAATGGAAGGGCGTGGATACCTGGCTGGCGCGGTACGCGGCGAAACTCGTCCTTTGGAGGGACAGGAAGGACCGCGGCAGTGCGGAAGCGCTCGAGGAATTCCGCGGGGAAACCTGGGACAAGATCCAGGGCCTCGGCACCGGAGCCATCCCGGGACTCCTCGCCGGACTGGGACATCCCGACGAGGTGGTCCGCGCCTTCGCCGGGGACAACCTGGCGCGCGTGACCAACGATCGGGGCGTCGCCGACATCATCTCCCACCTGGAATCGTCCGACCCGGTCACCCGGGGAGGAGCCGCGCTGGCGCTCGAGAAGGTCTTCGTCATCTGGAAGCAGGCGCGCGACCTCGACGACCGGGCGGAGACGATCATGAAAAATTTCAACACGGACAACCTCGGCGATTCGACGGACGACATCCTGGAAAAGGCGATCTCGCGCGCGAAGGACCAGGCGTCGAACCTCCGGGATAAAGCCGAAGAGATCCGCGGGAATCTTCCCCGGAACCTGAACGGAACCCGCATCCAGGATTCCCTCGCCCGGGTAATTTCGGACGAGGATGCCGATCCCACCGCCCGGCTCGAGGCCGCCGGAGCGGCGCTTTCGATCGGATCCATTTCGGGGAAACTGGTCGAGGCCCTCGCAAAGGGGATGAGAAGCCGTGACCGGAACGTCCGGGTCGGATGTGCCATGGCGTCCGCGGCGGTCGACACGGAAAAGAGCGCCGACAAGCACAGTCTCGCCGACGTGATGGCCGAACTTGTCCAGTACGTCCCGAGCCGGGACTGGTCCCCCTCCCGTCCCGACCGCGACGAGGAGAAGACGATCCGGGAGGCGATCACCCGGCTGGCGTCCGACGACGAGATGGATTCGGACGATGCGCGGGAGGAACTTCTCAAGATCGGAGACTCCATAGAATCTCTCGTGAGGAGCGCGGCCTACCGGAGTTCCGGAGAGAATCATCGCAGCCGTTTCCACACCCTGCTTTCCGAACTGGAACAGAGGCGATGGGCGAACGACCCCTTCGTCCGCGAGGCCATGGCGCGCGCCCTCGGAGAAGTCGGACTGATCAAGGGCATCCCCGCCCTTATCCGCTCCCTCGAGGACACCTCCTTCGCGGTCAGGAAAGCGGGCAATGACGCCCTCGTCTCGCTGACCGGTCTCGACTTCGATTTCGATCCCAATCCGCACGTCAAGGATCCCGGCCTGGAAAGGGATCCCCCCACGATCCTGATGGACGAGGCGGACAAACGGGAGAAGCAGGCGGCCATACGGGCCGAAGGAATCCGGAGATGGACGGACTGGTGGAAACGGACCCGCGGGGTCTCCGTTCTCATGGACCGTTTCTGGAAATTCCAGGCGCAATGGAAGGCGTACGATCCGGCGAAACTCTTCGACAAGGATCTTCTTCTCAAGGAGATCACCCGGACCTCGTCCGACCTGACCCGGGAATTCAATCTCGCCCGGGCGGAAAGGCTCCACGTTCAATTCCATCGCCAGAAGGACGTCTTCGTCATGGACGCGGTTGACCTCGGAACCGGGGCGATCGACGCATGGATGCAGAGACTGGACGGCGCCAATCCCGAACAGGAAATGATATTCGGGAAGGTCGCCCCCGCACAGAAGAATATCCTCGTTGGGAAATCACGGGACGCCTGCCGCCATTTCGTCGCGCAGGTGATCGCCCGCTTGGCCGGAAAAAGCGGCAACGGCTCCTCGATCGCCCGGCGACTCCGTTCGGGGGTTTCCGCGGGCGGAGAGAAGGGCGCTGGCGCGGCTCTCGCGCTGGGCAACCTGGACCGGAGGGACGTAGACGGTTCCTGCCGGAGATCCCTCAACGAAGCTCTCGGCGGCTACAGCGATATCCTCAAGGAATCGGCCGCCCTGGCGCTTATGCGCGTGGGAGACGCCGAGAACGCCTCCAACCTGATCGTCGTGGCCGTCGCCGCCGCCCGCGAGACGCAGGCGGACTCGCCGAAGGTGCGAGCCTCGATCGCCGCTCTCCGGGCGTTGGCGGTGCTCAAACCCCGTGACAAACTTTCCATTTCGAAGCTGGGAGAACTGGTGGGAGACGAGCCGGAAGACAAGCTGGCCTCCAAGAAGGCCCTCCTGGCGATTCTCCGGAAGTTCGCTTGCGAGGCTCTGGAAAACATGGCGGACGCCTCCATCGCGCCGATGATCCTGCGCGCCCGTCGGGACACGATCGGAACCGTCCGCAGCGCCGCCGCTTCGGCCATCCGGAAAATCCACACCCAGGATTCGACGATGGCGCTAAAGTTCGCTGGGATCCTGAAGAACGAGGATACCCCCCCGGCCGACCGGATCGGAGCCGCCCTCGCCCTCGGCGATACCGGGCAGGCCGCCCGCGCCTACGACCTCGTTTACCGGATCATGGACGAAAACGCCCCGCGTGTTCTTCGGGATCCCGATCCCGCGGTCCGCGCCGCCGCCTGTCGCGCCCTCGGGGAAATCGGCGACCACTCGCAGTTCACCATCGAAGCTCTTTTCGCGGGGATGTCCGACGACGCCGAAGAGGTCCGCCAGCAGGCCTACGCCTCCATCCGGCGGATCGTCGGAAAGGACGTCGCCAAGAAACACACCCTTAAAATCCGCGAGGGAGAAGGGAAAAACGCCGAGGACCACGAGTACAAGGGATGGTACAGCGAATCCGACCGAAACCAGTTCCTCAAGACCTGGCGCGCCTGGTACAAGCGGAACAAGGGCAATTTCACCAGGATGCCTCCCCGGGACGCGTGACCGCGGGTTTATCCTTGCCTTGATTCGGCGTACCCGGCCGATAGAATACAGTAGAAGATGAAGTATTCCGGATCCATGGCTGTACGCAGGGATCAGCACATTTCGGTGGGCGTTCTCGTCCTGAACCGGTACTACGCCGCCATCCGCATTATTCCCGCCCGGCGCGCTTTCCGACTCCTCTGGAAGGACTCTGCCGAGGCGGTCGAACAGGAGGCGGGGGAATACCGGACGTTCGATCTCACCGGCTGGCTGGACCATTCCAGGGAACACGGCGTCCGTCCCCGGAAATACGAACGAATCATCCATACCCCGAGCCGGCCCGTACTGGTCCCCCGCATCATCCGGCTTCTTCGGTACGACAAGATCCCCCGGCGGTCGGTGAAACTGACCCGGAAAAACGTCCTCGTCCGGGACGGCCACCGGTGCCAGTATTGCGGGAAACAATTTCCGGACAAGAAACTGAGCGTCGATCATATCCATCCGCGGTCGAAGGGTGGCCAGACCTTCTGGGAAAACGTCGTCGCGGCGTGCCGGAAATGCAATACACGGAAGGGCGGGAAACTCCTCAAGGAAACCCGGATGAAACTCCTCCGGAAACCCTGGAAACCGAAAGGAGCCCCCTTGGTCCGCGCGAAGCTCGATTCGATCCGGTACGAAATCTGGACCCACTTCCTCCGCGAGAGCGACTACGCAATGGACGCGGGGTAACAAATTAATGTCCCCATTAATTCCTACGGCTTCGTTTTCTTCAACGCTTCCGCGTAGAGAGGATCCCCCTCCCGGACCTCCATGATCTTCCCGCTCTTCTGCAGGACGAACCCGCTCCCGTCCGGATGATTGCCGATACAGGCGCCGACGGGATGGGAATCCAGGTACATGTTCGCGTTGGAGGAAGGTCCGCAGTAGTCGGTTCCGACGGACCCTGTATTGTCCGAGAGGGGACACCGCAAAAGCTCGGGGAACGACGTGTCCGTTTCGATCCAGAACTCACCGCCGGTCGAGAACGGGAGGGATTTCTTTTCCCCGAGCATCAGGGGGGTCTGTACCATCTTCCACAACTGGCTCAGATTGTTCCGGCACTTGAATTTCTTCACCGCCACGAGGGCGTTGTCACCGGCCGGCTTGTCGCCCACGCAACCGACGAGGAGAAGCGACAGGAGAAACCTCTTCATCCGCCATGCCTCTTACGCAATTCCTTCTCGACTTCTTCGAGAGAGACCCCTCTCGAAGCGAGCAGGACCATCGCATGGTAGATCAGGTCCCCCGCCTCCCCGATTATATCCCCTTTTTTCTTTCCGCGACTCGCCATCAGGAGTTCATTCGCCTCTTCACGCACCTTGTCCCGCAGGAGCGCCGGATCGTCCAAAAGCCGGTTCGTGTAGGACCCCTTCCTGGGGTTCTTCTTTCGATCCCGGATCGTCTCCTCCAGCCGGGGGAGGAAACTACCCCGCCCCCCGCCGAAACAGGTTTCCGTTCCCTCGTGACAGGCGGGTCCGGTCTGTTCGACGCGCGCGAGTATCGTATCCCGGTCGCAATCGTAGTGGAGGCTTTTCACTTTCTGCACATGGCCGGAAGTCTCCCCCTTCTTCCAGTATTTCTCCCGGCTCCGGCTCCAGTAATGCATGAACTTCGACTTTCGCGTCCGCCGAAGCGCCTCCCTGTCCGTCCAGGCGAGCATCAGAACCTCGTTCGTTCGGGCGTCCTGCGCGATTACGGGAATCAGTTTCATCGTACGATCAATCCTTTCTCTCGAAGGAAATCTTTTACCCCCCCCACCGTCCACTCTGCGTAATGAAAGATCGACGCCGCCAACGCCGCTTCCGCCCTGCCCTTCGTAAGCACTTCGTAGATATGGTCGGGAGAACCGCATCCCCCCGAAGCGATCACCGGCACGGGCACCGCTTCGGCGACCGCCGCGGTCACCTCAATGTCGTACCCGTCCTTCGTCCCGTCTGCGTCGATGCTCGTCAGCAGGATCTCACCCGCCCCGAGATCGCAGACTTTCCTGGCCCAGTCGACCGTATTCAGGCCGGTCGGCTTCCGTCCCGCGTGCGTGAAGACACGGTCCTCGCCCCCCTCCCGCTTCGAATCGATCGCGATCACGACGCACTGCGCCCCGAAATCGCGGGACGCTTCCGTGATCAACCCGGGGGTTTCGACCGCGGAGGTGTTGAGGGATATCCTGTCGGCGCCCGACCGGAGGGTCTCCCGGAAATCGTCGTACGTGCGAACCCCGCCGCCGATGGTCAGCGGAATGAAAAGTCGTTCCGCGGTCGCCCGCGCAGTCTCCAGCAGGGTCGCCCGCCCTTCGATCGTGGCGGTGATGTCGAGAAAGACGACCTCGTCCGCGCCTTCCTTCTCGTACCGGACGGCGAGTTCCGCCGGGTCGCCCACGTCCCGAAGACCCTCGAACTTAACCCCCTTGACGACGCGGCCGTGGCGAATATCGAGACAGGGAATGATGCGTTTCGCCAGCATCAGGCTACTTCCATTTCACGTGCCCCTTCGTACTGCGCAATTCCCCGCTGGGACGGGTCGCCTCGAAAAGGGCCATGCCGAGCGCCTTGAAACAGGCCTCGTTGACGTGGTGGAAGTTTTTTCCCCGGACCACGACGTTATGAAGCGTGATCCTCGCTTCCATCGCGAAACTGCGCATGAAGTGCGCCAGCATCTCGTCGGGAAGATCCATGTGGCAGTAGGGCCGGTCGACGAGATCGATGCTGACGGTGACGAGCGCGTCATCCATCGGGACCGTCGCGGTTCCGATCCGGTGAATGGGGCGATCCCGGAGCGCGTCCTTCAACGCCCGTCCGAGCGTGATCGCCACGTCCTCGTTTATATGATGGTGGAAGTCGCCGTTGGCGGCGATCCGGATATCGAACCTGCTGAATCTCGCGAGCGATTCAAGCATGTGTTTCAACCACCGGTCGGGAATCGAAATGTCCGACTTCCCGGTTCCGTCGAGGTCTATGTTGACCGAAACGTTCGTCTCCTTCGTCTTCCGTTTCAGCCGTTTTTTTCTCTTCACCGTTTTCTTCTTAGCCATCGTTCTCCTCTTCCACCAGCGAAGCCGCTTCTCCGTACGTGAATCTATCGAGATAGATCGCCGAGCCGAGCACGATTCCATGCGCGCCCAGGTCGCGAAACCCGCGTACATCCTGCAGTGTACTGATTCCCCCGGAATGAATCACCGGCCGTGGGGACCGGGATTGAATTTCCTCCGCGGGTCCCCAGTCGACGCCCCCGCCCTTCCCTTCCACGTCCACGTTCGTGTAGAGCACCGCGGCCACGGGAAGTTCCCCGATCCGGCCGAGAACGGTCGTGAGATTCTCCGGGGTTCCCGACTGCCATCCCCGGACCAGGATGTCGAGTCCCCTTCCGTCGATCGATACGACCAGTTTTTCCGGGTGGAGGGCCGCCATCGCGGCGAGCCAGGGCGGATCCTCCACGGCGCGGGTCCCCACCACGAGGCGATCCGCGTCGAAACGGTCCAACCGATTTTCATCCCGAAGTCCGCCGCCCACCTGGACTTTCACGTTCGCCGCGCGGGCCTTTTTCAAAATTCTGTCGATGACGTCGTCGTTGTTTCCCGACCCGAGCGCGCCGTCCAGGTCGACCAGGTGGAGCCATTTCGCCCCCTCGTCGATCCACCGGTCGGCGATTTCGCCGGGCGCGCCGTAATCCCGCTCGGGATGGAGATGATCGCTTCCCAGTTTCACCACCCGGCCGCCGAGAAGATCTATCGCCGGCAGGAGAATCACGTGCGTTCCCCCGCGAAGGCGACGAAGTTCCGGAGGAATAGTTGACCGGCCTCGCTCGATTTTTCGGGGTGAAACTGGACTCCCCACGCGTTCTTCCATGTCGTCGCGGCGGCGAACCTGTCGCCGTAATCGCCCGTGGCGACGCATCCCTCCCCGCACCCCGAGGGGGCGAAGGAATGGACGAAATAGAAAAAAGCGGCGGGAGAAATCCCCTGGAAGAGTCCCTCTCCCCCGTGGTGTACCTGGTTCCACCCTATATGGGGAAGTCTCTGGTGACGAAGTTTCCGGACCTGGCCACGAAGCAGTCCGATGCCGGACCCTCCTCCTTCTTCGCTCGTTTCATGGAGAAGGTGCATCCCGATGCAGACGCCGAGCGCGGGGAGACCCTCTTCCAGTTTCTGAAGGATCGCCTCCCGGACGGGGGCGATCGATTCCGCCACCTTTGAGAATGCGCCGACCCCGGGAAGAAGAAGGACGCGGGCGTTCAGGATCCTGTCGGGATCCTCCTCCACGGAAACCTCCGCCCCGGCCGCGTCCACCGCTTTCTTCAGGCTGTGGATGTTTCCAACGCCGTAATCGAAGAGGGTTACCGGCAGTTTCATTCCGATTCCCGCCTCCATGCGACCATCGCCCCGAGAAACCGGTCGTTGATCTCCCGGGGGCCGAGCGTCACGCGAATCCAGCCGTTCCTGTCGGGAAAATCCCGAACGAGAATCTTCCTGTCGGCCAGGAACGATTTCACCACGGGAGCGTATCCCACGTCCACGAAGAGAAAATTTGCGTCGCTCGGGGAGACAGTGCACCCCAATTTTTCCAATTCAACGGAGACGCGCGGTCTTTCGGAACGGATGGTCTCCACGGTACGCTCGAGCCACGACCTGTCGGCCAACGCCTCGAGGGCGACCTCCTCATGAAAGGCTCCCACTTCGAACGCCGCCTTGACCCGGTACAGGTTTTCGATCAGCGGGGCGGGTCCGATCGCGTAGCCGACGCGGATCCCCGCGAGGCCGTGCGCCTTGGAGAAGGTCCGGAGAACGACGAGGTTGTCGAATTCCGAGACGCGTTTCGTGAAGTCCTGTCCGCAGAAATCGGCGTACGCCTCGTCGATCACCACGACGCCGCGGGATTCCCGGATCAACCGTTCAAGATCCTGCGCGGGAAAAGCGTTCCCCGTGGGATTGTTCGGGGAGGCGACAAAGGTCAGGTGACCCCCGGTCTCGAGCATTCCGTTCACGTCGAGTTGAAACCCGGGAAGCAAAAGGGGAACTTCCCGTACCCGGCCCAGGTTCACCCTTCCGCAGAAGGGATACATGACGAAGGTGGGAGTTGCCAGGACCAGCGGGGCTCCCGGGTTGAGAAACGCTTTCGCCAGGTGATCGATCAGACCGTCCGATCCGTTTCCGACGATGACCTGGGCGGGATCGACGTCATGTTCCCGGGCGAGGGCCTTCACGAGGCGGGAGGAAATCCCGGAGGGGTACCCGGCCAGGTTCATATCGTCCACCCGGGAGAGGGCGGGATTCTCCCCGAAGAGGCTCGTGTTGGCATCCATCCGGAGGAAGCCGGGGCGCGGTTCGGGATAGGCCGGGGGCTTCCCCGCCCGGATCGATTTTCGGACAAACTCTTCAGGAATCATCGCGGATCCCGATCGAAGCCGCGTGCCCCTCGAGTTTCTCCACCCCGGCCATCGTCATGGCGGTTTTCCGCAGGGAGGAAAGTCCCGCCGGGGAAAGATTCTGCCAGGAAATGGTTTTCACGAAGGTGTTGGCGGTCAGGCCTCCAACGCGGCGGGAATTCCCCAGGGTGGGAAGGATGGAGTTGGGTCCCGCGCAATAATCTCCGATCGCCACGGGAGAATGTTCGCCGAGGAAGACCGAGCCTGCGTTGACGATGGAATCGAGCACCCGCTCGGGATTCCGGCAGGAAAGGACCAGGTGTTCGGGGGCGTACAGGTTGGAGAAAGAGACCGCTTCCTCCAGGGTAGGGGCGACGAGGAGGGCTCCATGCTCCTCCAAAGCTGCGCCAATGACCTCGGTCCGTTCACGCCCTTCCACCTGCTCGGCGAGTTCCTTTCCCACAGCTTCCGCCTGTTCCGGGGAGGTGGTAACGAGGATGGAACACGCGTCGGGCGCGTGCTCGGCTTGCGCGATCAGTTCCGCGGCGATCCAACGGGCGGAAGTCGTTCCGTCCGAGAGTACGAGGATCTCCGAGGGCCCGGCGATGAAATCGATCGCCACGTCATCGGAGACGATTTTTTTCGCGGCGGTGACGAACCGGTTCCCGGGTCCCGCGATCACGTCGCAGCGAGGGACGCTCTCCGTTCCGTACGCCATCGCGGCGACGGCGTGCGCACCGCCCAGAAGGAAGACCCGGCCGATTCCCGCAACTCCGGCCGCGAAGAGGACCGCATCCGGAAGGGTTCCTTCGCGGGTCGGGGGAGAGCAGAGAACCAGTTCGCCGACCCCGGCCACGTTCGCGGGAGCGGAAGCCATGAGCACCATCGAGGGGTAGACGGCGAGCCCCCCCGGGGCGTACAGCCCGGCGCGTCGAAAAGGAACCACCTTTCGCCCGAGAGAGACTCCCGGGCGGGGCTCCATTTCAAAATCGTGAAGGACTCCTTCCCGGTGGTAGGCGAGGATATTGTCGTACGCGGTTCGGATGGCCTCCCGGACCTCTTCGGAAAGCCGGTCGGCCGACGCGTCAATTTTCCAGCGGGGAACTTCGAACGAGGAAAGCTCCACCCCGTCGAACTCCCGGGTGAATTTTCGAAGAGCGGAGTCGCCTTCTTTCCGGACTTCCTCCACGATCGCCCGGGAGGACGCGACGGTCTTCCCGTCCATGACGGAGGAACGATCTATCCGGTAACCGGCGACGGGCCGGACCGGGATCATGGCATCATTCTCTCGATGGGGAGGATCAGTATCCCGGAGGCGCCGGCGGCCTTCAGGTCGGAGAGTATTGAGTTGATCTCGTCCTCGTCGACCACGGCATGGACCGCGAAACGATTCTTCACCGCGAGCGGCAGAACGGTGGAGCCCCGGAGGCCGGGAAGGATCTCCTCCACTTTCTCAAGGTTCGCGGAATCCACGTTGGCCATCAGGTACCGTTTCCGGGAAGCAGCCTTGACGCTTTCAAATGCCGCGACGAGTTTGTCGATCTCTTTCTTCCGGCGGCGTACGGATTCTGAATTACCGATCAGGATCGCCCGGGAATTCATGATCACGTCTATCAGGCTGAGATGGTTCTGCTGGAGCGTCGCGCCCGTCTGGGTGATATCCACGATGAGGTCGGCCACGCCGATGGCGGGGGTGATTTCCGCCGCCCCGCTGATGGGAACGACCGTGACGTCCTTCTTTCGTTCCTTGAAGTACCGGGCGACGATGTTGGGATAGCTGGTGGCGACCTTCGCCTTTGCGGGGATTTCGTCCGGATGGGTGATGGAGGAATTGTCGGGAGCGGCGACGACGAGTTTGCACTTGCCGAAGGAGAACTCGTGAAGACGTTCCACCCGGCAGCCGGTCTCCTCCACGAGATCCTGGCCGGTGATTCCGAGGTCCGCCGCGCCTTGCTCCACAAATTCGGGGATATCCTGTGCCCTCGTATAGAGAACCTGGACGTTCCCCCCATCCGCATGCACCATGAGGGTCCGTCGTGGATGATGGGGAATGCGGAGGGCGATCGCGCGGAGTATGTCGACCGCATCCTCGTTCAGGCGTCCCTTGTTGGGAATGGCGATTCGAATGGTCATGACGGCGGGCACTGTAGCAAATCCGATTCCCGGGGGCCAGAATGCTTGACAGGGATGGTCGGTTTCCGTATATTTCCGGCTGTCTGGTGATCCAATACTCAGGGTGTAACACGCGTTCCCATTCCGACCACGACCGTTAAGCCCCTGAGGCCGATGATACTGCCGGGGATTTCACTGGCGGGAAAGTAGGTTGTTGCCAGGCGTAATATTGAAAAGCCCTCCCTCGTGGAGGGCTTTTTTTTTGCAAAAAGTAATGGTCCCAGACATCTTTCATTGAAAACAGGCGGAAAACCCGCCTGAACCACCTCTAAATGGCCATTTCAAGGCCGAAAAAACCAAAAAAGGTGTCCGGAATCCTATTTCAGTCGGTGGTGGAGGGGTGGGTCTCTTCGGGCTCGGAGGAATCTCCGCCGGGAAGGTACTCCATGTCTTCTTCGCGGAGAACGAGGAAGGAGAGGACGCTCATGGTTACGAAGAGGGAAACGGGGACAGCGAGGCTCAATCCCTCCCGCATCCCGGCGTAAAACGAGAAGAGGGTCTCCCCCCTTTCCAGCAGGTTTCCCGTCATATCCGCCGCGAAGGCGAACCCCTTCCCCACCACCCAGGAGAGAATCCGGTAGGAAAGGGCGCATCCCACCGTGATGACCAGCCAATGGAGAAGGACGCGCCCGAATTGAGTGCGCACGAACCAGAATACACTCTTCAAAGCCGGTCCGAGCCGTACATTTTCGACCACCATGCAGGCGGGGACCATGATAAGAAGAAGTTCGAGGAGGATCCCGCATCCGACGAGAAGGAGACCCGTCAGGACCGGAACGAAATAGAGGATTCGGATCGCCTGGGCGGCGGTGTCGCTCACCTCCGCCATCCGCCCCATCAGGGAAAGAAGGCCGAAAAGGGCCACCGCGGGGATAAAACCAATCAAGGGGAGAAGGAGGACGGAAGAAATCCGCCGGAGCATCCAGCCCAGGGAGCCACCCACCCGGGGATCCCTTCCCTCGACCTGGAACCGGGTGACGTGGGCGAGGACGAAGGCGATTCCGGAGACGCCGACCCCGACGACGAGGGTCATCGCCCCGTACCGGGCGGAGTCCCCCTGGATGTACCCGCGCAGGAAAAAGGCCAAACCAAGGATCGGAATGAGAAGGAACGCGCTCAGCAGGATATTCCGGGGAGCAAGCCCGTGGGAAAGGGCGCGCAGAAGATCGGTCGGGGAAAAATATTTACCCTCCATGGCCTCGGAAGAACTGGCGCCGGGCGATTCCGGTACAGGGTCGGGCTCCGGTTCTGGAGGGGGGATTTCTTTCAGCGGCCTTCGGCGTGTTTTTCTCTGGATGTCCTCGCCCGACGAAAACAGGGAGCCAAGTTCGGGAACATCACGGGCGGCGTGCCACGTTCCCCCGCTTCTGCGCACGAGGTCGGTTTCGAGGATCTTTCCCCCGCCGATCAGGCTACGGAGGTCTTGGAGGGAAAGCAGGTCTGGCTGTTCGGGGAGTCCGACCATCCAATCCTTCGAAGAATCACCGGTCATAGCGCCATCATTTTTTTCAGGGCGTCCAGGCGAACCTGGATCTCCTTCGATTCGATCTCCTTAAGGCGATTCGTTCCGAATTCCTCGACCGCGAACGACCCCATGACCGCTCCGTACACCAGCGAGTTGCGCAGGGACGCTTCATCATCCCCATGCTTCGAGAGGTATCCAAGAACGCCACCGGCGAACGAGTCTCCCGCCCCTGTGGGATCGACGACCCGGTCTGTCGGGTACGCCGGTACGTGGAAGATCATGTCGCGGGTCGCCAGGGTTGCGCCGTGTTCGGCCCGCTTGATAATGATTACGCGCGGCCCCTTGTCGAGCAGGACCCGGATGGCGGAGGCCATGTTGTGCTTCTGCGCGAGTTTCCTCGCTTCCTCGTAGTTGACGCAAAGCGCGTCGACGCGCGCCAGCAGGTTTTCCAGCACCACCCGCTTGGTCTTGATCCAGAGATCCATCGTGTCCATCATCACGAACCGGGGTTGGTCGAGTTGGTCCAGCGTGATCCTCTGGGTATCGGGACTCGCGTTTCCCAGCAGAACGTAGGGGGTGGAGCGGAATTCCTCCGGAACCTCCGGCCGGAAATTCCCGAAGACGTTCAGGTCGACCGAAAGGGTCTCCGCGGAGTCCATCGTCCCCCGGTACCGACCCGTCCAGCGAAAGGTGAGGCCGTCCTCGTGCTTGAGCCCGGAGGTATCGATCCCCTTCGCCTGCAGGGTCTTCACATGTTCGGCGGGAAAGTCCCGGCCGACGACGCCGACCAGGCGGACGTCGGTGAAGTTGCAGGCGCTGAAGGAAAAGTGGGTGGCCGAACCTCCCAGGAGGTCCTTGTGAATCCCCCGGGGGGTTTCCACGCTGTCAAGGGCGATACTACCGACCACGAGTACCTTCGACATGAAACCCCCTTCTCTTCTCTATTCCTGCAGATGAGCCAGGGCCCTGTCGATCCTTTCAAGGGCCCGCTCTTTTCCCAGCAATTGAAGCGTATCGTGCATGGGCGGACTCGCGTCCTTCCCGGTCAGCGCCACCCGTAACGGTTGGGCGACGCGGTTCATCTTTAGATCGTGTTTCTCGGAGAGCGTCTTGAGCATCTCCTCCACCGGTTCCTTCTCCAGCGTCGGAATCGATTCGATCGCCGATCGAAGTTCCCGGAGAACCCCGGGCACGCCTTCCTTTCGAAGCCACTTCCGTTCCGCTTTCTCGGAGTAGGAGATGTCGTCGGTGAGAACGTACCGGATCGCGTCGGAGATTTCGTCCAGCCTGCGCACCCTCGACTGGTGAACCCGGACGGCGGACTTCCACCCCTCCCCCTCCAGCGGATACTTCGCCTCCAGGTACGGCCGGCAAAGGTCCAAGATCCGGTCGGGGTCGGCCTCCCGGATGTAATGGCCGTTCATGAAATCCATCTTGTTCCGGAGGAATCGGGCCGGCGTCGTACTGCACCGTTCCAGCGTGAACGCCTCGATCATTTCCTGCAGGGGCATGAGTTCCCGGTCATCGCCGGGAGACCAGCCGAGGAGAACCAGGAAATTGATGAAGGCTTCCGGAAGGTACCCCGCCTGCCGGGTCTCTTCCACCGAGACCGGGAAGTCGTATTCTTTTCGCTTGCTGATTTTCGCGCCGGAATGATCGAGGATCAGGGGAATATGTCCGAAGACGGGAGGCTCGTACCCAAGCGCGCGGTAGAGGCTGATCTGCTTGGGCGTGTTGGACACGTGGTCGTCGCCCCGGATCACGTGGGTGATCTTCATGTCGACGTCGTCCACGACGACGGCGAGATTGTAGGTCGGGCGGCCGTCCGATTTCAGAATGACCAGGTCGGGATCGTCGGAGAGGTCCCGCCCCATCGGGCCGTGGACCGCGTCGGGCCACTCGATTTTTTCGCGGTCGATCCGGAAGACGAGCGCTTTTCCCTTTCCCTCGTCTTCGCGCCAGTAGGCCCGGCCGGATTCCAGCAATCGCTCCGCCGCCTCGCGGTGTTGATCCACCCGCTTCGACTGGAAGACGGGTTCCTCGTCGCATTTCAATCCGAGCCATTCCAATCCCTCGAGAATGGTCTGGAGGGATTCATCGGAATTTCGTTCGCGATCCGTATCCTCCACGCGCAGGAGAAAGGCCCCCTTCTCGTGCCGGGCGAAGAGGTAGTTATAAAGCGCCGTTCGGGCGCTTCCGATGTGGAAGGATCCCGTCGGGCTCGGGGCAAAACGGACGCGCACTGTCATAACGGGAGCGCATCTTAGGGGCGGCGGGGAAGGCGTGCAAACAAAACTAGGGAATCGGGAAATCGATACGCACGAGGCTGTTGTTGCCGTCGGCGAGGTTCCCGTCGCCGCCATCGGTCAGCACCACCACGACGGAGTCCCCCACGGTCACCGCCCGGGAGAGAAGAGATGCTTGAAGCCCGGAGACCGGGAAGGTTCCCAGCAGGGGGATCGACTCCCGGAAACCGCAGATGGCCACCTCGTTGGACGAAGAGAGGGTGAGTGCGGCCCATTCCGCGTTGTCGAAGATGGCCGGGGTCGCGGCCACATCCAGGGTTCCCACCGTGATCGTCTCCAACGGGAGAGGTCCGACACTGGGAAGCCCGATTTCGAGATAATCGAGCACACCGCTTCCGAGTTCGATTCCGACCAACTGGGCGCCGACGAAAAGACCCGAATTTTCGTCAAAGAGACTGGTCGTGCGGAAGGCGCTCACGAGGGTCGAGAGGGCGACATTGGGCATGGCCGCGGGGGAACCCTGGGCGGTAAGGATTCCCGTGGCCGGAATTTGGGCCAGGTATTGAACCGCGCTGACGCCCAGGTCCTGCACGGGGACGGCGATTTCCACCGAACTCAGGGAAAGGAACATTCCGGTGATATTCGGGAGAGTCTGCAGGGACCAAATAGCCTGCCCGCCATATATTTCCACCAGTTCATCGTCCGCGTTTCCCATCCCCGGAATCGTGGGTCCCGGTCTCATGTAGATGGCCTTTGAGGAATTCCGGGGAATGACTTCGGAGAGGGTCTGGTCCAGTCCCCCCGGGATACCGGTCATGCTCCTGGCGTCGACCGTGTTCGCACCAGCATCGTATTGAATGAAATGCACCGTATCGTTCAAGTCCCCCCAGAGGGCGTCGCTCCCGGGACTTCCCACGGTAACGATCTGACCATCGTCGCCGTTGAGCCTGCAGGTGCTGTTCAGGGGGTCGAGGAAACCGATCTCCTCATGGACGACGGTGCCGGCGCTGAAATTGACGAAGGTGACGGTATCGTCCGCGCTTCCCCATACAGAATCTTTTCCGGTCGTGATCACCGCCGCTCCGTTTTCCCCGAGCCGGACGGGACGGGCGATGGGATTGGAAGAGAGGCCCCCTTCCGTCGCTCCGACCGGGTCTTCCGACCCGACGACGACGGACTGGGTGGAGAAACTTCCGGCCTGGACCTCGACCAGGACGAGCGTATCGTCCTTGGTCCCCACCGTCGCATCGATTCCCGACGTCGCCAGGAGAACCTTTCGGGACCACACCCTACCAAGGGCGGGCTGAATAATATTGGTGATCTCGGGCGCCGTCATGATGAAGGTAAGATTGGACCCCGCATCGAAGCGCACCAGTTGATCGTTGGAAACGAAAACCACGTCGTCGTTGTCATGTTTCGAAGGGAGAGAAAGCGCGGAGTCCAGGTTGCCGATCGGATGGATCGTGGACGTGCCGTTCGTCGCCGTTCCGCTGAGCGGCAGAATGAACAACGGGGTCTCCCCGGCGCTCGTGGTGATCTCCTCCGAAGGCGTGGTGCTC
>PVBE010068844.1_pt1 | contig 16863 bp, 13 predicted proteins | sample 1631181 | NCBI WGS metagenome assembly PVBE01 (sample SAMN08397723, study PRJNA350692) | Marine metagenome, whole genome shotgun sequencing project. | isolation source: water | place: Pacific Ocean | collected 2012-04 | reverse complement strand
TTTAATTGTTTCTGCCACTACTCTGCTATCTGCAGTGCCGGCTAAGTTAACGGCTTGTACCCATAACTCTGCTAGATCGGCACCTAAGATAAAGCGTCCGCTAGCTGGCGGGATTCCATCGATATTCTGAAAGTATTCTGCTGCCTGGTTAACTCCTATGTAGGGGTCATCCCCTCTCGTCCCCGCAAAAGAGACCATCCTAAAGTCACCTAAAGCTTGAATGTCGGAAGTAAAAAATGATGCGCTATCTAGAGAGGGGCCGGCAACTATTGGAGTTAGCCAGCCAGCTCCTCGGATTAATTGCAGGGTGAGGACCCCTACTCGGTTTGTCGCACATACTGCGATTACGTCCACATCAAGTGATCCTTTTCTGTCAGCTGGCCCTATAACAGATGGTGCTGTCACCATATTTACCGCTGACTCTACGGTGGAACGGCCACCTAAACTTCCCCATCGATCTCTAAAGGCGATACATTCTTGAATCGTTTCCGGAACAGTATCGTCCCAAAATATTGCAGTTGTTCGGTTTCCTTCATCCCAAAGGAAATCAGCTAGCTGAGCCCCATAGACTTTTGGGCGGGTGACCATTGAAAAAGCAAGCGTATCTACCTCACCTAAGCCCCAATCTTCCTCCGAAGCGCAGGGAGATATGAGAAGGACTTCCGCTTCTTTCGCTCTTTTGACCGCTGGGGCAGCATAATCTAATTCGCAGGTAACTACTAACAGTTGGACACCTGCTCGGATTAACTTCTCTGCGGCGCTATCTATTGAGGAAAGACGAGATTCGCCATTCTCTCTAAGGACCTCGACCTCTTTATTCAATAATCCGCCTTGCCGGTTAATTTCTTCTATCATCCCGACAAAAGCAACCCCTGGCTGACGGTCATATGCCGACATGACATTCTCTTCGTCTATGATCACTCCGACCCGGAGTACACCCTCATCTTCAATGACCTCAACTGCATCTGATTGAGTAGTTACCTGCCCGCTAGATTCTGGTTCCTTAGGGCTTAAAACAGGTGTTTCTTCTACTATGGCGCTTTCTTGGGATTCAGGGTCTATTTGGTCGGCATTGGAACACGAGAATAGGCATAGTGCTAAAAGGCTTGCCGCAAGGCATCGAAGCGGATAGTGCATGGGATTGATATTAGCTACCTTCTAAGAAAACACATGGCAGGAACCACGATGAAAGTTAAATCGCCTGTAATTCACGAAGCTCCCCGATCTGCTCCCAGCTATACCCCAGCTCTAGGAGGATTTCTTCTGTGTGTTGTCCGAGTTCTGGAGCTGAGGCTGACGGTGTAGTTGGAGTTTCTGACATCTTGATCGGAGACCCAACGACTTTTTTTGTTTCTCCATTGAAGTCTTCTAGCTCCACGATGTAGTCATTGGTAGCCACAAGCGGATCTGCCGCAGCTTGGGCGTAATCGTTGACTGGGGCATAGCGAACTTCCATCCGGTCGAGAATATCAGCCCACTCCTTAGTGGTTTTGGTTTTGAATCCATCCGCTAAAAGGCGAAACAGCTCTTGCCTTATCTCTGTCGTGTAAATCACAGGGGCGAAGCGTTCATCATCGATTAGTTCCGGTACTCCCGCAGCTTGATATAACGCCTCTCTCTTATCAGGGAGAACTCCGACCAGAGCTATATATCCATCGGAGGTTTCTAGAATCCCATATGCCATTGGAAGTAATGGGTGCCCTCCATTACTGCGGCCAGGGACTTCCCCCGTCATCAGATACGCAGTGTATTCAGATGCCTGCGCATATATTTGTCCTCCAAGAAGCGAAACGTCCACCCTTTGTCCTTTGCCAGTGATATTTCGAGAAACTAGCGCTGCGAGAATACCTACAGTCATATTCATGCTTCCAATGTGGTCAGCGATCGTGGCGCCCACTGGTGTGGGAGGTTCACCATCAGAACCAGTGGTACTGATAAGTCCTCCAGCTGCTTGCCCAGCAAGGTCAGCTCCTTCACGGTCAGCTCCTTTCCCCTCAGGTCCAAATGTCGACCCCATTGCATAAATCAAACCAGGATTTGTTTGGCTTAATGTTTCATACCCCAGACCCCATGACTCAAGAGTTCCAGGTTTAAAATTAGCTACTAGGACATCAGCAGTATCGACTAATTTACGAAAGATGTCTGCTCCTTCGGCGACACGAAGATCAATGGTTACACTTCTTTTCCCTCTGTTGCAGGCTTCAAAATATGGGGTGCGTAAATCTTGCATAGAAATAGGTATCCACCTTGCCATATCACCCATGCCCGGAAGTTCTACCTTTATGACTTCTGCCCCTAAGTCTTTAAGTGTTTGACCTGCTTGTGGGCCCTGAACTAGTAAACCCACATCTACGACTCTTAAACCATCTAACGCCCCCATATCTTTCCCCTTTACATGATCGGATTCTGAACTATTTACTAGAAACTTACTTCACATCCCAAAGGAAGAAGAATTAGAGTTAATATTTGCTATAGAAATAGGAATACCTATTTTGGGTCGCACATTGGCCTTGACTTTGAGTATTCTCGCCCCAGAGGAATCGTAATATTTATGAAAGAGGAATCATGAGTAAATTAGTTGAAGGAAAAGTTGCCCTAATTACTGGAGCAGCTGGAGGCATCGGACGTGAACATGCCTTGATGCTTGCTTCGCATGGAGCCAAGGTCGTCGTGAATGACCTTGGTGGAGACCGACATGGTGTAGGTGAGGATCTTTCAGCTGCCCAAAAAGTCGTCGAGGAAATTAAATCCTTCGGTGGTGAAGCCGTTGTCAATGGCGGGAACGTTGCAGATTTTACCGCAGCGAAGGAAATGATCGAACAAGCAGTAGATACTTTTGGAGACCTAAATATTGTGATCAATAACGCGGGGATTCTTCGCGACCGAATGCTTTTTTCCCTGAACGAGGACGATTGGGATGCGATTATGAGCGTGCATCTCAAAGGGACTTTCGGCCCTTCACATCATGCAGCTGTGTATTGGAGAAATAAAGCAAAAGCAGGTGAGGAGACCTACGGAAGAATTATTAATACCTCTTCACCATCCGGAATCTACGGGAATATAGGCCAAAGCAATTACGGAGCTGCGAAAGCAGGTATCGCCGCATTTACCGTCATAACTGCAATGGAGCTAGCAAAATACAATGTTACTGTTAATGCCCTCGTTCCTGCGGCCCTATCGAGGATGACTGCAGACCTTGTAGGTATGGATGGATTAACTGATGAACAGAAGGAGTCTATGTCTCCAAGGTGGCAGGCAGTAACAGCAACATGGCTTTGTAGCGAAGCTGCAAGCAAGGTAACAGGTCGGCTTTTTGACATTCGCGGGAATCAATTAGGAATTGCTGAGGGCTGGAGTTTGGGGCCTGTTGGCACTCAACCTGATGACCCGACAGAACTAGGACCTCTCATGGAGGAACTAATGTCCAAGGCGGCCTTAAATGCGAATATGGGTGGAAAACCACAAGGTGGATCTGGACGTCCAGAAAACGAGATCTAGCAACCGTTTATTCCAAAGGTGTCAATAACTCAAAACCAAGTTCTGCAGCTGCTGGTATTTGCCGATGATCAAGGGTGAGATATTTCACAGGTCTGGGTAGTCGATCAATCGCAGCAAAATGAAGAGCGTCAACGAGCCTTAATCCAAATCTGGAACCGAGTTCAGAAGCATGACTGATACAGCGGCCGTCTAGCGGAACCACATGGAATGAGTCCCAATCAGCATTAAATTGAAGGGTCAATTCGCTATGTTGTGAAGGTGAAATAGATGCTCGATGCAACGTAAGTAGCGCTTCTGCCCTGACCAGCTCAGAAGCACACCAAATATGGGTTCGGTCCATTTCTTCTAGAACCATTGCCCTATGATCTCCAGGAAGGTATCGAAGTACTAAAGCAGAAGTATCAATCGCTAGAATCACGTGCCGCGCAACTCCTGAAGTATTCGATCTATAGATATATCAATCGGAGTCAGGGCAGGCTTGCCATGTGGAGGTTTGTCTTCGTTTTTAGGGCGGTTAAGTAACCCTGCAGCTACAAGATCATCTAGAGTCGGTTCGCCTTCTGGTTCTAGAGGGCCAATTTGTGCAATGGGATGCCCATCTAGTGTGACGATAATGCGATCGCCAGATGCAGCTCTTTTGAGGTACGTCGCAATCTCCGCTCTAAGTTCTCTTACCCCGATATGGTTTTGGCTTCCCACCCCACCACAATACCGTAATGCGTACTCCGATGTACACATTTGGATGTGCCAAATTGTCTTCTTGCGCATATGCTGTTCAAAGAATCAGACCAACAAACAGTAAGAACGAAGATTTAGGAGCAATACCATGAACTTTGCATTTTCAGAAGAGCAAGAAACCCTTAGGGAATTTGTTCGTAATTTCCTTGAGGAAAAATCATCTGAAGCAGCTGTCCGCGAACAAATGGACACCGACAATGGTTACGACCCCGATGTTTGGCAACAGATGAGTGAACAAATGGGACTTCAAAGCCTTATCGTCCCAGAAGAATTCGGAGGACAAGGGTTCGGGTATGTTGAGCTCATCGTAGTGCTAGAAGAAATGGGGAGATCCCTTCTTTGCGCACCCTTCTTCTCAAGCGTTGTCCTCGCCGCAAATACCCTCATTCATTCCGATGATGCAACAGCAAAATCTAATCTTCTCCCTCAAATTGCAAGTGGCACGATAGCAACGCTTGCATTCACCGAGGAAAATGGGAAATGGGATGAAGGCGGAATCACAATGCAAGCATCTGAATCTGATGGCGGATACACGCTCGATGGTTCAAAGATGTACGTACTCGATGGGAATACTGCTGAAATAATCCTTGTTGCAGCCCGAACCGCTAACGGCGTAAGCCTCTTTCACGTTGATGCTGGGGCCGATGGACTGACAAGAACCTCGCTTGCAACGATGGACCAAACACGAAAACAATCTAAGCTTGATTTCTCTGGCACCCCCGCCACCCTTATTGGCGAAGATGGGAAAGGCTGGGACACGCTATCCACAGTTTTGGATCTTGCCGCTGTCGGCCTTGCCGCTGAACAAGTCGGTGGAGCTCAAATGTGCCTAGACATGGCTGTTGAGTACGCAAAGGTACGAGTTCAATTTGGTCGCCCAATTGGCTCTTTCCAAGCAATTAAACATAAGTGCGCTGATATGTTACTTGAAGTCGAATCTGCCAAATCAGCAGCATATTATGCTGGCTGGTGTGCTGCGGAAATGAATGACGAGCTTCCCTCAACAGCAAGTCTGGCAAAAGCTTATTGCTCAGAAGCTTACTTCCATGCTGCAGCTGAAAATATCCAGATCCATGGAGGTATCGGATTTACTTGGGAACACCCTGCCCACCTCTATTTCAAGAGGGCAAAGAGCTCAGAGCTTCTATTTGGGGATCCGACATACCACCGCGAGTTGCTCGCTCAGAGGATAGGTATCTAGCAGCAACTAGTAATCTCCTTACTTAAAAAGGTTGCGTTATGTAGCCTAAGCCGTCCCGCGATAGTCTGTTAACGATGAAAGTAGCAGTCACAGGGGGGACCGGGTTTACAGGTGGCCACACCTTAAGAAAGTTAATTGATGCTGGACACGAACCAGTAGCGTTGGTCCGAAGTGTGGAAAAACTCGAACAAGTTATCGAACTGCACGGTTTGCCTTCAATTGCATATGTGACAGGCGATGTTTCTGACACTGAAGCAGTCTCGAGGCTAATGGATGGGTGCGATGCCGCTATGCATATTGCAGCTGTCACCGGTACTCAAATCCGGAAAATCCCATCTCTCAAAACAACAAATATCGATGGGACACGAATTGTTCTTGAGGAAGCTGCAAGAAGAGAACTGGACCCAATAATCTATGTTTCTTCCCAGAGCACCCTTCATCCGCCTCTAGAAGACCATTACATGGCCAATGGGCCTCTTTCTGACGACCCCATTGGAGTTTATGCACAATCAAAAGTTGAAGGCGAACGCTACGCGCGCAAGCTGCAAGATGAAGGCTACCCGGTTGTTATAGTCTGGCCCTCAGGGATCGTAGGTCCTAATGATGTTGGGATAAGTATTGCTGCTAGCGGCATAGCTCGTCTTTTGAACGTCCCAATTCTCCCCCTTCCTAAAACAGGTGGAGTTCTGATGCATGATGTAAGGGATCTCGCTACAGTCCTCGCCTGTTGTATAGAGAAGAGCAAAGGGCCACGCCATTTCGGCGTTTTCGGGCACTTCTATAACTGGGAAGAAACCAGAACACTCCTGATGAATACCACAGGACGAAAAATAAGGTCACTCCAATTCCCAGATAACCTTTTCCTTGGAATGGGGCACATAGGAGACCTCTTCGACCTCCTTCACCTCCCATTCCCCCTTGATTATTCGACAGCGCAGTTCATGACTAGCCTTCGACCTGGAGATGACCTCCATACCCGCCAAGAATTCAATATAGAGTGGCGGCCGTTAGAAGAAAGCTTCTTTGATACCCTGCAGTGGCTAGTGCAGCAAGGGCACCTAAAATCTCGGAAGGTTCCCTCGTTACTCTAGGTTCATAGACAGGGAACTTACGTATTCTCATTTTCTACTATTTCTAGAATCTTGTTGAATACATTGGGCTTCGCATCGGCAGTAACCGCCCATGAAGGAATCAACGGCAATTCCATCGGTCGGGTAAGGTATTGTTCCCCTGCCGCAGTTATGGTTTGTGCAAACATTTCAACCAATTGTTCTTCTCTATACCGATCTACGGGGAACCCATTCATCTCAGCATCATGGGTGTAGTGATCCACAAAGTCTAAAGCAGTGCGATAATACGTGGCCTTAAGAGTTCGAAATATCCCTTGAGAAAAGACTTGCCCTCGAATTGCTAGTTTCCGATAGATGGACTTTGTAATATCAGTCGCCATGCGGTGCAGGCCGTGGTCTGGGTCTTCCTCTGACACTATTTGGTGCTTGTGATCGTAGGCGTCTGCAAGGTCAACCTGACACACTCTTCCACTTGTGTAACGTCGATACACTTCGGAAAGAACCCCTATCTCCAAGCCCCAATCGAATGGAATTCTTAACCCAAGGACAACGTCAGCGTTCATGGCACACTCGCCTGCGAGCGGATATCTGAAACTATCCAGATAAGCAAGGTAATCATCCTGTCCAAGAGTTTGCTGCAAAGCCCGAATCAGTGGAGTAACTAATAGTCTTGAAACCCGGCCGTTAAATCCATCGGGATCTGTGCGGAAATAGAAACCTTTGGAAAAAACATACCCAAACGTCGGGTTCGCCACTGGGTAGATCAGTTTCGCGAGCATGTCTCTGGAGTAAGTGACGACGTCAGCATCGTGCATTCCAAGAACAACTCCCCTCCCAGAGGCAAGAAAATATCCCATCGAGTACCAAACGTTTGCCCCTTTCCCACGCTCCACAGGTCCAAGATTCTGATCTGCTAATTCTTTCTGGAGCTCGCGCATGGCAGGCCCATCATTCCAGATAATTCGACAACGAAAATCCAACGCTTGAAATGCTTTTTTTGCTTTTATGAATTGTGCGTGATCAGCATTATCTAGACCGATAATGACTTCATCAAGGTATGTTACTTTCCTTAGTTCAGAAATAATTCTTGGAATAGCATCACCTTCGAATTCTGAGTACAGGGCGGGTATCAAAAGAGAGATTGGCCTTGTCTTCGACCAATCCATCAGATCTGACTCAAGGTCTTCAACTGTCCGGTTTGAGAGATTATGAAATGTGGTTATGACACCATTTTGGAAAAAGTCGCCCACTATTTCCCTTTCGTTTGATGTCTAGAAGGATATGCCTTTTTTTGCTATTTCGTACATGCCTTATTCTGGTAGCAAGCCTTACAGCTCCCAGTTCACTGAGCCTCTTCCGGAGTCAGTTAAAACGTGATTCGCTACTGAAAAAGGTCTACTTCCGAAAAATCCTCTATGGGCGCTTAGCGGGGATGGGTGAGGAGATTCAATAATATGATGCCGATCTAGGTCGATTAATGCTTTTTTCTTTCTGGCGAAAGCCCCCCAGAGGATAAAAACTGTTTTCTCTTTTTTCTCATTTAGCGCGCTGATCACTTGGTCTGTGAAGATTTCCCACCCCTTTCCTTGATGTGACCCCGCCTGATGAGCTCGTACTGTCAAAGTAGCGTTTAAGAGCAGTACTCCTTGACGCGCCCAAGGCTCTAAATTGCCATGATTTGGAATAGCGATGCCCAAGTCGGAGTTCAGCTCCTTGTAAATATTTCTCAGAGATGGAGGTATAGGGGTTCCTTCTTTGACTGAGAAACTCAATCCATGTGCTTGACCCTCACCATGGTATGGGTCTTGGCCAAGAATCAGAATCTTCACATCCTTGTATGCAGTGAGACGAAAAGCTGCGTACACCTCATCGTGCTTTGGAAAGACTTCATGGTGGTTTCGTTCTTCATATACATACTGTTGGAGCTCTTTCCAATAAGGCTTATCAAATTCTTCTTTAAGTAGAGGATTCCAGTCGGTCTTCATGAAATGCAATCTAGCCCAGACCAAGCTGCTGCACATACGTGGAGAGCTGGGCAGCATAATTACCGTATTTCGATTTTCTATTTGAGACCTAGTGAACCCATGGGTAGCATGCCGAAATGGATAATGATTTGAATTCGATAACAGAAGGCATGGCAATCCCGTATGGAGGGAACAAAGTTACCGTTGTCTCAACTGAGCTTGCTGAATCATTTTCCGCTGGAGACTACCTTATTGTCGTCCAAACCACAGGAGACCTTTTGCATATCCCTAGAGATATCTGGGCACTCTCCCAAGAAGCGGTCGGAAACGCATTTACAGCTTTTTCTCATATGGGTTCGGTTACGGATGAGGCCATCACTACGTTCTATGAGTCTTTCGCTAGATACCTAGAACGAGATGATTCGTTTGGGTTAATAGCTGAAGCGAATGCTATCGATGTGCAGGAAGCGAAATCGAAAGATCGATCAACGACACGGTTGGAATTATCGGCAACGATGCGATCGAATATGATCGAAGGCCTCCGCATGTGGAGCCAAACTAGCTCAAGCCGAGGCGAATCGACTGAGATCATCAGCCACGATGGGTGGACTGTTAACCAACTCACAGCAGGACTGGGCGTTGTTGGATTTGTCTTTGAGGGCCGTCCAAATGTTTTCGCTGATGCTACAGGTGTTCTTCGGTCAGGCAATACTGTTGTTTTTCGCATAGGCTCTGATGCCCTGCAAACTGCCAACGCTATAGCGGAATATGCACTCAACCCTGCCCTAGTTGAATCTGGGTTACCTCTTGGCGCTGTTTCTCTTGTGAATAGCCCTGCGCGATCAGCTGGGTACGCAATGTTCTCTGATGAGCGCTTAGCCCTTGCCGTAGCCCGCGGCTCAGGTCCAGCCGTAGCTCAACTGGGCGCAGTAGCTCGACAAGCAGGGATCCCTGTCAGTTTGCATGGAACTGGTGGCGCATGGATCATGGCAGGTGAAAGTGCCGACCAAGATAGATTCAAAAGTGCCATATTTCATTCCTTAGATAGGAAAGTGTGCAATACCCTAAATACTTGTTGCATCCCAAAATCCCGAGCTCATGACCTTGTCCCGGTGTCTCTTGAAGCATTAGCCCAAGCGGGCCAGAGACGAGACGCTCAGAGCAAGCTACATGTTGTTCAATCCTCTGCAGAATACATCCCTGAAGAATGGTTTCAGGAGGTATCCATTGACCGAGCTGAAGGCCCAGTTCCTGAACCTCAAACTGACCTAATCGAGTACGGAGGTCTAGGCCAAGAGTGGGAATGGGAAAACTCACCGGAAGTTTCTCTCGCGATCGTCGACTCAACAGAGCATTCAATAGACCTTTTCAATGAGCACTCGCCACAGTTTGTTGCAAGTTTAATTTCAGAAGATGAAACGGAGCATTCCGATTTCTACAAGTCCGTCAACGCCCCATTTGTCGGTAATGGGTTCACCCGTTGGGTCGATGGACAATATGCGCTTGGCCGCCCTGAATTAGGCTTATCGAACTGGCAATTCGGACGTCTTTTCGGTAGGGGCGGAGTTCTTTCAGGCGATTCTGTCTTCACTATAAGAACGACTGTTGAGCAAACGGACCCAAATATCACTCGCCTTAAATAGAAAGTCTAAGAATCGGGTAAGAATAGTCGCTGAAGCTTGTATTGACGTCACCTCAAACTCATAATGGTCTAAGATCACAGTGTTCTTCAACTTAAGAGGGAATATGAAAAACAAAGCGTCTCTTCTCGTTATCGGATTTATTTCCGTAGTCCTAGCAGCCTGTGGTGGTGGTGGAAGCTCAGGAGGCAATGATGAAGGAACTGTCGTCGGAGTCCAAGGAGGAACGAAAGTAGTTGCTGAAGACGTCATTGCCGAAGCCCAAGAACAAAGAGCCAATAACGAAGACGAAGAAAGCGAAGAACAGACGCTTTCAGTTGAAGATGTCGAAGTTGAAGAACTGAATGAAGCCCCAACTGAAGAAGAAGCAGAGGAAGATATTGAAGTTTCAGAAGCTGAAGAAGATCCTCTAGATGGCCTTCTTAACGCTGTTGCTACCTTTCAGGGGTGTCTTGAAGATGAAGGAGTTGAATTTATAGGGGCCCCCGGACAGCCGGGTCCAGATGGAGAAACCGTAGACCCAAGCGAATTCACGCCCGAATATCTTGGAGCTCTCCAAACGTGCGCTACTCAAAGCAACATTCTTGAAAGCTTCCAAAACTTCAATGAAGCGCAAGAGAATCTAACCCCTGAACAAATATCAGCCCTGAACTTTGGTCTTCCAACATTTGGAGAGTGCCTAGAACGATTAGGGTGGGAAGTAGGCGAACTCGTTCCCGATTCAAGAGGAGCCCTTAGTTTTGGGGAAAATGGAACGGGATTGACACCCCCCGAAGAGAACGAAGACATTTTCCCCATAGATGACATCAACACTTGCCGTCAGGAAGCCACCGCCTACACCGAAGCAAACTACGTTCCTGAAGACGAGAGCTAGGCAATCTACATGAACTACAAAATGGGTTTAGGTGGAGCCATCGTCGTAGCGCTAGTACTTGTAGGAACGCTAGTGTGGCCAGGGATTGACAGCGGAGATAACTCTTCCAATTCCTCAAATGACGGACCCACCTTTGTCGTGGCGCCAGTAGAGCGAAGAACACTCACTGATGATATAACTGTTCGAGGAGAGATCCGAAGAGATCAACTTCAGCGGATAACATCTGGAGTTGATGGACGAGTCAGTACCGTGCTTGTCGAAGATGGCGACACGATCAACGCCGGCGATGTTCTTTATGCTATAGATGGTCGAGCAGCTGTTGCTGTTGATGGAGAATTCTCATTCTTTCGAAGGCTCGATGTTGGCTCTGATGGGCCTGACGTTCTCCAACTAGAAACCATCCTCTCAAATGATGGATTCGAAGTAGGGATTGTGGACCAACTCTTCACTGAAGAGACAAGAGCAGGATTACGTGAATGGCAAATAAACCGAGAATACGGAGGAGAGACACCTGAGCCGAACGAAAATATAGTTGTCTCTTTGCGCTCTAACAGTGCCGGATACACAATTGGAGCCCAAAATACAATCAGTTTTGAACTTGAGCCCAGCGTCCCTAACCAGCCTGTCTCTTTCGAAAGCCACCAATCAGGAACTAGCCGTTCCTTGCTCTTTAACGGAAGCGATACCGAAGGCCCGTATGTAAACGTTTTATTCCAAGAAGACAACAGGCCGAGAATCAATGTCACAGCAAACCCACTAACTGTCGTTGAAGGCACCTCAGCTACGTTCACGTTCACATCAGATATCGAGATGCCGACCGATACTGTCATTGACTATGTAGTAGCTGGCTCAGCAACCGCTGAAGACGACTACGATGATGGACCACTTGATGGGTCATTCATTTTCCCCCAAGGGACTCAATCATTCGACTTGGTAATCCAGACGCTAACTGACGACGAAATTGAAAGCGAAGAAGAAATCATCATTGAAGTTGGAGATGGATTTGGGATAGGCGAAAACCTACCGTACGTACCTGGAGCGCTTCGAGAAGCAAGATTAGCGATCACGAGCCCACCTGGCGATTTCCAAACTATCCACGTTTCAGCTACGACCGTTAGGGTGAACGAAGGGTCGAGCGTTTCATTCGAATTTGAGACCGACCTTATAAGCAACGAAGATACAACAATCACATTTACAACGGGAGGGACTGCAAGATCAGGATCAGATTACTTCCCTGAGGATCTAGAGATTGACCTTCCAGCAAATGCCGAAACAGTCACAGTTACTTTTGAAACAAAGGATGACACAACCGTCGAAAACGATGAAACAATTTCCATCACAGTAACCCCTAATGCAAACGAGACTTATGCAGTTGGAAATCCTTCCTCTGCTTCAACAACCATTGAATCCAACGACCTACCCGAACTCGTGATCGAAGGCGGCGGTTCGATATCTGAAGGTTCCTCCGGAGAATTCGTTATCCGCGCCGACCAGCCAGTAGTCGAAGATACGTCAATAAATTACGCCCTAAGTGGAAGCGCAACACCGGGACGAGACTTTAATGAGCTTTCCGGAACGGTCGTAATGCCCGCCGGCCAGAGCGAAGTTCGGGTAACAATTGAAACGATCGATGACGACGTTATCTTCCTTCCTGGGGACATGGTTGTAGCTTCATGGCCTGCCAGAATCGGGACAGTGTCAGTAGACGACGGAGAATTCATCCTCCTTGGGCAAGAAGTCCTAACCCTAACCGAACCTGACTTCACCATTACCTTGACCTTAAACCCCACTGACCGAGGAAATCTTGAAGTAGGAATGGCAGTGGAAGTAGAGATCCAAGCTAGCGACGAAGAGGCAGTTCCGGGAGTGATCCTCGAACTAGACGAAACAGCAACCGTAACTGGCGATGGGTCGGAAAGATACGAGGGCGTAATTGAAACCTTCGATGTCCTCGATGCTGTAGATGGCGCCAGCGTCAATGTTGACGTCACTCGTGAAGAGAAAGTAGATGTAATTACCGTGCCAGTTGCAGCTGTTCTCCAAGATGGTCAAGGGAACGACGTTGTTCGGGTTGTACTCGTTGACGGGAGCACAACCCAAGTCCAGATTGAAACAGGGTTATCTGAAGGGGCATACGTAGAAGTGACTGAAGGGCTCACCGGAGACGAACTCGTCTTGGTGGAGACCTAATGTCTCCTGAAGCAGAGGCAAGAATAGGGGTCTCTTCTTCTACAAGCAGACTTTTCAGCCTTACCGACGTTTACCGAATTTACGGTGAGGAACCAGTCGCTGTCCATGCGTTAGATGGAGTCTCAGTAGAAATCAATGCAGGAGATTTCATGGCCATTATCGGGCCTTCAGGGTCAGGGAAATCTACCCTATTAGGTCTGCTAGGCTGCTTGGATCTCCCTACGAAAGGTTCAATAAAGGTATCAGGGACAGAGGTTACTGAGCTCGGTGATGCAGAGAGGTCTAAGCTCAGGGGTGATTCTATAGGCTTCGTCTTCCAACAATTTCACCTAATTCCCCACCTTACTGCACTCGGTAATGTGTCAACTGCTCTTCTCTACCGGAATATGACTAAGAATGAAAGAAGGGACCGGGCGATGGCAGCCCTCACAAAGGTGGGGCTTGGAGAACGCCACGACCATCGACCTGTACAAATGTCAGGCGGAGAACAACAGAGGGTGGCGCTAGCGCGAGCCATAGTTACTGAACCACTAATGATTCTCGCTGACGAACCAACAGGAGCTCTCGACACAAAAAATGCCACTATGGTAATGGAAATTTTTCAGAACTTACGGAGTGAAGAAAAGGCGGTCGTAGTCGTAACCCACGATCTAGAGATCGCTGAACAAATGGACCGGGTGGTTTCAATGCGCGACGGGAAAATCATTGCAGACAACCTCAAACAAGAACGAACTGAATCCCTACAAGATCAATTTTGGGAATCAGGCGGCGGAACGAAGCTAGAATAATATGAGTTGGATGCGCGAACTTCTTTCAGTTGCCCTTCGCGGGTTAGCAGCTAGGAAAATGAGGACAGTCCTTATCATGCTCGGCCCTATTCTGGGAGCAGCAGGGATCGTTGCTGCAGTTGGATTGAACGAGTCAGCTAAAGGAGATGTCAGAAAAACTCTCGAGAAACTAGGAACTAATTTAATTGTTGCATCGGCCGATGGAACCTTTAGCGGCGGAGAAGCACCCACACTTCCCGAAGATGCCGTAGATCGAGCTAAGAACGTTTCTACAGTAGATCGTGTAGCAGGTATTACTGAAATAGGAAGCCTTACCGTTCTCCCATCCCAAGGAGGAAGAGATTTTTTCAGAACCATCCCAGTGCCCGTCCTAACAAGCGACCAGAACCTTCTCGAAGTTCTCGATGGGCAGATGCTCTACGGAAGGTTCATTAACGGTGCCGACGAGTCAAACGGGTTCAGATCTGTGGTTATAGGTGAGGATCTAGCGAACGATTACCAATACCTCCCTGGCGAAATCAGAACCATAGATATCAATGGGCAGATTTACGGAGTAGTTGGGATCATAGAGAACGTTGACCTTGTTCCCAAACTAGATACAGCTGTGATTATTCCTAAAGCAGCTGCAGAGGAAGATTTCGATGTTGAACCAAATCCAACGACCCTCTACGTCAGGGCAGTAGAAGGTGCCGTAGACTCTACGGCTGATGCTCTTCCTGTAGCTATCAATTTAGGTGGAGATGAGGGAGTGACCGTAGCTGTCCCCTCTGATCTACTTGAGGCCCAAGGAGCAGTAGATACGACATTAAGAAATGTCCTATTTCTTATGGGAGGTTTAGCCTTGCTAGTGGGCGGTGTCGGGATCGCCAACGTAATGTCTATTTCGGTTATACAACGTTCAGGAGAGATAGGTATCCGGCGAGCCTTAGGGCACACAAAAGGAACTATCGCTTTTCAATTCGTTTTAGAAGCGCTATTCGTTGGCGTCTTAGGGGGAATAGCTGGAGTTGTTGCAGGGATAGGAGTTATTTACCTTGTATCTGCGGTCCTCAATTGGATTGCGACGCTTAACATTCCTCTTTTCCTTGTCGCTGGGGGCATGGCGTTGATAGTGTCTGTCGTCGCCGGTCTCTATCCTGCTTGGAAAGCAGCGAAACTCGAACCTCTTGAGACATTACGTCTAGGGTAAAATTATTACTCGTATTTTGTTCCTTCGGCCTTAAGAAGATCTACCCATCTGGATCCAGCAAAGTCAGTCAGATCACCGGGAAGATACCGGACTTTCTTTATCTCTCCGCTAAATGGGAAAGCACCATTTTCTTCAAATAACCTCCAATTCACAGGCGACTTGCTGTCAATCCCTACATCAATGCCTTGAAATGGCGCCATAGCTAGTAACGCTAAGAGTCCTTTCCGCTCTGCAACTGGTTCATTATTGAGCCCTATCGCAATGTCCCAAGTTAGGAAATCCGGAGGCGTAACGGTTAATTGAACGACAACATTCCCAGCAGGAACTCGGCCACAGTTTATTTCTGTCGTATCTCCGTATCCATTGTGGCTAAAGATAAGCTCACCTGCTTCAATTGCGAAAGAGTACCCGCCTCCTTGATCGCCATGGGCGAGAAGCGTACCCGTATCGCCTGATACGTAGTCGAAAAGGATCTCCACATCCCAATTTCGAAAATTGATCAATTGTTGCGATTTCCAGCGTTCCAACGTTGGTGTTCCCGGGTACAGGGTAGTTTCCGTGACAAGTTCTGCATCCCAAGGCGGTCGCAGAGTCTCTTTTACCATATTTCCCTCATCTAATGGAAAAACCTGATTGTCCCACGCTGCCTGCTGCCATTTTTCTTTAAGTTGTTGAAGCTTTTCAGGGTGCTTTTCAGATAAATCTCGGATTTCTGTTGGATCATTAGCTAGATCATGAAGTTCCCAATTTTCTTGTGAAAAAGGCGTTTGCGGCTTTCGGATAGTCACCGCTGACCATCCTTGGTCATAGAACCCCCGATGCCCGATCATCTCATAATATTGCTCTGGGTGTGTCGAGGTAACTTCAGGATTATTCAGTGATTCGGAAAAACTAGATCCTGCTGCAGGTGGAAGCTCTTCACCGTCTTTTTCCGTCGGGATTTCGATTCCTGCCAAGTCACAAATAGTTGGCAGAAGGTCGGTGACATGCTGATACTGTGTTCTGATTGTGTTCTGGCCCCGAAGTTTTTTCGGCCATGAAATAATTAATGGAACTTGCTGGCCGCCCTGATGCGTATTGGTTTTATACAGTCTGAATGGCGTGTTTGAGGTCATTGCCCACCCCATCGGATAATGAGCTAGAGCTCTTGGGCCTCCAAGTAGATCAAGGCGTTCAAAGTCGGTATCAACACTCTCTAATTCTTTATGCCCTGTGAAGGATAGTAGTGTTCGAAAATACGCTGAAGTGCCTAGCTCTTGTCCTTCTCGTGACCCTCCATTATCTGACGTAAAAACGATGACCGTATTCTCCCACTCACCCATTTCTTCCAAGGCAGACCGCAGCCGTAGAAAATTTTGATCAACGTTATCGACCATCGCTGCAAAGATCTCTTGGTATTTAGCGAAGAGCTCTTTTTCTTTTCTGGTTAGTTCATCCCATGCTTTCACTGCATGGTTCTCTTCATGGTTTCGCTCGGGTAGTTCTGCATCAGGCGGAATGACTCCTATTTCTTTTTGCTTTTCAAATCTTGACTTCCGGACCGCATCCCATCCGGATTCATATTTGTTTCGGTATTTCTCTAAATCCTGCTCTTTAGCTTGAAGCGGAGCATGAACAGCCCCGTGCGAAAAATACATAAACCAAGGTTTCTGAGGGTGGGAGCTCCTTAGCTCTCTGACCATCTTTATTGCCTGATCAGTTAAGTCATCTG
>PVBE011679782.1_pt1 | contig 16864 bp, 18 predicted proteins | sample 1631181 | NCBI WGS metagenome assembly PVBE01 (sample SAMN08397723, study PRJNA350692) | Marine metagenome, whole genome shotgun sequencing project. | isolation source: water | place: Pacific Ocean | collected 2012-04 | reverse complement strand
GGGAGGAGTTCTACGAGGTGTACGAACTCCCTTGGACGGTGGCCTCGCTCAACGTCCGGCTGCGCGAGTGGGAGCAGATCTATAATCATATTCGACCTCACCAGAACCTGGACTACCTGACGCCCGCCCAGGCCCTGGAGACATTCAAAAAAACGGCCCCCGTGTCTCATATGTCTTGAACCCATACACGGGATTGACTTTCCGGAAGAATTGACGATATTGTCAGGGGACAGTGATCAGGAGCAGGAGATTCATGTGGGCGGTTCAGGCGCCGCTCAGGGTTTTTTTCGGCAAACATCGGAAGGAGAGAGTGTGGCAGATCCACTCGCGGTCAAGGTGGACGAAAATCTCGAACGGGCGATCAAAGCCTTGAAAAAAAAGATGGACAAAGAGGGAATCTTCAAGGAGCTTCGCAGGCGTCGCAGTTACGAGAAACCCAGTGTCCGCCGCAGAGCCAAACGAGCAAGGGCCATTCGCGCGCAAAGGAGAAACGCGGTCGCGCGGACAACATAGCCCAAAGCGTCACTTGATGTCTTCTGTCTGACGGACCCATTCATCCAACACGAGGCCCGGGAGTTCCCGCAACGGGAGACGTGTGTTTCAAGCCCCCGACTCGGAATGCTCCGCCTCTCTCACCGCTTTCTTCAAAAGCCGCCTCAGCCGTCCGGACTCGACACGATACTTGAACACCTTTTCCCGGTTCAGAAAACCCACGGGAATCTCTTCGCCGAACCGGGCGAGAAGCTCCGGCCTCCGGGTGATGTCCATCTCTTCCAGCCGCACGCCAAAGCGGGCGCAAATGGGCCGCAACGCTTCCTTCGCCTCGTCGCACAGCCCGCAATCCTCTTTTGAGTAGAGCACCAGCGTCGGCGTCCGTTCGCCCATGCGTTCAGCCCGCGAGGAACCCTGCGTCGGGTTTTGGTTCATGGAGATGAACCCCAGAGCCAGAGGGTGTTGATCCGCGCTCCCGGTTTCCCCTTGGCCTTCCAACCGGCCTACAGGAAGTGGGGGACGACCTCTTTGGCCAGAAGCTCGATGGCGTCCAGGCGGTTCGGGCCGAAGACCTGATAACAGGCGGGGGCCTTGAGACCTCCCGCCGCGAAGGCGTTGAATTTCTCGCAGACATCATCCGGCGTGCCGGAGACCGCCAGCTTGTCCACCCAGGCATCGGGGACGCAAGCCTCCGCTTGTTTCACGTCGCCTTCGTCAAAATGGCCGCGCATCCGGTCGCCGATCTCGAGGCGCTCCTCATCTTCGATTCCGGCCGCCTGGTAGCGCAGCGGCTCCGAGGCGCCCCGGGCGGTGTAGGACGCGATGAGCCCCCGGGCCGCGTCGTTGGCGGCCCGCCGGTCCCGGTCCACCGAAGTGATGATGTAGGAGCGGATGTCGTAGCGGTCCAGGTCCTTTCCCGCCCGTTCGGTCCCCTTGCGGATGGCGGGCATGGCGATATTCTTCAGGAACGCTGGCGTCAGGAAGAAGTTGAGCAGGAGCCCGTCCGCCGCCGCGGAGGCCATCTCGAGGGTCTTCGGTCCCATGGATCCCACGTAGATGGGCAGGTTGCGACGGACCGGCTCCATCGTGAGGGACACGCCCGACCCCCCGAAGGTGAAGACCTTGCCGGCGTAACTGTCTCCTTCGCCCCGGATCACCATCCGGATCATCTCGATGGCCTCCCGCAGGGCCGCGATGGGTTTGGCGTCGCGGACCTGATGCTTGATGAGCTGGGCGTAGGCCGTCCCCAGGCCCAGGGTGAACCGCCCGCCCGAGACCTCGTCCAGGGCCGCGGATTCCATGGCGAGGATTCCGGGATGCCGTGTGTAAGGCGAGATGATTCCCGTTCCCAGGCCGATGGATTGGGTGTGTTGGGCCACGACGGCCAGGTTCGTAAAGACCCCCCGGGCGTGGTAGCTCTCGGCGACCCAGACCCTTTGGAAGCCCAAGCGCTCGGCGGCCTGGGCGCAGGGGACGATGACGTCCAGCGGAAGGACGCCGCTGAGGCCGATATCGAATCCGGTGAATTTCGCCATGGGGAACCTCTCTGGGGCGCGGGCGCGCCCGGTTTTCAGGAAGGGGCCGGTTGCGCCCGCCTTTCGGGTGCGGCGACCTCCGGGAAATGGAACTCGTGAACGGAAGCCTCCCCGACGCCCCGGCTCACCAGGTCTTCCATGTCGAGCAAGCCTTCGGCGGCCCGAACCTCCTCGATTCGGCACCGGGTGGCGGGGTGTTTGGGCACGAACAGGGAGCAGCAGTCCTGATCCGGCTGGATGGAGGTTTCATACGTTCCGATGCGCTCGGACTGGGCGCTGATCTCATTCTTGTCCATGCCGATCAGGGGACGGAAGATGGGCAGGTCGGCCGCCTCCTCGATGACGCCGATGTTGGTCAGGGTTTGCGATGCCACTTGGGCCAGACTTTCCCCGGTCACCAGGGCCTGCGCCCCGTGACGCCGTCCCAACGCCTCGGCGATGCGGAGCATGAGGCGGCGGTACAGGATGACCCGCAGGGGGGGGGGACGGCCAGGACCACCCGCCGCTGGATCTCGCCGAAGGGCGTCGAGTAGAGCGTGCTGCGGTGTTGGTGACAGGTGAGAAGCTCGGCCAGGTCCATGGCCTTTTCGGCGGACGCCTTGCTGAGGTAGGGGGCGCCGTGGAAATGGACGAACGTGGCTTGGCAGCCGCGCTGGAGCATCCGGTAAGCGGCCACCGGAGAGTCGATCCCGCCGGAGAGGAGGACGCAAACGTGTCCGCTGACCCCGACCGGAAGACCGCCCGGGCCCTGGACCTTCTCGAAATAGAAGAACGCCTCCCGGGGGATCACTTCGAGATGAACGGTGAGATCGGCCCGGCTCAGATTGACGGAGGCGCCGGTCAGTTCTTGGAGGTGTGCGCCGACCTCGCGGTTGATTTCCGGGGACGAAAGCGGGAACTGCTTGAAGGCGCGGCGTGCCGCGACGCGGAACGTCTTGAAATCATCGCCCGCTTCGCGCCGCGCCACGACGGCCCGGCCGATGTCCCGTTTGAACGAATCAAGGTCGAGCTGGACCTGCTTGCCGAGAGAGAAGTTGGCGATGCCGAACGTCCCGGCCAGCCGCGCGCGGACCGTTTCCCAGGCGGCTTCCTCTTCCAGCTCCATCACAAGTCTGCCCGAGACCCTCCGCACCCGGCGGACGGCCAGGTCGGATGTGGCCTGCCGCAGGTTTCCGGCCAGGCGCTCGATGTAGTAGGGCCGGTTTCCCTTCTTGAGGGCGATCTCGTGGTAGTGGACGATGACGCATCGCATGCGAACGAAGGGCCCTTTCTCTGATGGCCGCGCCGCGGATTCGGCAAATCATTATATGACGGAATCCGCTCCACTTCGCCAACCGGGAGCGCCGGTCGGGGGGCCGGGATTCGGACATTCGGCGTCTCCCTCGGGGCGTCGGCCGGAGAACGCGGCGAGCATGATTCCGTCGCCTTTGGAAAAGAGATGAAGCCGGGCGACGCAACGCCTCAGCCGTAAACCAGCCGGGTCCCCGTTTCTCCGAGAATGGCCTTTGGGAGGGATTCCAGGGAGGTGATGAGGACCTCCCCCGAATTCCCTTCCAGGAACTCCAGCGCGGCCTCGATCTTCGGTCCCATGCTCCCGGCCGGAAACTGGCCGTTGGCCAGGTGCGCCCGGGCCTCGTCGGCCGTGATTCTGGCGAGCGGCCGCTGGGTCGGCTTGGCGAAATCCAGGGAGACCTGATCGACGGCCGTCAGGATGATGAACGTATAGGCGTTCAGGTTTCTGGCCAGCAGGGCGCTGGCCAGGTCTTTGTCGATGACCGCGTCCACGCCGGCGTAATCTTCGTCTTTCCGCACGACCGGGATGCCCCCGCCCCCGACGGTGATCACGATCGTCCCCGCGTTCACGAGCCGCCGGATCACCGGGAGCTCGATGATTTTCACCGGGCGTGGAGACGGGACCACGCGGCGGTATCCGCGGTCGGCGTCGGGCACGAGCCTCCAGCAGTGGGCCCCGCCGATGGATTTGGCTTCCGTTGGGTCATAGAAGGGGCCGATCGGCTTGGTGGGGTTCTGAAAGGCGGGGTCCGCCGGGTCCACTTCAACCTGCGTCACGATGGTGGCGATGGGATGATCGCGCCCGACGCGGCGGGTCATGTTGAGCAGACTTTGCTGGAGCATGTAACCGATGGCGGCCTGGGTGTCGGCCACGCAAACGTCCATCGGCATCGGCGGGAGGGTTTCCCGGGGCTGGTCCATCCGGATGAGGAGGCGGCCGATCTGGGGTCCGTTGCCGTGCGTCAGAACCACCCGGTAATCCTCTTCCAGCAGGACCATCACGCACCGGCAGGCGCGTCGGACGTGCTCCCACATTTCTTCGGCCGTACTGTTTCCGGTCGGATCGACGGCGTTTCCGCCGAAGGCGACAACCGCGATTCTTCGGTCGGACTCTGCCATGAAGGCCCCTCTACGCCGGAGGCGTCAAGAATCGTTTTCCGCCAGCGCCCGGACCGCCGCTTCGAAGGGGGCCATCGGCGCCCTGAGCAGTCCCGCGCCGACCTGCCCGACGCCGGGAAGCCGGTGGGCGATCCCGGTGTTGATGGCCGGCGTGATGCGCGTCTCGACGACCTTGCGGATGTCGATGCCGGTGGGCGTCCCCGCGAAATTGAGACAGGGAAGCGTGAGCGTGGGGTTCTGCGCCCAGGTGATCTCGAGCATTTCCCGCGTTATGGCGATGGCGCGGTCCACCGTCCCTCCGACGAACTGCACGATGGCCGGCGCCGTTCCCATGGCGAATCCGCCGACGCCCGTCGTCTCGGTGATTGTGCTGTCGCCGATGTCGGGGTTGGCGTCGTCGGGTCCGTATCCCGGGAAATAAAGCCCCTCGACGTTTCCGGCCGGCGCGGTGAACCACCGGTCCCCCAATCCGCTCACCCGGATGCCGAACTCCGTGCCGTTTCGGGCCATGGCCGTCACGATAGAGGCGCCCCGCACGCCGTGCGCCGCGTCGGCGGCCGCCTTGCAGGCGGGCATGCCGAGGTTCAGGAAGAAGTGGTCGTTTCCCGCGATAAACCTGGAGACGCGCTCGAGGGCCGCGCGGCGCTTGACGCCCTTCGCCAGATGAGGCGCCAGCGTTCGGATGAGGGTCGCCGTCGCGGCGACGTTGCGGTTGTGGCATTCATCGCCCATGTGAAGCGCTTTGGCCATGATGGATTTGAGGTCGACGCCCCCCGCGTCCTCCACGGCCGCCTTCATGGCCGGGGCGAGCTCTCTTTCGATCCAGCGCAAGCGCGAAATGACCTCCCGGTCGTTGGCGCCGTAGCGGAGAACCTTTCCCAGCCCCTCGTTCAACGTGGCGAACGAGCGGTTTCCCGCGTGGGCGTTGTGTAAGATGAAAATGGGCATGCTCGCGGATATGATCCCCGCCATGGGACCCACCGCCCCGTGGTGGTGGCAGGGATCGAACCGGATTTTTCCCGAGCGGGCCAGGCGTTCCGCGCCGGCGGGGGTCCGGGCGCGTTTTTCGTAGATCAGCGCCCCGATGACGGCCCCGCGCATGGGGCCGCACATTCGTTCCCACGTGATGGGGGGGCCGGCGTGGAGGATCGTGTCCTCGTCCATCCCGGGAATCGCTTCCCGGGCGGGGGCGACGTCTTCCCAGACGGGCTGCGCCGAGACCAGAATTTCGACGGCCCGGTCGTTGGGGGAATCGCAGCCCTTGAGACGGTCCAGCAAGGCCGCCAGGTCGGTGTCGCCGCCCGCGGGGGGGGTCCAGTCCACGGAGATCACGTCCGACCCTTGTTTTCCGAGCGAGTCGGCGAAATCTTCAACCCCCAGGTTGATCACGTGCAACGGACCTCGAAGAATGTCATGTCGCTCCTCGGTCACACGATGCTCCTCTCGATGGGTGATCGAGCCGGTCCGGAACGGTGTCCGGAATTCAGCGAAGAGATGTCAACCGGATTGCACCGCAAATCATTTTACTCCAAATCCCGGCGATCCGGTTCCTGAAGGGGAGACGATCGACGGTTGGGTTGTGGGGCCGCCGCGAGGGGGCCTTCCCCGGGCGGGCTCAGATGACTTCGGGGGCGGCCGGAATCTTCTCCGATTGCCTTTGAGGCCGGAAGAGGATCGGGACGGCCAGGGCGGAGGCCGCCGTCATGGCGGCCATAAAGTAGAACGTGACGCCCAATCCCCATTGGTCCGCGATGACGCCCGCGACCAAGGGGCCGATCCCGGTAAAGATCTGGTTGAAACTGAAGAGAAAGCCGACCGTGGACCCGCCCAAATCCGGAGGGGTGACGTCGAAACCGAAGGCCATGATGATTGGACGAAGGGAGATCAGGCTGAATCCCAGGACGGAGATGGCCGCCCCGAGCGGCAGGCCGACGGGCAGAAACGGGATCAAAACCAGGGAGATGGTGGAAATCACGAGCCCCCCGACAAGGATTCCCTTCCGTCCGATCCTGTCCGACACGAGTCCGGAAATGGACTCGGGGAGGGTGCCTGAAAAAATGAGCAAAAAGACATAGAAGCCGACTCCGGCGGGACCCATGCCGAAATGAAAGGCGAGATACAAGGGCAGGAAGCTGTCGAGCGTCCGGTAGCTCATCGTCCGCAGGCAGGAGACAGCCGCCACGGACAGGAGGGCGCGGTTTTTCCGGAAGCCCTGGACGAGATCCGAGGAGTACTGCCGGACGCCTCCGCTCGTCGCCGTCAAAATCGGAGGCAGGAGAAAGAAGACCAAGACAGCGGAAATGAGGGTGGGGAAGAGGTGGAGTTTCATCACCTCCCGCCAGGTTGTGAATTGCAGGAGGTATCCGATCACCAAGGGGGCGATGGACTGCGCCAGGCTGGCGCCGCTTCCATGCAATCCCAGGGCGAATCCCCGGTGGTCGGGATAGAGCCGGGACAGGGCGGACATCGCCGGGGGGTGCCAGCCGGAATTGAGCATTCCCGTCAGCAAAAACGGGACCATGAGAAACGCGAGGGTGTTTGCGTATCCCATCGATGCGTACATCGCGCCCATCACCGCGAGATTCGCGACCAGCAGGGGCTTTCGTTTTCCCAGCAGGTCCGTCAGCACACCCGCCGACGCTCCGCCGAACGACGCCCCCAAGGACCGCAGGGTGAGCAAAAGGCCGATTTGGGTGAAGGTCAGATTCAGGTCCCGCGCGACCAGGGGGAGGACGGGTCCCAGAACGCCCAGGAACCAGTGGGTGTTCGCGTGGCCGAAGGTGAGGGTGGCCAGGGTGCGCAACTTGTACGCGCGGGTTTGATCGGGGCCCGCGGCGCGCTCGTCCGCCGGCAATCTCTCAGCATGCTTCGTCAAGGTCGGCTCCGGCCGGGATGGGCGTCTGGAAATCCGATGGCTTCAGGCGGCCGAAGGGTCTCGCCGGCCTGCGTCCGGTTCGGGGGTCGGTCGTCTCGACGGAGGGGATCGGGGCGCGACACCCCCCTTATTGCCCGGGACAGGCCCGGCAGCCGGACCGCCGGGGACCGGACCATAAAGAACGGCCCATCGGGGAGGCCGAGACAGGTGAACGGGTGCGCGTCACCCGCTTTGTAAGAGGGTTTTGAGGATCCGGCGGATAGATTGACGATAACGCGATTCGTGCGCGCGATCGGGCCGAATCGTCTTTCGATAAGCGCCCACCAACTGATTGGAGCCCGACCGGAATTCCAGAACCTGTATGACCTGGTCGACCTTTCCGTTGCTTCCGACATCAACGTATTCGTCATAGTAGGCGCTTCGGAATTCCTTGTTGTTCAGCCATCGCGCTTCCTGTTCGCTTGCGAGGATGGCGGTTTTCTTTCCGAGCATCTTCAGGGTGAGGGTTCGCCGGCCCCAGGGCGAGTCATGCACCTTGGCCTCCGATTTGGAACCGTCAAAATTCAAACGGAGCTGGTGATAGCTGGGTTCGAAGTGGCCGGGCTCTTGAAGCGCGCCGCGCTCGATCACGGCGGCGGCCAGCAGGCCGAAGGGGGTCCGGTTGCGGGACTTTTGAATGTTCCGCCAGCCGAGGAAGATCGCCAGGACGAGAACGACGACGGTCAGCGTCGCCCCGCTCCGGCTGCCCAGGAATTTTCGGAAGCCCGACAGCAGGGACTGTTCGACGGCCTTGGTGAGATGCGGCGCAAGTCCCCGCTCCATTGCGAGGTCGGGACGCATCGCGGAAAGATCGGCGTAATCGGGGATGTCGTTGGCGCGCTTTCGTCGGGTTTTTCCCTTGTCGTCATCCACCTTCTGGTCGAAGACATCTTTTTCGAGAAAGGTCTTCTTGATGTTGAAGACCTTGCCTTCCTCGTTCTTGATGAGGCACAACTCTCCCTTCCAGATTTGGCTCAGGGAAACTTTGGCCCCTTTCTTGAACTCGTGTCCTTGGGGCTCCTGCCCCTTTTTCATCCGCGTAAAAGCCGTGAAATCTTCTGTGACGGTTGCCTCGATGGCCACGGATCAACATCCTCTCTGGTTCAGATTGGCTTGCGCCAAGGCAATGGCCGGCACGGCCACCCATCCCGACTCATATTTATGTAATGGATTCGGGCGAGACAGTCAAATCTAAGAAGAGACATCCTGCGCCGGGTGAGGGTCGCCGGTCTTCGATCGCCGATGAAATCGCGGTTGCGGCGGCCCCGCGATGGGGGGCTGGGGGGACGGCGCATGTTGACCTGCGCTTCGCGGTTGTGGTGGAATGCCTGCCTTGTAACCGCCGGTGTCGGAAGGGAGGTCGGAGAATGAAGAGCGCCCTGGAATTGGCCATGGAAAAGACGGAAAAGCTGGTCTCGGAAGAGAGCGCCGGCCTTTCCGAAGCGCAGAAAAAACGGATTGCGGAGATTGAAGCGGAGTGCCGGGCGAAGGTCGCCGAAGCCGAGATCATGATCGAGGGAAAGATGCGGGATGCGATCTCCGGCGATCCGGCTTCCGCGGAGGCCGCGGTCCTGGCCCTGCGAGAGGAGCACCTGAAAGACAAAGAAGCGTGGGCGGCGAAGCGGGACCGCGAGATTGCCGGAGTGAAAGAGAAAAGGGGGGGCTGACGCATGAGCGATGAGAGCGCCCAGCGGACGCGCGCCGATCGGCCGCCGCGTGATGCCTGGCAGGACCGCGCGGGGCAATTTCTGAAACGGATTCGGCAGATGTTTGGCGGCCGGTGAGGGACAGAGGTTTGACCCGACTCCACTCCAGGTCTGGAGTCCGGTGAAACGGAAAGACCGAAGCCCGAGGCAGACGTAAAAGTATCTTCTCCCTCCGTGTAAGGCCGTGGAAGCGTTCGCCCGTCCCCTTGCGATTCATTCGTTGACCCTGGGCGATTCCGCCTGACGCATCCCGCGGCGAAATGAGAACGTGGGCGCCGGCCGCGGGCGCCCCTCATGGTTTCAATCATGCAAAGCGCTGGATGATCCCCCGATTCCGTCGGACCCCGGCGGCTGGAAATCTCCCGAGTGTGGAGGCGGTGTCATTGAAGTTGGAGGAGACCCTGTTTACGGTCGAAGAAATTCGGCGCCGGGTGGAGGAGTTGTCCGATCTGATCCGCGCCGATTACGAGGGCCGGGACCTTCACGTCGTCACCGTGATGAAGGGGTCGCTGTTTTTCACGGCGGATCTCATCCGGGCCTTGAGACGCCGGGTGACGCTGGGCTGCTTGATTGCGTCCAACTATCGGGAGCGGACCGTCAGTGAAGGCAATGTGGAGCTCCTGACCCAGGAGATGGGCGATGTCAAAGACCGCCACGTTCTGGTTGTGGACGACATCGTGGACACCGGGTATGCGCTGGAGAAGATCCGCGAGGTGTTGCTGGCCCACGAACCCGCCACGTTGAAATTCGCCGTATTCCTGGACAAGGTGGAGATGCGCGAGGTTGCGTTCGATGTGGATTATGTCGGATACACCATTCGATCGAAATGGGTTGTGGGATACGGACTGGATTGCGCCGAGCAGTATCGGGAGCTGGACGCCATCCGGGTGATTGACCCCGCCGGGGAAGAGAACGGATCGTAAAGAAGTCTCCACCTACGGTGAATGGCCGCCCTGAGTCATTTCAGGAGGAGGCCCGCGTGTCGCGGCGTCAGAGGGGAAGTCGGCGGCCGGCCCACCCGGATTCCGGCCGGGCAAGATGCCCGGCCTACCGGACGGCGGAAACCTGGTTTTTTCAATACAGGTAGGGCGGGCATCTTGCCCGCCTTCTCTAGTCCGTTGAGGGAATGGAGCGGCGAAGGCGCCACATGTGGACCAGGGTCTTGATGTAGGGCCAGGCGAATTTGGCGATCCGCGCCTTTGAGGAGCCGTGGAGTCGCGGCTTGTAGGTGAAGGGAACTTCACGGATAGACCCGCCCCCGGCCTGAATTCTGACGAGAATCTCAAGGAGGCCGTCATAATGGGGCGACTTGCACGCGATGTTCTCGAGGGCCGCCGCCCGGTAGAGGCGAAAATTGCTTGAGAGATCATGAACCGGCAGGGAGAGCAAGGTGCGGAAGGTTCCGTTCAGGAGGCGGCTCAACAGCCACCGGGAAAAAGGCATCTCGGCTTTTCCACCGGGGACATAGCGGGAAGCGATGACAACATCCGCGTTTTTCCGGTCTGCCCAGAGTCTCTCGATAAAGATGGGATCGTGGGAATGATCTCCATCCATCGTAAGCACATAGGCCCCCCGGACGCGGGAGAAGCCTTCAAAGATGGCGCGGGTCAATCCCGGGCGGGTTTGGGTCCAGCAATCGACGCCGAAACGTTTCGCCACCTCGGTGGTTTCGTCGGAAGAACCCCCGTCCACCACGAGGATCTCGAAATTCGGCGTGAGATTGGGCAGGGTTCGTTGTAGTTGTTCCAATAAATCCGGAAGGTTGCCCGCCTCATTCAAAGCGGGCAGGATGATGGATAGGTCCATGGAATCGCCTGTGGATGTGAGGGAATCTTGAGCCAGGTTCACACCCTTTCTTATTGGATGGCTTTGGGTAAGTCAACTTTTGGAATGGGACGTCGTATCACGCCGGGCCGCTTGATTGCGTCGAGCGATCGCGAAAGAAACGGGAAGCGATGAAGATGGGTCGAAAATCGGACCCGCTGACGATGCGCCTGCTGGGTCGGACGCGGGAGACACCATGACCGGACAACAGGGAAACCTCGGGGCGGCTGCGAGGGCCTCCCGGACCGGAAGCGCCCGCCCCGGATTGATTCTCGGCGGAATCCTTCTGGGCGCGTTCATCCTCAGGACGGTGGGCGCCAATCAGGTTTTCTCGGCTGTCGAGATGCCGGTGACCTCCCTGATGGCCGGCTTCAGGCTCACCCTTGCCCCCTGGTTGGGAGGGGACACCGTCCTGGAGAACTTTTTCGCTCAACTCGTTTTGTTCTACCGGGGCGTCTCGGCCCCCTTGATCCTCTACATCGATCTCTCCTTGTTGAGGCTGTTCGGGATTCGCATTTCGGAATTCCTTTTGGTGTTGCCATTTGTCCTGGCGGGTCTGCTGGGGTTGGCCGCCGTTTATGCGCTGGGGAGGCGATTCTTCGGGGTGCGGGCGGGCCTTTTGGCCGCACTCTTTATGGGATTGGCTTCTTGGCACGTGGCCAATTCTCGGACCCCGCAGTCTTTGGTGGTTGTTTTTCTGACGCAGGTTCTCGTCTTCCTGGCGGTGGATAAGCTTTTCGAGACGCGCGCCCGCCGGTGGGCGATATGGAGCGCCCTGGCCCTCGCCCTGGAGGTGATGAGCAACAACGGGTTTCCCTTCACCCTTTTGGTGGTCGCTTTTTTCTTCGTCGCCCGCGCCCGGCGGGAGGGCGGGGATTGGAAAGGCCGGCTGGGCGAGGTCGTCCGCGAATCCGGCTTTCGTTATTGGGCGATGATTCCCATCCTGGCCGTTCTTTTCCAGGGCGTGATTTTCATTCTTGCGATGTGGAGGAACGAGCTCCTCGGCATTCTGGCGTGGTCCAACCAGCACAGCCGGTATTTCTTCGACGTCGGACCGTCGGTCATTATCCACGAAGCGGGGTCCCCGCTGACCCAGAGGATGTTCGGAAGCATTCTCAACATCGGGATTGGGTTGAACTTCCTTTTCGCTTTGACATGTTTGGTTTCCCTGGTGCTGCACATTCCAAGGCTTTGGCGGTTCGACGCCGCGGGGGTCCTGGTGTTCTGGTATGGGGTTCTGGGTCTTCCGCAAATCTTTTTCTTCTACACCTACCCGGAGATCGCGGCGACGAACATCGCCGTTCCGCTCTGCCTTCTGGGCGCGAAGCTCATGAGTGACCTTTGGGAGCGACGGCGGGCTTGGGGGATTGCCCTGGTGGTGTTGGCCGCGGCCGATGGACTGTCGGGGGCCCTTTATACGAACCTGTTTTTGCCCACGCCGAACTGGGGCCTCTATATTCGGGTCGAGGCGGAGAACGCCCGGGGCGCATCCCGCAGATATCGTGGAATCAAATCGGCCGCGTATTTCGTCCGGGCCCGGACGCCGAAAAACGATACGGTCTACGTCAATCTGTATGGCGAGGCTTCCGAGCTCTACTTCAACCGGCAACTTTGCAAATGCGGAGGCAGGGGAAAAAAGACGCTTTACCGCAACGCGGAGGATCAGGGGAATCCGGGCATCGACTGGTTCATCGAATACAACTCGTGGATGGACGCCCGTGGGCGGACGCACGGAGGAAGTGATTATGAAAAGTGGATCGGGCGGACGACGCGACTGAATGGCGGGCCGGGCCATCTGGCCGCCATCGGGCGCGATGGGGGGACCGTCCTTTGGAAGGTGTTCAGCCGAAGACCGGCCGAGAGGGAAAACCTTCAGCACGGACCCCTCGTCACCAGATTCAACAGGGAGTATATGAGCCCCGATCGATTCTTCACGAACCGATTGGGGGGGATGACCTTCTGGATGAACTGATGGGCGCATTGCTTGAAACCCTGTTCGGCGCGCCGAACCCGCTTGTTGTGATGGTGCATTTGCTCCCGCTGCCGGGAAGCCCTTTTCACGATGAAGGGGGCGGGCTGAAGGCTGTCCTCGACCGTGCGGTTGCGGACGCGGAGGCCGCACGGGAGGGGGGCGCGCACGGAATTGTCGTCGAGAATTTCGGCGACATGCCATTCCTGCCCGTTCCGGTGGAGCCTATCACGACGGCCTGCGTCACCCGGGCCGTCGGCGACGTGCGCGAGGCCGTCGATCTGCCGTGTGGCGTGAGCGTTCTTCGCAACGACGCGGCCGCGGCCCTGTCCATCGCCTCGGTGGCCGGTGGTTCCTTCATCCGGGTCGGCGTCCACACGGGGACGATGGTCACCGACCAGGGGATCATTCGGGGGACGGCCCATGAGACCCTCCGTTTGAGAAAGCTTCTGGAATCGGATGTCCGGATTTTCGGCGACTTCCAGGTAAAGCACGCCGCCGCCTTCGCGCCCCCCGACCTGGACCGGGACGCCCGCGATCTGGTCGAGCGGGGGTTGGCCGATACCGTTGTGGTCTCAGGAATCGGGACAGGAATTCCGGCCGAGCTGGAAATCGTCCGGCGGGTCAAGCGGGCCATCCCCGAGACGCCGGTTCTTCTGGGGAGCGGCGTCGATGCGGAGAACGTGGCCGACATGCTCGCGGCGGGCGATGGGGCCATCGTGGGCTCTTCCGTCAAAGAGGACGGGAAGCTCGGACAACCGGTGAGCGCACGGCGGGTTCGGGAGTTGGTCCGCCGGGGGGGGAGGGGAGGAGGGGGGGGCTGACCGGGTGAGCGTCTCCCGCGAATCCTCCCTCCGTGGACGCGTGAATTGAAGGCTGTGGAAGTCTTTCATCTTGCGGAAGAGGCGGGCCGCCTGCGCCGGTCGGAGGAGGAAATCGGCCACCGGGACCTGGTCGTGCGCCCGGAGTACCGGGCGGGGATCGTCGTCTTCCGAAGCCCGGGCTCCCGGCCGGATGACCCCGGGGACCCCAAAGAGATCACCCACGCGGATCTGGACGTCCTAGCCCAGGTCCTCGGGGGCGGGGGAACATTGACGGTGAGAGGCGAGACCCGGGACCTGGCTGTGGGAATGGCCGTCCGGCCGCCGGCCGGGACGCCGCATGATTTCGCCGCCGGAGAGGGGGAGGAGGACCTGGTTCTGTTCTACGCTATGATTCGCGTGAAAGCCGAGTCGCCTGAATCCCTCACGACGGATTCCCGCCAAACCGGATAGACCGGCCCAGTCCTACGAATCGACCCCGATTTCCTTGAGCATCCTTCTGTACTCGATGGCGGCCGCGTCCGGCGTCTTGACGTGCAGCTCCTCGGTCAAGTCCAAGGGAAGCTCTTCGGGACGCTGGTGCTCGACGATTACAAAGTCCTGCTCAAAGACGATTTCGTGATTCCGGACGACCTCCCGCACGGATTCATCGAGAACCTCGGCCTTCACGTCGTCATCGGTGACGATGATGGGTCCATGAATGATATCGTTTGTTTCTAGATCGTAGTTGCGAATCCCAATCAGGAACCGCGTGCTCAACCGGGCCGAGTGGGGGAGGCCCAACACGAAAAGTACTTTGGGCCGTCCGTCGTGTTCCGCTTTCGACATGTGACAGGAGAAGGGCAGGTTGACGCGGTAGGTTTGACGGTGAGGGAACGGGGCGATGGGGGTCGGGATATTCTCGAATCCGCACACGAACTCTTCACCGTTGCGGTTCAGGTCCATTTCGGGTGCCAGGGTGTCGGAGCGGTCGCCGAGAATGCCCTCATGGACCCAGGCGAAGTGCGACTGATCGAGGAAGTTTTCCATCACGCGGGCCGCACTGCCTTTCCAGGATTTTTTTGGAGCAGGAACGGCCGATAGCTCGGATCGTCATACTCCGGGCATTCGGGAATCGGCGCCCGGGGGGTCTCGGACAGGCAGACCCAGATAAGGCCGTACTTCTCCCGGGCCTGGAAGGACGTCAGGCACGCCTTCTTGGGGATGGGATGCTCCGCCGGGACTGAGGGAATCCGGACGCACCGGCCGTCCTCCCCGTATGCCCATCCGTGATAGGCGCAGACGAGATTCTCGCCCTCCACCCATCCCATGGAAATGGGCGTTCCCCGGTGGATGCACAGGTCTCGAAACGCCCTAACCCCGCCCGCCAGCCGGCAGACCGCGATACGCTCGTCCAGAAGGGTCACCGCGATGGGCCCGTCGCCGAGCTCAGCAGATAAGGCAATCGGATGCCAGTAGTGCCGCAGGACGGGCCAAAGGTCGCTTTCTTTCATGGGCCTCTCTGCCGGGTGTCCAACGCCAAAGGTTATATCATCAGAGGAATTTTGAGCGAGAGAAACAGTGTGTGGGCGCGGAGTGGGGCCCCGGTTCAGCCGCCTTTGCTCAGGACAGATGTCTTCCGGCCTTTCAACTCCTCTTCCACCAGAAGCGTCGCATCACGCCGAACGAGGTTGAAGTCCGGTGCGGTGACATCACGGGGGCGTTCAAGGGAGATATCGATAATTTCTTTGATGCGTCCGGGGCGCGCCGTCATGACGACCACGCGGTCCCCCAGGAAGACGGCCTCTTCCACATTGTGCGTCACGAACAGAATGGTTTTGTGGAAATCCTGCCAGAGCTTGACCAGCTCCTCCTGCAAGTCCTTGCGGGTTTGGGCGTCCAGGGCCGCAAAGGGCTCGTCCATGAGAAGGATCTCGGGGTCGTTGGCGAGCACGCGGATGAGCGAGACGCGTTGTTTCATTCCCCCGGACAACTCGTGGGGATAACGGTTCGCGAACTCTTCCAGCCCCACGGCCTTCAGGTAGGTTTCCGCGATGCTGACCTGTTTTTGGGTAGGCAGCTTCTTCTCCTTCAGTCCGTAGCAGACGTTGTCCAGAACCGTCAGCCAGGGAAAGAGGGCGTACTCCTGAAATACGACGCCTCGGTCGGCGCCCGGCTTCCGGATGGGGCGGCCACGGAGCGTCACCTGGCCCGCGGTCGTTTCCTCGAATCCCGCGATGATGTTGAGAAGGGTGGATTTTCCGCAACCGCTCGGCCCGAGTATCGTGAGGAATTCGCCCTCCAGGACTTCGAAGTTGAGGTTTTGGATGGCGATGATTTCGCTCCCTTCGGAAATGTCGTGAAAGCTTTTCTGGAGGCCCTGGCAATGGATGAGGGCTTTTCCCGATCCGCCCGATTGAGAGGATTGCGTCGCATCTGTCATTGATTCAGATTCCCTCCGCCCACCGAAGCGCGCGGTCTCGAATGAAGACGATGATCCGGTCGGACAGGAAACCCATAATCCCGATGCTTACCATGGCGGCGACGATCAGGTCCATTCGGATGAATTCGTAAGCGGTCCACAGGGCGCGCCCGAGGCCGGCGTCGACGGCCAGCATCTCCGCGACGATCACGAGGACCCAGGCGAGGCCGATCCCGAGACGCAATCCGGTGAAGATGGACGGGAGCGCCGAGGGAAAAACGACGCGTCGAAGGAGCTGACTCTGCTTGGTCCCCAACATCAGCGCGGCCCGAATCAGGACTTTCGGGACGTGTTGCGCCCCGGCCGTTGAATTCACCACAATCGGGAAAAACGTCCCGAATGCGATGAGGAAGATGGCAGAAGTGTCTTGGATCCCGAAGAAGACGATGGAAAAGGGGAGCCAAGCCGTAACCGGAATGGGCCGCAAAAGTTGGATAAAGGGGTCGAACAAATTGGACACCAGCCTGAACCACCCGATCATGACGCCGAGGACGACGCCCGCCACCGCCGCGATGATAAAGCCGATGAGGACCCGGTATAGGCTGTCCAGCAGGTGTAGGAGCCAAGTCCCGGAATACCACACATCGGAATCCGTTGCAGACCCGAAGATCCACTCCCACCACCCTCCCACCACCTGGATGGGGGAAGGAGTGTACCTGGGCGATATCAACTCCAGCCAACTGATCATGCTCCACAGAAAGATGAACAGAACCGGGATGATGAACTTTTG
>PVBE010592556.1_pt1 | contig 16864 bp, 14 predicted proteins | sample 1631181 | NCBI WGS metagenome assembly PVBE01 (sample SAMN08397723, study PRJNA350692) | Marine metagenome, whole genome shotgun sequencing project. | isolation source: water | place: Pacific Ocean | collected 2012-04 | reverse complement strand
TGCCGCCAATCAAAGCTTGTCTGGATACTTATCCCTATTTCCTTAGCTATCTTCTTTATTGGCACACCCTGTTCCATACATCGAAGGTAAGATTGCCACTTTGACTTAAGCTTGATATCATACAGCGGAGTACCAGTGGTCTCGCTATACCATTTCCTGCAGTCCTTGCAGCTATACATTTGCACTCCATTCTGCTTACCTCTTTTATACACCGCTGTGCTGGAACAATGCGGACAGGGCTTCTTTTTCCTGGTCTCCGAAATCTCTTGCTGGGCACTGATCAGTACCTTGCCCTGGAGTTCATGCTCCACAAGTAGTTCATCCAATAGGTCCAACTGGCCTTGTGCTGAAAGCTGGCTGAACAGCTGTTTTATTTCTTCGGTTGTTCTCATTTAGCTAAGATACACTTTTTGCTGTGATAATTAGAACTTAGCCATAAAAGTCAATGTTCTCGGTAGAATCTTTCTACCAATAGCCACTAAAGTTTGCGAGGTGCGCCTTAATTCAACTTAAAGTTGAATACCATTACCCCAACCTGTTCCTCACGGGCATTGGGGTCTGCATTAAACTTGGCTTTCCTGGCTGCAGCGATTGCCTTATTCACCAAATGCGAGGCCTGTGTAGTAGATCCTTTTAAGCGAAACTGTGCATGAATCACCTTTCCGCTTTTGTCAACTTTGATGGTAACGTAAACCTTACCCTGGTGCTGAGACTGATCCTGAAGTTTAGGTCTAACAAGCATCTTCCTTCCGGCAAGATCGAAGCCAATACCGTCATCACCCAAACCCGTACTCAAGTCACCATGCAGGTTTGAAGCATCCGGGTCGCCATCGGGGTTTCCCTGGTCGCCAGTATAGATATTATCACCCTGGCTGTTGCTTTCGTTGGTTTCGTTGCTTTCTGCCCCGGTAAACAATGAATTGGGATCAACTTTGGGTTCTTCTTCCACCACCACTTCTTCTGCCGGTTCGGTGGTTTCCTCAACAGGCTCAGAAGTTTCCACTTCAGTTTCGGTAGGTTCTTCTACTACAGTTTCTTCTTCCACATTATTAATGACAGGAGCCTCCTCCATATCCTGGGTAACTACTTCCGCCTCAACCACTTCCTGGCTGCTTTCTTCCGGGGCCGTTTCTTCGGGTTCGGTTTCCTGAACGGCTTCTTCCTCTACTTTTGGTTGCACCTTTCCCGATCCGGCTTCAACCGTCCCGAAATTCAACAAAATACCTTCCTGTTCAGGAGGGTCTTCAAAAGTGAAACTCGCAAAGATGAAAAGTAGCAGGATCAACAAATGCACAATGCCTGATACAATTCTCCCTCGTTGTTTATTTTTCTTCTCTTTCGATTCCCAGTTTTCCATTGTGGATGGTTTTATTTCTTGGGCTGTGTGGCGAGTATCATCGCAATTTCTTCTTCGTAAGCAATATTCATGATTTCAACAACATTCTCAATCGGTACCGATTTCTCCGCATGAAGCGAAACTGTGAGTTTGCCGCCTTCTTTTTGCTTGTCAGCTTTCATCTTGGAACGCAAAGAAGCCAGGCTGATTGCCTTATTGCTCTTTGAGCCACTGTTATAGTAGTAGTTTTTGTTCTTGTCAATAGATACGGAAAACGAAGTATTGGGTCGTGCTTTACTGTTAGAGTTTGGCAGCAACAGTTTCAAGGCATTCGGGCTCACCAATGTAGAAGTCAACATAAAAAATATCAGCAACAAAAAAATGATGTCTGTTAAGGAAGACATGTTGAAGTCGGCCTTCACTTTGTTTCTTGATCTCAATCCCATAATCTATACTTTTTAGTGTGCGGGCTCCTGTAGCAAATCAATAAATTCAACGGAAGTGGCCTCCATTCTGTGAACCACTTTCTCAACCTGCGCCACCAGGTAGTTGTAACCCACATAGGCAACAATTCCAATCGCCAAACCTACAGCCGTGGTGATCAGGGCTTCATAGATACCCCCTGAAAGCAAACCAACATCAATATTATCACCCGCATTAGCCAGGTTGAAAAACGCCTTTATCATACCTGTTACCGTACCCAGGAAACCAATCATCGGTGCAGCCCCGGAAATGGTTGCCAGGGTTGCCAGGTTCTTTTCAAGCCTGAAAATTTCCAGCTTCCCCACATTTTCAATGGACACCTCAATGTTTTTCAAAGGTTTTCCAATCCTGATAATTCCCTTTTCAATCATCCGGGCAATGGGAGTGTCGGCACTGTTGCACAATGTTTTGGCCGCTTCTATGTTACCCCCTGTAACATGGTCGCGTATGTTAGCCATAAAGTTCTTTTCAATCTTTGCAGCCTTTTGAATGGTTAGGAAACGCTCCACAAAAATGTAGATCGCCACTAACGACAAAATAAATAGCGGCACAAGTATCCACCCGCCTTTTATCAGAATTTCAATCAGGGTGATGGTTGTGGTTCCGTCTTCAGTTTCGGCAACATCGTTCGCAATTTGCAATAGCAATAAATTCATCGAAATAGGTTAAAGTTTTAAATGATTTGCGGTTTAAACGCAGGTGGTTTAAAAAATAGTATTCGTAGCGTTCAAAGTTAGTTTGGTAACTGGCTGGCGAGGTCAGAATTATGCCCGTTCCGGAAAGCTTTGTCTATAAATATGTACATGGTTCTATGACAGGGATTCAAGTCTTGAAACTGGCTGAAAATGTGCAAGAAAGTGTTGATAATTTACGGCCTGCAAATTAGTATTAGGATTGGTGTTAGCTTATCTTTGCAACACCTATCCAAACAAGCGTTTCAGCTTAAAACCCATCATTAATAAAATCTCATAAATCATTATGGATCAAGAGGATAAAATAATCCCTATCAATATAGAAGAGGAAATGAAATCGGCCTATATCGACTACTCCATGTCGGTTATCGTTTCCCGTGCCATTCCCGATGTTCGGGATGGTTTGAAACCAGTACACAGAAGGGTTTTGTTCGGAATGCAGGATTTGGGCCTTGCATTCAACAGACCGCATAAAAAGTCTGCGAGAATAGTAGGAGAGGTACTTGGTAAGTACCACCCTCATGGCGATACTTCGGTCTATGATTCCATGGTACGGATGGCGCAGGATTGGTCTTTGCGTTATCCCCTGGTTGATGGTCAGGGAAACTTTGGTTCACCAGATGGTGATCCACCTGCAGCCATGCGTTATACCGAGGCAAGACTCGAAAAGATTTCTGAGGAAATGCTATCCGATATTGATAAGGATACCGTGGACTTCCAACTCAATTTTGACGACACCTTAAAGGAGCCAACTGTTCTGCCCGCAAGGATTCCGAATTTATTGGTAAACGGTGCTTCCGGAATTGCTGTAGGCATGGCAACCAATATGTTACCCCATAACCTTTCTGAAGTTGTGGATGGCACCATTGCCTACATCGGGAATAATGACATCACGATTGATGAATTGACCCAGCATGTAAAGGCACCTGATTTCCCATCTGGTGGAACAATTTACGGTTATGATGGGGTTAGGCAGGGATTTGAGACCGGCAGGGGAAGAGTTGTACTTCGTGCCAAGGCCGAAATTGTGGAATTGAAAGATGGCAAACAACAAATTCTGTGTACAGAAATTCCTTACCAGGTTACACGTTCGCAGATTATGGTGAAAGCTGCCGATGCAGTTAATGATAAAAAGATTGAGGGTTTATCAAATGTTCGTGATTTAACAGACCGTGAGGGTACCCGGATAGTTTTTGATCTAAAGAGAGATGCTGTTCCAAACGTGGTGTTGAATCAATTGTTCATCCACACGCCAATGCAAACTTCTTATGGCATCAACAATATCGCATTGGTAAAAGGCCGTCCAAGACTGCTGAACCTGAAAGACCAGATTTCAAACTTTGTAGAATTCAGGCACGAGGTAGTTGTTCGGAGAACCAAGTATGAACTGGAGCAAGCCGAAAAGCGGGCTCACATTCTTGAAGGCTTACTAATTGCTCTTGATAATCTCGATGAGGTGATCGCGCTCATACGTGCTTCAAAAACTCCCGAAGATGCAAGGGTAGGGTTGATGGATCGTTTTGAGTTGTCAGAAGTTCAGGCAAGGGCCATTCTCGATATGCGCTTACAAAAGCTCACAGGACTTGAGCGCGATAAAATCAAGGATGAATATGCTGAATTGATGAAACTGATTGAGCATTTGAAAAGCATTTTGGCCGATGAAGGAATAAGAATGCAAATCATCAAGGATGAACTGATCGAAGTAAAAGAGAAATATGGCGATGAAAGACGAAGCGAAATTGTTCTTTCTGGTGATGATATCAATATTGAAGACCTGATCAAGGAGGAGGACATGGTTGTTACCATTTCACATCTTGGTTATATCAAGCGAACATCTCTTGAAGATTTCAGAACCCAGGGCAGGGGAGGAAAAGGAGCCAAAGGTGGTAATACACGAAGCGAAGACTTTATTGAGCATGTCTTTGTAGCTTCAACACACAACTATATTTTATTTTTCACTGAACAGGGCAAATGCTTTTGGATTAAAGTGTATCGCCTGCCGGAAGGCTCACGAACTTCGAAAGGGCGCGCTATCCAAAATGTCATCAACCTGCCATCAGATGATAAGGTGAAAGCATACATCAATGTGCCTAACTTGTCGGAACCTGATTTCATTAATAATAACTACATCGTTTTCTGTACGAGAAAAGGTGTCATTAAGAAAACAGTTCTGGAAGCTTTCTCCCGTCCAAGGGTAAATGGTATCAATGCCATAACTATTCGCGAAGGCGATACTTTGCTTGAAGCGAAACTCACCAATGGCAATTCGGAGATTGTGTTGGCGAAGAAATCGGGATATGCCATCCGATTTAACGAATCAGCAGTAAGATCAATGGGAAGAACGGCTGCAGGGGTGAAGGGCGTAACATTGAAAGACGCCAACGATGAAGTGGTTGGTATGATTTGTGTAAATCCTGAAGAGGAAGGCAGAACCATACTGGTTGTGTCAGAAAAAGGATTCGGCAAACGAACCTATCTCAACGATCCTGAAGATGGTCAGGCAGTTTACAGAATCACGAACAGAGGTGGAAAAGGGGTAAAAACCTTGAACGTCACCGACAAAACCGGTTCTTTGATTACCATTAAAGATGTTACAGATGACGATGATTTGATGATCATCAATAAATCAGGTATTACGATCAGGATTTCCCTGGATGAAGTGCGCGTAATGGGAAGAGCCACACAGGGAGTAAGGCTCATAAGATTGAATGATGAGGACGAAATTGCCGATGTAGCCAAAGTAGAAATGATGGAAGGATCAGATGAGGAAGAGACAGAAGGCGAGTCCCCAGAAGAAACTGCAACCGAGGAATAGTAAATTTTGACTTTATCTTGAAAATTGAAGAAAGCGATATCACTAATTTCGCAGATTCATAAAAAACACATAATTCAGCGTATGAACAAATACATTTTAACAATCGGTGTGTTATGCTTTGCAATTCAAATCAACACTGAAGCGCAAAACCCGAAAGTAACATCCACCTATAACTACCTTCAGTACTACGATCAGGATGGAAAATCCGACAACCTTATGGATGCCATGGAGGCTATCAACCTGGCAGCCAAACATGACCAAACCAAAGGAAAAGGCAAGACCTGGTATTTCAGGGGTCAGGTTTATGACAAAATCCACACTAATGAAGAATTGTCTCCTAGCCATCCGGATGCCCTGGACGAGGCCTGGGATTCGTACAAAAAGTGCCTGGAACTAAACGATCCAAAGTTTCGCGACAAAGATGATGCGCTTCAAAACGTTTATGTTTTAACCAATAGCTACCTCACCAAAGGATTCGATTTGTACTCCGCAAAGCAATACCAGGGTGCGTTCGATGCATACATGACCATTTTTGAAATTCGTGATTTCCTCGCCACCCATGGAAAGGAAATTAAACTTGAAGAACAGATTATTAAACTTAACACTGCCCTTGCTGCAATTGGTTCTGACAATATGGTAGAAGCCAAAAGGTTATTGCACGAATTGGTAGATTCCGATCATGACAATGTTTTGATCTACAAAAAGCTCTCTGGAATTTACCTGGCAGAGAAGAACACGCCTTCGGCCCAGGAAGTTCTTGAAAAGGGAATAAAGAAATACCCGAATGATATTGGGTTGTTAATTGATGAATTGAATATTTTCCTTTCCCAGGGAAAACAGGCAGAGGCAATCGATAAATTAAAGAAGGCTATCGAACTTGAACCCGATAATGCCCAACTGCATTTTGCACTTGGTACTGCTTACGAACACCTCAAAGAAATGGACAATGCAAAGGCTGCCTATGAAAAAGCGGTTGAGGTAAATCCGGAGCACTACGATTCGTATTCAAACCTGGGTGCTTTAAGTTACAATAAGGCCATTGATCTCAATCTCCAAATGAACGAGCTTGGTTTCAGTTCCGCTGACCAGAAGAAATATGAAGTACTAAAAACAGAACGGGATACTTACTATAATGAAGCGCTCCCATTTTTCGAAAAAGCGTATGAGATAAAAGATGATCAAACCGAGATATTAACCGCCCTGAAAGAAATTTATGCCAAAATGGGCGACTATGAAAAATCCAATGCAATGAAAGCAAGGTTGGAGGAAGTCCGGTCCGGGAAGTAGGCTCTCAATTAACCTAATTAATTATGGCCTGCAGTTTTCTGCTGGCCATTTTTTTGTCTTTAGTTCAGCATTTCAACCTGCAATCCTGAAATCTCAGGAATGGAATCATTTAACTCGGATTATATCCACCCAGCTTTCCTATATCCATCATACGCTTTCTGTATCGAGGCTTTTAGGCCATACTTTGGTTGCCACCCCAAATCATTTTGCAATAATTCACCTGAACACTGAAAGTGATGTGTAAGTTGTTGGTATTGCTTTTGGAAGTGGAATCATTAACACCCTTGTATCCATCACTTCCTTCAGGGTATCAAACAATATTTGATTTGAAACGGGTTGGGGATGAGCCACAAAATAGGTTCTGTGCTGATCCGAAGTGTCTCCAATCATTTTGAAGATGGCTTCAATCAAATCATCCACATCCACAAAGCTGATTTGTTGAGGTTTTCCATCCACCGTAATACCCAGTCCAAGTTTGGCCATTTTGAAAAGTGTCAGTGAATTCTCATCTCCAGGACCCAAAACGATCGCTGGTCGGAAAGATGTTGTAGGAAATGAAGTTTGTTCCTTAACGTGCTGCTCCGCCAACCATTTTGCTTCCCCATAATGGTCGATTGGTTTTGGTGTGTCAACTTCGGTCATAACCTGGTCTTTTCGCGAAGGGCCGGAAGCGGCCAATGAAGATGCAAACAGCAAACGCCTCGGTTTCCAGTTTTGCCTTTCAAGGCATGAAACGAGGTCTTTTACTGCCTCGTAATTATACTTCATATACCCGGCTCTGTCCTTTTCGAAGATCACCCCAGCGAGGTGAATCACCACATCGAATGCTGGCAATTCCAGGTTTTTATCCTGGAAAATACCCAGATCTCCTTTCAGTATTTTACAGGTTTCTGGCAACAATCTTTTTTTGCCTTCCGTCCGTAACAAAGCAGTCACTTCATGGTTGGCTTCACAGAGTTGTTTCACCAAGTGCGTTCCAATAAATCCAGTTGCTCCGGTCACAAAAATTTTCATGGCGCAAAACTATTCATTGTAGTCGCATTCTGTTGAATCCATTGCTCGTTGAATGTTTAAATTCGCGACTCTTCAAATCACCCTAACCAGTTATGAAAAATCACATACTCCCTCTTTTTATTCTACTCTTTTCCGTTGCGGCTTTTTCCCAGGAAAGAACCATTCCTGCTGATACAAGTATCATCACGGAACATTCAACTACGATTAATGGTGTAAGGATTTCTTATTCAGCAACAACAGGAACACAGCCTTTATGGGATGAATCAGGAAAACCCATCGCAACGCTTTACTACACCTATTACAAGCGCGATAACATCACGAATATGGGCGAAAGGCCGTTGCTGATTTCATTCAATGGCGGACCAGGTTCGGCCTCGGTATGGATGCATATTGCCTACACGGGCCCACAGGTTTTAAACATAGATGATGAAGGATATCCCGTACAGCCCTATGGTGTCCATGAAAATGTTTATTCCGTTTTGGATGTGGCGGATATCGTTTTTGTGAACCCGGTGAATACCGGCTATTCACGTACAATTCCTGCCAGTGGTGAAGAAGTTAAACGCGACAAGTTTTTCGGGATCAATGCAGATATCGAGTATCTAGCTGAATGGCTCAATACTTTTGTTTCGAGATACGACAGGTGGCTTTCTCCAAAATACCTGATTGGCGAGAGTTATGGAGGAACGAGAGTTTCGGGCCTCGCTTTGGAACTTCAGGAGCGCCAGTGGATGTACCTGAATGGAGTGATTCTTGTAAGTCCGGCAGATTATAAAGTTTTTAATTCTGATAGCCCGATCTCTTCGGGAATCAACCTACCATATTTCGCAGCTGCAGCATGGTTTCATAAAGCACTGCCGGCAGATCTTCAAAACAAGGACCTGCTGGAAGTTTTACCCGAAGTTGAAGAATATGCTTTGAGCACTTTGATGCCTGCATTGGCCAAAGGTGGTGCGTTGTCAACAACAGAAAAGGAGAAGGTTGCGGTTCAAATTGCGCGCTACTCAGGGTTGTCCGAAAAATCGATTTTGCAGCACAACCTGGTGGTGCCGACTGGTTTTTTCTGGAAGGAGTTATTAAGAGATGAAACCGGCCACACAATCGGACGGCTCGATTCTCGGTATCTGGGAATTGACAAAGTTGAAGCAGGGTCGTATCCCGATTTTAATGCCGAGCTTACTTCATGGCTCCATTCCTTCACTCCCGCAATTAACTACTATATCCGTGAACACCTCAGATTCAAGACAGACATTAAATACAACATGTTTGGTCCGGTTCATCCATGGGACAGACGAAACAACAATACGAGAGACAATCTTCGAAAAGCCATGGCTCAGAATCCTTACTTGAATGTGCTCTTCCAGGCCGGTTACTACGATGGAGCAACTACTTATTTCAATGCTAAATACACCATGTGGCAGATTGACCCATCAGGTAAAATGATGGATCGCCTTGGGTTTAAAGGTTATCGTAGCGGGCACATGATGTACCTCCGAAAAGCAGATCTCAAAGCTGCAAATGACGATTTGCGCGAATTCATACTGAAAACTTTGCCCGGAAAGAAACCGGCCAAATATTGATTTGAATTTCTTGTAGTTTGTTTAAGAATCTGAAATGGGCGCAACCTATTTCCGTTAATATCGGTCATAATATCAATCTATTATGAATCTGCCCCAGTTCACTGAACAAGGTAGATTTCTTGACATCATTTGTTTGCCATCCTGCTGCGAAAACCCGATTAATAATTGCATGCCGCAATAATTTTTGAAGAGTCAGCGTAAAAGAGTTACCAAATGTTAAATTGCCCCTTCGCCATTGTTTGACATAGAAATTCGACCCAATGCCTAACAAAGTCAATTTAACCTCAATTCCTATTTTCCTTATCTCCATTATTATGATTGTTTCATGCCAGGAACAGGGTGAAAACGAACGCCAAGTCAGCTCCCATGGCGAAGATGAAAGCCACAAGAATTACGAGAATTGCATGAATTGTCATTACACTGAGGGAAGCGGAGATGGATGGTTCAGCCTTGCAGGAACAACCGATGGAAACTTCAAAAATGGCTTTGTGGAATTCTATACAGGTGAGGAAGGAACCGGCCAACATGTGACATCAATGGAAATTGATCAAGAAGGGAATTTCTACACCACCGAGCACATAGATTTTGGAACCGGCTTTATGTCGCCACGCGCTCGCAAGAAGGAGAACTTGAATTTATGGACGACATGATAACCACCGGTCAATGCAACCTTTGTCACGGTGTTATTGAAGACCGCATTTCAATCGACTGAACCAAGCATATTATGAGAGTACTATCACTTTTGCTGATTATTTCAGCCTGTTATTCCAAAACCTGCACCGCCCAAACTTGTGAGTGGTGGTGAATTTTGAAGAAGCTAAGGTTCAGGCCAAAGCTGAAAGCAAAACGGTTTTGATGAGCTTTTCCGGCTCTGATTGGTGCGCCAACTGTATTCGTTTGGAAAGAGAACTTTTCGAGTCACCCGAATTTCAATCCTATGCCAAGGAGCATTTAGTTCTTCTGAAACTCGATTTTCCGATGAAAAAGAAGAACCAACTTTCGGCTGAACAAACGGCACACAACGAAAAATTGGCTGAGCAGTTCAATCAAAAAGGAGCCTTCCCAACAGTAATAGTTTTTTCCGCAGATGGGGAATCTCTAGGCAAGATGAAACATCCGCAACCAACGGCCAGTGCTTATATTGAAAGTCTGGCAAAACTTACATCCAGGTAATTTGAAAAAGTTGGTTTCTCTAGGATTACTGGTTTTGGTGCTGTTTGATCTGGCAGCGCAGGAGTTAAAAACCGCAAAGGTTGACACACTTATGATGGGTTCTGCTTTCGGATTCACTGCGGTTCATGAAGATGAAAACCTGGCTTACGATGCTATAAGTGCGGCCATCAGAGAAGTTGGAAGAATCGAAAACCTGATTTCTTCCTGGAAAGAATCCTCAGAAACAAACGCCATCAATACCAACGCAGGAATAAAGCCGGTGAAAGTAAGTTTAGAATTATACGATCTCATTTTCCGCAGCAAAAAGATCTCAAGAATCAGCAACGGTTATTTCGATATTTCCTTTGCTTCCATTGACCAAGTGTGGCAATTCAACGGACAGGAATCGCAATTGCCCACCGAAGAAGAAATTTCAGAATCGATCAGTAAAATCAACTATGAGCATATCATTCTGGATCCGAAAAAGACAACTGTTTTCCTGAAAGAAAAAGGAATGAAAATCGGTTTTGGGGCTATTGGAAAAGGTTATGCAGCCAATAGCGCAAGTGATTTGATGAAGCAGATGGGAATACGCGCAGGTGTGGTGAATGCCGGGGGAGACCTGTTGAGTTGGGGAAGCAAACCAGGCGGTGATGCGTGGACCATTGCAATTGCAGACCCAACCGATAAATCGAAACCAGCTGCGTGGTTGAACATGAGCGATAAAGCAGTTGTGACTTCCGGTGACTACGAGCGTTTTACACTTATCGATGGAGAAAAATATTGCCATATCATAAACCCGAAAACAGGGTGGCCGGTAAAAGGGTTGCGCAGTGTAACCATTATTGCCAACGATGCTGAGTTTGCAGATGCCCTGGCAACAACTGTTTTTGTTTTAGGCGAATCGGATGGTCTTAAATTGATCAACCACCTTGAAGGTGTTGATGGGTTTCTTGTGACCGAAGATGAAAGAATGCTCTATTCTGAAAATTTAAAAGTTAACCTGGTTCAATATGAAGAATAAATTATTGGGAGGAATCGTATTGCTTCTGGTGACCGTCTGTTCAGGTTGCGTGAATGTTAAAGAATATCAGAAGATGTATCTCAATGATCCTGACATGCAATTATCAGATAAGGGTGTTGAGTCATTCGAATTGAATTTTCAAACATACCGCGAAGGGGTTGCCGGTGGCAATGGCGGTAAAACAGGGGGAGGTTGCGGATGCAATTGAAATACACAGTCACACTTGCTTTGCTGCTCGCTGGGTGGTCAATTCTTTCTGCGCAGCAACTTGACCCGGATTCCAGTAAAGTTCGTTTTGAAGATATTGAAGTCAGCTTCATCGGCTCCTATTACAATCAGGACGGGAATCATTCACCAGTTACAGGTGGAATGGGAACGGAGCAATTGAGCAACGTTGCGCCCGCCATCATCCTGAATGTTCCGGTTAGCGAAAAACACTCGTTCAACTTCAATGGCGGGGTGGATGTATATTCCTCTGCATCGTCCGATAACATTGATAATCCATTTCTTTCAGACAAACATTTGTCAGGGGCATCGGCCCGAGATACCCGGAAATATGGAACGCTCGCTTGGAAAATGAAGGACAAATCGGGCCATTCGCAATTCGGAGTGGCTGCTGGATTTAGCCAGGAGTACGATGTGAATTCCTACTCGGGAATAGTGAGTTTTTCACGTTCTTCCAAAGACAACAACCGGGAGTTAAACATTAAGGGAAACCTCTTTCTTGACGACTGGAAACTGATCTACCCAGTTGAATTAAGAAACGGAAATCAGGAATTGCTGCCAACCGATAAGCGCACATCATTTACTTTATCTACCACTTACTCAACCGTAATCAATCGAAAAATGATTGCTTCAATATCGGCTGATTTAGTTTTTCAAAATGGCTTGCTTTCCACACCATTTCACCGCGTTTATATGCCGGATGAAGAATGGGCAAGAGTGGAACTACTGCCTTCTGAGCGATTTAAGATTCCGGTAGGATTCAGACTAAATACTCATTTGGCCAATTTCATCATTTTGAAATCCTATTACCGGTTTTATTGGGATTCATGGGGCATGATGGGCAGCACGTTTAGGTTTGATCTACCAATCAAACTATCCAACACTATCAGGGTTTATCCTTTTTACCGATATCACACCCAAACTGGTGTTGACTACTTCAAGGAGTTCGGCCAATTCACCGGTCAGGAAGAATTCTATACGGCAGACTATGACCTGGGAAATATCTCCAGTCAGAAATTTGGTTTGGGTTTAACAATCAACCCTCTTTATGGAATTTTCAAGGTTGGTTCAATCGGTAAAAAGCCATATTTCAATGCTTTGAAATCCATTGATTTGCGTTATGCTTATTACGTAAGAAGTGATGGTTTGAAAGCCAACATGGCAACCTTTGGATTGAATTTTAGAATCAGGAAATAGGATATTGATGGTTGCATGGAAGTGTATTTGAAATTCCTGTGTCCTTCTCCAGGATCCTGAACCGGGATGGGATCAATTCTTGTAAAACCGGGTATGATCGTATCCATGATAGGTGTATAGAACAAGAAAGTATTGCCCGGACTGGTGTGTTGAAGCATCCCAATTGATTTGGTGTTTTCCTTTCAAGCGTGCTTCCGATGTAATGGTTTCCACGCGTTGGCCTTTTGAATTGTACACCGAAACTTCGCACCAGGTGTTATTCACCAGTTCGAATTCTATTATTGCTTGATCTTCAACTTTATTGGAACCTGCAAACCCAATAGAATGCCCAACAGGTTTAGGAATTTCAACGTGAGTAGGAGGGGGGAGTAGGTTTGTATCAGCATAACGATACACATTCACCCCTGATGTAAAAATTAATCCATCATTGATTCGAAAGAAACGGTTAACACTTTGCCCTACGGTTGGTTGATAAGTCCAGGTTTGCCCTGAATCTGCCGTTTCGTAGAATAGCTGACTCCATCCACCAATCTATCCAAGACCCTCATTAAGGAAACCGATGCCCTGCATAGTGCCAGCGGTATCTGTGGTGTGCAAAGTCATCAGATCCCAGGTTTGGCCGCCATCCTCTGTTTTGTAATACTGTGGGGTAGGTTCAAATTCCTCGATAGAAATATAACCCACCAAATCGCTGATAAATTGAATTTTCCAGCATCGTTGATTTGAATGCGAACCAGTGGCAAGCGGTGTCCAGTTTTGGCCACCATCCGTGGTTCCCAGAATCAAGGCTGCCAATCCGCTTCCCTGAGCCGATTGTCCGGCAAGGAACCCCGTTTGTTCATCGAGAAAATGAACATCAACAATTCCATTAGCATAACTGCCCATGTTGGTGTGTTGCCAGGTGTTGCCAGGTGGCTTGTGAAAAGGCGGGAGAACTGGTTGACCATGATAGTAGAATGGAAATGAAACATACGAATAGTTGATGTTTTTTCATTGCAATAAATTTAGTTGAGGAAAATGCAAGTCGGGAAGAAAGGGCCAAATTAAAGAAGGATGTCCATTCAAAATTGTAAAAAAACGAAATCAGGTATTCATGGCAGCAAGTGAATAACGTTCATTGAACACCTCTGAATATCTGCGATTTTCAATTTTAGACTCCAGCCAAGCTACCAGGTGAAACAGTTCGAACGAGATTCGAACACTTGATTCATTTAATGACTTCTGCAATTCAACTTTAAGATTGGTGAAAAACTTCAGGCGTTCGGCTTTTGTGAAAGCTCTGGGCATCTTTCGGAGACTGTCCAGCAAGATTCGCTCAAATTCAGCTAACTCAATGTGTTTTACCAAATACCGGTAGAACGAACGCATCATCGACTCCAGCAAAACCACGTTTTCCAGTTCATAGTGGCAGATCACCATCAGGTATCTCGTAATCATGTGAATGTCCATGCGAAGGTTCTTCTCAAGCAAATCAAGCGTTTCATTCAGCCAATCGAGCGCTTTTTCATATTGCCCAACAGCTATATAAATGGGTGCAATGTTTAACATGATTACCTGGCGGGCCTCAATTTGCAGCAATGAACTGAGTTCCTTAATCTTGGGAGCATATTCATTTTCGATACGCGCTATGGCTTCTTCGAAACGCCCCGCTCGGTTGAGATATCTAAGCTCGAAACGAATGACCCTTTCAAGCCACATGGCTTCTGCCTGGGGATGGTTGGGTCTGGTTGCTCTCAATTTATCCAAAGTTGTTTCATAGGCAATCCAGTTGTTCATCCCTTGCGCAGCATTCAGGTGATTATTTAGCGCACTTGTATAATTGGGTAATAACTTATCGGAAAACGAATTTTCTGCTTCATACAATTCAATGATTCGCCCGGTGTGAACAGTAGCCTTGTCAAACTGGGTTTTCAAAATGAAATGAGCTTGCCAAACCCGGTGGAATGCAACCTTGGCTTTCAATGTACCCAATTTCTCTTCAGATTGAAGTAATGGATGGCTCATCATTTCTTCGAATTCGCCTTGGTCATTATGTTCATGGGAGTGTCCCATCTTTATGGGCATGAAAGAAATTTTATCCATGATCATCAATTGCTCTTCCTCATACTTTTGTTTTGCCAGCGTTTTCAATTCTCTCACCAGGATGTTGAAGTTTTCAAGAAGGTTTTCCGAACGGGTTCTTTGCACCAAATGATGTTCTACCATCATCAGCTTTTGCTGAATTTCAATCTGTTCATTTGCTTTCGCCTGGGTTTTGGCCTTGTTCAAGTGCTTCCGGCAGATATCATAAAGCCCCTTGTCGAAAAGCAACTCAATGTAGGCCAAAGATTCTTTTAAGTGGGCATCCGGCTGGCTCGACTCGTGGTAGAGCCTCAGGCTTTTCAGTATGTTTTTTGATAGGTAATTCTTGGCCACCGAAATCTGCCGGGTAAATGCTTCTCCCTTAAACTTCTTCAGAATTGCTGCTTCATCATAAGCCTTTTGTTTATCGATTACATCGAACAGTTTCATGTAGCTTTTGCTTCCACCCTGGAAATCAGCAAATAGCCTGAAATACCGCTTTTCGTTTTTGTTGAGCGATTTAATGAGTCTGAAAAGGTCGTTCGATGGTTTCATGGGATGCTAAAAAACGTGGAATCAATTAAGCCATATTGCAGCATAACAACTTGGTTATGTGTGGTTGTGATCTAATCGTTTAAAAAAGATTCTCAATCCAAAACTTATTAAAGGTTGAACCCCGGTGGCTTGTATTGTATTCGACAATACTTCCAATAATAATCGAAACAAGTAGGGCAAATGGAATGAGAACAATTTTCCGGACCTAATCCGGTACCCAATCCCAAACATCTGGTTGCTTCACTCGCTGCACGTGCCTGCAATTGCTGCATTGTACAATAAAACCATCATCTCCAAGGTAAACCGATGATTGTGCATCAAATACACTTTTTTGCAATTGGTTTACAGGCAAGTTCACCATGAGCGAGTTAATTACAATTAAACCATCCCCATTTTTAAATGGGAAAACCCCCTGGTGAAAGTATCGGTATTGTGTCCCACTGGAACATTCATATTCATGATGAAGCACATCTCCACTGTCAAGCACGTTTTCGTAGGCAGATATGTATCGTTGTTTCACTTTGTCACCTTTCAGCACTTCACTAAACGATGAGCCAATTCCAAAAGTGTCGAAATAATTGTCGGCTATATCATTTTCCTCAGTGAATTGGAAGAATGCCGGATTAAAGTAGATGAATTTTAGATCAGCAGTCAGTGCATAGATGCTGTACTCGCTACCTTCAAGCGTGTCGAAGTCGATGCCTGTAGCTACATTGGGAAATGATGGGTCAAATCTTTTCAAAACAAAGTTCTTTGATCATGAACAAATATATTGATTGTTGGACCAGAAATAGGTTACATAAGCAAACGGTTTTTAGCGATCTATCGTTTTATATGCTGTTTCTCATTTTGGTGATCAGTAGCTGGAATCAGCTATCAATATTGTTGGTAAGGGGCAAGTGGAACATCCAATTAGTGGTATCTTTGCGCACGAAACAATAAAATACAAATCGATGTTTTAATCGATTGAGAACCTACAATGTTCCTGAAATATTATGGGTTACGGAAAAGACAAAATCAAATTCAATAAGTTTCAGTGCGAAGGATTTTATCCGGCCGTTAGAGAAAAGGTAGATGCCTATTTTCAGGAAGCTGGAATTTCAACACATGCTAACCATAGAATGTATCGCAAAACAGCAATTATACTCGGTGGGTTTGCATTCTCATATAGCTTGATTTTAAGCAATCAGTTTGGCGGTTGGGCCATGCTGGTGTTGGCATTGGTTTTAGGCTTTTTCACTGCACTCATTGGTGTTTGCATCGCTCATGATGCTATCCATGGAGCATACAGTGGCAACCCAAAAGTGAACCACTTCATGGGCTCCTTATTCAACGTTGTTGGTGCAAATGACTATCTGTGGAATATTACCCACAACATTGCTCACCACACCTATCCCAACGTGCCTGATTATGATGGTGACATCAACCAGATTTCTGTGCTCA
>PVBE010072028.1_pt1 | contig 16864 bp, 12 predicted proteins | sample 1631181 | NCBI WGS metagenome assembly PVBE01 (sample SAMN08397723, study PRJNA350692) | Marine metagenome, whole genome shotgun sequencing project. | isolation source: water | place: Pacific Ocean | collected 2012-04 | reverse complement strand
TCTGTATGTGGGGGACCACGTCCGCTTCGTAGAGCAGGCCCTCGCCTGGCTTGCCGGTCCTCAACTCAACCTTGCCCTCATCCCGTGCCTTCTTGCTCTCGGGTTCTTCAGCTGGTTCTTGTTCACATCGAGATCGAGCAGGCGGCTCTCTGCAGTGCTCAACGTCACGGCAGGTGCAGCACTGTGGTTGCTCCTGCAGCTTGCCTGGGCCCAGCCTCAGTATGACCTTCTGCTGCACACAGGAAACCGGTCGGCCATGCCCCTGTGGATCAAGGCCAACAGTGCCTACAAGACCCTCTATGGTCACTGGACCAAGGAGCCCCAGCTGCGACCGTGGGCCTCCAGGCACCTCTCTTCAGGACGCGATGCTCTGATCCTGGGTGCACCCCGGCGAGCATATGCGGAGGACCAGCTTGAGATCATTGATGGGTACCTGAGACGGGGGAAGACCGTGGTCTACCTGGCCAGCCTCTCCTCTCTGAAGTCCGAGGCAGGCGCTCAGCTCCAGGAGCACTTCGACTTCGAGGTGGAGCTGGACCATGACTTCGACCTGAAGCTGCGCAGGCCCATGAACGTCCACGGGCCCCGCAGTCTCACCGAGGGGATCTTTCGCATCTATGCGGATCGGCGGGTACCCAGGCTGACGGTCTCGGGCTTGGATGTGAGCGTGTACCTGACCCTGGGCGGCTGGCATGTGGAAGATCGGCGTTGGCGCTCGAAGAAGCACATCGTGGATCTGGTCTCCGAGCGTCGCGTCGGTCTGGGACGCTTTGTCTTGGTCAGTCCGATGCGCTTGTTCAATGACTCGGCTCTCAAGGGTCTGTACAAGGACTCTGATGTGGGTCGCCAGCAGGCAGGGGAGCTGATGATTCGGGTGATCAAGGAGGCGGTGGGGGACTCGAGTCCTCCCGGGGTGGATGACATCTAAGCGTGTATGCCTCACCAGGTGTGTGGCGGCCTTGTTCTCGCGGCCACACATGCATCCAGGTGTGCTTTTTGGCACAGGGTAGCTGGGGCTAATGGCAACCCCCTGGCATCACATGTGAGCTCTCCGGGCGGGCGTCAGCATCTGTCTGCCGTAATGTCCGTGACCTGGTCACTCAGACCCAGCGCGTTGATGAAGTCGAGGACGAGGGACTGACACAGCATCTGGCCCCATCTGGCCGAGCCCAGGGCACAGGAATATGGAGGTCCGGGTCTTGGTCATCGTAGGACTGAAGGCACGCCCACCCTTGAATCCGACGAGCCATGTTCCCAAAAGACATGTTCATTATGATCGTGATGACCATCATCATCGTCGGCATCTACCAGTTCTACTTCTTGACGCAGGACCACATGTGGAGGCCCGGCGCGTCGCTTCTCGACCCGGTTTGATGACAAGATTCCTTTCTCACCCGGCTGGGTCTGGATCTACTCGGGGCTGTACTACCCGATGATCGTCGCCATCATCCTGACCATGGATGACATGCGGCACTACAACCTGACGGTGATGTCCTTTGTCTTCTTGCTGTTGATGCAGATGACCTGCTTTTCCTTCTTCCCGGTGGAGACGCCGCTGAAGTGGCGGGGCTTCGGGGACCGAGAGGGCATCAACATCAGGTTTCTTCGGCTGGTCCAGAAGTACGACGACAATTCCAACTGCTTTCCGAGCATGCATGTCAGTGTGGCCACACTGACTGCACTGCACATGATGGCCAACGAGCCCTGGCTGGGGATGTGGCCGCTTCTCTTCCCGCTTGTCATCGCCATCAGCGCGTTGTTCACCAAGCAGCACTACTTTGTCGACCTGATTCCGGGCGCGGTGCTTGGCTGTGTCGCCTGGCAGATCCACCTGTGGTTCATCGGCTGAGAGGGCCTGTGTGACGCCGGAGACTAAGGATATCGGGTACTCGATGAGGTGCCCGAGCAGGTGGGTCCGGGAACCACGTGGTTGCTGATCTTATCGACCTGCGGGGCAATCCAGTGGTGCTCTTTGTGGGCTAAGCTGCCCCTCGGAGGTCGGATGCGTTCGCTACCCTGTGTGCTGTTTTTTGGGCTTGCCTGTGGGTGTGGCGAGGACGATGACAAGCCGGCGGATAATGACACTGGGGAGACCTCGACTCTCGGCGATGACACGGGCAGCGACGCTGATACGGGGGACTCCGGTGAAGTGTGGGATGTCCCCTGGGAGGAGGGCTGCAACCCTCTGGCTACCGGGGATGACTGTCTCCTGCCATTTCCCTCCCTTCACTTCACACAGCCCGATGAGAGCACCCCGACCGGGCTGCGCCTGAACTACACATCCGACAAGTTCCGTGGCCCCGATGGCGATCTGGACTTTGATCTCAGCATCATCAACATCGCGGATGGCATCTCACCGGTGAGCCCAATGCTGGTGAACTTCGGGGTTGATATCGACCCCGCCTTTCTCTCCGGTCGGGGTGAGCAGGCCCAGACGGTGGAGCCCGGAGCACCCATCGCTCTCATCCACAGTGCCACGGGCGATGCGGTGCCCGTGCTCACCGAGATGGACCAGGCCAATCGCCACTTGACCGACTACGCCGACCGCCACGCACTCATCATCCGACCCCTCGCGCCAATGGAGCCGGGTGAGCGATACATCGTGCTGCTCTCCAGCTCTCTAAGGGATGTCGACGGAAAGCCGCTCTCTTCACCGCCGGTCTTCGAGGCTCTGCGAGACAGCATCGCCACGGATGATCCGATCATCGAGGAGATGCGCGACCGCTTCGAGTCCAACTTTGCTGTCGCTGAGGCAGCAGGCTGGAGTCGAGATGAGCTGTTGCTCTCTTGGGACTTCCAGGTGACCAGCGATGCCCATCTGCTGGGACCTGCCCGTTCGATTCGAGAGCAGGTCATGGCCATCACCGCCTCGGCCAGCCCGGCCTACACCATCGACGAGGTCGAGGTAGACCCCAATGAGTCGGTGGCGTGGCTGGTGCGCGGGACGTTTACCCCCCCGAGCTTCATCGACGCAGACAACAACCTGGTCCTCGATGGGCATGAGGTCGTTCACCAGGTGGACGACGACCGGGCATACGAATTCACCATGGTGATCCCTGCTCTCGCTCGAGATCGTGGCGGCCTCTCGCTGGTGCTCGTGGGCCACGGCCTGTTTGGGACGGGGTCATCCATGCTGGTCGGTGGTACCGCTGAGGAGACCTTTCATCCGATCTCGAACGATCTGGGTGCTGTGCTCATCGCTACGGACTGGATTGGTCTGTCCGGTGGTGACATGTCCCTCATCATCTCGGAGATCCTCACGGACCTCTCTCGCATTCGCGTCGTGACCGATCGTCTCGTGCAGTCCCACGCCAACAACCTGGCGCTCGTCGAGCTGGCGCTGGGTGATCTCTCGGCCGATCCCGCGTTTGCCACCGACCACGGGGAGCCACTCATCGATCCGACTTCGGTGATGTACTACGGCATCAGTCTGGGAGGGATCCAGGGCGCTGGCCAGGTGGCGCTCTCTCAGCGAATCTCCCGCGCTGTGCTCGCTGTACCCGGGGCGGGATGGTCCCACCTCATCCAGCGATCCACCCAGTTCACGCCTTTCGAGGTGGTGATTGACTCCCTGTACCCGGATCCGCTGACTCAGAGTGTGCTCATCGCTGGGGTGCAGACGTTCTTCGACTGGTCCGATCCTGCCAGCCTGGCGCGCCTGTACGCCGACCCCATCTCGGCCGATGATCCGGACAAGGTCGTGATCCTCCAGGAGGCGATCGGGGATTGTCAGGTCGCCAACATCACCACGGATCTGCTGGCCAGGACCATGGGGGTGAGTCACCTCGAGATAGCCACCGATCCCGTCTTTGGTCTGGACACGGTCTCGGCACCTGCGGGAGGTCTTCTCCTCACTCAGATTCGTGTACCCGATGACCTCGATGCCTTCTTCCCACCGGATGAAAACACCATCCCCGAGACCGACAACGGAGTCCACAACTCAGCCGTGTTGCGGGAAAACATCTTTGATCAGATCCGAGAGTTGTTCATCTCCGGTGAGGCGATTCACCCATGCGATGGACCCTGCGACCCGGAGTGAGGGGTCGCTGCTGAGGCGCCGGATCAAGGGCCTGGTGCGGTGACTGGGTGTGTCGGAGAGTGCTGCTATGGGATTCAGCCCTCGCCTCTTGCGGTCTCGCCGGGTTCACGCCCAGTGATGTCGGTACCTGGCTTGTCGCAAGGTTGTTGCAGGTGGGGGGGGACCTCTTGAGGATGCGCACACCATCCGTAGTTTCCAGGCACCCCGAGCGGGTCCGACCCGCAGACCAGGAGTGTGCATGGCTGGAAAGTCCCAGAAATCTTCCTCGAGCTCGAGTTCATCCGCGAGCACCTCTCCTGCGCCCGCAGCGGAGGGCTACGAGCAGCCCTACGGCAATGCAGCCGTACAGGATGAGTGCCAGGCCCACGGCTCGGAAGAGACGCCCGATAATGAAGTCGGGGCTGCACGGGCGGGTGCGCCGACCTCATTTTCAGAAGCCATTGCGCGGCACGAGGAGAACCGCGGAATCGTCGATCGCTTGATCCGATCGGCTCTCGAGATTGAGGTCGACCCCATAGCTGGCGCTGACTCGCGGGCCAACTTGCTCCGGAACACCGCACAGTGGATCGATGAAGGTGAGGCGGACTTGTATGTCCTGACGCCTGTGCACGATGCTGAGAAGCGGCCTGGCTGCCCGGGAGACCACAACGCATACTTCGACAAATCGAAGATGTATGACCAGGTTGGCTCAACCTACGATCCCACGCTCAATGCAGCTGGGGAGGCGGTCAATGATGCAGGCCTGGAGTTTAAGCGGCCGAGGGTAGCAGGGAGCATGGCCCAGGACGGTCGGCGGATGACCCTGGTCGATCCGGGGAAGCGAACGGAGAGCCAGCTTGTGGGGTTCTTCGTGCACGAGGTGCAGCATGACTGCGACCAGCACCGGGGTGGAGAGAGCTGGGAAGTGGAGAGACCGGATCGGGACCCCAATGCCATCCGTCGCGCACCGCAGTGGACATACAACAGCTTCCAGTCGGAGTTCCGTGCCTACTGGATGATGAACCCTGAGGGCTCTTCGGTGGATACCAAGGGCTCATCCACCGATGGAGGGGTCACGAACTTCAGCGTGACTGCGGTGGCCCCGGGCACGGATGGCCTGGTGCGCACAGCCGACGACGTGTCGAACACGGTCACCACGGCCTTTTCAAACAAGCGCCAGGAGGACATCTTCCGTCACATGTATGGCCACGGAAAGGCGGACAATGTCTATTACGACCCGGCTGCAGGCAAGGGGTGGACCAAGTCCTATGCCTATCTCCCGCACTACTACGCGCTCGACCCGGCCTTCAAGAGCATGGTGGATGGCTACACGCTCCCAGTCAGCGGCAACCTCATCAACTCCCCGCGCATCCAGGACCTCAGTGATGCGATGGGCATCCCTGCAGCATTCGAGACAGCCATGAAGGCGCTCGATGACCTGGACATCGCCTACCTGGCCAACACATCACAGTCCCAGCCATTTTGGGACCAGGCTGCGGAGGACCTCTCCATCCCTGAGATCCTGATGCTCAGCGCCCACCTCGGCATCCATGCCCCAATGGGGCCGTATCAGGAGACCGTCAAGGTCGTGAAGGGTGACACGCTGGGTGCCCTCGCGGATCGGTACCTGGGTGATGAGGGACGCTGGCAGGAGCTCTACCAACTCAACCGAGATGTCATTGGCAGCAACCCAGATCTCATCCTGCCCGGTCAGGAACTTCGGCTTCCCAGCCTCTAAAGGAGTGCCCATGTTGAGCATGATTTGCTGGCTGATGTGGTCTGCTGGCTGTGTCGGTCCCAGTCTCTCCAATCCGCCCATCCAACCCCCGCCAGCTCCGAAGGTTCCCATGCATACACTGACGACCCGCCTCGACCTGCCTCTGAAGACCGGCGTCCGGACACCTGTGGCGCTGCTGGGTGGCACCGTGACGCTGGTGGAGGCCGCAAGGGACTTCCTGATCTACGAAGACGGGACCTCCGGAGAGGTCACGGGTGGTCTGCTGCGCCTCGAGCGCGGCTCGGATGTGGAGGAGCTTCGTTTTGTATCGGGCAGCCCCATGGTGCAGTGGGGACACTCCATGGCCGTGTTCGGCCAAGACAGCCTCACGCTCTCCTTCTTTCCACCTGGGGAGACCGTGCAGCCCTAGCGCCAGAGACGATCTCCTGCCGCTCTCAGTCGCAGACCGTGTCCGACCAGGCCTCGATATTGTTGAGCTCGTCGCACTCGAAGATGATGCCTATGCCCAAATTGTTCTCGTCCGCTGTGAGTACTGGCTGCTCTCCGGCTATCTCATCGGCGTCGAGCTCGAAGTAGAGCACCTCGCTGGTTCGCCCGGAGGGGATCCGCTCGGTGGTGCTCTCCACAGCCAGCACCGGCCCGTCCCCGGCCCGGATGCTCAGTGGGATCCCCTTGCGCACGGGGGTGTTGCCCGTGTTCTTGATCCATGCCGCTACGTAGACCTTTCCTTCGCTGCACTCATCCTCACAGACATCGAGGATCTCCACCATGAGGTCGTTGTACTCGTTGGGTGGTGCGCCTACATCACCGGACCGGAAGCTGTTGAACTCGGGCCAGTTGCTCACGCCTGGGCTCGGGATTCCGCCCAGGGCATCCACATTGGTGATCGAGTAGGCATGCTGGTTCCAGATCTTCCGACCCGGTGGCCAGCTCTCTGCAGCATCTCCGTAGACCGTCAGGGCCCCGAAGCTGGTGGTGAAGCCATCTCCGCAGTGACCCAGCACGATCTCCACCTGGTCATCCCCGTCTACATCTGCCACCACCGGGGTCTCCAGGATGGTGTAGCTGGAGTGCGCCGAGGAGGTGTACTTCAGTGTGCCGTCCAGCCCGGAGAAGAAGCGGATTGAGCCCTCGTCCGCGTAGAGCACCTCCGGGTAGCCATCGAGCTCGAAGTCGAAGAGAACCGGTCCGGCAGCCCCGGTGGAGTCAGAGATGGGCGCGCGCCACAGCTCGCTGCCACCCCACTCCATGGCCACCAGCTGGTTCTGCGCTGCAAAGACCAACTCGGGCACCCCATCTCCGTCCAGATCGTCGATGGCGGGTGCGCCCAGGTTGGTGTTGGTGCCCCCGCCGAAGAAGATGGGCCCCCAGACCTCTGAGCCGTCGGTCTCCATGCCCGAGAGGTAGACCCCGCTCGTCTTGACGATCTCCCCCTCCCCATCTCCGTCGAAGTCCGCCACCGCCACGAGCCCATCGCGACCACCGTTGGCCCAGATGAGGGTGCCGTCTACGGTGTAGGCGGCGTTGCCGGTCACCAGCTCCAGCTCGCCATCTCCGTCCAGGTCCACCGGCACGCTCATCGCGCCGTAGTTCCCGGAGGCCCCCGTGCCCTCATAGGGCGCAGCACCCATCCCAAAGGCACCTCGGCCCCGCAGTGTGCCGCTGATGCCGTCGAGGATGGCGTTTCCGATGGTCACCTCTGGGAAACCATCTCCGTCCATGTCTGCGATGGATGGGTAGCTGTACCCCATCGGATCCATGGAGGATGCCAGTCCACCAGCACACCATCGCTCGGATCCATTGCGTCCGTTCAAGGCGCATACTCGCGAGGTGTCGGCGGTGACTACCTCTGGCCAGCCGTCTCCGTTCAGGTCTCCGATAGCGAAGCCGCCGTCTTGCCCGTACGATGTGCTGGTCTCCCACGCGATGCCCGAATTGTCCCCGTACAAGGCGACCACGCGTCCTCCACCGAGGCCGGGGATTCCGCCCTGGTAGACCAGGATGATGGGGATGTCATCGCTATCGATGCTGCCAGACCCATTGGTGTCCACAAGCTGCCCGACTGCGGGTGGTCCGCAGAAAGACTGGCTTCCAAAGTTCCACTCGATCACCGGCGTGAAGGTCCCGCTGGAGAGCTCCACATCGCACTCGACATTCAGGCTGCAGTGACCCGGATCGATGTCCTCTGCCTCGTCGCAGGCGTTGACCTCTGGCGGATCGGTGTCCGGGCGATCAACCGGCCCCGTGTCGTCTGCGCTTCCCGCATCGGTGCTCCCGGAGAGCTTGTACTCGGAGCAGCCTGCCACAGCCGCGGCGAGGAGAATGGGACGGAGCATGGAAGCAGACATGTGCATCTCGTGTGCGCGGGAGGGCCCACAATACCACCGGATATTGGCACCTACTTGGCGGCAGCCTGGTCTTCTTCGTCCAGGTCCAGCTTGAAGTACCCAAGCTCTGCCACCTCGCGCAGGAGTGGTGTTCGGGCGAACCAGGAGAGCTGTTCCGGCGAGAACGGCCGGGACTGGTAGTACTCGGGCCAGTCCGCCTGGATGGCTTGGCTGGCCTCTCGCAGGTGGTACCACGGGACCTTGGGCGCGATGTGATGGGGGATGTGGATGTTGATGTCGCACCACATCCACTCCAGCCACCGGTAAAAGCGCACATCGAAGGTGCTCACGAGCTGTCCCCTGAGCGGGGACCAGCCTTCGGCCGTGTACAGAAGCGTGTGGCGATTGGCGTGCTGCACGGTGATGACCAGGGCGCCGAAGAGGTTGGCCACGAAGGCCGGGATTCCGTAGAGCTTCAGCGCCATCCACAGCCCCATCGTGCCGATGAGCCCGCCGTAGATGGCGATCATGGTGACGAGCATGATGAGGTTGGAGGTGGCCAGGCGACGTCGCTCCCGCTGCCACTTGGCCTCGCCTATCTGCCAGCGCACCAGGAAGCCGCGCCGGACCGTGTTGGTCATGATCCAGAAGAAGATCCCAAACGGGAGCGTGTAGCCCAGGCGTACGACGGGATGACTCCTCCACGTTGTCTCTGCTAGCTCGTCTGCAGTCTTGAGGTGACTGGCCCAGTCCACCTCCTGTCCGCGCCTCTGGGTCTGGCTGTGGTGGTGGTCATGGGTCACGACCCAGGTCTGAAACGCGTTGGCCAGAGGTGACATGCACAGGTGGCCCACAACCTGGTTGACCCAGGCACGCTTGGAGAAGGCCCGGTGGCCGCAGTCATGACCGATCACGAAGAGACCGAGCAGGGTCCAGCCCTGGAGCAAGAAGAGCACGGCGAGAGACGGCACCTGCCAGAAGAGGTCCACTCCGCCGGTCAGCTCCACCTTCAGCAGCAGCCAGGTGAGGAGGGAGAAGCAGCCCACCACCCGAGCCAGTGCCCACCAGGCGCGGAGAGGCTGCACTCTGAAGCACTCACCGGGAATGGACTCGAAGATGTCTCTTAGGCGCACGTCTTCTGTGCGGCTCCGTGCATCGATGTCCTGGGGTCGTACCTGCATGGGCCTACTATGCCTCTGGTGCCGTGGCTTGTCCGTGACCGTGCGGTCGGATTCACGGCTTCGTCACCGGGTCGGTCTGGGTCTGCCAGAGTGTGTTTCCAGAGGCAAGTGGGCTTGCTCCTCTTGGTTGGGGTGTTCAGGACCCGTCTAAGGTGGTACGGAGGAGGTCCATCTTCTGCGTCTGGAGGCGTCATGAGAACCTCTCCCCTCATCCTCTCTCTTCTTTGTTTCACCGCTATCGCCTGTGGTGACGAAAAGTCCGACGGTGACTTTGCACCTCAGGAGGGACTCTGGGAGCGGGGAGATGTGACTGAGGATGATGGCTGTGGGTTTGGTGGAATCGGCGGCGGTGACACAGGCGGAGAGAATGTCGCGACCATCGCAGTGTCCGACGATGGAGAAGAGTTCACCATCGACACGGGTGATTCCGACCCAATCACCTGCACGCTCGATGACCAGTCCTACACATGTGAGGGCGGCTCGAGTGAGGAAGTCGATTACGCGGAATATGGCTACGATGCGGTGGCCACCATCTCCAGCACGGTGGGTGGAGAGTTCAGCAGCGAGACCGAGGGTACCTTTGAGGTCAGCCTCTCGGTTTCCTGTGACGGGGCAGACTGCGCGGAGGTGGCTGAGCTTTCTGAAAGCACATACCCGTGCACCTCGAGCAAGAGTTGGCCGATAAGCGCCCGCTGAGGTCTTCCTTGCGGCGATTGATCCCGCTGGGTGTCCTGGTGCTCATCGCGGCATGCCGCGATGAGTCAGTCCCCTGTGGGACAGCTCAATGCCGGCAGGATGCGGTGCTCGCAGCCTGGGCTGCAGATCCGTCGAAGGGCGCGGAGGCGATCGCTGCTCTGCCGGATGCAGTGGAGCGGTCCGCAGCGGTGGCCCGGATCATGGAGGCGGATCCCAGTCGGGTATCTGAGCTCTGCGCAGCACTGCCGGAGGGCAAGCTCCGCGTCCGGTGTCAGCGCACATCGGACAGACCCCACCTCTGGCATCCCAAGACCAAGCCTGTGGTGAAGGGTATGCGGAAGGCGGGAGGCCCCCGATCCCATCGGCTCGCACCGGAGCGACCCCGCACCTCCGGGCTGCTGGAGGTTCCTGCAGATCTCGGCATCTGCGTGAGTGCCCCGGACCCACATACCTGCGCGTGGGCTCGGGCCATGGAGCTGGCCGCGAAGGGTGAGGTTCGTCAGGCGGCAGCGAGGTGTGCCGGGATCGAGGTGGAGGAGGGAGAGGCGGATCTCTGGCAAGCGGAGTGCCGCTTCTCGGCAGCGGAAGAGTCGATTTCTGTGCTGGGTGCAAAGGGGTACCCTGGAGGCGTGGATCTCTGTCTCTCCGCAGGTAGCTTCCAGGAGCGGTGCCTCATCCACCTGGCCCGGGATCTGGCATCCCGGACCCCGCCTGCAGACGGGACCCCGGGGCCGGCCCTTGAGAGCACAGTGGCTGCAGCTGGTGTGATCGCTCAGACCTGGAGTCAGGATCCGGCCGGCCCGAAGTTCGTCGATCACTTCTGGTCCATGGCGCTTGGCTATGCCTTTCAGCGGGCGGAGGCGGTGACCGGGGACATGCTGGATGGACTCCCCGAGCGGGTCCAGCCCCATGTCCACTCAGCCGCCGCCTGGCGGCTCATGAAGCTCCAACCCGCACCCGAACGGAGCCTGCAGGAGTGGGCCCAGGCGCTCGACAAGGCCCTGCGTGCGCGCTCGGGCAGGCCGGAGCGACCTCTGGCTGCAGTGCATATGCCGGGCCTGGGCAACCTCTGGCACGCTGGGGTGGATGAGGACCACCCGGTGCAAGCCGTGATCTACATGGGCATGGGACGGCGCGCGGCCAGCGAGGTGGTTGCAGAGGACCGCCTGATCGCGATCCTCGAGGCTGCGGCTCGGCAGGAGCCGGCTCTCACCCAGGTCATCCAGGCGGCGACGGAGCATCCCTCGCTCGCGGTTCGGTGGACTGCTCTGAGGCTGAAGCGTACCGGTCCTCCGCCCTACGGCATCAAGCGCCGACCGGGAGGGTAGACGAAATGGAGCCCACAACCGGAAGGCTGGCACCCCGCCTGTGGCTGGGCTGGGCCATGCTCGTCCTGGTCGCCCTGGCCCTCATCGCACCGAGCTTCGTGGGCTGGCACCACGATGACGATCTGCAGAACATGCGCTGGGTCTTGGAGTATCGGGATGCTCCCTGGCTCGCGCTGACCGACCGACATGCGCTGCACGATCACATTCGACCTGCCACGCTCTGGGCGACCTGGCTGGGTGCCCAGGTGTCCAACGGGGCCTGGTGGGGGCCGCACCTGGTGGTGGCAGCACTCCTGCTGGGCGCATGGGCCGCCATGGCTGTGCTGGTCACCCGGTTGATCGGATCCCGGGTCGCAGGCTTTCTGACAGCGGTGCTGATCCTCGACCTCGAGGGCTTCCGGCTGATCTTAGACTGGAACTCCTGGATCAACACTGCGGGTGAGCTGTGTTTTGGGCTGGCTGGACTCTGCCTGGTCCACACGGCACTCGCACGGTCAGCAGCAGGTCGTGGTGCGAGGCGTACGCTCTTGTGGGCAGGTACAGCCATGTTGATATCCGGCCTGTTCAAGGAGCCCGGCTGGGTGGTCTACCCCAGCGTGGCCGTTCTCATGGCACTGGGCGCAAGACGCAAGGGAGATCGAAGTGCTGCTCCCTTCTGGGTCGGGAGCTTGCTCCTCCTGGGGGTCGCAGGCTTCCTGTGGTCCCACACCACCGCCAATGTACAGCGGCTCGGCTCGGACATCGATGTGCTCGCCAAGCTGGGGGATCTCAAGCACGCTGTTCGTCCCTTTGTCGACCCCTGGCCCGGTGGTGAGCCTCGGACTCGGGTGTGGGTGGGCATAGCCTTGCCGCTGGTGAGTCTGGCGCTCGCAGCAGCGGTGGTCTTGCGAAAGAATGAGCACCCGACGGAGACGCAGAGTCGAGCGATCATCCTGGGAACTGTTGCACTGACCGGACTCGGGTACATTCGACCGGATCTCGTGGGCGCTGTGGTCGGTGGTGGTCTGATCGCCATGCTGGTCCTCCACCGAAGTGGCCTCCTGGCTGCCCTGGCGCTGTTGACCTGCGGTGTCATGGTCCTCTTCCCCGGGCCCAATCCTGTCCAGCTTCTGCCTGCTGCCATGGCCTTTGCAGCTCTGGTCGCTGTGCACACCGCTCGCCTGGTGAAGCCCGGTAGTCCTCAGGTGATCCGTCTGTTCGCCGGCCTGCTTTTGGCCGGTGGGCTGGGGCTGCAGGCCATGCAGCTCGCCGAACGGATTCACGCACCCGATGCCAGCCCACGGGATGTGCCTGGGCAGATCGAGTCCCGCGACCAGGTGTTTGGAGAGGGTGCACTCTTCTCAGCACTCGGGACCCATATGGTCTTCTACAGCAGTGAATTGGGTGCGCGTCTCCTGGGCCCCATACTTGGTTTCCACGTCATTCCATACGATCGGGACCTCGAGCCCTTCAGCATGCAGGTCTCCGGGACACTCTGGGCGGCCATGGACTCTGGCGCTGCGGAGTCGGCTCTCTTGGAGCTAAACCTGCTCGATGCGCACCGTGCTGGCGGCCATCCAGGTACCCTGGAGCTGGACCTGGAGCCTGGCTTCTACGCGGCGGGCATGGTCCTCGTGAACACCCAGGGGGTCGCTAGCATCTCCATCAAGACGTCTTGTGCAGACGATCTGTTTGTGGAGAACGACAGGGCAGGCACCTCGTGGGTGGTGGCCACCCTGCGGGTGCGCGAGGGATGCGGCTCGGTGGAGGTGGATGTGCGGACCCTGGCGGAGGGCACTGTGGAGACCGTCTTCCTCACGGCTCTCCCCGATCCGAGCATCGATCTGCGGAGCGCAGACTTCCATGGGCCAGTACTGGGACTTCCGCCGGTCAATCCCATGCCGGAGAAGCACTGAGTCCTGGATAGTACTGAGTCCTGGCTAGTAGATGCCCTCTGCAGTCTCCCGCTCGACCTTGTGCTTATCGGCGGGGTTGGTCTTGTAGGTGGCGGGCACTCCGTCTCCGTCTGCGTCCAGTGCGCCGAACACCGTGAAGGTGCTCCCGTCCTTGCTCACCTCGACCCAGTAGGTGCCCATCTGGTTGCCATCGGCGGCCCAGCCCAGATCCTCAAACGGGCTCTTCACTCCCTCCTGGACCCAGGGGATGGGCTTGACGCTCAGCTCGGCTTGGGTGCGGGGCCACGGCGCGACGGGGAGATACTTGTCGTGCTTGGCGTGGTGGGCTCGCTGAGCGGTGACGATCCCGACCATGTTCTTCTTGAGTTCCTCGGCGGGCGAGGGGCCGACGAGCCTCTTGGCCACCTTGTCCAGGCGGCCCTTCTGGCTCTTGTTGAGGAAGTCCAGCATGCCAGCCATCCCCAGCTCCTGACCAGGGAGCTCGACCTTCACCTGCAGGTCCACGAGGCCGTCCTTCATAGACAGGCCGGCCCGAACCTCAGCCGCAGGCTTCTCGGGGGTGGGTCTATTGCGCAGCTCAGCGACCAGGGCGGAGGTCTCTGACATGTCGATCAACGCGTTGGATACCCAGGGCTGGCCCTGACCCTGGATGGCCTGAGTCACGATGTCTTTCTGGGTTCCCACGACAATCAGGCCCCGACGTATGGACAGGTAGACCGCCTGCTTCTTCAAGGACATCTCGAAATCAAGCTTGCCCCTGCGCTTGACTGGGAGCTTGAGTTCCTTGATGAGATTATCGATCGACTTGGCGATGCGTCGGGCTGGGACGGGACGGCCACGACGGGTCTGCAGCGGAATGGCCATGGCGAAGGACTTCTCCGGGCCCTGATCAAAGCCGACAACAACGGTGCCAGGTGGGATCTGGATGGGCAGCTTGTCGGGCTCCTTCAGAGCTTCCCGGAGCTGTGAGACTCCCCTGATCTGGGGCGGGAGCATGCGGACTGCTGCACTCATCAGCTCCAGGAAATTGAGGTTCCACACCACCACCACGCTTGGACGGTGGATGGAGCTACCCCATGTCTGCTTCAGCCTTGATCCGTTGAGGTCCACAGGGATCTTCGCATCCGTGGAGAGCCGAACGCGCCCGGTACCGCCGCGGGTGGGTACGAACATCGAGAAGCCGTGGATCTTGAACGGGACCTTTCGGAGCTTCCGCTCGGCTCGCTTCAGTCCGCTGCCGTCCAGGTAGATGGCGCAGCCCGGTGTGTCTCCGATATTGTCCAGGAGCTCTATCCGGCCAGCCTGGGGCCGCTTGGTCTGGTTCTGGCTCTTGCCGACCAGGGCGCCACTGGCCAGAGTCAGGTCCAGGCTCTGGCCCTGCGCGATGGCTGTCCAGCTGCCGGGCAGCTTTCCAGGCTTGGCACCGGTGAAGTATGAGTTGACCAGCGCCTCGGCTTTCACGACGTCGCTGCCGAAGGGCACGGAGACGAACAGGTTCGTCTCCTTTCCATCCACGGTGGTTCCGGCGCTGATCAAGAACCCCCCCTTGGGATCAACGCCACGTGCCTCCAGGGCTCCGGGCTTGAGTAGGGGAAGGAGGTTCCGCTCGAGCACGCTCTGCTCCCCCAGGGGCTTGTCCGCTTTCAGGGGTAGCTGCTGCAGGATCTCGACCATGTCGCTGACCGGCGAACAGCTGACGGCCCACGCTGGGGGAGTCTCCTGGATGTGCTTTTGCAGTGCAGGTAAAGGGGACTGGGCGAGTGCGACGCCGAACAAAGCAAGAGAGAGCATGGTCCATCCAGGGTTGGTCTCAGCTTGAGTAATTCCCTGGAAGGCGCCTGGCGCAGTCGACACGGGCGCAAAATTGGTCGACCGCGCCAGGCTTAGGATTCAGTCGTTGTTTGGTTCGTCATCTACCAGACCCGTGTCTTCTTCCTCTTCTTCCTCAAGATCGTCGATCATCAGGATTTCGCGGGCGAAGTGAACCTCACCATCCTCGAATTCGAAGATGAGGTGGGCAGGCCCATCGAAGGCCTCATCTGGGACGATTACGCCCACCCAGAGCTGGGTGCCATCAGACTTGAAGTCCATCACCTCAAGGTCTCCGATGGCGGTGACGTCAAGGAGCCCGTCCCAGTTCACCATCGTGTCAGCCGTAATGGTGAGCACCTCGTTGGCGCCTGGACTGAGCAGGTCAGGTGTGACGCGGTAGATGGGCTGATCGAGCTCTGCTGTTGAAGCTGACCCGGTGTCCTCTGGGTCATCCGGCCACTTGCCTTCAGTGATGTCGATGATGCATCCGGACAGCAGGATGAGTGCACTTGTGCTGAGCAGCATGATTTTCATGGTTTCTCCTCCACATGGGTTCCGTGGGGTCCCGGCCTCTCCGGGACGCTGAACTCTGACGGGCCCTCAGGAAAACCATTTGAAAAAACTTGGATGTGGGCCGTGCTCGCCTCATCGGATAGGGCGTTGGTCCAACTTCTTGGAGGAAATGAAATGCGACCTCTCGCTTGGATTCTCGTCGGCTTGCTCGGCGTTGCTTGTACGGATGACGGAAAGGGTGGCGATGACACCGGTGGAACATCTGGTGACGACACCGGAACGAGCACTGATGACACTGGAGATAGCGCCGATAGCGACGGCGATGGCTTCGACGGCGGTGCAGACGGTGATGACTGCGATGACGAAGACGCCACGGTCTACCCAGGTGCCGAGGAGGTTCCCTACGATGGCATCGACCAGGACTGCGACGAAGAGGACCTGACCGATGTGGACGGCGATGGCTTCGATGGCGGTGACGATGGCGACGACTGCGACGACAACGACGCGACCGTCAACCCCGACGCAGAAGAGGTTGCCTATGACGGCATCGACCAGGACTGCGACGGTACGGACCTGACCGATGTGGACGGCGATGGCTTCGATGGCGGTGATGAGGGCGATGACTGCGACGACGATGACGCCACGACCTACCCAGGTGCCGAGGAGGTTCCCTACGATGGCATCGACCAGGACTGCGACGAAGAGGACCTGACCGATGTGGACGGCGATGGCTTTGAGGGCGGTGACGAGGGCGATGACTGCGACGATGATGACGCCACGATCTACCCAGGTGCCGAAGACATCGCGTACGACGGAGTCGACTCAGACTGCAGCGGGAATGACGACTATGACCAGGATGGGGACGGGTACGTCCGAGACGGAGACGTGGGTGCAATGACCTATCCAGTCTCTACATCCGGTGGTCTACCGGGCGGGGACTGTGACGATGGTGATGCCAGCGCCTACCCGGGTGCCGGTGAGACTCCCTATGACGGCATCGACCAGGACTGCGACGGTGCGGATCTGACCGATGTGGACGCCGACGGCTTTGACGGCGGCGAAGAGGGTGATGACTGCGATGACAGTGATGCATCCATCAACCCGGCTGCTGAGGACACTGCGGACCTCGTAGATAGTGACTGCGACGGTCTGGTGGACGATGACTCCATCGAGCCCGGCGATGTCATCATGAGCGAGGCCATGGTCAACCCGGACGTCGTGCTGGACTCTGCCGGCGAGTGGTTCGAGCTGTACAACGCCACGGACTACGACATCAACGTCCGCAACTGGACGCTCTCGGATGATGGCGATGATGACATGGCCACCGAGGGGGACCTCATCGTCCCGGCCGGTGGC
>PVBE012831654.1_pt1 | contig 16865 bp, 20 predicted proteins | sample 1631181 | NCBI WGS metagenome assembly PVBE01 (sample SAMN08397723, study PRJNA350692) | Marine metagenome, whole genome shotgun sequencing project. | isolation source: water | place: Pacific Ocean | collected 2012-04 | reverse complement strand
TTATATTTAAACTTAAGAAAATTAATACCACCCAAGGCAGCCGCATATTGATCCTGTTTTCCTCCAACTACGCCCATAGCCCTCTCTATATCGTACGCTAACTCTGCTATGCGGGATTTATTCTTCGAGTCTGTAAAATGATTCACCAACGCTAACCATACTACATTCATAACCCCACTCGTCCCCAATCCCGAACTAGTGGGAATATCTGCATGGTACTCCAATTTGGTCTCATTCGACAAGGCGATTAAACTCCCATGCACATAGCGATTAATACCTGCATTTAAAACCACGCCCTCATAATCCTCTGTGAAGGGAAAAATATCTGTAGTTCCCCCTCCAAAATCAATCCTCACTGGGGCCCGAGCGTAAATTTTCATATTCTTGTTTAATAATTTATATTATTTAAATTTATTTAAAAAAACAACCAAGTAAAGAAAATCAACAGGGAATAAAGCACCACCCCTAAAATAAACGTCAAAGGATTCCCTTTTTTATAACTTGGAATTGTCTCCCTAATCACCACATATAATAAAATACCCGCCACTAACCCCATTAAAGTAAATGATACTTTTGAACTTACAATATAAAAAGTCGCAATCAAAGCCCCATACAAACTTCCCCCATACAAAACAAATTTCAAGAATTTATTTTTCAAAACTCTTTTTTTATTTAAATTATGAATTTTATTTATAGAAAGACTACTCAAAGCTGCATGAGAAAAAATTGGGATAAAAAATAACCATCCATCTATATTACTTATCCTAAAAAAATTCACTAACACAATACCAATACTCAAATCATATAAAAATAAACTTAAAGCATGATTTAACATTAAATCTTCTGGAATTTTATTTTTCCTAGCCCTTTGATAAATAAATTTCTCTATAAGATGAAACATTGCAAATCCAATTAATACAAAAATAAAAAGGGATTTGTTATATTGATTTACTCCCTCATACAGTTCAGGCAATAGATGTAAAAAAATATAAGTAACTGAGATTCCTGCTACAAAAGAAATTAAGTAGGACTTATATTTGAATCTATGTAATGGCACAATTTCACTCAGATAATTACCCATTACTATTACAAAAGCCAGAACCAATGGTAAAATCATTTAATCACCTTCATGATCTTCTTATAATCAATTCCATACTTACTTAATAATTCTTCCTTTGTACCTGAATGTGGAATCTCTTTAATCGCTAAACTTTCAACTTTAATATTCCCTTTACTCAACATTTCTCCTATTCCTCCTTCAGGATAATGGTCTTCTACAACAACAACTCTCTTCCCATGTTTCTTAACAAAATTTTCAAATTTCTTATAATTGAAAGGTTTAACGCAATACAAATCCACTACAGCCACATTATTTAATTCCTCATAAGCTTTCAAACATTCATGGACAGTTATCCCACTCCCTACCAAGACTACTTTATCTTTTCTAGATTGTTTTAAAACTTTAAAATCTCCTAACTTAAATTCTTCATTTTTCTTATACAAAATCGGGGTCTTAGGTCGTGTAGTCCGAATATATTTAATTCCTTTTAATTTAGAACTTAAATTTACTAGTTTGCTTGTTGAAACCGCATCACTAGGATAAAACACTTTACTATCTGGCAAAGCTCTAAACATTCCAATATCTTCTAATCCCATTTGACTTGCTCCATCTTCTCCTATTGATACACCACAATGACTCCCACATACAGTAAAATTCCCAGAACTCAAAGCGCTCATTCTAAGTTGATCATGTGCTCTAGATAAAAAAGCTGAAAAACTAGACGCAAATACATTGAAACCTTTCTTACTTAATCCTAATGCAATCCCTATCATATTTTGTTCTGCAATAAAAGCCTCAATAAACTGTTCTGATTTAACTTTTTCAGCATGAGTAGAATTACTTACTTCTGCATCTATCGCTAAAATAGATTCATCACTCTCAGCCAATTTTGCTAAGGTTAAACCATAAACTTCCCTTGTAGCTATACTTTCATCAAAGTTTAAATTTCCAGGTTTAGCCTTCTTAAATTTATAATTTATTTTCCTTGGCTTCCTTATTTTCACTTTAGGAATTTTAACATCTGGAATTTCTTCCAAGGCTTTTTCCATTTCTTCTTCACTCAAGGCCTTTCCATGCCACCCCTCTTTATTTTCCAAGAAACTCACCCCTTTTCCTTTAAAGGTCTTAGCCAAAATAACAGTGGGCACTTTAGAAATTCTAGCTCTTGCTAAGGCTTTCACTAAAGAATTCACATTATGACCATTTACAACAATAGTTCTCCAACCAAAACTTGAAAATCTTTTTTTATACACTTTTAATTTGTGTCCTATCATTGTCTCCCCTCTTTGTCCTAATCTATTCACATCCACAATAGCGCATAAATTACTCAACTTATAATAAGACGCCAATTGTAAAGCCTCATACACCGAACCTTCACTTATTTCACTATCTCCCATAAGAATGTAAGTCATATACTTTCTTTTTTGTAATCTCCCAGCCAATGCAAACCCAATACCTACACTCAAACCTTGACCTAAACTTCCACTTGCTACTTTAGCCCATTTCAAAGACTTAGGCATGGGATGTCCTTCTAATGGACTTTTTAATTTTCTTAAATCTTCTAATTTATTTCTAATACATCCAGCCCTAAACAAACTCGCATACAAAATTGGAGCTGCATGCCCTTTACTCAATACAAATTCATCATTATCAAGATTATTTGCATTTTTAACATCGTATTTCATTTCATTAAAAAATAAACTTGCCATAATTTCTGCACAAGATAAACAAGAAGTCGGATGACCGCTCCCTGCCTTAGTAGTCATTTTAATAATATCTCTTCTTAGAATATTTGCAATAGATTGTAACTGTTTCTTACTCACCATCTTTTAACTTGAAAATACACTTAAGAATATATAAATTATTCTATACTACCAGGGCAAAACACCAAGTCTAAATAAAATCCATCCTACCCACAATACTAAAATCAAATATAATGCACCCCAACCTTTTGCTACTGGAAATAATTTATGGAAATGTTTCCAAGTTTTTCCATTAAAAAACGTAGGATAGAACCAAATCATCAAATTCCCTATAACGCTATCAAATATAGCAAGATACCAGAAAATAGCTTCCAAATTAAAAGGCATATTCTCTATTAAACAGAACTAATATAAAAATTTTACCTCTTTAGCTCTCTCAAAGCTTCTTTAACATTTTCACTTTTTTGCAAGTAACTCCCAACAACAAACTTATCCGCACCGGCTTTTCTTATTTTTTTAATTGTTTTTAGATTCACACTTCCGTCCACTTCTATTTTCAATCCAGGTTTTAATTTCTTTAATTCTTTAATTTTACTCAACATTTTAGGTAAGAACTTACTTCCATACTTCCCTGGAGTTACAGTCATAACTATAACTTGATCTAATTTAGACAAATAATCTTTAATTTCTTTAACTTTGGTCTTAGGATTTATAGCCACTCCAACTTTCTTCCTTTTACTTTTAACATAATTAACAACTTCTCCCACATTATCAATTTCATAATGCACAACAATCAGATCCACTTTCCTTAAATTCTTCTTAATCCAACTTAAAGGCTTCTTAACCATTAAATGCGCCTCATATTTTAATTTAGAATCTAATTTAAGCTTAAACATCAAAGATTTATTCTTAACAAATTTCCCATCCATCACATCTAACTGCACTAACTTAACATGGTCTTTCACTTTAGCTAATCTTTCAGTTAACTCTTTCTGATTTTTAGCAATAATACTTGGAATTATCATCTTTCCAATCTTTTTATCTTATCTACTCTTCTTTTATGTCTTTTAACTTCAGGAAATGGAGTTTTTAACCAAGTTAAAATTATTTTCTCTACTTTTTCCTCATTAAAATTCCATCCACCCAATGCCAAAACATTAGCATCATTATGTTCCCTAGTTTTCCTAGCCTCCTCAACATCACTTGCGCTAACCGCCCTTATACCTTTAATTTTATTGGCTGCAATTGCCATTCCATGACTAGATCCACAAAATAGAATTCCTTTTGTCTTATCTTTAGCTACTTTTCTCGCCACCTTAGCCGCATAATCTGGATAATCATCCTCTTTTTGAAATTTTAAATTTCCCAAATCTTCAAATTCAATATTTTTTTTAGTTAAAAATTTCTTCATATTTTCTTTTAACTCAAAACCTGCATGATCCGAACCTAAATAAATCTTCATTTTAAAATTAAGAGTGGAAAGATTCTTATATACCTTTCTATAATATAAATTCATGACGTATGATTTAGTTGTAATTGGAGGAGGTAGCGCTGGTTATAGTGCCGCCATGACAGCTGCTTCTTATAAAAAGAAAGTTTGCATAATTGAAAAAGGCCCCTTTGGAGGTCTATGTGTTCTCAAGGGTTGTATGCCTTCTAAAACATTACTTTGGTCTGCTAGAATTTCTGAATTAATTAAAAACGCAGATGAATTTGGAATTAAAATTTATGGAGAGATTAGATTTGATGTCCCTCATATTATAAATAGAAAAAACAAAATTATCCAAGGTTTTGCAGATTATAGACTAAAAAATGTCAAGAAAAATAAAAATATTGATTTAATTATGGGCACTGCCAAATTTATTTCAAAGAACCAAGTTAAAGTAAATGGAAAAGAAATAACTGGAAAGAATTTTTTAATTTCTACGGGAAGTAAAGCTTTCGCTCCTCCCGTTCCAGGCTTAGAAGAAACTGGTTATATAACTAGTGATGATGCTTTGGATCTAAAAAAATTACCCGAATCTCTAGCAGTCTTAGGTGGTGGTCCAGTTACATTAGAATTAGCTTATTATTTTCATAATTTAGGTGTTAAAACTACAATAATCCAAAGAAGTAACCAAGTTTTAAGTGAAAATGATGAAGACTTAGCTCGAGTTGTCGAAACTTCTTTCAGAGAAAAAGATATGAAAGTATACACCGGAACCGACTTAAAAAAATTCTCAAAAATAGGGAATAAAAAGAAAATTGAGTTCTTACATAAAGGCTCTAAAAAAACACTAGAAGTAGAAGAAATCTTAGCCGGTTTTGGTAGAGTTCCAGATTATACTAATTTAGACTTAGAGTCCACAGAAATAAATTTAGATGACAAAGGTTCCCCCAAATTAAATGATTACCTCCAAACTTCCCTTAAAAATATTTATGTAGCCGGAGATGCCAATAATATAATGAAAGTAGTTAATGTTGCAGTAGAACAAGGCCGAGTTGCTGCTGAAAATATGTTTGGCACTAAAGAAAAAATAGATTACCATAAATTCCCTATGGCTGTTTTCTCTCATCCTGAAGTCGCTTGGATAGGCCTAACTGAAAAAGAAGCTAAAGAAAAGAAATTAAAAGTAGACATCGGAAAATTACCTTATGAAGATTTGGGTAAAGCTGTTTGTTTAGATGAAGAAGCCGGATTCATAAAATTCATAGTTGATAAAAAAACTAAAAAAATTTTAGGAGTATCTATAGTAGGACACGAAGCCTCTGATATTATTCATGAAGCTGTTCCTTTACTTTACAATAAAAATACCTTACATGATTTAGCTAAAATGCAACACATTCATCCTACTTTTGGAGAAATTTATAGTTACTTAGTTGAAGAAATGTTATAATTTTAGCTTCTCTTTTAATTTTCCTTCATTAAAACCTACAATAGCCTCATCCCATTTATCATCTATCACAATAACTGGAACTCCTTGCTGTCCTGACTTCTCAATCATTTCCTTAGCCGCTTCTTGGTTTTCTTGTACATTTACATCTTCAAATTCCACATTGTTCTCTTTAAAAAATTCTTTCGCATGTTGACAATGTGAACAACTAGGTGTTGAATATATTTTCACTTTCATTTTAACCTCCCACTAATAATAATCAAACTTAATCTAATTTTAAAAACCTTTTGTTTAATAATTCAAATTTTATTTTATTTTATTTCCTTTTAGCTATATTTACTTCCATAATTGGATTTTTATTATGGTATAGATTCAAAAGGATCAAACTTATTTTAAAATTTGAATATACGTAAAAAAAAAGAAAAAATAAAGCCCTATAATTGGGCTTCAATTGCTGTTTGGAATACACTAAATGGTTGAGCACCACTAATTTTCTGAGTTCCCACAATAAATCCGGGAGTTCCTGTTATCCCTACACTGCTTCCATCTTTCAAATCATTGCTTACTTCATTAGCCATTTCTCCAGAATCCAAGCATTTATCGAAATCATCAGTGTCCAGCCCCAGAATCTTAGCATAGCTCTTAAAGGTATTTACTCCACCTTCAACTCCATCTTCAAACAATTTATCATGCATCTCAAAGAACTTTCCTTGTTCTCCTGCACATTCAGCCGCTTCAGCCGCTTTTTGTGCTTGAGGATGAATATTACTTAATGGAAAATCTCTATACACCAAATTTACTTTTCCAGTTTTAATATATTCTTCTTCAATTTGTGCTAAAGTTTGGTCATAAAATCTCGCACAAAAAGAACATTCAAAATCACTCCATTCCACTATAGTTAAAGGCGCATTTTTATCTCCTTTCATAGCATCATCATCCATCAAAGTTTTAGCATTTGCAGTTTTAACACCAGTTGGCGGTAATACACTTGGTTGATTCCCGGTATCTATAACAGTCCCTCCAGTAATTCCATCTCCTCCAAAACCACCTGTATACAAAGAAACCACAAATAAAATAGCAAATACCACTGTTGCTACTTTCCACATACTTGATTTCTTAAATGTAAAAGAATCTTCTTTTTTAGACTCATTAGACCCAAAGATCTCTTGAGTTCTATTTTCCTCATTATTTTCATTATTTTGATTTTCTTCCATGTTATAACCTCCTCCATTAAAGATAAACTAAACATATAAAAAGATTATGGCGCCCTAGCCGAGATTTGAACTCGGGTTATAGCCGTGACAGGGCTATGTGCTAGACCGGGCTACACTACCAGGGCTTGTTATAAAATCAAGAATAATCTCTTTAAAAACTTTTTGAAAATGTCCGTGCGGGCAGATTTGAACTGCCAACCTTTCGGTGACGGCTAACTTTCTCTCATCCTTAGCATCTAGCTACGTCCAAAAGTTTCTACAGCCGAATGCTCTACCATTGAGCTACGCACGGTTATATCATTTTAAATCAATTTCAGTTTTTAAAAGTATTGCTTAATCTGATTTTTTCTCTTTCTCACTCTCTTTAGTCAATAAAGTTAACTTATTAGAACATACATGCACATATTTTCTTCCAGAATAATATTCTACAACCGCATCCGGCAAAGCCAACCTTCCAATAATACTTAACTTACTTTTAGCTACATAAGAAATAATTCTCTCTTCTCCTCTATCTAATCCATCTAAATCCCAAACTAACCTCATTCTTCCATCCGCACTCCTTTGAACCTTACTTGGTTTCATAGTTGTAAAATCTTTACTACTGGCCGCCACTAATTTGGGCAGATAATCAATTACCCTTATTTTATGAATAGCTTTATTTCCTCTATTAGTCAGATGTAATATAATCTTAATTCCTCTAATACCTTCTTGATCCTTATGTACATCCATTACTCTTTTAACCAAGACTACTTTTTTTCTACTTACATATAATCCCATGTAAATAACCACAATAATTAATAACAAACCCGCCAAATAAGTCCCATAAGGCAAGGTAATTATAATATCTCTTCTATCTCCTGGATTTAAATTAAAAGTCCAAAAAGCTGTATGTGTTCCATCCCCACTCTCCACTTCATCCGGTTTTACATTATATGTAGCTAAAAGATTTTCAAAACTAGTTAATTCTATACTTACAGTTTCTGTGCTTTCTTCTGTACCTGTATTTTCTTTAGTTACAACAATTTTCTTATTAAAATTATTACTTCTAAATATTTTTTCAGTTACTTCTGCATAAGGTGTAAATTCTACTTTTTTACTAGCTCCTCCCAAAACTTCATGTCCACTCTTAACATTTACTCTAAATAAATATTCTCTTAACGCCACATTAGTTTCAAATTCTAAATTAAATTTCTCTATCTTAATTTCATTCGCTTTTAATTCTACTTCTCTTTTAAAATCAAATAATTCACTTGTAAACAAAATAGTTACATCCTCTACATCATGATTAAATAAATTTTCTAATTTAATTCTGGCTACAGCTCCAGTTCTAGGGTCTATTTTATCATCCACTATCAAATCCGTTTTAACATTTTCTTCCCCAAATGGAATAATTTCTACTTCTAAAGGCACTTCCTTCACAACTGTTTTATCTCTACTCTCTACAGTTAAAATTAAATTATATTTTCCAGGAGCCAAAAATCCTAAAGGTGTTACTTTCAATCTTGTAGTTTCACCATAACCACTCTGCACACTTAGAATATAAGGATCCGCAGTCACTCTCCATTTATCACTATAAAAATTCTTAGCCACAAAGAAATCACTATTTCTCAACAAATTACTTGCCACTCTTACGTCAAAAATAGCAAAATCATTCGCCGTTATTTGATTATTCTCACTAGTTATGGTAACTTCTACATCATCTCTAGCCTGTTCTTTTGCATTTACCCCAAAACTCAAAATCAGTACAAAAAACACTAATAACGCTAATTTTCTCATTAAATTCATTTATTAGAAGAATCTATTTAAAGTTTTCGAGACTTGGGGCTGCACGAATTTGAATCGTGATTGCACGACCCCCAGCCGTGAGTGATAACCAGGTTACACTACAGCCCCTTATACAATCTCACTTACACCATTTTTTTTCTCAAACTTTAAAACATTATCCACAAAGCTCTCTACTTTAGCTTCATGACTTACAATAATTATTTGCTTAATATCTAATTCATCTAATACAACCCTTACTCTATCCAATTGTTCATTACTAAAACCTTCTGTAGGTTCATCTAAAATTAATAAATCTCTTGTCTTAACTTCTCCAATTAAATTATTAATGACTTGATTCAAACTTAATCTATACGCCAACGCCACAGCCGTCCTTTCTCCTCCACTTAAATCAGAATATTCAATATTATAACCATCTTGAGTAATTAATGGAGTAAACTCTTCATCCAGAATAACATTAATACTTTCATTTAAAATCCCAAACCATTTCTTAAATAATTCATTAAATTCATTATGTAACTTAAACATCACATTCTTCTCAATTATCCCCATTAAATTCAAAAAATGTTTATCTAAGAAATCTTCAATATTTTTTATTTTATCTAATTTTAATTTCAACTCTTCTAATCTATTAATTTCTAAATTTAATTTCTCTAGACTTTCTAAATAAAATCTAATTTTCTCATCTATCCCAGATTTTCTTACTTCTATTTCCCTCTCTTTACTTATTTTTTCTTCTAATTCCAATTTTACTTTAGTATAATCCTCTTCCACATCTTTTATGACTTCTAATTTTTCTACAGTTTCTTTCTTCTCAGATTCTAATCTAATTACTTCTCCTTTTAAGTCTCTTAACCCTGTTTCATTCTTAATTAATTCATCTTTTTTCCTTAAATTACCCTCAAATTTAACTTTCTTTAACTCAATCTCACCCACTTCTTTATTCAACTTCTCTAGTTTTTCTCTATTTTTTAATAAACTAACTCTATATTCTTCTTCTATTCTCAATAAAGTTTCCACTTCTTCTTTAATTTTTATAACTAATTCATCTTGATTTTTGAAGATTTGATCTTTATATTCTTGCTTTACTTCTTGAAAACAAGTCGGACATTTATCTAAATCCTTAACATTATCTTTAATCTCACATGCATGAGTTTCTTTAGCTTTGAATCCACTTAATTTATTCCTAGTTTCATCTAAATTACTTTCAAATTCTCCAATATTTTTCCTCACCACATCTATCTTAAAATCATATTCTTTTTTTAAGTCCTCGAAATTACCTTCCCCTTCATCTATAACTTCTTTTTTTAATTCTTCTACCTTAGTTTCTATCCTTTCTTTCTCTCTTAATTTATGTTCAGAACTATTCTCCAACAAATTCATTTTATTTCTTAGTTCATTTAATTCCTTAACTTTATCTTCAAATAGATCTACTTCTTTTCTCTTAGTTTCCACTTCTTGATTTATATTTTTCAATTCTTCATTAATCCCTTCAATTATTTTTTTATTTTCTTCAACTTCTTTCTCCTTTTCTTTCTTTTCGCCTTTTTTAATGTCCATATCTTTCAATCTTTCTTCATAAACTTTATTTTCATTCCTTAGGTATTTCAAAAACATACTCGAATTCTCTTGAATTCTTTTATATTTGTCAATATCAAATACTCTCCTTAAAACTTCTAATCTATTATCTTTACTTTCCATTAGAATTCTCTTCATTTCTTCTTGAGGGGTATAAACAGTATATTTGTAAATCAAACCTTTACTTTTAGTTAAGTATTCTTTAGGATAATTCAACAACCCCAAAATTTTAGCTTTTAATTCAGTAGCAGTTCCTTCTTCTTTCTTCCCATTTACAATAATATAACCCGCATCTTGACTGAAACTTTTACTGCCTCTTTTCAAGACTCTTTTAATTATCGCTTCTTTATCTTCTAACTCAAAATATAACTCCACACTCCCAGAATCTTGACCATTTTTTAATAACCCCTTTCCAGAACCTTTTTCTAACCCAAATAAGGCAAATTCCATCGCTAATAACACCGTACTTTTTCCAGATCCAATATCCCCACTTAATAAAACTGAACCTTCTGGAAAATTAACTTCCTGAGAAACATAACTTCTAATATTTTCCAATTTTATTTTATTTATTATCATAGTTTTAAAGTTTTCAAGGCCGTATTTATTATCCTAGATTCAAAAGTTGCATTAGTTTCTCCCTCTAATTTTTCATCAGAGAAGATTTCAATTAACTCATCTGTTAGTTCTTTCTCATTTTCAATTTTAAATTGTCCTAGATGTTCTTTAATTAAAGATTCTTCAATATCCTTAACTTCTCCTTCTAATTTTACTTCCGAGAATTCTTTTAATTTTAGTTTGTTTAAGTTCTTCATTACAAAGAAAGCCCCTTTCTCTTCCATTTTCTTCACATAATCTTTAACTTTAACATCACTCACCTTTCCCTCTTCTAGCTCTCCTAAAATTCTTAATGTGACGATTTTATCTGAAAAATCATTGTTCTCAATTATGTTTTCTATTTGAGCATTTATCTCCCTAGGTAAACTTCCAGAAATCTTAAAACTCAAAACTTCTTTCAATTCAATATATTTCCTAACTAAGTTTAATTTTTCATCCACAATACAAAAACTTCCTTTCTTCAAATCTTCAATTTCTTTAAAATTATTAGGAAACACCGGACCCGGATACACAATTTTTCCATAATCTTCCTTCTCAATATCATACAAATAATGTACATGACCTCCTGCATAATAATTAAAATTCTTAGGCAATCCAGAAAAACTCATACACTCTACTTTATTCAAATCCTTGGGTTTAAACTCTTCTAAAGCTGTATGAAATAAAAATATCTTAAATCCTTCTTCATTTTCTAAATGCTCTTTCTCTAATTTTGCATAATCCTCTCTTTCCAATCCCCCTCTTCTTCCTAACACTCCAGTTAATTTAACTCCAGTTTTATCTTCAAAAAATTTTAACTTCCCTTCTTCATAAGTATTCACATTATAACAAAGTCCAGCTTTCTCAAATATATCTAAAACAGTTTTACCACTTGGAGAAAAATCATGACTTCCCGGAACTAAATACACATCCACATTACTTTCTTTTAATCTATTTAACTCCCCCGCCACTTCTTTAATCAAATCTGTTCCAGGTAAGGCTGTATCAAATAAATCCCCTGCAATTATCACAAAACCTACATTTTCATCTAAACAAATTTTAATAGCTTCTTTAAAATAATCCAAACTAAGCTCGTTTAATTTAGCATCTCGCCAACCTCCAATATGACAATCTGCCATATGTCCAAATTTCATAATTAAAATTCGAAATAGAAAATTAATAAAGATTTATATTATCTAGAATTAAATCCCAAATACCCTTAACAAATTTATGATCATATGCTCTTTTCTCTTTGTTGGAGGAGTCATATCTATATATTTCTCACCCAAAATTTTAGCTGCTAATTTCTTATAACCTACACTAGCTTCAGAATTAGGATATTTATGTAATATAGGAAAACCCTTACTACTTGCTTTCCTAATATTTTTATCTTCTGGAATAACTCCAAGAACAGGATATTCTAACATTTCTTCTATCTCTTTCATATTCATATCTACCCCATCATTTCGACTCCTAGTTAACACAACTCCTAAAATTTGCTTTCGCATTTTCTTCACAACTTCTACGGTTTTCAAAGCATCTGTCACAGCTGCCAATTCAGGATTAGTTACAATAAGTACAGAATCACTCGCATCTAGCGCACTCGCTGCTTCCTTTCCTAATCCAGCTGCACCATCTAAAATCAAATAATCCAATAATCCTTCCACATCCGCCAACACACTTTTTAATTTATCAATTTTTAAATTACTTAATTTTCCAATAGACAAATCTCCAGGAATTACTTTAAGTCCGGAATTATGTTCATAAATAGCTTTATTCAATTTCTTTCTATTATCATTCAAAACATGATGGATAGTAACTGGCACTTTAGGCACTCCCAAATAAACTCCAATATTAGGTGTAGTTAAATTCGCATCTAACACTGCTGTATTTTTACCATATTGATGTAAAGCCAAACCCAAATTTATAGAAGTCGTACTCTTACCTACGCCCCCTTTTCCAGAAATACAACATACCACCTTAGTCATTTTATTATTTTATATATTTTTTTACCTAAATTTTCAGTATTTTTATAATATTCCTTTAACACATCCACATTAACTTCCGCCACTATTTCCGCATTCTTATCTTGTGCAATTAACATTAACCCTTTTCTAAATTCTCCTTTTCTAATATGCTCAGATTTCATTATTTTAACTAATAATTCATAAAAATCTAATAATTCATTTACACTTGCATCTTTCTTAAAACCCTCTCTTAACCAATTAAGTTTAATCAAATAGGGCTTACCCATATTAATATCTTTTACTTTCTTCTTTTTTTCTAAAAATTCTAATAAGATATCTATTAAAGTCTCTTGAATACTCACTAAACGCGCAATCACACTTAAGATAACATCTACAGTCCTTGTATATTTCAAAGAAACATAAATCAAGTGATCGGCACGCTTGAGTTCTTCCTCTATATCGTCATAATTCTTGTCTTCTTCAATCATTTTTTCACTATTCTATTAATTTTCAATAAGAAACTCTTTGTTATTGATAAATATTTCTTTATTTCCTCAATCGAAATGGTCTTCATTCGGTAATTATCTGAACAAATTACGAATTTATCTGACCTTGTAAACTCCACAGGAGCCTCCTTCCTATCTTCTATAAACCTTTTTAACTCCCTTATGATGATAGCTTCGTCATTTATAAAACCATGCTTTCCAATCATTCTTTTAAAGACCTCGAATCTACTTTCAAAATTATCTGCTAAAGGCATAATTCGCTTATACAGCCTTTCATACTCTAAAACCGCATTCATTCCACCTTCTAAAGCCATATGGATGTTATCTAAAACAGTTATAAACAATTTATTATCATTCACCACCGGCATAGTCACATACACTAAATGGTCTGCTGTCTTAAAGAAGCTAATCGCTTTCTTTAAATGTACTTCATACAATTCCATATAAAACTAAAATAAGTCGAAATTTTTAAGCATTTATATACTCAATTATTTCTTCAATTCTAGAATAGATTTAGCAATATCACCTTCGTTTTTCTCTAAACTTTCTCTAGCTTCATCTTCACTACACTTACTTTGCTCAGCTACCATTTTAACATCCTCTCCGCTAAAATTTTCAATAGATTTCTCTTCGATATCTCCAGAAATTTGTAAAGATTCCTGCCCCATCATATTCACTTTCTGTACACTCGGATTTCTAATAACTAATTCCTTATCCGGACATTTAATTATAACCTCAGAAGCCTCTATCTCTTCTTGTTTCAAGCCCATTTTTTTCATGGCTTGTTTCATCAATTTGGGATTCATTCCAGGTATCATTTTATCCAAAGTGTAAATATAAGTAAAATATAATAACTAAAACACAAAACGCAATAAACACCATATTTGGTATCTCTATCTTACTTTTATAATCATCAAAATATCTTACTAATCCTCCAATTCCAGAGGGCATTTGTATTTTTTCGTCTGCCATTTTATTTTTTTCTTTCTTTGGTAAAACTTTCTTTTTTAAAGAAAGGTTTGTAGGCAACAGTAAGCCATATTCTGTTACCCTTTGGATATTTCCAAAAAGGGTTCTGACATTCAACTATGCGTCTTAAAGACTTGCACAAGCCAGGACTCACCGTTTCATCGTTTCTTATTGATATATTCAGTTAGTTCTCGTCTCCATCGCTAGAGATTTCGTGAACATCATCACATCAATAAGCCGTGTCGTTTCTGCGTGGTTGCCTTCCATTTCTGAAGCTCCCTTTCGGGAATGGCCTTTTTTTGTGTATGGACTTTCCTCAGCTGCTTTTCAAGTTCCACGATGATCTAAGTTTTTATTGTGAATCACTAATGGAATCAGTCTGAAAAGCTTCCGATTGTCAGATCTGTTACCTACACTTAAAATATAAGAATTATCACTTTATAAAACTAACTTTCTTAAAATTGCTGAGGCCCTCTATGAGAAGTACTATCTTCAAGGTCTCTGATTTTGAGTCTTTGATCATTTATAGTCTCCCTTAAATCTTGAAGTTCTCCATGATCTTGAGGCATTTCGCCATTTTTATAAGCCCTATTTTCACTCTCAAGGTCTTTTATCCTAAAATTTTGCTCATAGTTTTCCTCTCTTAACTCTTGAAGTCTAGCTTCATACGCTTCTATGCTTCCATCTTTAAACTGTACCATTTCATATAACTTCCACCTAAAGCTCCAGCTGTTAAAAGTGTAGCTGCAGCCAAAGGTACATATACCCACGGACTTACAACTCTCCTACACCCCTACTCAATCTACTAAATAATTTCATTTCATCTAGAATTTCCTCTTCACATCCTTGCTCTAAAAGTGTAGAACGAATAGTTTCTCCATATTTTCTCACACCTTCATCAGTACCTAAATCTGTTATAACCACGGCTATATCTCTCGCTCTTTCTCTTTGTTCTTTAGTTACTCTTCCTTTTTTTACAGCCGGGGTGAAAATATCTCTTTCTAATATAGCCCCAGATAACACTGTAATTCTCTGGCTTGTCTGTTAAACATAGTCAGAATATCGTAATTTCCCCTTTAAAAACTTTACTAATTGTTACTACTTATAAAGAACTACTATCTAAACCAACTAATAACCCATAAACTTAGTTGTTTAAAAAAACTAAAATACTCAATTTCTGGCACTTCTTCTCTAGTTTTGTTTTCCTCTTGGGTTTTATTTACTGGTTTCTCAACCACTTTTGGCTCATTTGGCTTTGGAGCCGGTTTCTTAACATAAACACATTGCTTAGGTATTCCATTACAAGAATCTATAGTTTCATCATTAAAATCATCACAATCCTCATTAACCCTACATTCATCATAACACTCTAAATTATCTCCTACTTCACACTCATCACAATCTCCTTCCAAACTCATCTTCACAGTCTCACCCTCATACTTTTTAATCTCAAAATAAACTCCATTAATTCTTTTATCCTCAGACACAATACCTTTTCTATTATTTACACATACAATTACTTTATCCTCCTTACGATCAAAATCTAATAAAGTTACATTGATATTTTCAATTAGCTCACTTTGATCTCTTTGAAATGTAAAAGTCTTAGTTCTAGCTTCGCCTAGAGGTAATAACAACACTAAAATTAATAAAACCCCTAATATTTTCATGCTTTTATCTTAGTTAGAAAGGTTTATATGTCTTATTCAAAAAATCGCCGGGACTGGGATTTGAACCCAGACACCCAAGGGTCAAGCTTTCCAGGCTTGTGCAATACCAGATTATGCGATCCCGGCAACAAACCTAGAAAGAAAAACTTAGTTTATAAAATTAATCCAACATTTCAATTTCAACATTAACACTATCAGGAATAGGTACTCTCATTACTAATCTTAAAGCTCTTTCATCCACTCCAAGATCAATTAATCTCTTATGTACTCGCATCTCATATCTTTCCCATGAAGCTTTTCCTTCACCATCTGGACTTTTCCGAGTAGTTAATTTTAATTTCTTTGTAGGTAAAGTTATAGGACCTGCAACTTTTACTTTAGTTTTTCCAGCTATATCTTTAATAGCTCCGCATATCTCATTTAATTGATTAATATCCGCACTTGCTAAACTTATTCTTGCTTTTGGCATATTCTAAAAATAAAATTTGGGCTTTATAAAAGTTTAGTTTTCCGCTTCATATAACCTAATCAACTCAGAAACTCCCTCTTGATAAGACCCCAATACTTCTCGAAATTGTTTCCAAGGTTCTCCAAAAAATCCTGTAGCATAATCACAAGAATCACCACATTCATCTCCAGGGTCCAACAATCCATTTACATGATCCCCAATATATCCTAATTTTTTCCTCAAAGAAACTATTTCTCTTCTTACTACTTTTGGATCTTCATTTCCATGAATATCTCCCATACATCTATTCACCTCAGCCCAATTTGTTGCTAATCCGTTAATATGCACTTTTCTATGATCGCAAGGTCCAACAGGACCTCCTTCTATTCTCACATGACTAATTAAAGTTGATAGGTCTTCTGAGAATCCATTCAGAATAACCCTCGCAGCATAATATCATATGTCATTTTTATTTTTCCTTAGAATTTGTATTTATTTTTT
>PVBE012621258.1_pt1 | contig 16865 bp, 24 predicted proteins | sample 1631181 | NCBI WGS metagenome assembly PVBE01 (sample SAMN08397723, study PRJNA350692) | Marine metagenome, whole genome shotgun sequencing project. | isolation source: water | place: Pacific Ocean | collected 2012-04 | reverse complement strand
TACAGGGAGAACAACCAAATCAGACCGTATTGGCAGCATGTTCGTTAGAGTCGATGCGGGACTACGGCAGTCTTGACGATCGCTAGGTCTTCGATTCGTCACCAGGCCCACGTCGAGCGGCACGCTACCGTCGCGTGGGCTTCGCCTTCCCGTCATCACCGACCCCCAGTCGCACGATGCGACCAGGCTATCCGATCTTGGCATTAACAAAAGCCAGTCGAGACCTTGCACGCGTGTGCAAATTTCAAAGTTGGTCCGACCAACTTTTTGCTCCGCACACCAATCCTTCCAGGTCTGGCCCGTTTGGGAACAGATCCGTTGGTATCACGTGATACCAACCGTGGTGATCATCACCATGGTTGCTGGCATGGCCATCATGGCCACAGCTGCCCAGCACCGCTCTACCACTGCTCGGCTGTGCTTGCCAGAAACTTCGCGCGCAAAAAAAGCCGCATCAGGCTAATGCGGCTGTTGGTTTGTAAGGGCGCTGAAGTCGACGCGGTTGGAGGTTTGATACCTACCTTTTTCACCGATCACCCTCGCCCCGTTCAATGACATCACCCAACCGCCCGCAACCGCCCAGCCAGTCGCTCGGCAGCCGTGATCAGTTCTTGTAGTTCGCGGCGCGGTTCCTCGAGCAGTTTGTGATCTGCCATTGGTTTGTCCTCGTGCTGGTTGGGCTAACGTTACGATGATCGTAACGTTGTGAAAACCAGCAGCGTTGTCGGTGGCAGCCGCGGCGGCAAGATGGGGCGGGCGCGGTTACGGGTAAGTTGTTGCACCGTGCAACACTTTGACGGACAACCGAAGCCGTGGTCGACGGAGCAGTGTGACAACGATGTCACGTTGAACGGGTCAGAACGCCAAAAGTTCTCACAGGCAAGTAAGACGGCGAAACCCCCTACCCCGCCCTTTTGTTGCACCATTTCTCGGTGCAACAGGCCATGAATGGTGCGACCGCAAAACCGCGCCAAGTGTTGCACCGGTGTTGCACGGAGCGTCAAAAAGCAGTTGGCCCTCTAGGATTTGAACCTAGACTAACTGATTCAGAGTCAACACGCATCCGCGTATTTCACGAGGAAAACGCACATTCTCAGCAAGGCGCAGCGCAAGGCGCAGCATTTGAACACGAAAACGCCCCCATCGACCCCGATCTGCAAGCCATCATCGACCGGTGGCCCGACCTGAGCGAGGCGGTAAAGGTCGGCATCCTCGCGATGGTGAAGGCGGCTGACGATGCACCGCGAACATCGTAGCGATCCGGCTGATCCGCCGGACCCCGGGGCATCGCGATTCGTGAGATTTCTAACCACACCGGTACCCCTTGAAAACTTGGGTCCCAAGAGCTCGCGGCCCAAAAGCCTCGGTCTTCCACGAGATAGCTCCGAGTATGCCGCCCCGATCCGATCAGGAAGTGGACCGGAAACTCCACGTTGGCTAGCGCGGCACCGTCGGCTGCGCGGAGTGTTTCTCGATGATGGATCTTCCCCTCGTGCTCGAAGACTTGGTACTCACGCCCTGACGCCTGGTGAAAGAAAACGCCGCCCACCGGCTCACCTGCTGGATCGACGTCCGCCAAAGCCAGGCTATGAGCGGTTTGCCGATACGTTGCGGCTTCCTCGGAGTGGCACGCGATACACGCCTCGGATCCTGCATAGATTGCATCCGTGGAAGTGTTTACGAGCCGGCTTGACGAGACGGGAGTGATCGAAAAACGTCCCGTCAAAAGGGGCTCCGTGCGTGCGAGAAAGGACAGTATGCTCACGATTGCCCACGTCCCGGCCACCGCAACGATTCCGCAGCCGATGACATACCTCAAACGGCTAGGTTCCATGATGTTGCAGTCCTCGATCTCTGCCTGTCCCCCCCCGAAAGAAGGCAGAGGAAAATTAAGAATCGCCGGCACGAGTTGACAACGGCGCCGTTAATTCACTTATAATCAACTGAAGCGGTTGCTTTTCGCTTGCCATGACACCGACTGAACGTTTTTTGAACGTCTCGCGCCTCAGCCGCAACCGTCGGTGCGGTATTTGCGCTTACCGGCAAGAAAAACGCTGTTTCAAAGCGAAGCATGTGTTCAGCCAGACTTTCGCGTGGTGGATCGCTGAACTTGACGAGATGAGCTCCCTTTTCGACGTTATCACTTGAGGTACTTTTATTATGAGCAGATTTAGTTGGTTGGCGGTGGCATTGGCGATTCTCGGGTTTGTTTCCGGATGTGGCGGCGGCAGTAGCATGGACGCCGAAGCACCGCCGCACGATCCCGCCCTTGATAACATTGATGATGGTGGGTCTGAGTACGCTCTTCCCGAAGATGAAGATCCTACCAACGAGGCGGCCCCTACCCAGTAACTTGAAAGCCGTCGTGTTCCATCTCATTCCCGCGATGACCTGACTCGCGCCTGTGTTGCGTTCTTTTATTGTTCTTCTTTCAAGGAGTCTTCCATGCCTGCTCCCCATCGTCGTAAAAATCCCATGGGTGGTTTCACCCTGGTAGAACTGCTAGTGGTGATCGCCATCATCGGCATCCTCGTCGCACTGCTGTTGCCTGCCGTGCAAGCGGCCCGCGAAGCGGCCCGCCGGATGTCCTGTGGCAACAACCTCAAGCAGTTGTCACTCGCCTGCCACAACTACCATGACACTTACAAGAAACTTCCCCCCACGACACACGACGGTCAGTACAACACCCTGAGCCGTGGCTATAGCTGGATCACAAAAGTGCTCCCGTTCATCGAACAGCAGCCCCTCTATGATGGACTTGGCATTCAACGCGGTGGCAGCCGCAGGGGGGTTGCTGGAGGCGGTAACAGCGGGATGGGTCTCCGCATGAGAGACAGACTGAACGGAACGCTCGTCCATCAGATCAGACTACCAGCAGTTAAATGTCCGAGCGACGTTACTGCGGAGTTGTCGAACAGCATTGCCAATGGTTTTAGCGCAAGTGGCGGAAGCGTTACGACAAGTTACAAGGGCGTCAGTGGAAGCAACTGGAACTGGGGAGATGGTCGGTATCGACGCAACTATTCCGGGTACACCCACGGCTTGAACCGTGGCAGCGGTTGTTTTGATCGCCGGATGATCGAAGCGAGAAATAATTATTGGAATGGGGACTGTAACGTCGTTGCCTTTCGCGACATCACCGACGGCACGTCCAATACCTTGATGATCGGTGAGTCTTCCAACAGAATCTCGACGCACACGGGATGCTGGCTGCATTTCAATCACACGACCGCTACTTGTGCCATACCGCTGAACTACAGGCGGACCAACGGGCAGCTGTGGGGGAGAGGTGACTGGGGTAGAAACTATTCCTTCCACAGTTATCACCCCGGCGGAGCCCAATTCGGCTTAGTCGACGGCTCCGTCAGATTCGTCTCGGAGACCATTAATTACGCCACTTACATCGGTATAGCCACGATCCAACGCGGTGAGAACGTACAACTCGACTAATCTGTTGGGAATCGCATAACGCATCGAGCCGGCTGCTCACACAGCCGGCTCGTTTTGCATGGCACGACTAACTCCGGAATGATGCCGTTCACACCTTGTATGGCGTCATCGCCGAATGCTACGATCCTGGGATGCCCTGCGCGCGTCGGTCTTTGTGTGGCGGCCGAAAGTCGCAATTCGATAGCGCTCGTCGGCGGGCGCAACCGGATGGCTCGCACGGATTCCGTCAAATGCTTCGGTCGGCCACCGATGTGCTTTTTTGGCGCCGAGAGGTTGATCGGCCAGGAGTGACAAAGCGGACGGCAAACGAGCAAACCGGGGCCGGGCACGATCTCACCCGAGAATTGAACCAGACCCCCACCCCTTCGATGGCTACCTCCCCTGGTTACCTCCCTCCGGCGCGCGCGACAAAACTCGGTAATTCGTTCACGTACCCCCTTGGCCTGAGTGATGAGCCTCGATGGTTCCCAGGCACAAAACGGACGAACCAGAAGCGGCTGACGTGATCCAATCCGACGCGCGAGTGTCGGCTGGCGAACGTCGTACCAAAGATGTCGTCGTTGCGGGGACAGGATTTGAACTACCCATCAGTTTCCGGGCAAAAACGTACATCCTGACCAAAGCTGGGGCGTCACGGGGGATAGCAGGATCGATCAGCTTCAAACCGTCCCAGCGACAGATTTGGGCTAGCTCCGTAGAATGATGGTGAGGACGACTGCTTTCGAAACGCTGTTATGAAGAGAATCGGAAAGGCCCACCAACGTCGTCCGATCGAACGCGAATACTTGGGCACTCTGAACGCGGCTGTGCCACTGAGTACGTGGAAGTCGATCTGCAAGCGAGTGACAACTGATGCGATGGGCGGGAAATTGGTGGGATGAAAGTAGTACAAAGGTATCACAAGACTCAATTGATTTTGGCAAAATCTGAGGATCGAAATGGGCGGAATTGGTAGCGAAAACTGGTATCGGTTCACCAAGAAATCGACAGTCGAGGAATCGTTGACGGTGGCAATGCGGGATTTTCGCAGTCGACGTTTCTGGCGTTCATCGGGGACATTGACCTGGAGCTGGGCTGCGGGCAATGCGTCTTCCGTGGGTTACCGTGTAACTTGGGGCTGCGCACCGACTATCACGCTGCATTACCGCTGGCGAGACAATGAAGACATAGAGATTCCAATCCGCCTGCAAACCACGCCAACCCAATTTGGTGGCGAGCGGTGGTGGTTCACATGCCCGTTAATCGTGAGTGGCGTCGCATGTAACCGGCGGGTCGGTAAGCTGCATCTCGCACCAGGTGCGCGGTACTTTGGCTGTCGAAAGTGCCACGAACTGACCTATCGAAGCAGCCAAGAGGCCCACCTGGATCAAAGGAAGGGCGGCGCTTGGCTGAGAATGATACGCGAAATTGATCTACTGAACCGCAAACGCGGCGCAATGTAAAACAACCGGGATAGCAGCGCCGGGTTGCAAACCGGACTGCCAAGCGGCTTCGGCCGGCGCGGGTGGTTATTCGCCTTTCAACTCGCCCGGCCGTAGCTGGCCCGATCAACGAAAGGCGAAATCGTGGCCGATTCATCCACGCAATCGGGTATACAGGGCCGAACCGTCGAAGTGGCACTCAAGGCCTACGAAGACGGTTACCGCATCATTGTCGAGTGGTTTAACAAGGCCTTCGACGCCTGGAAAATCGACGTTCGTATCCAAGCAGACCCGCCCTCTCCAGATGTAACGCTTGACGAATGCCGGCTCAGGCTTTCAAACGCGCTGGTGGGAATCCGCCCGTATTTTCCCAACCTGCCCTCAGACGATGATTTATTTCCGTGGGTTGTGGGACACCTGCTAACAGAAAGCAAAGAGCCAGGTGACAAACTCGGAGGCATCGGATTGCGCGAGACATCGTTTCCGTTCTGTGGCTCGGCGGAAATTGTGCACGAGGAAGTCGGGCTCAAGCACGCGAAAGGTTGGAAAGACTCGCAGTTCCGTGTGTACGTCGTGGAACCGATGGAAGAGAACGCTGCGTTATGGCAGGAACAACTGCAGCAATTCCTTACAAAGGCCGACGCGGACACGCGCCGACTTGACGGCGAACAACCCGATCCGACAAAGTTGGCAAGCGACGTAGCACATTCAAGCGACTTTCGATCAGTGCGATGGTTCGGCGAACAATACTCATTCACGACCATGCAAGCGGCTTGCGTGGAAGTGCTCTGGCGCAACTGGGAACAAGGCACGCCAGCGTTGAGCGAAATCACGATTCTAGATGGTGCTGGATCGGCAGGCGAGCGGCTGCGTGATGTGTTCAAAAAAGGCAAACATCCTGCGTGGGGCACGATGATAACGCCAGCGGGGAAAGGTGCTTTCCAATTGGCGAAAAGCGAGAAATCCTGACACCCCAGCAAAACCCCAGTAGCACCCCAGGTAGCCCCCACGGCGCTTTCTAAGATTCATCGCAACGCTGGCCGATGTGGCCGGCAATGTGCCATGTCTAAAGGCCGGCAAACGGTATCTCTTCAACACCGTCGCTGTCCAAGAAACCTTAGCTTCAAAAGCCGCACAGACGCGGCAAGGGGGCGACGATGACAAGTAGCACCCCAACTACGCCGGCCTTACTGCTAACACCGAAACAAGCTGCCGAGGCACTATCAATCAGCCCACGCAAGTTGTGGGCGATGACGGCATCGGGAGAGATACCACACCTGCGGATCGGCCGATGCGTGCGGTATCCAGTTGACGATCTGCAAGGCTGGATCTCGCGAAAAAGTGGGAATAACCGCCATGAATGAGACGGTCACCCCCAACGATTGGTCACATAATCACCATAACAGAATCCGCAACACTCGACAGCCACGTCCAGCGGCTAAGCAGCCGGGTACGTTGCGTCAGCAACTCGTAGCCGTAGAACTCTATCTTCAAAATCCTTGGCCCCTCCCGCCCGGTGACCACCGCTGGCAGGCCTCGCGCCGCACGATCATGCAGCACGCACGGAGGCCCGAGTGATGGCGAACGGCACGTACAAACCGCAGATCGACCCGGCAGTGATTCGGGACACGTCGTTGCCACCGCTGACGCGTCTGGTCTATGTGGCGCTCGCGATATACGCAGATCACGAAACGGGAGAATGTTTCCCGAGCCAGAAGACAATCGCCGACGACATCGGCATCAAAGAACGAGCCGTGCGCAACCACTTGCAAGCACTCATCGACGCCGGCTATGTCGAGGTAGTCAAGCGACGTCGTCAGGACTCGACAATACTTCGATTGATCGATTCAAGACCGGCACCGCCATGCCGGTCTAAGACAGTTAAGACCGGCACGGTGGCGCATCAAGACCGGCACGGTGACGACATTAAGACCGGCACCACGGTGCCGCCTAACAGATCCAAGAACAGATCCAAGAACAATAAGGGGGCGGTGCCGGTTGTGATTCCGGAAAACTTGGACCGTCCGGACTTCCTAGAACGTTGGGCGTTGTGGATTGCTCACCGGGCCGAGCTGGCCAAGTCAGACCGCAAGGCGAAGCTCACGTCCGTCGCGATCGACAGGATGCTCGCCAAGCTGGCGAAGTGGGGCCCAGACCGCGCGGTCGCAGCGATTGACGAATCGGTGGCCCAAGGCTGGAAAGGCATTTTTGAGCCCAAGGGCAACGGTCACAGCGGAAACGGCGCCACGTCCGAATACAAGCCTCTCAAGATTCACCAGAGGACAACTTGATGATCCAAACCGAATTGCTCGACCGCATGCCACCCGCTAACGTCGAATCCGAAGGCGCGCTCCTAGGTGCGCTGTTGCTTGACGCGTCCCAGTTTGACGCTGTTACCGCGATCGTCCGCGCACGGGATTTCTATGATGATTCGCATTCGATACTATTTGACGCACTGCTGACGATCCACGAAGCACGCAAGCCAATCAACGACATTGTTGTCGTGAATTCCGAACTCAAGAGTATGGGCATTTATGAACGCATCGGCGGCGCTGCAGCATTAGCGAAGATGTTCCAACGCAGCACCGGTTCGCACGCGACATTCTACGCGAAAGAGATCCGCAGGCTGGCGCGGTTGCGTGACATCTTGGACACTTCCTTCGAAGCTGTGCAGCGCGCGTTCGCTCCTGACGCAGATCCAACCGAGGTTGCCAATTGGCTGGACACACGTCAATCCGCTCTGTCGATGGATCAGACCGCGACCGCCCGAACAGTCGGCGAAATCTCACAAGACGTGCTTGACGACCTTGACGCCGACGACACGGTGAAGCGAGGCGTGATGACTGGGTTGCTCACCATTGACCAGTCCGTCGGTGTCATCATGCCCGGCGAAGTGTGCGTAATTGCCGCACGACCGGACAACGGAAAGACGTCGATGGGTCTTCAGATCGCACAGCACAACGCAGAGCGCGATCGGCAGGCACTGTTCATCTCCCTCGAAATGTCGGACGCCGAACTCACTCAACGGCTGATGTGTTCCATCGCCAAAGTTGATTCGACCAAAATCAGGACGCGAACGACATCGACGGCCGAGCGTAAACGGATGATTGAAGCGGCCGCGACGATTCGTGACATGCCATTGCGGATATTGGCACCGCCGGGCGCGACAGCGGCAGACATTCGCGGCGCGGCGCGATTGCAAGCAAAGACCGCTGGGGTTGATTTGCTGGTCGTCGACTACCTGCAGCGGATACGTGGAAGCGACACACGATTACGAAAGCACGAACAGCTTGCGGAAATCACGAACCGCTTGAAGGATCTTGCCCGCGAGATTAACGCGCCGATCTTGGAGCTTTGCCAAATCAATCGTGAGTCAGAAAAAAACAACGAACCGAGGCTATCACACTTGTCCGAATCGTCGACGATCGAAAACGATGCCGACATCGTACTCTTCCTGCATCACACAAAGAGCGGTACGGATGCGATTATCGCTAAGCACCGACACGGCGACACCGGCACAGTCCCGCTCTCATTCAACGGACCACAAACCAGATTTGAAGAGCGATAAGGGGCCTTGCACAGTCCCTAACGAACGCAAAGGCCTCATGATGACACGTTACACGACTTGATGCGTTAAACGGGCGACTAGGTGCCTTCGTCGCACCGAGTCGCACGCCTGAAAAAGGGTAAGATTTATAGTTGACGGCTAGCCCACTACCGGTAGAATGATGATGGGCTAGCAAACAACGAGTGAGGAACTCATGGGAAGACGAAAAACAAGGAAGTCAGCGACGCTGTCTGACCAGTTGCGGCACATCATCGAGGCCGGGGAGTTGTCGCGATACGAGATCGCCAAGCAAAGCGGAGTCGACACCAGCCAGTTGCATCGGTTCGTGAAGGGCAAGGGCCGGCTGACGACGGATTCACTCGACAAGATTGGCTTGGTGCTCAAGCTGCGTTTTGTTCAAGACTGAAAGGCAAGTGAACGATGGCATCGGTATTCAAACGCGGCGGGAAGAAAGCCAAAGGGTACTATTACGCTTCCTGGTTCGATCACCACGGCAAGCGGCAAACGAAATGCACGCGCACGACCGATAAAGCGACGGCCGAACGCATCGCGAACAAGTACGAAACCGACGCGGCTTTGCGTCGCGATGGTGTGATCGACCCGACCCTCGACGGAATCGGTAAGGAGTCGCAACGGTCGATTGAATCGCACTTGAAAGACTACGAAAACAAGTTGCGGGCAGCCGGACGTGATCCAAAGTACATCGGTGCGACGGTCGGGTACATTCGGACAATATCAAACGCGGCAGGATTCACGGTTGCGATAGACATCGTGGCCGATCCAGTGACGTTGTTTGCCGACGAGTTGGGTACGAAAGGCAAGTCAGCTCGCACCGTGCAAGCACACTTGACGGCGATTAAGGGATTCACGAAATGGCTGGCGGCACATCACAAGCTACACCGTGACCCGTTAGCTACGGTCCAGAAGCCCAACCCTGAAAATGATCGAAGGCACCAGCGCCGAATGTTGCTGCCCGAGGAATGGCAATGGCTGCAATCAGTGACAAGGGTGGATAGCGAACGCGGTGTGATGACAGGTCGCGAACGGGTGGCATTGTACGCAACAGCTATTCAAACGGGCCTGCGATCATCTGAACTGCGATCCCTCACGAAGGATCGACTTTACCTAAACGCAACCCCGCCCTACGTGACTTGCAAGGCCAGCGACACCAAAAACAGCGAAATGGCGAGGCTTTATATTCAGCCCGAGTTGGCGGATGACCTGCATGTGATCGTAGCGGTGATGACCAGCAACACACCCGTATTCAAAATGCCTCACGTCGCCAACGTGTCAGCGATGTTCAAGCGTGACTTGAAGACGGCCCGTAAAGCATGGTGGAAGGCTGCGAAGAGCGATCCCCAGGAGTACGAACGCCGCACGAAGGATGACTTCTTGTCGGACGCGAATGAAGCGGGCGAGTTACTTGACTTCCACGCCCTGCGGCATACCTGCGGCGCGTGGCTGGCGATGACCGGCGCACACCCCAAAACAGTGCAAACAGTAATGCGGCATTCGACCATTACGCTGGCAATGGACACCTACGGGCATCTGTTCCCAGGACAAGAGGCCGGCGCAGTGGCGAACATGCGTCAAATGCTGATCGACGACACGCCTGAGGAACTGCGAGCGACCGGCACGGATAACAATTGCCAGCCGGCAACTCAGGATGCGCAGCGCCTGGCGCAGCGCGCACGAAGCGAAACGGTGCGTGCAGCGTGCGACCCCGTGCAAGATGGCGATCATCAACCAGCGCAAAAGAAGACGCCCAAGCCGTTAGTAGATGCGGACTTGAGCGTTGTTGTGCGAGACGATGCGAGAGTTGGCCCTCTAGGATTTGAACCTAGACTAACTGATTCAGAGTCAGTCGACAGGCTTAGCCATACTGATTGATGGTGATTGACAAAAGCTGATTCTCTCGGGATAATCGCGGCTTTACTGGTTGACGGTGCTACCGCGACGTTGATGGGAATTGACACACTCGGTAGCACCGCGGTAGCACCGAGCGGAGTCAGTTATGCGAGCGACGAAGCGAAAAACCAATCGTATCAACTTCACGAAGGCGGCAATCAACGCCTTGAAGTCGCCCACCAGCGGCCGAACCTACGTCTACGATGCCAAGACGCCGGGTCTCGCCGTGTGCGTGACAAGCGTGGGAACCAAGACGTTCTACCTGTATCGCAAGGTTGACGGGAAACCGGAACGAATCAAGATTGCCCCCTGGCCTGACATCACAATCGAGCAGGCACGCCGGCACGCCGATCGACACAACGGCGCCATTGCCAGCGGTAAGAACCCAGCTGACAAGCGACGGAACAACCGCAACTCGCCAACCTTCCGTGAGATATTCGACGAGTTCATCGACTTACCCACACGGACGAGATCGAAACGGCCAAAGGCACCCAAGACGATCAAGGACTACCGGCTCCAATTCGACGGATACCTCGCCCACTGGCACGATCGGCAGATATCCAAGGTGACTCGAGCCGACATTGAGAAGCTGCACAACCGCCTTGCAACCGCCAGTGGGTTCTACGCTGCCAACCGCGTCCTGTCGCTGATCAAGTCGCTGTACAACACCGCAATCGATCTTGACTACTGCAGCGTCAATCCCGCGGCGAGGCTGCGAGCATTCGAGGAAGAGACTCGCGAACGATTCCTAACGGACGAAGAACTGCCCCGTTTCTGGAAGTCGCTGGACGCCGAGCCGTCTGAGAAGGTCCGCGACTTCGTGAAGCTGGCACTCTTCACGGGACAGCGGCGCGGAAACGTGCTGGCGATGCGGTGGGATGACCTCGACCTAGACCGCGCCATCTGGACTCTCCCCAAGACGAAGACCGGCAAGCACGTTGTGCCGCTTACCAAGGAAGTCGTCGAAATCCTCCGTCGACGGCTGAGAGACAACGACGGCAGCGAGTACGTCCTCCCTGGCCGACACGGCAAAGGCCACCTGAAAGACCCGATGCGGCAATGGCGTGAGATCCTCCAGCGAGCCGACCTGAAGGACTTGCGAATCCACGATCTTCGCCGAAGTCTCGGCAGCTGGCAGACAATCACCGGGGCGTCCCTCACGGTCGTCGGTAAGACGCTAGGACACTCGCAACCATCGACGACGGCAATCTATGCCCGGCTTTCGGACGATCCCGTCAGAGAGGCGATGGGCACGGCCACGGCCGCCATGATGGCAGCGACGAAGCCAAAGCGGAAACGGCGGAAGGCCTCGCAGACGAAAGGCGGCAACAATGGCAAAGCGTAAGAAGAAAGCCGAACGCCGGTTGAAAGCGGAGCACCTCAGTCCAAATCTGGGCATCAAGGAACTGCGGCACAAGGTGGTGGCGTGGGAAGAAACGCCACCAACAAAAAAACAAGATGCGGCGGCATTGTCTGCGGGCATTCTGGATGACGCGGAAGCGACCGTAGCAAAGGTTGCCGAGAAGATTCTCGGTCAAGAATGGGACAGCCTGTTGTCTGACGTGGCGTACGGAATCTTGGACGATTTTTCCGGCCTCCGCGATAGCACGACACCGGCAAATGTTGATGAACTGAACGAGCAGGAAAAGGCACAATTGCTGGACGCGCACTATCTAAGAAACACATGCGCAAAAGTCCGTGAAGCGATCGCCGGCGACGACGCTGAGACGGCGGCAGTCGAGGGAATTGTGATGGGCGGATACTGGTCAAGTTTGTCTGTGAGACCGTACGAGCGTTATGTCGGTGAAAAGAAGGTGTTCGGACCCAAGAGAGCACGGGACGCGAAGACAGAACAAATTGGCAAAACTCACGACCGCATGGTCCTTATGTACTGGCTAGTCCGAGACGCATTAGGTGGCGAGAAGAAGCACACTGCAGCGCTGGAAGAATTGGCAAACGAGCTATCGCCTTACTGCGGTTCAGTTCGGGGCAATACCGCCATTCTCAAAGACAAGTACGGCATCATTGCAACAACCGCTTTTGCCGAATGGGCCCAGACTGAACACGCTAAACGTCTAGGCTTCAAGCCTGATGCTAAATCGGCAAACCTGTAACAGCCTTTCCTAGTTTGCGGTTGCCTATTGCGAATATGCTGACTTCGTTGTTGATTCAAACATATCAACCTTGGAGTTAGCTATGACCAACACAGACCCCCTTCGTACTCGCCGTGAAGCCGCCAAGTATCTCGGAGTTCGCGAGCAAACCTTAGCCGTCTGGCACGCCACTGGGCGGTATGCCTTACCAGTTGTCAAAGTTGGTCGCAGCGTTCGCTATCGTCAGAGCGATATCAACGCGTTTCTTCAGTCGCGAACCATCACGCATGATGGCGCGGCCACCGCTTGACCCACCACCAAGCCCGGCCGCTGCGGCGCAAAGAGTGCGCCCGGCAGGACCAACCACCGGGCGCATTGGAGTATCTGATGACCGCATTAGACACGACAACGACCGGGCCGGCAACGGCTTCCGTGCCGATCATCCCGCCGCGACAGCAACGCGAGAAAGTCTTAATCGTCTGTCACGCCGATGGCTGGATCGAGTTTCTAGACCAACAACCTCAAGAAACGGCAAGCGGGCCTACCCTGCCACGAGCGACCCGCTGCCAAAAATCAAATGCTAGACCTGAAGAATAACACGATGACGACGGACTCGGCAACCGCTGCCCCGCCGATCGTCTCGCAGGCCAATCTAGACATGCGAGCCATCCTCTGGCATGTGCGCAAACACGCTGGCCTAACCGATTCCGAGATCGCCATCGCGACCGGATTGCACTTGGCATGGGTTGAGCGCTACAGGCGAGACCTTGTGGCACTTGAGATACTTTTTCACGCGGGTTTCTTCCGCAGCGATGAACCGGTTTGGCGAGCTACACAGCCCGTCTGATTCCCTTTTTACTCCTGGAGAAGACATGGACGCACCAACAACCAAATCAAGCGACAACGGCAAAGCTACCGAGAAGACGACACCAGTGAATCGCATAGAGCAAACCGACCCGTTTTCTGATCTTGATCGACTCCGCGTTAGTCAAGATTTCACAGCAACCGCTGGCGTCAAGAAGGTGCTGACGGTCGTAAAGTGTGGCAAGCCAAATCGTCATGAATTTGTTCGTGTCCGTCCCGGCGATGAGTGGCGGATTGAAACGCCGATCTTTGAGGACAAAGCGAACGGCAACGAATCGTACATGGTGTCGCCCGAGCTGCTTGGGCAACTCCCCGAACTTGCGTCTGACTGCTTCGTCGCGTGCCTGTTGACTGCGATCACTCGCCAAGGCGACATCTTCTTGTGGCAAGTAAAGCTCCCAGGATCTGACGGGCGGTCGAATGCATGGCATGAATCGGCTTTGCAGGCTTCACAGCTGGCCGAGCGGCATTGGATCCGGATGAGTGCCAACATGCCGGCAGGGATGTACGACACATTCCAAGCCGCCAGCGAATTGGCGGATCCGGAGTGGCCGGAATACACGTTCCAAGAGCTTCTCCGCCTGTGCTTCAAGAGTCGCTACATCGATTCCCCCGACCATCCAATTCTGAAGTCTCTGCGAGGTGAAGTGTGAGCGACTTCCGATCGATATGGTTGGTCGACTTCGAGTTCCGCCAACCTCCTGGCGAACTACCGCATGTGATCTGCATGGTTGCGCGTGAAGGGTACACCAAGCAGACAGTGCGGGTCTGGGAAGGCGAATTCCAAGACCGACCACCGTTCTCGATCGGTTCTGATGCCTTGTTCGTGGCTTATTACGCAAGTGCCGAGTTGAGTTGCTTTCTCGAACTCGGTTGGCAGATGCCTGCCAGAATTCTCGATCTGTTTACTGAGTTTCGATGCATAACCAACGGTAGACAGACGCTCTGCGGCAACAGTTTGCTAGGGGCTCTGACGCACTTTGGCCTTGGTGGAATGCAAGCGGCTGAGAAAGACGGAATGCGTCAATTGGCAATTCGCGGCGGCCCGTTTTCCGACCAAGAGCGTTCCGATTTGTTGGACTACTGCGAAAGCGATGTGATCGCTTTGGAACAGCTCTTAACAGCGATGTTGCCTACGATCGATATGCCGCGGGCACTGTTGCGAGGCCGGTACATGGCGGCTGTTGCGCACATGGAACGGATTGGCGTCCCGATCGATGTCGAATCACGAGACGCGTTGCTGTCGAACTGGGATCGACTGAAGGGCCGCCTCGTGCGGGAGATCGATCGAGGTTTCGGTGTGTTCATTCCAACAGGACAAAAACGCCTAGATCCATCGACGAAAGAGGGTGAGGCGATCTTGGACGTTGCCGAGGAATGGCGAGTTGATCCATACCTGTTGTCGTCGGTGGCCAAAGACGTTTGGAAGGAACGGCAACAATTCGACGAACTGAGCCCGGCAATCTCTGCGGCCCGCAAGTCGACGGGCCTGACCGTCAATCGAATCGAGAAGTGGGAGAACGCCGGCAAAGATCACTCGAGTTATCCTGGACTCGATGTCACTGCTCGCGAACTTGCTGCCGAACACCCGCAGCTAGGGATCGGTAGCGGGTACAACGTCGATGACGTCTTCGAGAACACTGATCACGCAGGCTTGTTGTGGGATATCTTGCGACAACCGCAGAGCCGGCCAGCTACTCGCCACTCGCCAGAGGTGTTGCACGAGGCGGCCGAACACGTCTCTCAAATGTCGGATGATGAGCGATACGAGCAACCAGTCTCGTTCAACGCAGCGTGCTTTGCTGAGTGGTTGATTCGTCAAGGTCTGCCGTGGCCCCGGACCGAAAAAGGCCAGCTGAGTTTGTCGGACGATTCTTTCCGCCAGATGGCCCGGCAACATCCTGAAGTGGCACCCTTGCGAGAGCTTCGCCATTCCCTTGGAGAGATGCGACTATTCTCTGATCTGGCTGTCGGTAGTGATGGCCGCAACCGTTGTCTGCTTTCGCCGTTTCGATCAATCACCGGACGGAACCAACCTAGCAACGCCAAGTTTATCTTCGGTCCGTCCTGTTGGCTTCGCGGACTGATCAAACCAGAACCAGGTCGAGCCGTCGCATACGTCGATTGGTCGCAACAAGAGTTTGGAATTGCTGGCGCGATGTCCGGCGACGGCGCCATGATGGAAGCGTACTCGTCCGGAGATCCATACCTGACGTTTGCCAAGCAGGCTGGCGTTGTTCCCGCCAATGCGACGAAGGAATCGCACCCAGCCGAACGAGATCAGTTCAAGGTCTGCGCTTTGGCTGTCCAGTATGGCATGGGTTCAAAGTCGCTTGCAGAGTCATTGGGGCAATCCGAAGCGCACTCCCGTCGGCTGCTGAAAATACATCGCGAGACGTACCCGACGTTCTGGTCTTGGTCGGATTCCGCAGTCAATCACGCCATGTTGCAGGGTTGGCTTTCGACCGTGTTCGGCTGGACGCTACGCGTCGGTGGTAGAGTCAATCCCCGCAGCCTGGCGAACTTCCCGTCACAAGCGAACGGCGCCGAGATGTTGCGGTTGGCGTGTTGCTTGGCGACCGAGCGAGGTATACGAGTCTGCGCACCAATTCATGACGCCTTGTTGGTTGAAGGCAAAGCTGACGAGATCGACGATGTTGTCGACCAGACGCAGAAGGCGATGGCCGAAGCAAGTCGAATCATTTTGGACGGCTTTGAACTCCGGAGCGACTCGAGTGTAGTCACGTATCCGGACCGATACATGGACCCGCGCGGCGAGCAAATGTGGGCATCGGTAATGGCCATCTTGGACGGCATCGTGGAGGCATCAAATGTCCCCTTCTAAAAAGACCACCCACCTAGAAAGGTGTGCTAGAAGTGCAACACCGGTTGTGTCGGAAAGTGCAACAAACTTGTTGCGGAAAGCGTCGACCTGTCTCTCTTATTTCTTATTTGTTTCTCTTTAATGATTATGGACCCCTTCAACGACATCTCAAAGCTACGTGCTGACCCCAGTATGTTGCCCAAGAAAAAGCGCCAGCCTCGAAAGCGGAGGGCGGGTTGGTTCATCAAGGGACCAATCTCCGGCGAGTGGATTTCTCGCGCCGCCAAGTTGCCAGGTAAGGCGTTGCACATTGCGCTGGCGATTCAATACGCCAGAGGTGTTTTTGGCGAGCCCGTGGTGTTGGCTAACGACCTCGCCGAGAGGTTTGGTGTTGGTCGACGGCAAACCGTTTGTAAAGCCCTCCGAAGTTTAGAGGCAGCTGGATTGATCCAAGTCGACAGGGCTCGTGGGCGGTCTCCTCGAGTAGTTGTGGTTTCAGGAGTAACGACATGACCAACGACCAACGAGAAGCCAAACTCCGGGCACGCGTGGCCAAGATCTTATCCCGCGGCGACGTCGTGCTTGGATCCGATGAAAGCCTAAGGCGTCACACGTTGCCGAGCACGATCGCCGAAATCGAAGCCGGCGAGAAACCCGAAACGACAAATGGAATTATTTCCAACCGTTCGTTCGCGGACGGTTTGTACCCAGTCCTGGCGAGATGGGGGTAGAAAACC